>ERZ1370068.858-contig-10786_pt1 | contig 42769 bp, 67 predicted proteins | sample MGYA00561227_ERZ1370068 | MGnify/ENA primary metagenome ERZ1370068 (study PRJEB38410, sample SAMEA6850437) | metagenome | study: Metagenomic assessment of the ecological functions of the soil: analysis of the soil microbiota associated with the... | reverse complement strand
CACAGCATCAGGCCCGAGCCTGACAGGGCTGACCCGAGGTCTATGCGTCGCGCGACATCTCGCGAACGAGCAAGTTCAGGCTGGATCAGGTCTATCTGAGGCGGGCCAGCTTCTGGCTCGACGTGAAGTTGATTCTCCTTTCCTTCTGGATCACGGGGACCGGCACGTGGAGAGGCGCAACCGCCGCGTCCCTTGATAGTCCGCTTATAATGCTGGCCTCATGGATAGGCCGACGGATGTCCTCATCGTGGGCGGTGGCCCAGGAGGACTCTTCGTGGCCGCGCGCCTCGCGGAGCGCTGGCGTGCGGACGCTTGTCTGCGAGGCAGCACGCGCATCGGCGATCCGGTGCATTGCACCGGCGTCCTCTCAGCCAAGACAGTTTCACGCGATTCGATCTGCCGTCCAGCGCGACGCTCAATCAACTGACGTCGGTCCGCTTCCTTTCGCCGGGTGGAATCCCGGTCGACTACACCACACCGTCACCCCTCGCCACCGTCATCGATCGGCCGGTCTTCGATCGCGCCCTCGCGGATCGCAGCGCTCGCCGCAGGCGCGAATCCCGCCTCGGCTCACGCGTCACGGCGCTCGAAATCAACAAGGCCGGCGCGCGCGCGGTCGTCGGCGGCAGCGCTCGTCCACGCGCGCCTCGCCGTTCTGGCCTGCGGCGCCTACCAAATTCAGCGCCGCTTCGGGTTCGGTCTCCCCACCACGTATCTGCACACGGCGCAGCGCGAGCTTCGCGCGAGCCGCCCTGGCGACGTCGAACTGCATTTTGGGCGGGATGTCGCCCCGGGCGGATTCGCGTGGGCGGTGCCGGTGCTGCGCCCCGGGGCGCCTGCGTGCGGATCGGCGTCATGGCCTCGCGCGACATTCGCCTCTGCTACGAGCGAATGGTGGAGCGCCTCCGCGAACGCTGGGGGTCGTCGGCGACGATGTGGCGCCTCGGGTGAAGATCCTCCCGCTCGGTGCGGTCGGCCGAACCTACGGCGATCGTATGCTGGCGATCGGCGACGCCGCGGGACTCGTCAAGCCAACCACCGGCGGCGGCATTCACTACAGCATCGTCAGCGGCGCGCTGGCCGCCGGCGTGGTCATCTCCGCGCTGGCCGACGACCGAGCTGGACGCGCGGAGCCTGTCGGTCTACGAGCACGCGTGGCGGACGGAACTCGCGGCCGAGTTCGAAGCGCAGCAGGAGCTGCGCGAGGTCGCCGCGTCCCTGAGCGACGAAGCGATCGACAGCTTCTCGAGCTGGCTCATACCGACGGCATCATGCCGATCGTCCGCGCGACGGCGCGGTTCAACGAGCACCGTCCGCTCATCCGCGCGCCTCTGTTCAAGCACCCTCCGCGCGCCGGATCCTGTTCCGCGCGATGATTGCCTGATGCGGCACGCCGCCGCATTCTTCAGACGCTCCGACCATCCTTTCCTCCGTCACGACACCGGATGCGCCTTCTGTCGCCGCGGCGCTGATCGCCGGCGTTCTCATCCTCGCCATTTCCCCATCGGTGCCGGCCCGTGGACGACTCGTGGCGCGCCTGGGCTACCACGCAGCCACGCGCGGACGTGGAATCTGTGCGGTCGAGGGGACACACCGTGAGATTCGGCGACATCGACGCGCCTGTCGTCTATCCGCCGTTGGCACTCGATGAACTGGCGATGTCGGTCGCATACACCTGGCGATCCACGGCGGGCGGATTCAGGGAACAACGTCGCGCTGACCCACGACCATAAAGGTGCGATCGTGCTGCTCGACGCCGCGCTCTCGTGCGTTTTTCTCGCCGTCACGGCGTTCGGCGCTCGTCGTGCCTGGTGGGCGCGATGGCGTATAAGCGAACCCGCGGTCCTCATGACGACCACCCTCCAGCTGCATCGGCGTCTTCTTCGCGATTCCAGCGGTAGGCGCCGTCGTCGCCGCATCCTACGGACGTCCATGGCTGGCGGGCGCGCTCTTCACGGCCGCGGTCACGACGAAGCCGCAGGGTCTGTTCGTCGGCCCGGTGGTCGCGCTCGCCTTATGGAACGCGCTGGAAGCATAAAGGGGTGGCGCCAGGCGAGTCCGCGAGGCGGTTGCCGCGTCAGCTCTGAGCGCGGCGATCGTCGTGACCCCGGTCATCGCCGCCGGCAAGATATTCCAGATGCTGCGATCCGTTGCGGTGCTGGCCGGGCACGACATGCTGTCCGCCCTGGCGTTCAACATCTGGTGGATCGTCAGCTATGTGTTCATGGCCGCGGCGGCTCGCGTCGGCGGCCTTCGCGCAGCCATTTCGCTCGGCGGGATCAATTTGCGCACGTGCGCGATGGCGGCAGGTTTCGAACCCTCGTGGTGCTACTGCTTCTGGCAGCCAGTCTGTGGGCTCTCAAGACCGCGTGGCATGCCCGCGACCTCGGTCTTCACCGGACTGGCAGCGTTTGTTTTGTGGTGGCGTGCTTTGCGCGCTGTCGGTGCAGGTGCACGAGAACCACTTTTTCTCGCCCTGCCGTTGCTGGCGGTCGCCAGCGCCCTACGTCCGCTTTCAGCCCTGTGTTCATGGTGTTGACCCTGACGTTCGCGCTGAACCTCTATCTGCCTTTCGGCGTGCGCGGCAACGCGCCGGGTTTGCGACGACGCGCCGATCGATCCCGGAAGTCGTCGTGGCGCTGATCACCTGCGCGTCGCCCAGCGGTGCCGCGATCCTTGCGCGAGAATGTGCCGTCCCGGACCGCGTGCCGCTGGCGTAACTCACAGTTCGGCCCCAATGACGCGATTGATCGTGACGAGCCAGCATGGTCGGATACGGGCCGGGCTTGCGCAGCTCGCCACGTCGCGGCGGCCGTCAGCATGGCTGCAGGCGTCGCGCTCGCCTTGCGCAGATCCACGCCGCGCGTCGGATCCTGACCGGACGATGGTCGAGTGGGTGCCGGGCGTGATGGTCTGATCGAAGAGGCCGGTCTGCTCGAAGCACCGCCGGCGCCGACGCCTTCACCCTGGACTTATCCGCCCAACGCGGTCGTGTTGCTGTTGTCGCCGCTGGCGCTCCTCCCGCAGCGATGGGTCGTGCCGATGCGGACCTGCCGGCGCGCTGCTGCTCACGCCCGTTCTTCCGCGCGCCCGTCAGCGATGCGCGGCGCCGGCGCAACGAGGTCTCCTCTGCGCTGACTGTTCCCACGCTCTTCATCTGCGCTGGGCCGTACCGCGATCACGCTGCTGCAGTTCAGCCTGCTCGATGACGCTCGCTGTGCCGCCACGCTCATCGTCGACTCGCGATGGCTGTTGAGCGGAGCCCCGCTTCGGACTGGCGCCGTTCAAGCCGCAGCATTGCCGGGCCATTCGCCCTGTGGATGCTGGTGACCGGCCGCATTCGTTCCTTCGTCTTTGCGGGGACCGTCGTAGCTCTGGGGTTCGCGAGTGTTCGACGTGCGTGCGTCCGAAAGTCCGATGCGACGGCAATCGGCTGGGGATGCTGGGAAGAGCATATGGAGGGGCCGGACGGCCTTGTCCGGACACACGAGCCCTGCCTTCGCGCCTGGCACTCCGGCGCGATTGAGGGATCCGGCCAAGAGCCGATGCCATCTGGATCGCGCCGTGTCAGTCGTGCTCCTGGTCGCGTTGTGTGGTCTGGCGATGCGCGATCGATCGCGCGACCTCGACGACGGCGGGATGGCGGTTCCCGCCATGTTCTGCCCGTGGTCGCTCCGACGATTTACCACAACGGCAACAACATGATTTCGCATGCTGCCGGCGTTCGCCTTCTCCTGTGGTTTCGCGACGCGCGCTCAGCCCCGTCGCCGTGGCGGTGGGTGGGGATTCTCAGTGCTTCCAGGCCTCGCTGGCGTCTGACGTGCCGATCCGTTTGAGTGCCGAGGCGTCTCTCGCTCGGGTGGGGAGGATCGCGATCGAACAGTTCGACCGGTGCGTCGTGCTTGCGACGCTCGCGTGGGTGTCGATCACGTGGTGGCGCTTGACGGCCCCGGCGTCCGCGCTAGCACGGCCGCGCCTGTCTCGCGCGCCGACGCGGACCGCGGCTCGTGGAGGGCGACTCCGGCGATCACCGCGGAAGAGCACGCCGCTGGCGGGTGTCCGCAGCCCGGTGTCCCAGACATTCTGAACCGCGATCGCGACAACGTCTGCAGACGGCGCCGGCGCGTATCCAGAAGATCTGGTGTTCGATCCCGACGCGAGCGCGCTGGCCATCAGCACGGTGCCGGCGGCCAGGGCTACCGGAAGCGGGCAACACAACCAGCAGCCCACCCTCGGCGAGCAGCTGCAGATATTCGTTGTGCGCCGGGCTGCAGCAAGAACAGGCGCGATCCTTCCTGGTAGGCGAGCATGCCGCGCTGAAACGCCTCGCGCCGACGCTGGTCAGCCAGAACGTCTCGACGTCATCCGCCACGTGCATCGCGCCAGATGGGGACGACCTCTACGGTGGCCTGTCCGGTCGTTTCGCAGCTGTGAAGCGCCAGCGTGCCGAGATTGGCAAAACGCTGACGCCATCACCAGCAGCGCGACGAGGCCGCGGCGAACATCCACGCGACGCCGAACCCGCCGCCGATCCGCTCGGCGATGACAGCGCGCACGAACGTCAACGACCGGATGCCGCTCTAGAATGCCGGCGCGCGACGATGACGCGAGCAGCCCGCCGGTCATCGCAAGACGGCGGCGCCGGCGAGGCAGAGCTGCGTCGAGAATCGATGGATGTTTCCGGATCGCCCATGTCGCCGCCTCGCGATCGAGTCCGGTACCGCGCCATCGCGTAGCTCGGACTGACGAGCGGCACCGCCATCGCGAGCCAGCTCGCGAGCGCGTTGCGATTGACGAAACGGCCCGTGGGCGACGCCCGGCGCTGATCGGCTGCCAGGTCCAGTGCAGAGAAGCAGACGGCGACGCCGCACGCTGCACCGCGACAAGCGCGGCTGTCAGTGCGGTGCCCAGTGAACGCGATGCCCCGGATGGCTGTTCGCACGCCGCCTTCGAGAACGCCGCCCTCGCGCACCAGTAGCGAGACCGGACGATGCGCGCAGCTCGAGCGCCAACGCCCACACGCGTGGACTTCGACGTCGACCGACAAAGCGTGCGCGGCGCTGTCGCCGGCTCGATCTCGAACCCGACGATGCGGTCGACGGCCAGCGCGTGGGGCGACAGGCGGTCGCGCAGCGCCGCCTGCAGCGGAATCAGCTGAGCGGCCGACGGCGATGAGACACGCGAGGAGCGACCAGTCGAGGAGCTCTGCCGATCCACGGCCGATCGATGGCCGCGTGGTCGCCGCGAGCAGCGCGACGCCCCGCGAACAGCGGGACACGGTCGTCCAGCGATACGCGCCGGCGAATGCCGACCAGGGTCCAGCCGACGACGAGAAGGAGGATAGAGGCTGCAGCCCGACTGATCAGAGGGTGGCTTCGGCGTAGTAGTTCTGTACTCGATGGCCGTGGTACCGCGAGTAGTAGCATTTGTTCTTCTCGAAGTCGACCTTGTTCAGCACGACCGCCGGCGTAACGCGGCCGCGACTGCATCACCGTCTCGATCGCGCGCTCGGCCAGGCGGCGGCGCGTCATCTCGGCGCCGATCACGAACGTGACGCCGGTCACCATGGGCGCCAGAATCACGGCGTCGGTGACGGCGAGCACCGGCGGCGTGTCGATGATGATCCAGTCGAACGGACCGTGCGCGAGGTTGGTCAGCAGCGTCTTCATGCGCTCCGACGACGAGCAGCTCGGACGGGTTGGGCGGCGTCCGTGCCGGCCGGTGATCGCCAGCAGGTTCGGATCGACCGTCCGCTGAATGACGTCGCGCACGCGCGCCTGGCCGGTGAGCACCTGCGAGAGGCCGCGCTCGTTGGTCAGGCGCAGCGGGCGGTGCAGGCCGGGCCGCCGCATGTCGGCGTCGATCAGCAGCACGCGCGCGCCGCCGTACGCGAGCGCCATCGCGATGTTGGCGGCCGTCGTCGTCTTGCCTTCGAGCGGCTGCGCGCTGGTGACGATGAGGATCTTCGTGCCTTCGTCTGATACTTCGAGAGCAGCGACGTCCGCAGCGCATCGGAACGACTCGCCGAAATCGTGCGGCACGTGCGACGACGCCAGCAGCGGGTGCTTGTCGCCGCGCACCGACGGGAACCAGGCCGAGGAACGGCAGCTTCAGACGCTGCGTCGATGTCTTCCGGCGTCTTGATCGTGTCGTTCATGTAGTCGAGGCCGAGACGCGACGCGCGATCGCCGAGCACCAGCCCGATCGACGACCGACATCAGCCAGGTGCGGCGGCCGCCGGCGTCATCGGCGCCTGCGGGACTTCCGGCGCGGTCGACGACGCGCACGTTGTTCGGCGCGGCTGTTGCGCGGAGACGCGCAGCTCCTTCTCGCGCGTCAGCAGCGACTGCGTAGACCTCGCGGTTGCTCTTGGCCTCGCGCTCCATCACGCCGTAGCCGATGCCCTTGCGGTTCAGGCCGGTCGCGTCGCTCTTGGCGCCTTCGAGGTTTCTCGCGAAGCGTCTGTTCCTCGATGACGGCCGTCTCGTAGTCGTTGCGCACGCGACTGGACCGCGCCGGCTGATCGCGATGTCGAGCTGCCGCTGCGCGTCGTCGAGCTGTGCGTTGACGTCCAGCACTCGAGGATGCTTGTCGCCGTACGCGCTCGAGCAGCTGGACCTTCTGCCGCTGCAGCTCGACCAGCTTGGTCCTTGCGGCCTGAACGCCGGCGTTCGTCGCGATGACCGGAATCGCGTCGGGATTCGCTGCCGCTGGCGATCGACTTCACCTGGTTGTAGAGCGACTCCTTCTGCACGCGGTTGCTCGCGCGCCCTGGTCGCCGTGTCGTTCAGCTGGTTGAGACGCGAGAGCACGATGTTCTGCTTGTCGTCGAGCGACAGCGCGTTTTCCTTTCGCGGTATTCCGCGAGCGCCCGCTCGCTGTCCTCGACGCGCTTCTGCTGACTCGCCAGCTCGGTGCTCGAGCCAGTCCAGCATGCCCTGCGTCGACCGCAGCTTGATCTCGAGATTCTCGTCGACGTATCTCGTCGACGAGCGCGTTGACGGCGCGTCGGCGGCGAACTTCGGGATCCTCCGACACGAACGTGACGTCGACCAGATGGCTGCCGCGCACCGGCACGACGTCGACACGCCCGACGAAGGCGCCGACCATGCCCGACTCGTCGGCGGTCTCGGCTGCTTTCGGCGCTCCGGTGCCGCCGGCGTCAGGCTTCGGAAGTAGCCCATCAGCCCGCGTCTTGAGGTCCGGAGAGCATGGGAGAGCGGTGTCGGTGGCGGCTGCTTGGTTCCGTTGAACTCGGGCACGGTTTCGAGGTGCAGCTTGCGCACGACCCGCCGCGTCAGGTCGCGCCCCTTCAGGATCTTGTATTGGGTCTGATAGTACGGGCTCGGGATCCTCGTGGTAGGTGTTCTGCTCGTTCTGCAGACCGGGCACCGCCGTCGAGCGCTCGTCTTCGATGAGCGAGCGCGCGCCTGCGCCTGATAGATCTTGACGGTTGCTGTAGCCCTGGATGATCATCGCCGCCGTCACCAGGACGAAAACCGTGGCGCACAGCCGCCGGTAGCGGTACAGCACCGCGAGGCGATCGAGAAGATGGACCTCGTTTTCGGCGGTGCATGCGCGCGGCTGCTGCCGGCGGCGGCGACTGAAGACGATCCCGGCGCTCCGCCGTCGCGCTGCTGGGGCGCCCTGCCCCGGACGCTGGTCGCGTGGTCGCGGAGGGCCCGGAAGAAGTAGGCCTGAACATCGCCGTTAGCTGATTGGGACTGACAGGGCGCGTCGGGCACTACCGCCGCACATGCTGCTCGCAATGGCCTGGCGTGGCGAGTAATCCAGGCAGTCGATCGGGCCAGTGCCGCCAGCAGCCGCCTGACGGCGCGGCGGAACGCGGAAGGGCAGCTTGACGATGGCTGACTCGAATCTGACCGCCGTCCACATTGAGCACATTCGCTTGCGGCGAGATAGACCGATCGTCGGCCATGATTTCGACGATGTAGCTGCCGGGTTCTGAGCTTCTGGAACAGTGAAGATGCCGGACTTGTCCCGTCAGTTGCGTGGCCACGATCTGCCCGAATCTCGCGTCGCGCAGCCGCATCCTCGCATCGGCCATTTTACGGTTGGTCGAGTCGAGCGCATTGCCCTGAATCGCACCGAGGCCTACCTCTTTGACCGCGCACGGCGATTCTCGCAACCGTACCGGTTGCATTCGCCAGCTGCTGCTGGGCGGCAAGCGGCAGACTACCGGCAGCGAAAACCACGACAAGGGCAGCGGGAAGAAAACGAGACATACGGTCCTCAGTTGTTATCGGACGAATCGTCCTCAGGTCTTGAGGGCGCCTCTATAAAGACTTTAACTGACAGTAAGTGCATTTAACGCTAGCTTCAAATCCTAGCATAGGGATCCGGCTCTCACAAACCGCTGCAGTCGTGATGCCAGGAGGCAGGGACCGCAATTTTACTCGATCCGGCACGAAAAGCCGGCGAACATGCAGATTGGTAACCGGAGGAGGTGGCGGGCCGGCGTGGTGGTCCTCGCCGTGGGAGCCGCGCTGGGCCGCTGCCGGGTTCAGACGGCCGTCGATCGCTGGTACTCGGGCCACGTGACGGCTCGATTCAGCCCCTCCTGACGTCGATGTCGAACCTCGTGCCGTTCTCGCCCTCGACGCACTCATCGCTGTTGTGACCGTGGCATGGCTCGTTCTGGCCGGTCGTGATTTGCGCAAACGGCAAGCCGCCTTGGTGCGGCGCTCCTCATCGCCGTGCGAACGGTCGTGTGGGCCGCGGCCTTCTATCTGCTGTTCGTGGCGCTCTGGGGCCTCAATTACCGGCGTCCCCCGATGCGCGAGATGCTGCCGTGCGATTCGTCCGCCGTGACGGCCGATGCTGCAAGCCGCTGCCGGCCGTATCGCCGTCGAGCGTCTGAATGCCCTGCACGATCGGGCGCAGGCGACCGGGTGGCTCGGCGGCCGGCGAAGTCGATGCGAACCTGGCCGACGGGTTCGCACGAGCGTTGCGCGAGACGGGCATTCAGCGCGACGTCGTGCCGGCGCAACCCAAGCACACGATGCTCGACTGAGCATCTCCGGCGCGCGGGCGTCGGCGGCGCTGATCGATCCGTTCTTTCTGGAGACGCTGGTCGCCCGCGGCATCCTTCCATTCGAGCGCGCCTCGTCGCCGCCCACGAGTGGAGCCACCTGGCGAATCGAATCGCCGACGAAGGGGAAGCGAACTTCACCGCCTGGCGTGCGTGCGTGAACGGGTCCGATGCCAACGCGTGCGCGGCTGGCTGTTCCTGTGCGGCGAGCTCGCGCGCGCCGTGTCGGCATCAGATCGGCGCGGCGCTGGCTACCAGTCTGGGATCCGGTCCACGTGCGGACTTGCGCGCGATTCGCGAGCGTTACCTCGCGCGACGCTCAACCGCCGGGTCTCCGACGCCGGATGGCGCGGTGCTGATTCATGCAACTGAAGGCCAATCGCGTGCAGGCGGGGACGGCGAGCTACGATGAGGTCGTCCCGCCTCGTGCTCGGTCCGTGCAGAGTAAACGGCCGCCCCGTCATCGACCTGCCGGCCGCGACGCGTCAGGTGTCTACAGCGGCGTCGCGGCGCGCGCGACTCGGCGCTGTCGCCTTCGGTAGAACACCTTCTCGAGGAACCGTCCGGACGGCGGCGCACGTCAGGCGCTGAGCGCCGGCGATCCGTCGGCGAGGATGGTCCGAATCGCGTCCGGGCGGCATCTCACCCTTCCGATCTCGACCAGGACGCCGACCATCCGGCGCACCATCTTCCACAGGAAGTGCGATCCCTGGATGCCGACCGAGCAGCGAGGTCGCCGTCCTCGACGATCGTCGAGGCTGGTCGACGAGCACCAGCGTGGACGGCGGCGGCTCTCCGTCGTCCCGCGCGCCCGGCCGCCGCAAACGATCGGAAATCGCGCATGCCGACGAACGCGCGCGCGGCCTCGCGCATGCGGTCGACGTCGAGCGGCTCCTTCACCCACCAGACGTACGCCTTGGCGAACGCCGTCCGCGCGCTGCGCGATCTGGTAGAGGTAGCGGCGCGCCACGGCATGGTGGCGCGCGTGAAACCGGTGCGGCACCTGCGTTGCGGCGAGGATGTTGATGTCCGCCGGCAGCTCGTCGTTCAGCCGCTCGTCGCAGCGGCTCAGGCGGCAGGTTCGTGCTGACGTCGAGGTGCGCGACCTGTCCCAGCGCGTGAACGCCGGCGTCGGTGCGGCCCGATCCGTACAGCTCGAAGTCCTTTCGGCCGGTGACCGTGCGCACCGCGCGGTCGATCTCACCCTGCACCGTCTTCGCGTTCTTCTGAATCTGCCAGCCGCTGTACCTGCGTGCCGGCGTATCGATCGTCAGCTTGAAACGCGGCGACGTTCCGGATCCCGAGATCGGCCGGCTGGTAGAAGGCGCGATTCCTGAACGAGAAGATCCGGGCGATGCCGCCGCCGGAGCATGTGCCGCCGCACACGGCGGATTGGCCGGAAAGCAGGCGATTCCTTCCAGTGCCTCGAAATCGCTTCGGGCGTGGAGTGGCATCTCGGCGGCCCACCCGCTGACATGGTCGCTCTGTTGAGGCACGCGGGAAGAAATGTCGCACACGGCGTCCCGGCGCGCGTGCACGAGGAGGAACACTGGATCGGCGGTCCAGAGCTGCACACGTTCACGCACCGCCGCCGGATCGACGACCCGGTAGATGCGGCGCCTCCTCGACGTCCGCAAAGATACATCTCGACGACCGAAAAGCCGTTCTCGGGGCCGAGCGCGCGGAAGAACAGCTCAGGAGAGAACTGGTAGAAGCCATGGCCGCACCAGTTGTTCGGCAAGGTGACGGTGACGAACCGGCCCCTGGGCTTCACCATCTGCATGCAGTTCTTGAGCGCGGTCGGGAAGTTGAACACGTGCTCCAGCGTGCCCGCCATCGAAGACGTGAGGTCGAACTGCTCGTGCCACGAGGCGGAGTACGCGGCTGCGTTGAGATCGTGCAGCCGTGTCAGCGCCTTCGTAGGTCGACGCGTCCAGCGCCTCAGACGGCGGTCGCCTCAGCGGCCTCGAGCAAGCTGTCCGCGTACACGGAACTCCATCGGTCAGCGGCTGGCCGAGTCGCGCCAGCATCCGGCGGTATGCCGCCGGTTCGAGGTGCAGGTGCTGGTGGCCTGAGCGTCAGCACTCGCGGCCGAATCGGCACGTCGTCGCGGCGTATCTTCAAGCAGGAGTGCGGCCGCGTTGGTTTCGAGGCCCATATGCTAGCGCGTCTCATCATGATGTCACCCGCGCGATGCCTGCTTGCGCGACGCCCGCGCGGATAATCCTCGGCGCAGCGCCGCTGAACAGATCGCGATCGGTCATGTTCGCGAGCATCCAGCGCGCGCGGCCGGAATGACGATCGATCCGCCAGCGCGCTCGCTGCAGCGCCGGCTCGAGCTCGTCGATCGTCCGCTCCAACGTCGGCCGGTGGCCGGCGTCAGATACGGCGCGGACGAGCGCGATTCGAAGCTGCGGCCGCGCCACTGCAGCCGCGCCTTGCGGATCCCAGACGAGCGTCGGGACGTCCATCGACCCACGCCTCCGCCAGCGCCAGCCCCTGCGTCTCGAACGTGCTCAGGAAGATCGCCGATGGCCGAACTGATCGAGCAGCCGCCGGTAGTCGGCCGGGCCGAACATCGCATGCTCGCCGGGCAGCGAGCGCGACGCGCCGCGGTTCCAGCCCGCAGCGTCCGCACGACTCTGTCTCGACCTGCTCGCAGAACGCCTCGCCGCCGCTCTTCCAGTAGACGACGGCGCAGTCTCTTGTCGCAGTCGCCGCTCGACGGCTTCCAGGCGTCGGCGTCGACGCCGCAGGGACATGCCCGGCTCTTCGCGCGGAGCGCGCGGCGCGTCGCGATAGAACTCGAGCGCCCATGCGTGCGCGACGATCGATGCCGATCGATCTCCGGCATCTGCAGGATCGCCGTCGCACTCGTCCGACGAACAGCGCATTGACCGGTCCCGCGACCAGATAGTCGATCGCGGCCCTCCGCGCTTCAGCGCGGCGCGCCTCGGCGCAGCGCCTCGTTGGCGGGCGCGTAGACGACGCGCGCAGGTCGGCCAGACCGCCCGGATTGAAATTGAAGTCGGCGCCGATCGCGCGCAGACCTTCGACGACGCTGCGGACGAGCGAGTGAGCGCCCGGGTACGGCGAAGCTGCCGGCAACGGGACACCGGGTTTGACGACCCGTCGCGCGACGCCGACGGCTTCCGGATCAGCCGCGCTTGCTCGCTCGGAACCGGCGTCGTCAGGACCGTGAGGAAGGGGGGCGCCATGGTCAGACGGGAAGCGCCGGCGCGCCGCGCTCACGACCGGCGCCCGAAGCGACTGCGCGCGCTCCGGCCATGTCGGCAGGTAGGAGCGATCGGGCCGCGGCGACCGTCCGACGCGGCGGCGGAACTCATCGCGCAGCGCCGGGATGTGCCAGATCTCCAGTGGCTCGAAGAACGCCGGGCGCGTGCGCCGTCGAACCAGCCCAGGATGTCGCGCTCCTGCCACGATGGCACGCGATCGATCGACCGCAGGTCGGGAAGGTGACGCCCGCGACCCACGCCGGTGGCACATCGGCGGTGCGCACGCCGGCATCCGGAAGGGTTCACCGAATAGAACGCGTTGATCGCGGCTGCCGCTTTCTCGATCCGTCGAGCAACTCGCGGCGGCAGCGTGCCACGCCTGCTTCATCTGGTTGCGCTCGGCGAGCAGCCACTGCAGGTGCAGCACCGGCAGATTTTCGGCCTGAAGCCGGGCCGCCGCGCCATCGATGCGGCACGCGCGTGTTCGTGCAGCGGCAGGCGCGCGCAGTCCGCTCGAAGTCCATGTGGCGATCGTCACGCAGCGCGAGCTCCTTCCAGTAGGGCGCGATGGGTATCCCGCTCGCTGCGGTAGCCGATCGGCGCGCTGCTCACAGGTGGTAGTAGAGGCACTCGACTACCGTGCCAGGCTTCGAGGTCGCCGCGACTGGCGTCGACGAATCGTCGCCGCCAGCGACCGGCGACATCAGCTCGTCCGCGTCGGTGCACCACAGCAGATTGCAGCCCTCGTAGCCGCGCGCCGCGTCGAGCAGCTGCCATCGCGCCTGTTCGCACACCAGCTGCTCGGACGATGCGAGCAGCGACCGACCTTGGGGAAAACGCGCGGCAGATCTCGCGCGATTCGTCCTCGGAGTCCTGATCGCTGACGAGGACGACGTCGCAGAACGCGGACAGGCACGCGAGCGAATGCGGCAGCATCCACGCCTCGTTCCGCACCGGCAGCAGCGCGATGATCTTCATCTCGGCAGTCCATCACTGGCCGGTCAGCATCAACCGCGATCAGCCGCTTGCGACCGTATCCGGCCGACCATCTCGGATTGTAGCAGACCGCCGCGCCACGCGAGGACGACGAACCGCCGCAGCGGCGATTCGTCCCGGCAGGCGGCGTGAGGCGATACAGCGTGAACAGCCAGTAGCCCGCGTAGTGAGTAGAACAGCGACGCGATCTTCGGCGCTGAGCGCGCGCCGGGAGCGCGGCGCGGTAGCGGCGAACAGCTGCAGGATGTGGTCGGTGGTCATCGGCGAGATGGCGGACGTCGCCGTCGCCATGCCTGCCGTGCCCAGACGAGCGGATCGCGGATGATCGCGCCCGACCAGCCGATTCAGGATCGACATGCAGGAACGGCCGATCGACCAGCGTGGCAGAAGCTGCTCGTGCGCCGCGGCCAGTCCGCTCCACGGCGGCGCGCCGATACACGATCGATCCGAACATCGGCTCGACGCCGCGGAAGATCAGCCGCACGAAGTCGGCCGGCGTCGCGAACCGCTCGACTGCGGGACGGCGAGGCCGCATCGCCGAGCACGTCGGCCGGCGGCGGCTGAATCGAACTCGCGCAGCTCGCCGCCGACAAAGCCGCACGCTGGATCGCTCTCCAGGATGCGCGACCGCAGTCGGCGAGGTAGTGAACGCCGAGCGAGGTCGTCCTCGTGGAAGGCGAGCGTGTACTTGCCGCGCCCGGCGGTGATCGACTGGAACATGTTCCGCATCGCGCCGAGCCGACCGGGGTTGCGCTGGTAGCGCACGCGCGCGTCGGCCGAACGACTCGACCATGCCCGCATGCTCGTCCGACGCGCCGTCGTCGAGCAGCGGTGATCTCGAAGTCGTCGAGCGTCTGCGCCAGCATCGCCTCGACGCACCGGCGCGCGCGGCGCGAGCTGGTGATAGCAGGGGATGTTGATCGATACCAGGGGAGCGCGTGACGGCATGGACGGTCGACGGACCTTTCGCGGAGGGTATCGGTCGCGTCGCGGGTCGGCTTAGCGGGATCGGGTCGCCCGGCGGTCGAGGTCCGTGTTCAGCTTCCGGCCAGCCATTCCTGCTGGATCACGAAATCGCCGTCGTGCACGTTGGAGATGCCGTGCCCGGTGTTGAACGAGGTCGCAGCGGCCGATCGTGAATCCAATCGCCTTGTCCCAGTAGTCCCACCGCTCCTTGTTCCAGACCCGGACGGTGAAGCTGAACGCGTAGCGGCCTTCGGTCAGCGGCAGCGGGCCAAGCCGGCAGACGAAGTGCTGGCTGCTCCGACCGGTAGTAGGTGTCGCGCACCGGGGTTGGCCGAGCCGAAGCTGACGCTCACGTCGTCGTCGTTGAACAGCCTGAACTCCGCGGTGAACGAGTTCTCCGGCGCGGGGCCGCTCGACCAGAGATGGATGTCCATGACGTCGCCGGCATCGAACTGGCCGGTCACCTCGCCGGCGACTGTTGCGGAGCTCGACGCGGCGCAGGTGGTAGTCCGCCGGTGGATGCCGGCGATCGGCGGCGCCGGTCGTGTTCTCGGCGCCCTCCTGGTACATGCGCTCGTACGCGGCGCGTGATCTCGCCCGGTGTGCCGTCGTCGACCACGCGGCCGCTGTTGAGCAGCAGCGCGCGGTGCACAGCTGGCGCACGCTGGTCAGGTCGTGGCTGACGAACAGCACCGTGCGGCCTTCGTCGCGGAGATCCTGCATGCGGCCCAGGCAGCGGTTGCGGAAATGCAGGTCGCCGACCGACAACACCTCGTCGACGATCAGGATTTCCGGCTCGAGGTGCGCCGCCACCGAAAACGCCAGCCGCACGGACATGCCGCTCGAGTAGTGCTTCACCGGCGTGTCGATGAACTGCTCGAGCTCGGCAGAACGCGACGATCGCGTCGAACTTGCGCGCGATCTCCGCGCGGAACATGCCGAGGATCGCGCCGTTCAGGAACACGTTTTCGCGGCCCGGTCAGCTCGGGATGGAAGCCCGGTGCCGACTTCGAGCAGGCTCGACGACGCGGCCGTGAGATCGCACGTAGCCCTCGGTCGGCGGCGTGATGCGCGACAGCACCTTCAGCAGCGTGCTCTTGCCGGCGCCGTTGGGTCCGACGATGCCGATGACCTCGCCGACGTCGACGCGGAACGAGACGTCCTTCAACGCCCAGAACGTCCGTCGTGCCCTCGCCGTGGCCGGCCATCTGCTGTGAAGCGCCGCCACGGACCGCTGACCCATGAGGTGACTCGATTCGCCGAGCGTGGCGTCGCCGATCGGCGTCGTGCCAATCGTGTATGCTGCTTGCCGAGGCCGCTCGATGACGATCGCGTCAGATGACATCGGCGAACTCGGCGCTCCACCTGCAGGAAATAACGGACGCCGACCGCGAACATCACCAGCGCACGACACGCTGGAGATCAGGATCACCCGCGCGGAAACGGCTCCGCCGAGCACCGCTCGTCGCGAAAGCCCGCGATCATCCCGACCATCGGGTTCAGCGCGTAGAGCGTGTCGCCACTTCGCCGGGATGATGTCGAGGGTATAGAGCACCGGCGTGCCGAACAGCCAGATCTGCATCACGAACGTCATCACGTAGCGCACGTCGCGATAGGTCACGATGAGCGCGGCGAAGAGGATGCCCGCGCCGGCCGCGCTGACGATCGTGCCCAGCAGATAGAGCGGCAGCGCGAGCATCGCCAGCCGCGGCGCCACACCGTACGCGGCCATCATCAGCAGCAGGACGACGAAGGCGATCGCGAAGTCGACCAGCCCCGCCGCAGATGGCGGCAATCGGGATCGAGGATCCGCGGAAAGTAGACCTTGCTGATCAGGTGGCTGCTGCCGATGAGGCTGTTCGCCGCAGATGCCACGGCGTTGGCGAAGAACGTCCACGGCAACATCCCGACGAAGACGTGAAGCGCGTAGGGCCCCTCCACCGTGTTTCGACATCGCCGCCGAAGCGGCCGAACAGAATGGTGAAGGCGAACGTGGTGGTCAGCGGCTGAATGACCGCCCACAGCCGCGCCGAGGACGGTCTGCTTGTAGCGGACCTTGACGTCGCGCCAGACGAAGAAGAACAGCAGTTCACGGTAGCGCCCAGAGCTCCGCCAGATTCAGCATCTGCCAGGAGCTGGGAGCCTCGAGCCTCGGTGTGCGACGAACCGGGTAGGCCACAGGGTCGCGGCCATTTTACGCCGAGTAGCCTAATCGGCGCGCAGCGCCCGCATCGGATCGATCGCCGCGGCGCGCCGCGCCGGCACGAGGCACGCGAGCGCCGCCACCGCCGCCAGCACGGTGATCACCGCGGTGTAGGTGATGGGATCGGTCGGCTCGACCGCGAACAGCAGGCGCGCGCGACCACGCGGGTCATCAGCAGCAGCGCCCGCGAGGCCGAAGGCGAGGCCCAGGGTCACCGGGGTCAGCCCCTGCCGGACGATCATCCGCACCACGCTCGACCGCGGCGCGCCGAGCGCCATGCGCACGCCGATCTCCGTCGTCCGCTGGTTGACCGAGAACGACACGACGCCGGCGATGCCGGCTGCGGTGATGATGAGCGCGACGCCGGCGAACAGCGTCACCAGCATCGCCGTCAGGCGCGGCGGCGCGAGCGAGTGGCTGCGAATCGCCTCCAGCGTCCGGATCTGGCTGACCGGCTGGCGCGCGTCGACCTCGTGCACCAGTCCGGCCACGCGACGCGCCGAACGAGGCCGGATCGCGCGGCGGTGCGCAGCAGCAGCGTGGCGCCCAGCGGGCTGGTCTGCGCGAACGCCCGATAGATCTCGTCGGTCGGCTTCTCGTCCAGCCCGTAGTCGTGCGTGTCGTTGACCAGCCCGACGATGGTCATCCAGGTGCGGCCGTTGTCGAGACGAAATGCGGCGGCCGATCGGATCGAGGTCGGGGAAATTGTGGCGGGCCATCGAGAGGTTGACGATCACCACCGGCGGCGCGGTGGCGTCGTCGGCGTCCGTGAACGAACGCCCGCTGAGCAGCGTCATGCCGATCGTCTTGAAGTAGTTGGGCGACGCGAACTTGAAGTCGACGCTGCTTGACCGCGCTTCTCGTCCGGCGCCTGACCCTCGACGATGAAGCCCGTGAGGAACGGCGCCGCCTGATCGAGCGGCGCCGTGATGCCGAGCGCGGCCGTCTCGACGCCCAGGTTCGGCCGCGACCTTGTCGAGCACCGAGCGGTAGAACGTCTGGCGGCGCGACCGGCGTCGTCGCATTTGACGAAGTCGAGCGACACCAGCGCCGTCAGGACGCGGTCGGTGCGGAAGCCGGCGTCCACCTGCTGGAGCTTGATGAAGCTGCGCACCAGCAGACCGGCGCCGACCAGCAGCATGAACGAGATGGCGACCTGCGCGACGATCAGCGCGTTGCGGGCGCCGAGCCGGCGGCTGCCGACCGTGCGGTGGCCGGCGTCCTGCACCGACGCGTCGGTCCGCCGCGTGAACGCCGGCAGCAGACCGAACAGCAGGCCGGTGAACACCGAGACGCCGAACGTGAATGCGAGCGACGACGCCGTCGATCGCGATTTCCTCGGCGCGCGGCGTGAAGCGGGCGGTGAAGGCGACGCAGCAGATCGCGGACGAGCCAGCCGACCAGGAGCCCGAGCGCGCCGCCGGCGACCGCGAGCAGCGTGCTCTCGGTCAGCAGTTGGCGCGCGATGCGGCCGCGGCCCGGCGCCGAGCGCGCTGCGCAGCGCGAGCTCGCGCTCCCGTCCGATGACGCGCGCCAGCGCGAGGTTGGCGATGTTCGCCGCCACCAGCAGCAGCACGAAGCCGGTGACCGCGAGCAGGACGAGGAGGGTCGGGCGCGCCTGCCGCGTCGAGCTCGTCGTGCACGGACAGCGCCGACGTCTGGAAGCCGGTGTTCCGCGGTGTTGTAGGCGTCCGGGTACTCCGCACCGAGCCGGCCGGTCACGACCGCGAGGTCGTTCTGCGCGCGCGCCAGCGTCGCGCCCGGCTGCAGCCGGCCGATCGCGGTCAGCATGCGCGCGTTCCGGTTCTCGACTGTCTGCGGGTTCGAGCGGAACGGGCAGGCCGACGGCGGCATGTAGACGTCGTCAGGCGGATCCGACTGCGGAACTGCGGAATCGGCGGCAGGACGCCGACGACGGTGTGGATGCGGTCGTTGAGCTCGAAGGTGCGGCCGACGATGGCGGGGTCGCCGCCGAGCGCATGCTGCCAGTATGCGTAGCTGCAGCACCAGTACCGCCGGCGCGTTCTTCGAATCGTCGTCGGCGCGGAACGTTCGGCCGAGCGAGCGGCGTGCACGCCCAGGACGTCGAAGAAGTTGGCCGACACCACGCCGGTCTGGACGCGCGACGCCTCGCCGCGGCCGAGCATGTTGAACGACATCTGGTGGTACTCGACGACCGCATCGAGCGCGCTCGGTCTGCTCGCGGTAGTCGTTGATCTCCTTCACCGAGACGCCCGGCGTTCGCGACCCCGATCTTCGGCGCCCGCTGGCGGACCTCGACCAGCCGGTCGCCGTTGGCGTAGGGCAGCGGCCGCAGCAGCACGGCGTGGACGACGCTGAAGATCGCGGTGTTGGCGCCGATGCCGAGCGCCGAGCGTCAGCAGGACGACGGCGGTGTAGCGACGGGTGCTTGCGCAGGTTGCGCAGCGCGAAGCGGAGGTCCTGCGCCAGCATGTCGATGGCGCGCATGCCCCACGACTCGCGGCAGTCGTCCTTGACCGAGGGCGACGCTGCCGAATCGCCGGCGCGCGCGTGTCGCGCGCCGCATCGGGCGTCATGCCGCGGGCGACGAGCGCCTCGGTCTCGAGCTCGAGATGGTGGCGGAGCTCCTCGTCCATGTTCTGCTCGAACGCGGACGTGCGCACGGATCCCCGAAGCCGCCGGAACATCGTCAGGACAGACATGCGCACCTCCGGTCGGCTGAAGCCGGACACTACCGAAAGCCATGTCGAGCCGGACGCACCGTTCCGGTAGTGTCCGGCTTTAGCCGGACCCTACGCGTGCTGGAGGACGCGCGCGACCGGCGGCGGTGATCCGCTCCCAGTTCGCGGTCTCCTCCGCGAGCTGCTTCCGGCCCGACCGCGTCAGCGCGTAGAACTTCGCACGCCGGTTGTTCTCCGAGTCGCCCCACGACGATCTCGATCCAGCCCTGTTGCTCGAGGCGGTAGAGCGCCGGGATACAGCGATCCCTGGTTCACCTGCAGGACGTCCTGGGAAATCTGCTGCAGCCGTTGGGAGATGCCCCACCCGTGCATGTCGCCCGACGCCAGGGTGCGGAGGATCAGCAGGTCGAGGGTGCCCTGCAGCAGGTCGCTCTTGGGATGCTTCATGCGTGCTCCTGTAGACGATCGACAAAGGAGCATAGGTTCCCGGCGGGCCGGCCGTCAAACCGGGCCCCAACGCGGCAGCCGCGTTGGGATGGAAATTACGGCTTATAATTCCCGCCTCATGTCCGACGTCGCTCCCGGCCCCCGCCTCGTCGTCACCGACGCGCTCGGGCGCCGCATCGTCAATATCGACAAGCCGCTGTTCACCATCGGACGGCGCACGCGAAACCGATCTGCGGCTGCCGGGCGCCGACATCTCGCGCGTCCACGCCGAGATCAGCATCGAGAACGGCAGTCTGCATCATCCGCGACAAGCAGTCGCGGTTCGGCACGTTCGTCAACGGCGAAAAGCACAGCGAGAAGGTGCTGGCGCACGGCGATCAGATCCGGCTCGGCCAGGCCGGCGACACCGAGATCGTCTTCTTCGTCGACGACGAGGCGCCGTCGGTGGAGAAGAGCGCGGTGTCGGCGGCGAGCGAGCTGCGGCAGATGGCGGCCCTGCTCGAGAACCTGCGCGCGCTCGGGTCGGGCCGGGTCCTCGACGAGGTGCTGGCGATGGTGCTCGACTCGGCGATCGAGGTGACCGGCGCCGAGCGCGGCTTCATCATGCTGGCGAACCGCGAGCAAGCAGCTCGAGTTCAAGCTGGCGCGCGCGCGCGGCAAGGTCACGCTGTCGGGCCGCACGTTCGAGACCAGCCGCAAGATTCCGGAAACCGTGTTCGCCACCGGCCAGCAGACGATCGTCGAGGACCTGCTCGACGGCGACCTCGCGCAGCTGCACACCGGCACCGTCGCGCTCGGCATCCGCCACGTGCTGTGCACGCCGCTGCGCCTGGTGCGGTACGTCGAGCGCGCCGAACAGAAGGGCGCCGACGAGATCATCGGCGTGCTGTATCTCGACAGCCGCGAGCGCGGCGCCCTGCGCTCCGCGCACGCGCAGTCGGCGCTCGACACGCTCTCGGCCGAAGCGGCGCTCGCGATCGAGAACGCGCGCCTCTACCGCGAGGCGCTCGACAAGGCGAAGTTCGAGCAGGAGCTGCGGGTCGCGGCGGCGATTCAGCAGTCGCTGCTGCCGGTCGCGAACCGCGAAGGCGCCGTTCTTCTCGACCGCGGCCGCGTCGATCGCCTGCCGCGCCGTCGGCGGCGACTTCTACGACTACGTCGATCTGCCGACCGACCAGTTCGGCTTCATCATCGGCGACGTGGCGGGCAAGGGATCGCCGGCGGCGCTGCTGGCGGCGGCGGTGCTCGGCATGTTCAGCGCCGAGGCGACCTATCAGACGAGCGCCGCGCCGCTGATGACGCGGCTGAACCGCGGGCTGTTCCGCCGCGCGATCGAAGCGCGGTTTCTCACGAGCTTCTACGGGATGCTGGCGCCGGACGGCTCGCTGACCTACTGCAACGCCGGCCACAACGCGCCGCTGCTGGTCGTCGACGTCAGGCATCCGCCGCCTCGAGACCGGCGGCGTCGTCCTCGGTCTGTTCGACACGGCGTCGTTCGAGGAGGAAACGCTGACGCTGCGAGCCCGGCGATCTGATCGTGCTGTTCAGCGACGGCGTCACCGAGGCGATGAACGCCGAAGGACGAAGAGTTCACCGACGATCGCCTGATCGCCTGCGCGAACGCCCACCGCGGCGAAGCGCCGCAGCAGGTGCTCGACGCGCTGCTCGCCGACGTGCACGCGCTTCTGTGCCGGCGAAGCGCAGAGCGACGACGTCACGGCCGTGCTCGTCCGTTACAACGGCACGTAAGAGTCAGAAATACATCCTCAACCCGCCGGCGATCTGCGTTCCACCGGCGTCCACCGACACCGGCTGCCGCGCTGTTGGGCACCGTCAACAGAGCCGACCGCTTTCGAGAACCTGACGCTGCCACCCACCCCGGCATGCCGCGCCAGCCGCAGGCCGACGTCGGCGCCGACGTTGAACCCGGTTGTGTTCGAGGCACTGACCCGTTGCGACCCCGCCGACGTGAACGCAGGCGCATCGAAAGGATAGGTGTCGGTGAACGTGATGTCGCTGACCACGTCCTGTCGCACTTTGAAAAACGATGGCCCGACCGACAGCGCGACGTCGACAGCGCGGTCCCGGATGCAGCGTGTAGATGGCGAGGATGTGTGTGGCCAGCTCTTCGCGATGCAACTGCAGGCGCCGTGCCTGCGATGGTTCGCGGTGTCTTGAAGAAAAAGGGATGCGGAATCGCGGCGTTCACGGCGGCATCGGCGCTCTCCGTGAACCAGGACACCATCCACCCCGACGCTGACGTCGCCCGCGATCCGAACACTGACGCCGCCATCGATTGACGGACCGTGAGTGGTTTGTAGCGACGGTGTCGATGGTCGCATTCTCGAGATACACCGGTTTCGTGGCAGAGGTGTCGAACGCGGCCGACGAGAGCTGCACGCCGGCATCGAGGTCAATCCTGAGGCGATCGGGTCTTGGTGTCGATTGCGCGGCCGCCTCGCTCGCCATCGCGAGCAGGGCCATCGCGCAGATCATGCACGTGCGGTCCGCGCATCAGTTCACCCCACGGCGGTCCAGGCGTCGCGGACGGCATTGAACGGCGCGCTGTTCTGACCGTACAGATCCTGTGCGGCCCGCGAGCGTAATCGCGCGAGCCATCGAGAAGTTTGCGTTGGAAGGCATCAGCTGGGTGAACGCGCGGTAGAAGATTTTCTCGATCTGCTCGCGGTTGGCGGCGCCTACGCCCTGCACCCGGATGCCCGACGTTCTGTTGGTTCCGCCCTCGATCGCCAGATAGAAGGCGTGATTCGGGATGCCGGAGTTTACGTGCACTCCGCCGTTGTCGTGCGCATCGTCGGGCGGCAGCAGGCGGCGCGCTTGCCTGTAGTGATCCGGCTGGCCGTACAGCGCTGGAGTTCGCCATCGATCGGATGCCGTTGGGCGCGCCGGACGCTGACACCGACGACGACGTCCTCGCCGATCAGGTAGTCGGCCTGCATCTGACCGCTGCCAGGCGGCTGGAAGAAGAACTCCACACTCGTGCCCATCATGTCCGAGAAGGCTTCGTTGAGTGCGCCCGACTCGTTGACGTACTCGAGTCGCGAACTGAAGTCGGTCACGCCGTGGGTCAGCTCGTGCGCGACCACGTCCAGCCCTCCGGAAACATAGTCCCAGCGCTGGCCGTTATCCAGGAACACGCCGCCAGGCAAACCCTCGCCGTAGACCATGATGCCGCCTGCGCAATTGCCGCAGTAGAAGGCATTCAGGTAGAACTGGCCCACGATCTCGTCGGGTGCGTCGAAAATGTCGCTGCGCTTGACGGGATGAACCATGTTGCTGACGCGATGGTTCGCGTTGTCGAGGCCGCGTCGGCCGAATCGCTTGAAGTAGTAGTCGTAGGTGTAGGCGGAGTAGGCGTGCGCGTCGACGACCGCGGCATCGGTCCAGGTGTTCTGGGGGTTGGACGCCACGTCACCCGTGACGAGCGGTGTGCGGTTGATGAGGACGTCGAGGCTTCTGTTGATGTCGCCCTTCATGTCGTAGGTGACGATCGACCGGAGGGCGCAGCGGGTCCGACGCGAGGAAGGTGCCCGACACCGCCGTCGCGCTCATCTTCTTGTCGTCGCCGAGAACGCCGGTGCCGTGGCCGATCGCGGCGTTGGCCGCCTGCCGCTGGCGCATGCTGTACCCGACGGACAATCTGACCGGTCGCTGCGTCGACGAAGAAGCGCACGATATCGCCGCGTTGCAGCTTCCCCGACCCAGGCCAGCCGGAATGAACCGCCGTCCGGCAGGACCACCAGTTCCGGTTCGGTGTCGGGCAGCAGCAGCGTCCCGCCCTGGTTCTCGATTGTCACGCGTGCCGCGTCGCGGCTGACCGCCGGCGCGACATCGATGTCGAGTCCCTGGTGGATCGTGCCGAACACGGAGACCAACAGGCTTGTGCCGTCGAGATTGCCGCGCGACGCTGCCCCCAGACCTGCAACCCTCTGTAGTACTGCGCGTCAGCTGTTCGACGCTCCGTCCGGTCATGATCGTGTCGCTGCGTTCGAGCCGCACGCGCAACTCGTTGCCACGCACCATGCGATCGACGATCGTGCCCCCAATCGGCTGTGGCGTTCGCGGAATCGGGAACGATCGTCAGCGCGCGCGCTCCAATGGTCTGGCCGTGAGGTCCTGCCGCCGGCCAGCACGCCAGCGAGGCAGACGAACAGTAATGTCCAACGTCTCATAAGGTCTTCACTCGTTGTGAGCGGGCAGCCGTCACCGGGCCGGCGCAGCGGCGGCGGCGAGCAGCGGGCGGATCTGCGCGTCGAGCTCGTCTTCTGTCAGCGAGCCCGGGGTGATGAGGCGCACGATTCCCTGCCGATCGAGGAGGACGACAGTCGGCGTCGAGCTCACGCCATATCGCTGGTGATTCGCAACGCTCACGGGAACCGGAACCCCGGCGAGGAACGGATAGTAGCTGTCGCTGGACGGTCTCCATGTAGCGAAGCTCTTCGTCCGGCGTGGCCGGCGCGCCGCCGGCAACATAGCCAAATCGCTGCGTCGGCGCGACGATGGCGAGACCGGCAGCCAGTACACTGGCATACAGCTTTGCCAGGATCGGCCCTTCGATCTTGCAGTCCGGGCACCAATGCGCCCAGAAGAAGAGGACGACGACCTTTCCCTCGAGCGCCTTCGCGGTCGGCGCCGCTGAGCGGCGCGCCCATCGACTCCGTCAACTCGAGCGGCGGCGCAGGGTGGCCTTCAAGCGTCAGGAGGTTGATGTCTTTCTGAATTCGCTTCGCGATGCCGGTGTTCAGTCACTCTTCAGCTCACGCTCCAGGAACACGATGGCGTCACTGCGTGCTCCGCGATTGGCGCTGACCTGCGCCTGGACCTCGATCGCACCGCCGAGTGCCGACGCCAGCTTTGCGTCCTCGTCCACGCTGCGTGAGCCGAGGGCGGCCACCGCCAGCCGCTGCGCTTCTGCCGCGTACTGCTCGGCGCGATCGTCTTGTTTTTCGGCCAGGGCGCCGCGTCCCAGCCACGACACCGCCTCGATGACCTCCGGCGTCGTTGCCGTCCCTGGAGCGACGCTGGACGACCAGCGATTCGGCCTGGGCAAGGTCGTGCGCGGCGATCGCCGCACGAACCTCGGACACGAGCGTGACCGGCCGGGCGGCCTGACCGGTGAGAATCGCCGACGCGATAGCCCACGCCACTGCCACTGACTGCATGGTTCTCTCCTCAGCGGAACATCTTCAACACGGACTGATCGATGCTGCACGCGCGTGTGCCGTCTTGCCGGACACCGCGATGGTGATGTCGGCTGTCGGCGCGAATGGCGCGAAGTCGAACGTGAATTTTCCACCAGCTCGCCTCGAGCGCGCGGGCGATCGGCTCGATCGTCTTGCCGCCGCGTTTGATGACCAGGTCCGAGATCGTGTTCTTCGACCCCGCGGCCAGCGTGACGCCGATGGTGACCGCGCGGTCCGCTGCGCCTCTGCTACGACGGTGTGGCGTGCCGGCTGGCTGCGTTCCGGATCACGCCAGACTTCGTAGGCGACCGACTTGTACGGCGTGTCATCGCCAGCGTGAAGTCGTTGTTCTTACACAGGTTCGGCGTCGTAAAGACGCAGGCCGGCCGGGCGCCACGCTGCTTCCCGCACTCGATGCGCGTTCCAGTCAGCTGTCCCGGCTGGATTGGCTGGATGCCTTTGTCCCACGGGCGGCGTCATCGGGGCAGGCGGGCAGCTGTGCGCTTGATCTGGGCGCGCAGCGGAGGCGTTTGAAGGCACAGACACGCGAGAAGGACGAGGGCGGCAGCACACGCATCGCGCCACATTGCTGCTGCGGCACGGGCGACGGGCAAGCGCCGGCTGCCGTCGGGCTGGCGATGACCTCCCTGTCAATTCGAGACGCTGACGTGTCGGTGTCGCTTCGCGATGGCAACCGAGTTGCAGCGAGACGCCGCCACAGGAGGCCGCATGGGATTGCTCACCGGCAAATGCAAGTATGCGCGATGGAAACCGCAGAAGGGCTTTCACTTCGACGGTGCGACGGACGAGCGCGACGGCAAGCTTGCACATCAAGGGGACGGTCGCCACTCAAAGCCAGGCGAACAAAATCTGGGACGCGCTGAAAACCATCCCGACTGGAAAACCGAAATCATCGCGCCGACATCACCGCCACCGGCGTCCAGGAAACATACCTGGTCAGGCAGGAGACACGCTTTGGGGAAGATCGCCAAAGCAGTTGCTCGGCGACGCGCAGATGCCTATCCCCGCCATCTTCGAGGCGAAACCACGATCAGCTCTCCGATCCCAGCGAGATCAAGCCTGGCCAGGTGTTGAAGATTCCGCGGTGATCGCGCCGCTCCGTTCGTCGGCGCGCCAGCGGGTGCCTGGCGCAGCGCGTAACGCTGCGCCACGCAGCCTCGCTCAGATCGACTGGACCTCGAGGAAGGTCGTGTTCAACCGGTAATTACAGCTCGGTATCGAAGGCGTTCTCGCTCCACTGGCGAAAACAGCGGCGGCGAGGTCAGCGAGATGACCTGCACATCGGTGTTTCGGCGATCTTCAGAATCTCGCCGGCGCCAGCCGCCGCTGCTCGGCGCCATCGAGGCGGTCGACGTCGGTGAGGATCAACGTGCGCATGCCGTCGAGGCAGGGGCAGAGTGCCGTTCGCCGATTTGATTGGCTCAGCGCAACTCGGGCGTGGCCGCCTCGAGAAAGGCGTCGAGCGCGCGTTTCGGACCCGCGATCATGACATTGGCTCGAAGGCCAAGCGTCGCGCGCCAGTCCGCTGACGGCACAAACCGAAAACTCTGTCCACGTTGATGGCGACGCAGGATTTCGGAATCGGTGAGCATGGCCGGCCCCCAGACCGGGAAGTCATCTCCACAGACGACTATTCAGAGTGTATGCGATTGCCACGAAGCATGGCAGTTAAATTTTCGAATCGTTAGCTGCCTGCTTTCGGTATAGGCTGTGCGCACTCGAGTCGTTCATCGTCCCTCTTCATGAATCCCGTGGCTTCCGCCAGTCGCGTGCTCGTCGTGGGACCGGACCATTCGCTGCGCAGCCGGCTCGTCGCGGTCGCCGCACGGACGGCTCACGTCGACGGTTGCCCTTCCTTCAGGTCGGCGCGGCTGCAACTCGAGACGACACCATACGATCTCATTGTGACGGACGCTCGACTTTCCGAATACAACGGTTTTGCACCTGGTGCACTGGCGAAATTCGCGAATGCATCGGTCCGAGGCCATCGTGTGCGACAGGAAGGCGACGCTGGTGTCGCCCCCGATGTCCTTCACGCGGGAGCTTTCTTCTGAATCGGCGCCGCGACTGCTCGTGACGCTGCCGTCGTATATCGCGGCAATCACGGCGACGCCTGCCCCAGGCCGATCGCCGCACCCCTGATGAGCCTTCGATCGGCGCTCCGTTGCCCCGCGGTGGCCGTCGTGCTCTGGGATCGCCACCTGCTCGAGCACACGTCGCAGACGAGTTACTGACAGGCGCCGAGCGCGCCGATAGATTCCTGGATGCTCCGCACACTGGATGCTCGCGATCGTCTCCGTTGCGTGTGTTCTATCGCGCCGCCTATCTTGCCGCGAGGGTCTGGTGGTTCGTCCGGCGGCCGCAGCACGAGCGGGTCGCTGGTGGCGCTGTGGTGCGATGAACGGCTGCTCCTGGTTTCGCACGAGCTATCGACCGCTGTATTCGCTGCCCGGCGGGGTTCAAGAAACCGCGCGAGAACGAGTCTTGCTGCCGCCGAGCGCACGAGCTCCTCGAGGAACTCGGGATTGCCATCACCACCGGACTGCGCGAGGCATGGCACGGGACGGTCACCTTCGAACATCGCATCGATACGGTGACCATCTGGGAAGCATCGGTCGACGCCGTGCCTTCCACTACGCGTGGATGGTCTCGAGTGTGGTGTGGGCAGGCTGGAAAACCGCAGACGAAGCGCTGGCCTTGCCGCTTCTGCCGTCTATCGAGCAATACTGACGAGCCGGCGCTTGCGCTAAGCTCGAATGCTGTGATCATCGTCAAGCTTTGCGATCTGACACCGTTTGGACGTTCAATCCAACTGCAGCCGTAAGGCATGATTGGGCGACTGAAATACCCGCATCTGTTCCGGCCGCAGCGATAGAAGCGACCCGCGCGCCGTTCGCTCGCCCAGTCCCTCGAGAATCCGAATCGCCTCGCGATTGAGAAACCGACAACAGCTCTCACGCTCTTCATTGAGCGACGCGTGCTTCATGACGTCGATCCCCTGTATGAGAGTTCGTGCTACGAAGGCGGCAGGAGTCTTCATTGGTCAGGTCAAGGATCTTACTGAATCCGGTGACGCAATCATGCTGCTCACACATCCTGAGATTGCCTCGGATATCAAAGGGTGTCTAAGTACACGTCGCTGTCCGAGAGGATGAAACGACGTCGCCCTGGATTCAGACTCGTTGACGCCCGCAACAAAGCATCGCTCTCTATCAAAGAGACCATCGTCTCGTAGAAAGACATGCTTGCACCGCTCAGGCAAAATCTGCCCGATCAACCGTGGACTCAACGCCCTGCTCGACAATCACCATGTCAACGAATGGTGCGAAATGACTTGTCATAGTAACGCACCAGATACTTCAAACTCTCGGCAGGTCGTGCGACACCAAAGCGATCTCCGTATGCGAATACGATTGTCGTGTCACTCAAAAGCCGATCTACCATTGGGCCCGAATACTACCAGCGACTCCCGGAGATACCAGTGGTTACGACCAGACGACACTGCGCATCTGAGTGAGCAGCCTCCACGCCAGGCTAAATGCGGCATGAAGCAGTAGCAATTGAATGTTCGTTGTAGAACCAGGCTGTTGTTGTCCAGCACCTCTTCCGTCTCGCTGTTCAATTCGATGAAATCGTCAAACACAGTGGCCTTCAATGACGTAGGCGTATGTCGGAGTTCGCCTGTGTGATGCGCGCGATGTCCGTAGAGACCTCGATCGGCTCATCTTTATGCAGGGCACCAAAAAAACAACATGTCCCAGTCGCGCGGCAACTGGCCGATGCGGGCGTTGAACTTCCCCCTCAGAAATGATCGTCGAAAATAACATCATCTTCAAAGATGAGGACGCTGGCAACGCCGAGTCGTCGCGCTTCGCGAACGACTGGCAACGTGGCTGAAGCAAGCAACCGTAAGCGCCCGGCGTGTGGACCCAGTTCGACCCGGGATCTTCAGTCCGATCTCCGTCGAACGCAGGAAAGCGGCGCACCGACTGAATGCCGTGCTCTTCGAATCTGCGCCGCACGTGATGCCAGCGCTCCAACCTTCGATCGAGGTTGATGCACACCTTGTGCAGGAAACGTCTCGTTGATCACCCCGGAGGGCCGACTTCTTGCGGCTTGCGTCGCCTCGTCAGAGTCCATTGAGGTTCCCAACGATCGTTTCCGAAAAATGGAAGACGTATGAGTCGGCCTGGAACGTGCGGCGGCGGCGAGTTGTAATACGCTGCCGTTTGTGCCTCAACGGCCTTGTGCGCGGTGATTGCCCGACTGGTCTCGGGGCTCACGAGGCGCGGCTTCAGCGCGGGTGCACAGCGCCCTCCGACGACAAGGTTGCCGCCTGGCCTTCATGTTGACGGCCCCAGAACCACCTCGCTACACTGTTAGCCGCTCGAGGAACTGAGTGGAGGAACATGGTCAGTTCGATGCTCCTGTTCTGACGACGCAACAGCTGGCCGACTACCAGGAACTGGGATTCCTTCACTCGATCCCGATCCTGTCGGCTGACGAGAATTGGCCACTATCGCGCCGAAGCCGAAAAAGACGTGCGAGGCCATTGGCGGCCGCGTGACGAGGCTTGATGGGCTGCACATGTTTTTTCGATGGGCCTGGGGCTGAGCACACATCCGCGCCTGCTGAACTGTCTCGAACAGCTTCTGGGCCCCGATATCCTGCTCAAATCGACCAGGGCTGTTCTGCAAGCACGGAAAGAGCGCTTCCTACGTCGGATGGCACCAGGATGGCATCACCGAGCGAGTGGAAGATGGTCGCGCTCCAGCGGTCTGGCTTGGATTGACGGCCTGCAACCGTCGAAAACGGCTGTCTGCGAGTAGTGCCGCGTTCGCATCGCCTGGGCCTCCTTCAGCATGAATCGAGCCCCGACCTGCCGCCCCCTCCCAGCCGCCGACACGCTCGGCGAGGTGCAGGAGTTGGTCCGAGGCGCACTGGCGATGAGCTGTCCGGCAGGATCACCAGAGTTCCCGCCGACCTTGATTCACGATGTGATCTCGTGATGCGTCCCGGTGAAATGAGCATTCATCACCCGGTCATTCTTCACGGTTCGAACCCGAATCTATCGACCGAGCCCCGGATCGGATTGTCCGCAAGCTACTCTGCTCCGGAGTTCTATCACGGCCGCAGAGCGGCTGTGTGTGTCGCGCGGTGGCGCTCCGGGGCTGGTCAGCGCGCCCACGCTCCTGGCCAAGCGCCCACGGAAACGTTCGAGCGAGGCAGTCGCTGCGTACATCGCCAGCGGCCAGCAGATATTGACTGCCGCCGACGGCAGCTAAATCGCGGCACCATTGGCGGCGTCTGGAACACGATTGTTTCTGCCGATTGCGAAGGACTTCATTGTGACGCGCCCTCTGCTTGTCCGTCGTGATTCCCACCCGAAATCGCGTCCGTCTGGTCAGCGAAGCCATTGAAAGCGCACTGAATCAACGGATCGGGCAAGTGGAGGTGATCGTCGTCGACGACGGATCCACCGACGACACCGCGAGCATGCTGGCGCGGAGCTTCGCCTCGCGAATCGAGTTGGTGCGCCTGCCCACCCACCGAGGCGCAGGCGCGGCGCGCAACGCCGGCGCGCGGCTGGCGCGCGCGTGGGTTGGTGGCGTTTCTCGACGACGACGACCTCTGGCTGCCCGGAAAGCTCGAGGCTGAACTGTCTGTATTTGAGCGCTTCCCGGACGCGGAAGCCGTGGTCTCGGACAGCCTGATGTTCGTCGAGGGGCAGGCTGCCCCGCGGAGTTTTTCGCGCGAAACGGTCTGCTCACGCAGCTACTCGAGGACAGGTGCGCTGGGCACACGAATGCCAGTGGCTTTGGACAAACAGCCTGAACGGCGTGGCGATGTGTTCGATAACCCTGCGCCCGAAGCGTCGTAGACCGCCTCGGGGACAAATGGTTTGCCGAGGATCTCGTTTCCTGCGAAGACTGGGAACTCGAGGATGCGTGTCTACCATCAATGTCGGGTCGCCGTGCTGCCGGAAGTCCTGGCCTGGGTTCGGTGTCTGGACGACGGCGCGCGGCTGGGTCGCGCGGCGCCGGGGATGCCTCCCACCCGGGAGCAGGAAATGTGTTTGCTGCGCGATCGCCTCACGAGTGATGGAGCGGTCGCATTGGCTCACCGGCCTTGACAGCCGATTTGGCCGCCGAACTGGAGCGCTTCCGCGACAAGAACGCCCGGCAACTCGCGCCGACTAGTGCAGGCGGACGCGGTAGGTAGCGTGACTACATCCCCGATGATGTTGAGCCATGGAAAGAGGTTCATTTGTGGCGGGGCTCCGCCGAGCAGCGCGCCCTTCGGTCGGAATCGACCAAGTCAGGCCAGTTCGCCCTATTTCAACAGACAGCTGGACTATCCCGATTGGAGCGGCCGGTTGGTGCTCGATTTTGGTGGGAGTGCAGGGAATCTTCTGCGGGATCCCGACCTGCGCGATTCGCCCTGAGGATTACTACTGTGTAGACGTCATCCGGGAAGCTCTGGAAGAAGGCCGTAAGAGATTCCCGGCAGCCCATTGGGTTCACTTCAATCACTACGAACTGCTCGTTCAATCCCGAGGGTATCGACGGTCTGCCGATTCCAGATATGGGGATCGGAGTTCAGGATGATCCTGGCCTATTCCGTGTTCACGCACACCACACGCGAGGACATGCAGACAGCTTGTCGAGCAATTGCAGTGCACGCCTCGCTCCGGCGGCGTTCTCGCGTTTACATTCATCGATCCGCACTTCAGTTGCGTGGCCCGAAGACTACAAAGGAAATAACCTGAAATGGCGTTTGGACAGAGCCCACGAGACGAATGCCACCATCGACGTCGATCGTCTGTTGGCGCAGAGTCGCGGCGCCGCGTGGTGCGCCCTTGTGGACGGCAGAGAGCTGTACGCCAATGGCAACGGCGTCTGGGGTGCTGATTCGCCAACATGCATGACATACAACGTGTTTTACAGCGTGGAGTTCCTGCAACAGCAATTCCCGCGCGCGACGATCCGTCGTCCGGTCAACGGAGAGATGCAGCACTGCTGCATTATCCGGAGGGAGGCGTGATTCGCTCGCCGATCCTCGTGTCCGCCGTTCGCCGTAGAACGTCCCGCTTTACGAATGAGTGGTAGCTTGACGCCAGTGCGAGACGAAGCGTAAAACCGCTTGGGAAACGGGAACGCTCGAGATCCTGAGCAACGAGCCCGTGCAGCGGCAGACCGGCCGATTGTCTCGCTCATGAGATTCTCGGAACGGAGCAGCGAAATGGAGTTCGTTCAAATCTGCGATCGGGTCGAAACCGATGCCGCCAGCCCGGCGGACCATTCAGGGTTGCCTGGCGTCACGGATCAATTTCAAATCCTGGACGAGTGGCATCGCGCGGCTGGTGATTTCCGAGACGGACGGAAACCTGTCGTCGTTGCGGCGTATACGCGATTGGCCCGGCCGGTTCGATCGACTGGGGGCCAACCGACGTCGCCGTGTTTTTCGGCGTCGCCGGATTCAGCAAGAGAGGTGCCGGTTTCACCTGCGTCTATGATTTCGGCTTCGCGGAAGCACGGTTGCGCAAGCGATGGTGCTCAAGGGTCTGATCGTCCTCGCGCAAATCCACACCTTCAAGGACGACAGCCACCGCGCGGACTATTTCGTTCGCGAATACTTTGCGCTGACCCACAGTCGTTACTAGATTCATGCGCGTGCGGTTGCGAGGATACGACGTGACAAGGACCTTCGAGTTCAACGCAGAGCGGTCGTCTGAATCCGGCGATTATCGGACCCGTCCGCCAGAACAGCTGAGCGCCGACAAGCTGATTGGCCGATGGGTGAATACCAATCGCGAGACGCCGGGGATAGCCGAGTGCGTAGATCGAGAGAGGTGGGCGAAACCTCTACGGTCAGCATCGCGGGGTTGGAACTGAAGCGTCAATCGCTACTGTGCCAACTGACCAAGGCGAGGCGCTGGCGAAATCTCGAGGAAGAAGCCGGGCAGCGCACATTTGCTCTCGCCGCGACGGTTCGACTTTGTGCTTCATGAAAGCAGAGACCTATATTCGAGTCAACAAGGCGTCGCTCGTCATCACGTGCTGTTCATCTCGTTTCGAGACGGCAGCAAGAGGTCGGACTACGTGAATCGCGAAGTTCTTTTACCGGAAAGACAAGCCGGCAGGATGACGGATCGTGGCATGTCTTCCTCGACGAAAATGGGGCAATTCACGTATTTCTCTCTGCAAGTGGCCGAACCAGTCTGGAGAGGGAAGAACGTCCCTGGATTTCGGCGGCAACATCGGCAATATGTTGAGGGATCCGAACTCAACGATCGACCACGAACGGTGCACTGGTGCCTTGATGTCGCCAAAGAATCAATCGAGAAGGGCAAGGCCGCCTACCCGAATTCACATTGGCTGTTCTACAATCGCTATTGCTTTTTCTTCAACCCGCAAGGCGTTCCAAACCTCGCGCTGCCCAATCTGGATCAGGCGTTTGACTTTATCAGTCGCTCTATTCCGTCTTTACGAACACAACACCGAACCGACATGCGGCAGCTCGTCAAACAGTTGGAGGGCCTCTTAGCGACCGGTGGCACGCTGGCCTTTACATTCATCGATCCACACTACTATTCGATGGCCGGGACACTATTACGGCGACAACTTTCAGTGGCGATTGGATCGAGAGAAACAATTGGCAGAAAGAGCGTCGCAGAGTCGTCGATATCGACATGCCGAGACCTGACGAGAAGAGCGCAAGATGCCGATTGGCTCCTGCTTGTCAACAGCAACGATTTATGACATTGAGACTGAAGACATTCAAGGCGTATGAACCGGAACAACAGAAGAAGCGTGTCATGCGCTTCTACACCGAAACATATATGAAGACCCTGTTGCCGCACGCCACGGTCATCCCGCCGCCGGTCAGCAGCGAGATGCGGCACTGTTGCATCATCAGAAAGCGATGAGGCAAGCAGACGGTGACGGTCGGCAGCCGGAAGGAGCAGCGCCATGGATTTTGTTCCACTCACAGCAGGGCAGCGACAATCGTTTGACGACGACGGCTTTCTGATCGTGCGCAACGCTCTCTGATGCGTCGACTGTGGAGCGCCTCATCGACGAAGGCGATCGGACTTGCGGCCGCGTTCGCTTCGGAAGCCTGAGGTGCCGGAGAAGCCAGAGCTACAATCATCTCGGTTTACGTCAGGGACTCATCAGAGAAAAAGCGCTCCCTGACGCTGGTGTCCCATTCAACGACAGTGCCGCTGGTGGTCCAATTGCTCAGTCCCCAACATCCACCTCCACTCGACCACGCTCATTTACAAGAGACCCTCGAGGCCGAATGCCACTGAGTTTCGCCGCGGGTGGCATCGCGACATCCGCATCCCCGGGACCTGGGGCATCGAGCCGTGCCACTGGTAGGATCATCAAGATCTGCTACTGCCTGACGGATTTCAGCCAGCGTGACTCGCGGCGCATGAGCTGGCCCCTGAAGACCCACCTGAGAACCGAACCTCTGATGCTGAGGAAGGGACAAGGCGATCCGATAGGTGTGAAGTCTGCGACCTGAATCTCAACGCCGGCGACGCCTTTCTGTTTGAAAACCGGATCTTCACACCGCCGCGCCGAATTTGAGCGATCGCGTGCTCCAAAGTGTTGATATATGGCTATGCGTACCGCTGGATGAAGCCCGAGGTGTACCTCGAGCGGCCCGACAAGCGATTGCTCGAGCAGGCGTGACCCCGTGAGCCGTCAACTGCTGGGCGGCTACCGGGACGTGGACACGCCGGCCTGGGCACTGCAGGCGTGGGCGAAACGCAATGGCGTCCTGCCTGCCGCAGTGCCGTGGACCGTGGATGTGTGAAAGGTGCAACGTGTTGCGCGGCGGTCGTTCGCGTGGAATGGAGTGTCGACGAGGCGCCATCTCGCGTCGCAGTGTGCATTCGTCAGGGCCGTCCAGGGTTCCAAAGGACCAGGTTGGCATTGTGGCAACGCACATCTCGCGCCGACAGACAGTGAATTCAATTGCTTCTGACCAACTCGGAACGGCCGGCCTGGAAGAGTAGCAAGATTCTGGATTTTGGCGGCAATGTCGGCGGCTTCCTCGTCGGCGCAGGCGACAATGTTGAGCACGATAACTACTGGTGCTTGGATGTTACTAAAACAGCAATGTGACATAGGGCGCCGTTACTTTCCTCGAGCTCATTTCGTGCACTACCACCGCTATAGCTCGTACTTCAGCCCGAAAGGCGTGCGCAACCTGCCGGTGCCGGACTCGGTTGCGGTTCGACATCATCCTGGCGTTTTTCCGTGTTCCGCACGCACCGGAGGAAATGCTCGATCTCGGTCGGGCAGCCGCCATGTTACTGGTGCCGATGTGGCGTATTGGCGTTTCCATTCAGCGATCCGTGCTGCTGACGCTAGATCGCTGGCCAGCCCCCGACTGCGCCCAGGTTGCGTAGCCAGTGCGAGGAGATGTGGGAGCGACAGCGCAGCAGTCTGCGCCGTGAGGGCGAAAGGGGCGGCGGCTGCCAGCCCGGTTGGTGTCTCGAAATCGACTTCCGGCAAACTCCATATCTGAACCGGGCGATGAACTGTGCACGGCAGAGCCGCGCGGCAGGGCAGGCGGGGAAGTCCTACTGCTCGTAAGCTTCGCACGGCAGACTATTTGGCGTCGCTCTTTCCTGGCGCCAGCGTGCTGCCGCCGCCTGTCAGCCCGGAATGGCGACACTGCTGTATACTCTATCGCAGAAGCAAAGAGCCCTCTGGGCTGGCAGAACGGGACGTGAAGCGACGGCTCGCGCGACGACATCCCATGAGTTTGAGATTCCACTGGATGCTGCCAAAGGCGGCGAACGTCGCCGTTGAAGCGCGCCCCAGACGCCTCGGGAAGCCGCCCGCTATCGGAAGATCCAGAGTCGACCCGCAGCTTTCTCGCCGGCTCCGCGTCCGGATTACGAAAGGCTGGCTGCACTTCGCTGGGCGTCGCGCCCGAAGAGGCCGGGATCGAGTCGGTCTTGATCTCGTTCAGCCGTTACGAGCCAGACCCGCCTTTACTCGTGAGCTGCGCGCTGCTCGGCGGGCCACGAAGACGCTCAAATTCATTGTCGCCTATCCGCTCCGGTTTGATGCAGCCGGCGGCGTTCGTCCACGCCAGATGGGCACGCTGTCCGCTCTGATGAGGTGGCCGCGCGACGTCGCTTGCTTAATGTTGTCGCGTAGCGGCAGTTCCGCGGTTGAGCAACGGGGCTCCACGGCGACGCTCTCGCACGGCTGACCGAGCACGCCCCACGCGCCGGGGAGTTTTTGGCCGTCTGTCATGCCTTCTGGCGCGCGGGTGAAGCGACGCTGGATTTCGACGGTGACCAGGTTTTACATCGGATCAAAGGGCGGAGAGCTCCACACGCCGTTTTCCGGGGCCGGCCGAATCGGCCCTGAAATCTACGTGTCTGGACATTCCGAGCAGTCAGAAGCGGGCTGGCTTGCTCACGAAATTTGCGCTGGCTGCGCGTGATCGATGCTCCGGAAAGCTTCAAACGGTGGTGGCGCGCGTTCGGCGATATGCGGGATCTGGTGCTGTCTGAGGCTGGGCCTGATATGCAAGCAAACGCGGAGGAGGCTGTCCGCGTCATGAGTCTCTGCTGCCCGCGGACAAGCAGGAGAGCACGACGCGCCTCAAGGACGATTCCCAGATGTACCCGAGGCTGCGGGGTTACCAGCGACGCGCATTGGCTGAACCGATCATCTGGACCGGGCTGGCCCCGCCTGGTCCCGTCTGGGCGGCTCTGTTGGGAACGCCGAAGGATCTGGCCGACGCCTTTCTTGCCTACAAGCAGTCAGCGTGAGCGAGTTCATTATTTCATGGGTTGGCCGGAGGTTGATGAGGTGGATATTTTTGGCCTGGGAGGTTCTCCCCCTCATTCGGGAGGCCGAGCGGCGTGAGGCGATCAAACCGCTCTACCATGCCGGTCTCGGCACGGCGAATGACGCTTCATCAGATAGGCACGAATCTCAGATTCCATTGGATGCTTCCCAGAAATTCGGCGTACAGCGCCATGAAGCAGTTCGACGTCCCGTGCTCACGACCGAGAGCACGTCGCCGGCCCGCGCTGCCCGACATGGAAGGCTGGATCCAGTTTGCACATCGCGCCGAGAGTCTGGAATCGAGTCGGTGCTCCTGTCCTTCAGTCGTTACGAACCCGGCGAGGACACCATCCTCATCGCGCTTGTGCGGTCGGACAGGCGACGACGAAATGAAATTCATCGTCGCTTACCGCATGGGCCTCATGCAGTCGACAACGTTCGTGCAGCACGGGAGTCATTTCCCCTCGCGGGTTTGATCGGCGGCCGCGTCGCCTTGAACGTCGTCGCCGGCAGCTCGACGGAGAACGGCACGGTTACGGTGACTTTCTCGAACACGACGAGCGGTATCTCGCGCCGGGGAATTTCTGGGAATCCTGTCACGCCTTCTGGCGCAATGAAGGCGAGGTTGATTTCGAGAAGGGAAACATTGCCGGGTCGCGCGGGAAAGCTTCACGCCGTTCTCGCGCCCGGACAGAACCGCTCCCGAAATCTATGTGTCCGGACACTCCGAGCAGGCGCAGCGGCTGGCTCTGCACGCGGATCGGTTTGGTTTACGTCTGGTCGACGCGCCGGAGAAGCTCCGTCTCTGGTGAGTATTTTCGAGAACAAGGGATTGAGGGTTAGCCTCAGGTTGTGCGTAATCTGCAGATCGACGCACGAGAAGCCGTCAGGAACCGGGGCTATACTCCCGGACGAAGAGATTTCGAAGAGGGCGCGCCATTCCTGAAGAGCGATTCGCAGAACGCTCTCTGGCGCAAGCGCTGGCCGCCGCGGACGGTGTCGGTTGAAGCTGGACGGATCGGAACCTGTGGGCCGGGCTGGGTGCCCTATTACGGCTCGTCTGCAATGACGCTCCTGGGGTCTCGGAAGAGCTCGCTGGGCGCTGCCTGGAGTATAGGCGCACATTGGAGTGAGCACAGTTTGTTCTCGCGGGTTGGCCGAAGCTTGACGAGATGCTCATCTTCGGGCGCGAGGAGTTCTTGCCGCTGGCAGGGAAGGCCGAACAACACTGAAGCACGCAGGTTGCCGATGTCAGAACACTCAAGCCTCACGCCGAGTCCTCTCTCGCGCACTTTATCGCTCGGCTGCGGGCCGCCAGAGTCGTGGCGGAACCGTATCCGCACTACTATCTCGAAAACGTCGCCTTTCCCGAGGATTTCTACCAGGCTGCCTCGCCATTTGCCTGCAGCAACCTCCTACGAAAACCTGTTCGAGATCACCACGCTCAAGCTCGACACTTTCGCTACGAGATCAACGAAGCCTGAACGATGGCTGGACGGAAGCCTTGCCCGCCGAACTCAAGGACTACCGGAATCGTTTCAACGAGTGGTTCTACGGCACGGAAGACGGCCGAGGCCGTCGCTTCGATTCTTTGCCAGATCGCAGCGCGCGACTGGGTGAAAAAGGGCGTGGCGCGGTCGGTCGAATCTCAACTCATTCGTCATCGAGCCGGATACTTTCTCGGGCCGCACTCAGACCTGCACACAAAGCTGGTCGTGTTGCTGATCTATCTGGCACCGGATGGCAGCACGGCCCCGGAACGTCGCTGCTGCCGCCGGATCCCGGCTTCAGCTGCCCTGACGGCGCCACTGTCCATTCGAGGACTTCGTCAAGGTGAAGACCGCTCCTACAAGCCAGATTTCGCTGCTCGCATTCCTGCGTTCGGATATCTCGTTCCAGCGTCCAGGCGCTGTCGGATCGGGATGTCGCCAGCTGCAGCCGGGAGTTGATTCGGTAAAATCATCATTTACGACCGGCACGCGCGCAGGCCAACTCGAAGCACGGCGTCTCGCTGCCGCAGCAAAGAGGCACCGACTGCGTGAGCGGCCCGGACCAGGCCAATATGCGTCGAGTCGTCCGATCTCCCGTCGACCGAGCGGAGAGAAAGTCTGCGTAGTGCGGGCGGTCAAAACCTCGATTGCGTTCGCCTGCTCGGCATTTGCAGACAACCGCCACACGCCGACGGGTCGGATGCGTTCGCGGACCTTGCGTGCGTCAACGACGTTCACGACGCGGACCGGTTGATCGCCGCCGCGCGATACTCTCATGAAGAAGGCGCATGGCCCTTCTGCATCAGATCGTCACGTCGCAGGAAACGCTGCTCGCGCCGGTAGCGCGCAAGCGGAGGCGCTCGGCCTCGGGGCCTGAGCGTCGCTGCGGTCCGCCGTGCGCTCGACAAATCTGGTTGAAACAGAAGTTCTTGCGCAGGCCGGCATCAATGCGGCTCGCGACCAGTTGATCACCAGCGGCACGGATGCGAACGGTTCGATCGACGAAGTGGGTTTTCCAATCGTGTTGAAGCCGCTCGGTGGAAGCGAAGAAAAGGAAAGAAGCGGCCTGGCGACGTGGTGCGCTACTGCGCGTGCCGGAACATCTCGAGCTGGCGATCGAATTGATGCAGCCCTCGCTCGAGCATGCGTTCCTGACCGAAGACCACCTGAAGGCGGTCAGGAGCTGCCTGGACACGATCACGATTGCGAATGAACCGCGGTTCTGCTCGATCTGCTGCTACGGCCTTCAATTCTGGAGGCCGTGGAAAACCACGTGCAGTGGAGCTGCATGATGCCGCGCGGCATCGGCCATGAGGTTCCGGGAGTTCATCGAACGGGGTCTGAGGGCGGTGCGGGCCCCTGTCGGTCGAGATGCCGACTCACATGGAGGCTTCTGCTCGACGGAGGTGGAATCGGCTTCACAGACGTCGCTCAGACCGGCAGGCGCGAGGATCAGTCCGATGCTCGAGTACGCGTGCGACGTCCGATCCTCACGCTTCGCTGGGCGCGGGCCGCCGTCGATGGTTGTTTTGACGGCCCCTGGGAACGCAAGTATGCTGTCAGGACGTTTTCTTGCGCCAGGACGCGGAAGCGGACTCATCGAACGCTGGTGTATTCACGGTGTCGACGCGCCGCGATGAAGCGCTGGCGGGGCGTTATCGACGCGCGCCTGCCACGGAATCGGCGCGGTCAAGTCGGCCACATGCACGGGCGACGGCTACATCACCGTTCGCCGCGGGAAACAGGTGGCGTCGAAGAGGCTTTCAAGTTGATCGGGGAAACGGTGCGCATCAGCTACAGCCGGCACCGGAAACGCTAAGCTATTCGAGCGTTCTCTTCGCGATCAGTGGACGCAGCAGGTTCGGGTGGCTGAACCACGGCAGCTGTGGGGCCGGCATGGGAGGATGACTCCCGGCCCTTTCCCGGCGATGCGTGATGGCTGTGCGCCTTCGGACAGTCGGTCTTCGCGCGGCAGCACCGCACGCTGAGAGGAGAAACCGGTGACATCGCAAAACGCACCCAGAGCCTTCAGAACTCTCGGAGATGTGCTGACCATCCGGAAAACGTGTTCTACGGGACGGATGACGGCTCTCAAGACGGATCGTTCCGCGAGTTCGCCGAGTTCAAGCGCACTACGGGCGCGCGCCACCTGGCGTGACGGCGCATTCTGCATGATCAGCGTCGTCAGCGGCCTCTACGGTCTCAACCTGATTCCGCTCTGGCGGCCCAAGCGAATCACGATCTTCGACATCAATCCGCCGCCATCACGTATTTTCGCATCATCCATCGTATGACCGCGGCGGCGCGAACGCCGAACGCCTGCAGCCGGCTCATCGGATTCACTGGCGCCGGGGCCGAAGACCGAACGCAGTTCGACGCGAATGTTGAAACGGAGCAGCGCCGCGCGGTTCCACCAGTCCGCCACGCAGGCTGTAACCGGACACACCGCTGGAGAACTTCGACGACCAGCGGCACTGGCGGAGTTCGCCTGATATCCGCCGCGACCGTGGAGGCAGAAGCTGGCGTGGATACGTGGCGAACAACCTCTGGATCCCAGCCGTCGAACGTATCGCGCGCGGTTCACTTATTTCGATCTGGGCTCTCCGGATCCCACGAACGTCGTCTTCGTAGATCAGCCAGCTCCCGAGCAGCCGCAACTCCTCGATCTGGCGCCGCTGAGTGGGACCCGTGAGTCAGATGAAATTCCATCCTGGGTGAAGCGGCACTGAGCATGGATTTCCACTGGCTCGCTCACACCTTTGCTGACCAGGAGGCGCATCAGATGCCCAGCTTAAAGATTCGCATCGCCACGAACGCAGCCGCCCCTGCCATGGGCGAAGCTTTACTGCTGACCATCACTTTTTGGGCTGGTCTCGTATTCGGTGACTTCCACGGGCAGACCGGCCGGCACGCCGAGACCGGCACGCTGGAGGATGGCCTCGAAGCGCAGACGCGTCCAGATGCTGGCGAATGTCAGAAGCGATTCTGAATGCGGCGGGGTGCTCGCCGCGGATATCGTCAAGTCCACCCTGCTGCTCGCGGACATCAAGGATTTCAAGGCCGTGTGGATGCTGATTATCCGCCGCTTTGGCTTCCCGGTCTCGGGTCACCACTACCGGCTGCTTGCGCGGCCTTTGCCGCCGGCGGGGCTCCCGGCCGGAGCGTTGGTCTTCGCTCGAGAAGTGGTCGCCGCCTATCCGGCGGGTGACTTAGGGTACCGCCGCGTCGCGCCCCGTCACTCTCGAGATGCCCATCACAGCCGTCCATTATAGCCACGCCAAGAGAAAGGCTTGCCTTTCAAGTAACCCTCGATGGTTTTCAGCCAGCCTCCCTGCGCTCAAACATGCGGTCCTGATATCCTTTTTCGGCCAGCGTCTGTTTCGGCTTTCCTGCTTTCGTCCATTGCGTGCAGCCGTCGGTCCGCCGGGGGTGATCCGCGAGATAGCCTTTGACCATGGTGTTACTGGGTCAAAAGTCGATTCACGAAGTCCTCATGAAAGAACGGTCGCGGCTGACGATGATTGGTCAACAACTCGTGGTGAGTCTTCTTGTATAACGTCAAAGCCATCCGTGCCAGTGTTCGTCTCTTCTTGTGACTTCTTTGCTGACTCTATAGATGGCCTGTAAACAGCCGACTTCGCTGGTGCAAATTGCTCCGGTGGCCATGCTTCCCAGAATGCCAAAGCTCTCGTCCAGCGCCATGCCTGGAATCGCGCCCGGTGCGTCAGAAACCACCAGTTCAGCGCGGGCGGAGAAGTTTTCCCAGCGCGTCGTGATCCATGAAGATGATGCGGCGCCAGCGCGGCGCCGGCGCCACATACGCTCCTTTCAGGCCGACTTCTCGCGACGAATGACTCACCGCGCGAGTAACCTCGACAAGCCAGTAACGTCCCCCAGAACGTAAAAATCGCGCGCGATTTGCCGCACCAGAGATGGGCCACACTCGATCATACGGCGCGCGATTCGCCGATGACGTCGTCAGATACTGCGTGTAAGAGCGATACCTGACATCGGGAGGGCGGTACGCCGGGGACTCATCCAGAAGCGCATCGGCAAACCGCTGTTCATCGTGCGGTGCGCTCGCGGTCGCCAGACCATCCTCCGAAACACAGCTGCGGCCCGATTACTGGAAAGATATGTTGCAAGCTAGTCCAGCCGAGTACGAACTCGGTTCCGCTGAGGACGGCTTTGCGTTGGCACGAAGAAGTCATGCCAGATGAACTGCGCGGTCAGTCCCAGGTCGCCCGGCGAAAGGTCGAAGGCCGATTCGAGATGGCCCTCGGCCCTGAACGCCGCGACGGACGCTTTCATCGCGGAGCTGCAGCATCTCACGGAATCCCTTTGCCAAAAGCCTGTGGCTCCGTGAAATAGGTAAGGGTCTGCACCTCGCCGCCTCGTAGCAGCTTGAGCGGGTGCCTGATCGTCGTCACTGGTGCAGCCAGTGCGCCATCGGCGCACCCCGCCCAGCTATGCACGAGGGCGATACCATGGCGCTCGGCTGTGACGCGGATTTGGCTTCGTGGCGCGGGAGCCACTGCATGCTTCCACCGTCCAGCCGATGCGATGGTGGAACCCGTATGTCCGTTACGCGCAGGAGCGGCGTTCAGAGGAGCCTGCTCTTTGCGCCCCGCGCTGTTGCCGATCTCGAATTCGATGTCGCTGCCGC
>ERZ1370068.6562-contig-5536_pt1 | contig 42773 bp, 72 predicted proteins | sample MGYA00561227_ERZ1370068 | MGnify/ENA primary metagenome ERZ1370068 (study PRJEB38410, sample SAMEA6850437) | metagenome | study: Metagenomic assessment of the ecological functions of the soil: analysis of the soil microbiota associated with the... | reverse complement strand
CAGCGAATCCGTCTGGCTGGTCAGGGCGAAGCTGCGTGGTGGTGGAAAAAGCGGTGATCTGTTCCTGCGTGTCCGGCTGGCGCGCCATCCCGACTTCTCAGTCGAGGGCAGCGATTTGATTCACGAGGTGAAGATCGAACCGTGGCGGGCGAGTGCTTGGCGGCGAACTGCTCATACCCACTGCCGAAGGAAAGGTGCGCCTGAAAATTCCGCCGGGCACGCAGGGTGGCCAGCGATTTCGGCTGCGAGAACGGGGGCTTGCCGGGTGTCTCGGGAAAGCGCGGCGATCTTTACGTCGAGGTTCAGATCAACCTGCCGAAGAAACTGACCGAACGCGAACGCGAAATCTGGAACGAGCTGGCAAAACTTGCACAATGGCTAAGTCGTGAATACTATCTTGACTTCTGCTATCAAAAATTGCAGCAGTCAAATCCCATCTTCATTAGGATATGTCTGATGAGCCGAAAGCCAGGACTAGTAAAGCTTTTGACCTTTCCAAATCTATCCTGACGGTTGTTCTTGCTAGTGTCGCTGCCGCTTGATTCCTACATCATTACAAGGTCGAGGAAGAAAATGCGGCGGTTTACGCAGAGTCGAGAAAAGCCGCTACCCTAACACTTACTACGACATAATTGATACCATCGGTAAGCGGCATTATTACGCGTACGCGCTGCCGTGGGATTTCAGTGGCATGATGATGAAATGGTTCATTGGCAACGGCATACGAAAATATGCGCGTGCTGGACACGAACATCGCCACAGTATATTGGCTTTTTAACCACAAACGGTATTTTGGAGCCGGGACGGAACAACAGTTCAGGGATTTCATTCCCGAAGTTTGATCACGCGTCGACGACAAATTGGTTGCGGCAAAAAATGCTTTTCGAGATAAGAGACCTATGCCTGAAGATTTTAAAGGCAAGCAGATGGATTATTGAAATTACCTGTATGATCTAGACAACGAAATCAAGAAATTTTTCCGAATTCTACAAGAACAGTTGAAGCACGGTCAGGTAGATATTTATTCCCCTCAACCTCCTGAAAAACCTTGATATCGTGTGACCGGTTTAACTGCGATCTCAAGGCCGAGTTCTGTTCATTTCAAAGCGGCTAGGAAGCCGGCGCCCTTGATTTTCGCGGGTTACCTTCTGTAAGGTGGCAGCGCCGGTTATAGTAAATCGTTGAATGAAGATTTCTCTCGGCTCCGATCACGCCGGTTTTCGTTACAAGGAAAAGGTAAAAAGAACTGCTCGCTTCACTCGGGTCATGAAGTAAAAGACTTCGGCACATTCAGTGAGGACCCGGTGGACTATCCGCTTTTCATACGGCCAGCTGCAGAAGCGGTCGCGAGCGGCGAGTGCGAGCGCGGCATCGTGTTCGGCGGTTCAGGGAACGGCGAAGCCATGGTGGCCAATAAAGTTCACGGCGTGCGTTGCGCGCTTTGCTGGAGTGAAGAGTCGGCGCGTCTTTCACGGCAACACAATGACGCCAACGTGCTTTCCATGGGCGAGCGCCTCGATTCCGGAAGATCTCGCGCTCGAAATTGTGCGGACCTGGCTGGAAACAGCTTCGACGGCGGCCGGCACGAACGCCGCGTGGCAATGTTAAACGCGATGTAGGTAGGGCGGTTCACCCGAACCGTCGCTGGCGATTGAGGTCAATCGCCCCTACCTAGCGCAACCGATCTACGCAAACCGCGACCAGGAACACCGCGCTCACAAATGCGTTGCTTTGAAAAAAGCGCGATTGATCCCGATGAGATCGAGCTTCTTCGGTTTTGTGTTCGTAAAAAGAGCTGCTGCGATCAGCGGCATCGACCAGAAATAAACCCGCCGAGCTGCGCCACCACACCGAAAACGATGAGCGCCGCAAATGCGAAAAGATGCAATAACTGCGCCAGGCGAAGACTGCGCGCGATTCCGAGTTTCACAACAAGCGACCGAATACCTTCGCGCCGATCAAAATCGTAATCCTGAGTCGGCATAAATGAGATCGAATCCCGCGACCCAGCAAATTACGCCTGCCGCAAGCACAATCGGGGCAAAATCGATCCGTCCAGTTTGCGCGATCCATGCGCCGACCGGCGCAATAGCCAGGGGCGATACCGAGAAAGAAGTGCGTTGCGCTGGTGAATCGTTTTGTGAGCGAGTAGAAAAAAATGAACGCCAACGCAACCGGCGCGAGAATCAGAGGTCAATCGATTAATTGCGGCCGCCGCCAGAAGAAACGCCGCCAGAACTGACTGCAAGCAACAGGATCGCTCCTGGCTTGGAGACAAGCAGATGACGCGAAGCCGTGCGCGGATTGCGCTGGTCGAGCGACCAGTCAACCAGCCGGTTGAAAAGCATCGCTGCAGTGCGCGCGAACACCATGCAGACGACAACCAGCACCAGGATTCTCAACGACGGCCAGCCGTTCGCGGCCACAATGAGCGCCCCTAGAGCAAATGGCAGCGCAAGATGTGTGTGAAAAACGAATCAGCCGCAGAAATCGACGATACCGGTTCGCGCCCTAACCTTCAAGCTTCGCCCCTGAGTCGACTGCAGTGCTGAGAGATCTTTCTCACGATGAAGCATGAAGAACGCAGCTGGTAGCCTGCGCTTACCCAGCGGGTCACGCAGGTAAAGACAGAAATCCGATAGACGCGTCCAGGAACACGGATTCGCTCTGCAATTGAGTTCGCTGTCGTATGTTTGGTCGGGCCAATTCGTGCACTGCTCACGTCCCTACGTTTCCGGATTCACCGGGAAATGTTTGTTCTTGAGACGCTCCGGGACGCGTTTGGTTTGTTCCATCTCGACCTTCTCGGTCGCGGCGTTCAGCGCATCGTAGGCTTCCCGGCTTTTTGCGGCGCGGCACATGTAAGCCGTGGCATGCGCCAGGGAATTCGCGCTTCGGGCAGGCCGACAAATTCCACCGCTTGCTGCGTCGCGATCGCGAGTGGCAGCGCTTCCGGATCGGCGAGGCCAACGTCTTCGCTCGCGAAAATGACGATGCGCCGCGCGATGAAACGGAAATCTTCGCCGGCATGCAGCATTTTTGCGAGCCAGTACATCGCGCCTTTCTCATCGGAAGCGCGCATGCTTTTGATGAACGCGCTGATCGTGTCGTAGTGCGCATCGCCGGCACGATCGTAAACGACCGCTTTTTGCTGAATGCTTTCCTCGGCGACCGCGAAGCGTGAAATGAATCACCTGTCTGCTGTAGCCGGGGGCGTTGACCCCGGCGCTCCAGGACTGTTTTTCGCGCTGGGGGACCGGCCTCAGCGCGGCCGGCTACAGGCGGCGTAGTGAGCACCCCGATCTCCAGCGCGTTTAAACATTTGCGCGCGTCGCCGTCGCTCAGCTTCGCGAGATGCCGACGCGCGTTCTTGTCCATCTTCACGCTTGTAATTTCCAAGTCCCCGCTCTTTGTCGGATAAGCGCGCGATCGATCAACAGTTCGAGTTGCATCGACCGCTGAGCGGCTCGAGTCTGAAAAACCTGCGACCGCGACACGAGCGCGCTGTTCACATAAAAGAACGGATTGTAGGTGGTCGCCCCGATCAGCCGGAGAGTTCCCGCTCTCGACGTCGGGCAAGAGAATGTCTTGTTGCGCCTTGTTGAAATGATGAATCTCATCAACGAACAGGATCGTCTTTTGCCCGGACGTGCGCAGGCGATTCGTGGCCGCAGCGATGACGCGGCGCATTTCGGCGACGTTGCTTTCCACGCCGCTGATCCGGACGAATTTCGCGTGCGTCATCTCCGCGATGATGTCGGCGAGCGTGGTTTTGCCGCTGCCGGGTGGCCCGGAGAAAATCACCGACGGCAAACGATCGGCTTCGATCGCGCGGCGCAACAGTTTGCCCGGCGCCAGAATGTGTTCCTGGCCGACGAGTTCATCGAGCGAGCGCGGACGCATGCGCGTGGGCAAGCGGCGCGCTATCGGTCCGCCTTCAACGTCGACATCTTCGTCATCCCCGAAAAGATCCTGCACTAGCGGAAATTACGGCGCGCTGGTGACGCAGGCAATCGTTCCGCCACTGGGACGAGACTCGTCCCGTGGCGAGCCTGCAGTTCCTGAGGCAGACATGATTGTCCGGCGTCACGTAGCGATCGCTGCGTCGCGATCTTGAGACAGGGCGATGCGCCAGTTAAGATCAGATGGAGCAAACATGAAAATGCATTCTCGTTCCGATCGATTTTTCCGACGTAACACCGCCGGTTATCGATCTCGCCTCGATCAACTCGCTAAGGCTCTCGGTGCGAGATCCATCTGGTTCACGTAAAGGAACCTCACTGCGGCGCCAACACCGGGCACACTGGGCTACGGCCTGGCGGGGATGCCTGAGCTTGCGCCAATGGCAGGCGTGCCGGTTCCAGGTTTTGAACCGATGCCGGAAGCAATCTCAGAGGACGGAAGGCCAGACGTGCGAAGTTCGCCGGGTGGCAAAGAAGAGATAGCTCGGGACGGCATCAAGGTCAGTTTACATGAGCCGACTGGCACCGCGGCCGAAGAAATTTTTGAATCGGGCCGACGAACTGAATGCCGATCAATCGTAATGGGTGACGCACGGGCACGGTGCATGTATAACTTGCTGGTAGGCAGCGCTACCAAAGGCGTGTTGAAACACAGCACTCCGGCCTGTCCTCCTAGTTCCGGCTCCTCGGAAACCTGTAGCCGCGGAACTGCCAAACATTGTAGCTGAGGTCGCCGACCTCGGCCTGCTTGGGACTCTGCTCACGAACAGAACTGCCGCGGCTACACGCTCGCCAGCCTACAGCGGCATTCAACTTCGATGCAATCCAGCTTTATAAGAGCTTGCTGCCACGACGAAATGAGGGAAAAGTCAGACAAATGAAATTCCTGGAATGCCGCCGCGTCAGCCATTTGTTGGTTTGTGCGCTCATGGCTGCAATAGGGAATTGTCGCTCGCGGACGTCTTTCCCTGCCTGCGTCGGCTTTCGGTTGTGGTGACGATCATCCTGGCCGCTTCACATTGTGATCGTCGCGCATCGGCCTGCATTGCTCGCGACTTACGCCATCGTTGGATCTGGCTTTTTCCTTCTGCACAACCTTCAGACAAGCAACACGGAAGGCCAGCAACTCGCTGATGAACTTGGCAGCCGGCCGCGAGTCGCTCACGGCAACCGGGTGCGTGATCAGCTGAGCCGAAGATCGCGCCCGAGCGGGTTTGCGACATTTCTGCTGAAGCTCAGGTCAATTGAACTCGAAGGCCAGAAACAATCCACCGCGCGCCGTCTGGCAGGTTCGCTGGAAAGCGCATCCGGAATTTGGCGATGAACTGAAGCTCTTTGGAACCGCAGGAGTCGATCCCGCCGCCGCGAAATCCCGGCGAATTTGATATGCGCGCTTATCTGGCGCGCCGCGACGTTCGTCGAATGCTCTTCGTTCGCTATCCGGAGGACGGCACGCTGATTCGGCACGGCGGCGGCAACTCCGATTCTACGCCCGGCGCAGAAGTCGCGCGCATGGATGCAGAACGCACTTTGCCGAGGGTTGGAGGACGCGCCTGAGGTGCAGAATTTTCTCAGCGGAATCGTGCTTGGCCTCAGGCATCAAACACCCGAAGACATCGAGGAACCGTTTCAACAAACCGGCACTCTTCACCTTTCGCCGTCGCTGGTCTGCACGTGGGAATTGTCGCCGCGCCTGTTGTGGATGCTGGCGATGGTCGCGCGGCTTTCGCGCAAATGAGCGGCAGCGCTCATCATTCCGTTGCTCTCTTTTACGCTGCAGTCACGGGACTACATCGTTTCGAGTATACGGGCGGCGGTAATGAGCTCGATTTTGCTGGCGGCTTCTTTTTCGACCGCAAGGTTTTCGTCCTCAACAGTCTCGCTGCGGCGGCGTTCTTTCTTCTTTGCTGGGACACAAACGAACTTTTTCGACAGGCTTTCAACTCTCCTTCGCAGTCGTGGGCGCCATTATATTGTTGGCCGATCCATTTGCTCGGATTTTTGCAGCGCTGGAGCGCTCCCGATCCTTTCTGCCACGAAGCCTGTTGCGCGGTCCGCGACGTTGGATGCACGCTGGCTTTGAATGGCTCTGTCGCGGAACCGGCGTTTCTCTCGCGGCCTGGTCTGGCTCGTTGCCACTAGTGCTGTTGGTATTTCCACATCGTTACACCGATTTCATTGTTCGGCGAATCTGGTCGTTGTTCCGATCGCTTTCTTCATTCTCGCGCATCGCGCTCCTTTCCCTTCTGTCGACGCCGCTGCTGCCCTGGCTTGCGATGATTTTCAATAATGCCAACTGGGCGCTGGCCACGCTGGTGATCGGCATCGTGCCATCTGTTCGCGCAAGTTCCTGGCGGACATTTTTACGTCGGAACATCCGCATTGGCCTGGAAAAGCTGGTCGCGAAGATTACGGTGCTGGATCTCGGCGCCGGCGCGGCCGTTCATTTACAAACGGAAGGCGCAAACTGGTTGTTCGATTGCGGGAGTGACCGGAGCTTACCAGCGAGTAGTTCGCGAGTATCTGCACTGGGCCGGTGTGAACCGGCTTTCGGGGTTATTGCTTACTCACGGCGACGCGCTTCACCTTGGGTGGCACGGCGCAATTGCTGGACGATTTTCCTCGAGTCCGTGTGGTGGATAATCCGACGCCGGACCGCTCAACTGTTCACCAGCGATTGCAACGTCTGTTTCAAGAACGTCGAATTAAACCGGACAACTCTAGCTGCGGGAGACAGTTTCCGTCTGTCGCGCGATGTCACTGCCCACGTCCTGTTCCCTCCGCGAAACTTCAGCTCGCCGATCGCCGATGATCAGGCCTATGTCATTCGCGTTGCTCGTCGGCGCCAGCGACGTCGATCTTGTTCATGTCGGACAGCTGGCGTCAAAACCGAAGAGGCGATTGTTAGCGCAGCCATTCGAGATCTTCGCAGCGACATCGTCGTTAAAGGTCAGCATCATTCCGGAGAGTCCGGCTCTGACGCCTTTCCTGATGCCGTGCAGCCGCGTCTGATCATTGCCACTTCGCGCGACTTTCCCGAGTCACGAACGAATCAGCGACACGTGGGCCGAGAACTTGCAAAAACGGGGCATTAAACTCTTCCGCCAGGATGAGACCGGCGCAGTGACACTGCGGTTTCGTCAAGATAGTTGGGAAGCGCAAAGTTATTTCACAGGCGAAATCTTTCGCAGCGCCAGCCAGTGAATCGGCGCGCCTTTCTGCGCGAAAAATGCAGCCCAAATCTGCTCTGCGGCAGATCGACATCAGCCTCGACCGATTGCAAAGCCGCGAATCTGATTCGCGCGATCTCTTTGATTTCTTCAAAGTAATCAAGGTGATCGGTCGCAATGTAAATGCTCCCATCTTTCTCAAGCGCGGCATGAATCGCAGCTCAGGAAATCCGGCGTTGACAATTCGGCGCTCGATGATGGCGGCGTTTTGGCCATGGATCCGGAAACAAGAGATAGAATGTTTCCACTCGATTCAGCCGGCAACAGATAACGGACCGCATACGAACTCTCCATCTCGCAACAAGCCGCACATTATCCAGACGTGGCGGCCTTGCGCGCAGCAGCTGCGGACTCGACCGAGCAACCGTTCGATGCCCAGAAAATTTTTGTCCGGCATGCGCTGCGCCAGCGCGCAAAGAAATGAGCCGTCGCCGCATCCAAGATCGACGTGCAATGGCGCGTTGCGTCCGAAGATCTTCTCGCAGATCGAGCCGATCCGTCGAGCGAATCACGCGACTGCGGATCACTCGAGAACGGACGTGCCTGCGGTGAGCTAAGCTACCCTCACCCGCAGGCACGCTGAGGAGAAAGTGAACAGCGAACGAATCCAGGAATTCGAATGAACCAGGAAACAATGCCGAAGAGAATCGTGGCTGTTTTGATGACTTTGGTCTGGCCTGCATTGAATAACGTTGAACCGTTTATGACGGTCGCGCCTGCTGATGGCAAGCAAAAAATACGCTGAGTTATTCACAACGCGCCGATTGGGAAGCTGTCTAACATCGACAATCATGAAGCGAACCTTATTCTTCCTGCTCAGCTGCGTAGCGCTTGGCCGCTGACTGCATCATCGCGAATAGCCACGGACAAAATTCCTCTCCGGCTGACAACAAGAACCGCGATTTTTGCCGGCGGCTGTTTCTGGTGCATTCAACCGGCATTCGATAAGGCAAAAGGCGTGATCAAGACCGTCGTGGGTTATTGTGGCGGAACAGAACCGAACCCGACTTACGAACTCGTTTCATCGGAGAAAACCGGTTACCGCGAATCAATCGAAATCACATACGATCCGGCGAAGATTTCCTACGATCAGTTGCTCGACATCTACTGGCGGCAAATCGATCCGACCCAGGCCGACGGCCAGTTCACCGATATCGGGCCGAGTTATCGCGCCGCGATTTTCTACGGCAACGATGAGGAGAAGAAAATCGCCGAGGCTTCAAAAGAGAAACTCGCGCACTCGGGCAAATTCAATAAACCGATCGTGACCGAAATTTTGCCGGCGATGAAATTTTATCCGGCCGAGGCGTATCACCAGAAATACTACCAGCAGAATCCGGAGCACTTCGAAGCATTCGAAGAAGGATCGGGGCGAGTTTCGTTCAAGAAGAAAACCTGGAACGAATAGGCGTTTCAAATCAAGCCAACGGTTGAGCATTCGGCGTTGGACGTCTGAGATTCGAGCGTCTACTGCGTCGAAGCCTAGACAACCTGCACGCCTTCGGTCGCGGTGCGCTGAGCGTAAAGATCGCTCAGGCGTTTTGTCATCGGGCCGACTTTGCCATCGCCGATCTGGCGATTGTCGATCTTGGTGACGGCGGCCAGTTCGCCCATTGTGCCTGTGCAAAACATTTCATTCGCGCCGTAAACATCGACAACTGACAAGTCGGTCTCGACGCAGCGAATTTTTTCGGCTGCACAAATCTCGATCACCGTCGCGCGAGTAATTCCTTCAGGGCACGCCACGACGCGACTGGTCGCAAGATCGCCGCTTGCTCGCGATTTATCGGAGTTGCGCACGATGAAAACGTGCGTCGCGTTTGTTTCCGCGACGAAACCGCGCGTGTCGAGCATGAGCGCATCGTCCGCGCCCGCGTTGTTTGCTTCGATCTTTGCCAGAATCGAGTTCAGCAGGTTCGCGTGATGAATTCGCGCATCCAGAACCTCACGTGGCGGGCGCCGAATCTTGCTCGTAATCAAAGTCAGTCCCGTTTTCGCGTAAACCGGCGCCTTGTGTTCCGCTAGAACGATCAACGTCGGCCCGCTCTGATTCAGCCGCGGATCCATTCCTGACGTGATTTTCACACCGCGGGTGAGCGTCAGGCGAATATGCACGCCGTCGCGCATCTTGTTTGCGGCGAGCGTGCGTTTGATCTCCTCGACGATCTTTTCGCGCGGCGGAATTTCGGCGAACGACAAAGCGCGCGCCGAACGCTCCAGCCGGTCGAGATGCTCGTGGAGCTTGAAAATCCGGCCATTGTACAAGCCGCAATCCTTCCCAGACTGCGTCGCCGCCCTGCACTGCCGAATCAAACGGGCTGATTCCGGCCTTGTCGCGATGCACAAGCTGCCCGTTGATATTAACGATCAGGTCGCGATTTCGCTCATCGAATTTCTGAAGCATTGATTTAACCGCGAATTACGCGGATAACGCAGATTCTCTTGTTGTAGCGGCGTTAGTGTCAAACGCCCATCAATTAATCAGGCGCTGTGCCGCAGCTCGTGCATCTTTCGCGATGCGATCGCGTTCAATGCAGTCGATATTCATAAAGCCTTTCATAGCACTCGCGGCAGCGCTCGTAAATTTCCTGCAAATGCGCCGGCACTTTAGCCTGACTTGGACGATACGGTCGAAACGATGTCGTTTTTGCCACTTCACCATACCAATGCCTGGCCCAGCTTCCGTCGGTCTCGCGCAATCCCGGCGGCCAGGAAAGCATCGATCTCGCTAAACTCGACGCCGACTGCATCGCAAAGCAGGCGCAATATTCGTTCAGGATCTTCCAGCACGTCTTTTGCATCGACAACCGGCGGAATCGCATTCACGCGAGTCGCGGACGAAATCGAAAATCTCCGCTTGCTGCACAAAGCCGAGGTCTTCCAGCGCCGGGTCCTCGCGCTTCTTGACGTATGAAGCAATTACCTCGCGCGGATCGCGAATAAGAAAGCAATTCGTCACTGCGCACGAGCCATTCACGATCCACTTCCGGCAAGAGATGATGCGTCATCTGTTTCTGAAAAAAATGCGCTTGCCCGTTCGGGATTGGGCCGGTCAGTTGCGCGACAACTTTTCGCCAATCGGTTTCGCCGGCAGCGATCACTTCATCCGCGCCGGGATGCTTTTTGCCAGTTGCGTTCAGGTAATAGGCGTAAAACGGCTCATCGACGACAAACGTGTCCGCCCGATTACCCCACGCGCGCATCATCGCGGTCGAGATGTTTCGCGGGCCCGACCACATGGCGATTCGGACCGGCTGAACCATCGACAAAGAATCTCGCGCAGCTGGACGAATTGCCAGCCGGAATTGATCTCTTTCGAGGTGCTCAGGAGCGCTCGAATGAGCGACCTAACTCTTTGCGAAAATGCCCAACAGCGGACGACGGGACGGCGTCTTGGAGCGAAAATCGCTGACGAAACCGTCCTCGGTGCGGATCTCGACATGACCGGCCGCGCGTTTGGCACCATAGACCAACACTGCGCCAACCGGCGCCTGGTACGGATCAGTCACCGGGAGTTTCTTGAATCCGTAATTGTTCACCAGCTCCTGACCGGCTTGCTTTGCAAGGGTTGTTTGGGGACGGGACTTCACCACGCCAGCAGCAACAAGAGCTTCCTTAACGTAGTGCCAGCATTTCGAAAGTGAGTGTGCGCGAGCGCGTTCCTCAGCGATGGTCGCTGCCCGGCGCAGCTTCGGATCAATCTTCGAATCATTGCCAAACGGGATGCATAATTTTCTTCGGATAATATTTGTCCACGACCTCAATCGACTGCTTTTTACCCGAAGCGTCCGTGTAACCAAATTTCGGGTTTCGGCGCCGAAAAATTCAGCGCTGCCGCCGGACGCGGATAAAATGCCACGCAACATAGACCGAGAATAAGATAGGGGTTATTTTTCGCATAAAGCGCGCGTCCTATCGATGCAGATCGACTGCTCCTGCAACTGATTTTTTCAGAAAACGTAAATTTTTTCCGTTGACAATTGCCGAATGCGGACAGGGGCTCGGCAATAGCAGTTTGAGAGGCGATTTTTGATCTCGGTACGCTACGGCGCCGAGACTAATTCAACCATTCGTTGGCGCATTTTTGCGTCGGGAAGCCGTCCGATTCCTGCCATCATATTATCTTCGAGATGCGCGCGGTTTGTTGGTCGCGGGAATGGCGCAAGTGACAGCGGATTAGCCACGATCCATTTGAGAAAAAATTGCGCCCAGGAACGACAATCAAATTCAGCAGCCCAATCAGGCAATGGCTTTGAGCGCGTCCGACTGAAGAGATCGCCACCGCCAAACGGCCGATTAACGATCACGGCAATGCCGCGTTCCTGCGCGAGCGGCAAAAGGCGTTCTTCTGCTTCGCGTTCCATGATCGAATAATTGATCTGCACAAAATCGAGCTTTTCGCTACGCATGATTTTTCCACGTCAGCGAATGCGCCCGCTTCGTAATGCGTTATCCCAAGGTAACGGATGCGGCCCTGCGACTTCCACTCACGCAGTGTCGCCAGCTGCGTCTGGACATCGACGAGATTGTGGACCTGCATCAGATCGATTCGTTTCGCTCGCAGAAGCGCTCATCGAACGCTCCATCGATTTAATTCCGTTTTCCTTGCCTCGCGTCCAAACTTTCGTGGCGAGAAACAACTTTGTCGCTGAATGCCGAGCGCAGCCGTCAGCTCACCAATCACCTCTTCGGCGCGACCATACATCGGCGATGTATCGATTACGCGACCGCCAAGCTTTACAAAAGCGAAAGGACGTCTCCGAGCTGTCTTCGGTTGTCCGCAGTAAGATCGACATCGAACGCCTGCCAGGTTCCCAAGCCGATCACCGGCAGCTTTTCCCCGGTTGAAGGAATCGCACGCGTCAGCATCGCCGATGATTCGGCTTTCGCCTGCGCGCGCAACGCATCGACCGGCAAACAGCAATCCCGCTGCGCTCGCGCCAATCAAGCGAGTTGCTTCAGCGGCTGCGTCATACCGCTTGTCATTCCGAGCGGAGTCGAGGAATCCCGCGGATTGCCTCGAATGTTTAGCACCGGGATGTTTCGACTGTCCCTCGACATGACATGAGAAGCATGAACACGACTCGCCGTCATTTCATCAAACTTCTACCGCAGGCACTGCGTTTCGCTGCGGCGTAAGGTCGACAACGTTGTCTCGCAGAGAAATCCGTGAAGCCTCTGCGCATTCTTATTCTTGGCGGCACCGGATTCACCGGGCCATACCAGGTTCGTTATGCGCTGAGCCGCGGACATAAGGTCACTACGTTCAATCGTGGCAAAAGCGCATCCGGGCGAGTTGCCGAGTGAGGTCGAGCAATTGATCGGCGATCGCAACGGACAGTTGGACGCGTTGAAAGGCCGAACCTGGGATGTGGTGATCGATAATCCCACAACACTGCCGGTCTGGGTGCGCGATGCCGCGCAGATTTTGAAGGGAAACGTCGATCGATGCGTTTTTACCTCGACTATTTCCGTCTATCAGGACTCAAAGACCGGTCTGGATGAAAAACGCTCCGCTGCAAAGTTACGAGGGGCCGATCCGTACAAGGAAACGCTCGAATCAATGAAGGCAAATGGTTTCAAGCTTACGGACCGCTCAAAGTGCTTTCAGAAAAGGAGGCGGAGAAATGGTTTCCAGGAAAAACGCTCATCATCCGGCCTGGATTAATCGTTGGGCCACGGGACGAGAGCGATCGCTTTACCTATTGGCCGGTTCGGATCGATCGCGGCGGCGAAGTGCTTGCGCCGGGTAAGCCAGAGCGATTCGGTTCAATACATCGATGGACGCGATTTGGCGGAATGGACGATCCGCATGGCGGAAAATGGCGAGACTGGAATTTACAATGCGACCGGCCCGGCCAGCGCCGATCGGCGATTGGTGGAATGCTCGATGGAATCAAAGCCGCCCTGAAATCCAACGCCAAGTTTATCTGGGTGGATGAGAAGTTTTCGACCAATCAAAAGGTGCAGGCTTGGTCTGATATGCCCGTTTGGGCCGGTGCGGAGGACGGGATCACCCGCACCAACATCAAGTCGTGCGCTTTCCAAAGGGCTAACCTTTCGCTCGCTTGATGAAACCGCGCGTGACACGCTTGCGTGGTTCAAATCCCGGCCGCAAGATCGACAGGCGCACATGAGAGCCGGCATTACACCGGAGCGCGAAGCGGAAGTGCTTGCCGCGTGGAAGAAACAAAAATTGTAGCCGTCGCTGTGCGACGCGCGCGTGCGGCCTACAGGGCCGCGGCTACAGAATGAAAAAACTCTTCACGAAAATCGTTGACGCAAAGCCCGACGAAATCCGCGCGCTTTGGCTTGCCTTCGTTTTCAACTTCGTCGTCCTTGCCGGTTACTACATTTTGCAGGCCGATTCGTGAAGAAATCGGTGCGACCAGCGGCGTGGAAAATCTGCCCTGGATGTACACTGGCCACGCTCATCGGCATGCTCATCGCGAACGCGCTCTTCAGCCGCCATCGTCATCACGTATGTCGCGGCCGCAAATTTCTGCCGCTCGCCTACCGGTTTGCGATCGCTAATCTTTTTCATCTTTTTCGTTCTCATGCGCTTCGTGCCGGCGAACTGGCAACGTGGCTACTGGCGCGGTCGTTTTTCGTCTGGGTTAGCGTCTTCAATCTTTTCGCCACCACGCTTTTTGGGCCTTCATGACAGACCTATTTACCGCCGAACAAGGCAAGCGCCTCTTTGGTTTTATCGCGGTGGGCGGTTCGTTGGGCGCGATTCTCGGTCCGCTAGTCCCGACGTTTCCTGCGTCGATCGAGCTCAGCACCGGCATTTTCTGCCTCATCATCAGCGGCGATGTTCGAAATCGCGGCGCAATGCATGCGTTTTTCCCGGCGGAATTTCCGGAGCACGCTGAAGCTGCGACAGCCGAAAAACCAATCGGCGGAAATATTTGGGACAGCGTCACGCATATCGTGCGTTCGTCCCTACTTGTTCGCGCTCAGTCCGTTTTCATCTTCATCTACACGCTGCACAAATACATGGGCCTATTTTCAACAGGCGGACCTCACCGGGCATGAGTTGGCGGATAAGTCGGCCCGCACTGCATTCTTCGGCAAAATGGATTTCTCGGTCAACACGCTCACTGTATTGATTCAACTTTGCTTAACGAGTCGTTTGCTAAAATGGTTCTGGCGTGGGCTTTACCCTCGTGCTCATGCCGGCGCTAAGCGGGGTCGGGTTTCTCGCGATGGGTTATGCGCCAATTCTGGCTAGTCCTCGCGATCTTTCAGGTGGTGCGGCGTTCGACCGGCTTCGCGCTGCTTCGTCCGGCGCGCGAGATTCTCTGTTCACCGTTTTGCGGCGCGAAGACAAATACAAAGCGAAAAGCGTGATCGACACGTTCGGTTATCGTCTCGGCGATATCAGATCGGCGCCTGGTCGTATAAACGCTCCACGTCGTGGGTCTGAGCTTGAACGCGATTAGTTTCATTGCTGTGCCAATCATTGCTGCATGGTGCGTGTTGAGCGTTTGGCTGGCTCGCAAACAACGCACCCTGGCGGATGACTCAGGCCACCGTTCACAAGCTGGTCCGGCCTGAAGCGTCGCAGCTGCGAAACCCACTCAGTTCGTTATGCTGAAAAGAAATTGCGCTTGCCTCGTATCCGGCAGAATCGTAATCAACAACAAATAAAGGAGATAAAACAATGGCAACACGAACTGGATCGGCTGTTTGGGAAGGCACTCTGAAACAAGGCAAGGGGACCATGAAACTCGGGAGCGGCGCATTCGAAGGTCCCTACTCTTTTTCATCGCGCTTTGAAGAAGGAAAAGGAACAAACCCTGAGGAACTAATCGGCGCGGCTGAGGCCGGTTGTTACACGATGGCTCTTTCGGCAAACTTGGAGAAAGCCGGCCACCCTGCGAAACGAGTCAGCACCACTGCGACGGTAAAACTCGAGATGGTTGGCGGCGGACCAAAAATCACTACGATCGATTTGAAGACTGAAGCTGAAGTCCCAGGCATCGATGAAGCAAAATTCAAGGAACAAGCCGAGCTGACAAAAAGACCTGTCCAGTCTCGGTGGCTCTTGCCGGCACGCAAATCAATCTGGACGCCAAACTACTGTAGTCGCTGGCGCTGACTGCGGCTTCCTACTTTGCCAATTCGTACAAATATTCGACGAACGACATCACTGCGCCGTCGAACCCCTGGACCTTCGGGTTCGCTGATTCGATGATGTAGTATTCGTCCGGCGCGTGGGCGCCGCTGCCGTGACCGAGCCCGAAATGTCCGGCCGCAAGCTTGAGCGGTTCGCCGGTGAAGACATATCCTGGATACGAGCCAGCGTTGCGCGGCCACAGGAGCGCGATCGATTCCGAAGTTTTTGTAAGTCGCAACCTGTGCCTTGATCAGCGCGGAATCGGCGGATGTGCTCGTCGGATCGTATCCGCCAGTCATGTTCACTTCGATGTCGCCGAAACCCGCGCTTCGCCAGATACGTCTTCAACGCAGCGAGCGCGTCGGCGGCTTTCATATCGGGCACCAGACGCATGTCGATCTTCGCGACGGCGCGATGCGGCAAAATCGTTTTGCCGCCGGGTCCTGTGTAACCGCCGACCAAACCTTCAATGTTTACTGTCGGCTGCGATTCGAGTCGTTCGTTCGCCTGTTCCCACGGCAGATCGTCGATCCAATGCTGCACACTGAACTGTTTTTTCGCCTGCGCTTCGCTCCGCACTTTCGACACTTTTTCGATCATCGCTTTCTCCTCTGCGCTCAGTGGCCGCGGCTTGGGATAATTGTCGATCGCAATTTCGTTACCATCTTCGGAGACAAGCCTGTTCAAGGCTTTGACCAAATGCCACGCCGGACTGTCCACCATCGCCTTGAGCGACGAGTGAATGTCTTTCGCCGGACCGCGTCCCCATTTTTCGCCGCTCGATACCAGTTCGAGCTCGATCACTCCTTTCGAGCCGAGGTTCACCGTGACGATTCCATCCAAATCCTGCGTCGCCGAGGGCATGAACACGCCGACACATTTCTTCAGAGCGGCCAGCACCTCAGGCCGCCTAACGAGTTGTGGAATGTGCGGCGAACCGATCTCCTCTTCGCCTTCCGCCACCATCACAAGGTTCACCGGCATCTTTTTCCCCGCGCCGCGAATCGCATGCAGCGCCGCGAGGAACGCTGCTTCCGGTCCTTTCTGATTCACCGCGCCGCGGCCGACAATCACCTTACCCAGCGGCGGTTTGTCCACGATTCGCGCTTCAGTCGGCGGCGACGTCCATTCCGCCGGATCGAATTGTTTCACGTCGTACATGAAATAAAGCCCGACCGTTTTCGGTGCGCCGGCATCGAGCGTCGCGAACTACGCCCGGTTTACCATCGGTGTTGATCACCGTCGCCTGCTGAAATCCCGCATCGCGCGCGAGCTTCGCCATGTACTCCGCGCCTTCCGGATATCCGCGATTCTCGGCTGCGATCGACACTTGCCCGATCCAATCCTGCAACCGCTTCACCGCCTCATTATGGCGCTTAGTAATTTCGGCTTTGATTGCAGCAAGGATCTGTATCCGCTGAGTAACAATGAGAATTAGCTGTCCAAAGCAAAGTAAAAGCGAGAACAGCCCGAGACAAAAATCGCATTCGGTTCATGCATGTTGAATGCGATATGGCTGCGTTGGTTTCAACTAGAAATGTCGTTGGAGCTGCAGGTGATTGGGGCTAATGCCACGCTTCACCTCGCAAGTCACCGGACTAGGCGCCTGCACCTCCTGGCGGACCGACAAACGTTACCGAGCGATTCTGACGAGGGCTGCTTCGAAGTTTCCGCCGAAGATCGTAGTTCCGTTTGGCGTTGCTGCGCCCGCAGCGGGATCGGCAGGGATGCCCGCGGGTTCGGTCAGAATTCCTGCAACGTCCGCCAGCGTACCCCGGGCCGCCGAAAGTCTGGCTGAGGCGTTGAGCAACGAATAGGGTGGCGGATTGGTGGTGGTCGCGGAGAGCGCGATCGTGCCGGCGATCACGCCAACGCCCGAGCCTTCCTCGAAACTGGTTCCTCCCCAAGTGACCGCGTCGAGCAATTTCTTGCCAGTCGGGAGCAGGTGAAGAACGAACGCGTCTTGGGATCCCGCGCCGAAGCTGGTGGTCGTCCCGGCAACGTAGACTGTGCCGTCGTCCGGCGCGACTGCTGCTCCGGAGGCAACCTCGCTGCTTCTGCCGTCAAGCTGCTTGTCGAACAGCAGATCGCCATTCGTGTCTGAGCTTCACGATCAGCGCCGTGATGTCAGCGGTGTTCCGTCTGACGGTCTGGATCGCGCCCGCCATGTAGACCGACCCGTCAGACGCGACGGCCATCCCGCCGCGTGGATCTACGACCTCGCCTGCTGAATAGGTGCGCTGCCAGACCAGATCGCCGTCGGAGGTTATTTTCAGCGCGATTACATCGAAGTTGCCGATAGGGTCCGGCCGCGGCGTCGTTCCTGCAGCGTACTACGCTGCCGTCGGGTCCGACGCGCAACCGCGTTGCCTTCTGCGCCGTCCGAGATTCTCTGCCAGACGAGATTGCCTAACGAATCGAACTTCACGACGAACAAGCTGAGCGAGCTCGGTCCGAAACTTGTCGCAGTGCCGGCGATGTAGGCGGACCCGTCCGGGCTGCCGCCACGGCCGAGACTTTTGTCGGAATCTGGACCGCCCCACGTCCTTTCCCAAAGCAACGTCCCGCTCGCGTCGAATTTCAGGAGTACCGCATCGTTCCCGTTATTGGTGCTCACGCCAGTCACATACACTGAATCACCGGCTCCGAGGGCGACGCCTGTTCGTCCGAGCCCCTGACGGTGGTCCCGTTCCAAATTCTCTGCCAAACTGAGTGATCCATCCGCTGCGAATTTCACGAGAAAAATTCTCGGGCTGGGGTTGCCGAATTGATCCGTCGTGAAGCTGTCGGTGATGCCTGCGACGTGACGGGCACCGTCGGATGCGACCGCAACGCCCGTCGGATACATCGCTTCCGTTACCGCCCCAGGTCGTCTCCGACAGTAGTGTCTGCGTCCATGCCGTTGCGGGCGCGAAGGCAACGCACAGTAATGCGACGCATGCCAATAGTAACACCCGCGTCGCGCAGCGCGATCCGCCATCGAAGATGTAACAGATTTCAGCTTATTGAGAGGAATTTGGGTTTTCATGGTGACACTCGATAATCCTTTCTTAACGTTGTTAATTCGAGCTGCTGTATAGACGCGAAATCATTTGTTAGGCTAATCTCCCGAAGGATCTTTCTGTGCGGGCGGTGAGCGAGCGGATCCAGCCCTCCACCTCGGGCGAAAGCCTTCCGGTCCCCTAACAACGCAACCGTGGGCTGAATCCATCCATCGTTGTCATGCGGAAGAGGTTTCACCCTGCCCTCCGGTGCCGTCAGTCGCGCCTGCGCCATTGCTTCCGTTCGCGGAAGTATCGTGCCGACGGCGGCAGCGCCCACTCCATTGCCGTCTCCGTTGGGATCGGGATCGATGATAGTCAGCACGTTTGCGTGCTGGTTGGTATTCGTAATGGCGTAATAGCCTCCCGCCTCTTTTAGCACCCCAATTCACTCCGTGTGTTCCCGCCGGAGTCGGAACGAACTTGACCACCTGATCGGTTGTAGTGTCGATGATCGCTACGTGATCCGCCGAATTGGTCGGTGGGCGATTGACGTTCGTCAGCGAAAAGACTGCGGTCGCCACCCACTTTCCGTCCGGACTAACTGGCGTCTGAATTCGGCCCCTTGAAGGGTATGGAAGATGTTGAGATTGGTTTGCCCATCGGGTGCGAGTGTGACCGGGATGTTCTTCGTTATCGTCCTCAGTGTCCACGTTCATCACAGTGACCATGCCACTCACCAGATTAGCGACGTAAGCTTTGTGGACGTGATTGACGTGGCACTCGCCGACCGCGATCGGCATCAACAGAGGCGCAGTCAACGGGATCGTTAGGATTTTGACGGAACTCTCTCAGAACCGCGCCGCTCGGCTGGTGTCGATGATGCTGACCGAGCCAATGCCGGACCGATTCCCGCTCGAAAACGTTCGGAACAATCGTGCGATCGCCAGTGCCACAAGTGAGCCAGTGACCGTGGGGATGATTTCTCCCATGTGCCGCGTAGGGTCGCTGTCGACGATTGCAGACCCGCAGCGCCGTCTCGAACCTTGACCATGTTGTTGTCCGCGCTCAGAGGGAACGGTCAATACGCCGTTCTGCGGCCCGGCAGTCGGGATTGTAATAATATGGGTGGGCGCCTGCGCCAACGGTGATGCTGTTAAGGATGCGCTCCACTCGGCTCGATCAATCTTGTTAATCGCATTGGCCGAACCAGTTGCCGTTGTAGATGACATCGAGGAGGAAAGTTGGCCCACATGTTGTGCGGGTTATTCCACATTCCGCTCCGATTGCACGCCGTTGATTTCGCGCTCGACCGTGAAAGTCGCTGCGTCGAGCACCGTGATTGTTCCGGGCTTGAGGACGCCGCTCCTATCCGCTTTGGTTAGCTACCCGTTCGAACTGGGTGTCGACCCAGACCTCACCCACGCCGGGAATCCTCGGCCTCACTTGCGCTGTTGAATTTAGAATATCCCACTTTGCGCCTTGTCGGCGTCGGTGGGAGCGATTGTTGTGATAACCGAGAAGCACGGTGGTCGCAGGCAGATGAATTGACTCCAAGATGACCGATGAACGGAAGCATGGTTGCCGTCACGTCAGGGATATTGCCAGCGGCATTTTCACTCCCACACACGGCAGTCATGTAGGGATGAATTTTGCAGTGGAACAGGTAAACGCCCGGGACGTCGAAGGTCGCCGAAAGCGTTCCATTCTGCGACGAATCCTGATCCAAGACGACACGGGACCCCGCCGGTTTCATGAGGAGCGTAACCGTATGGCGCGGTGTCTCGTGCAGCAGTTGTTGATTTTGAAATCAACTCTCTGACCAGCTCGAATCTGCGGTAAAGGATGTCCCCGTGATTTCACTTCTGAACCAGTTCCCCGGTTCGTCGGTGAGATTCAACGTGTCAACTGCGCCACCGTCGGCGTGCACCGTTCTTGGGGTGAACGTCGTTAGCGCCAGTAGCGCAAGCGCTAGTTAAATTTAACAATGCGGAGTTGCATTCATTCATAGCGATCTGGGCTTGTTGTTACTCAAATTGGCGGTGCGAGTGAATGCGTCTATTAGGAAAAGGTTCGGCAGTTGTAACCTTTGAAGTTTGGCAACGCAGCAAAGAGAGGCCGGCTGATCGAGCCGGCCTCTCTCATAGGAGTTTAGGCGAGCTTAATGGACTTGGAAGCTGCCGCGCAGTGGTGAAATGGCCATTCACGATTAGGCGCGCCACGTCACCAGCCCCGCAACTCTGGCGCGGCCGTGCCGCGAATGTCCGTCTCAAACGTAATGTCGTTTACGAGGTTCCTGGAGAACTGGAGGCGATTGCTGAAAATCAGCACGCCGCCACTGAAGGACGCGCAGCTCGACGACTTCATCGCGGAAGCCATTTGCAGGGGTGATCCCCAGCTCAGCGAAATCGGCCCTGGCGATCTCCACTTCAGAGGTGAAGCGGATCGTTCCCGGTGCCGGCTCTCATACTGTCCAGCCTCGCTTGTCCACTCGCGTCGACAGGAATCACCGGTTGGAGGCGGGCTTCAAGCCGGTTCGACCTGTCAGGCGCTTCGGGCGCTTGCTGGCCACTGTCGGTGCCTGCTGAGCAATGTCAGGTGCTGCTGGGCAATGGCGACTGACGAGACGGCCGGGAGGCCACCGATTGATATTGTAGTGAGAAGTTTTTTCATGTGCATTTGTTCAATTGAGGTTTTTGGTTGTTGGTTTGTTAACGGCGATCTAGTTGACTGCGAAATCGTCGGCGTCTAAAAGATAAAGGTTGCGCAGTTGTAACTTTTGAAGCGGGCAAAGAATTATGTGCGCTTTGTCAGAGATTCGGGCGACTCAGCGGTTGCGCCGGTCGGTGACCACTCGGACTCTTTGGACTCGTTAGGCGCCTCGCGGCAGGCGAACACGCATCTCTGTCCAACTATCATCGGAACGCACCAGCTCAACATCGCCCCCATGCGCTCGAGCCAGCTCTCGCGCGATGCTCAGGCCCAGCCCATGCCCTGGCACGCGTTCGTCTCCGCGCACCCGGTAAAAGCGCTCGAATAACTGTCCGGTGCGATCTTTGGGGATGCCGTCACCGGTGTTGCCGATTATCATTTCCACGGCGCTGTTGACGGCCCGCGCCTCCACCCGAATGCGACCGCCAGGAGTGTTATATTTAACGGCGTTTTCGACCAAATTCTGCGCGATCATCGCAACGAACGTGCGATCGGCGTTTAGCAGCAGATGCTTCGGGATATCCGCTTCCACCTTCAGACCAAGGGGCTCGGCTAAAATAAGCGCGTCATCAAGAACGCCTTCGAGCACTTCGCCTAAGTCGAACTCAGCCTTCGACAACTCGAGCCGACCAGCATCGGCGCGAGAGAGCAGAAGCAGATTGTCCACGACCGAACTGACATGATGAATGCGATGTAGCAGCCCTTCGGCGCGCGCTTGTGTGCTTTCGCTGCAGTTCGACATCGGCGAGGATTTCTTCAACACCGGCGCGCAGGACAGCGATCGGCGTTTTCAAATGATGCGAAGCGTCAGCAGAAAAACGAACGGATTGTTCGAAACTGCGCTGCAACCGTTCGAAGGTCGCATTGAGCACTTCGATTAATCCTGCGATCTCGTCGTTAGTCGGCGGGCACAGGCAGCCGCTGGTCGAGCCGCTGTGCGGTGATCGTCTTCGCCGCCTGGCGGATTTCTTCGACCGGCGCGATCGCTTTGCTCGCGACCCAGGCCGAACCGAACAGGGTTATTAAGAGCACCGTCGGAATCGCCCCTAGCATCGCCAGGAAAATATCGCGGCCGATTTGATTGATCTCCTTCAGGTCATCACCGGCGCGCAGAGGTGAGTCCATTTTCGCTAAACTCGGCCAGGCGGACGTTTTTCCCGTCGATCTTGTGGTTATGAAATTCTTTGATGCCATCGCGTGGGAACGGCTGGCGCAATCGCGGGGAAAGATAGAGCACGGCGCCGCTTGCGTCAGTTACTTCAACTAGGTGCTTACGCAGTGAGAGCGGCACTAAGATCTCCTTGAACACCGGCGCGCTGTTCGTCCGACCACCTTCGAAATGTTCGACGTCCCGAAAGAATTCCTGGGCGTCGGTCGTTAGGCGCCGATCGAAAGCCGCGATCTCGGCATGGCGCATGACGAACCAGGTGGTGATCGCGCCGCCTGAGGGTAGCGGCCACGGCAAGCCCCGCGGAGTAAAGCGCAATCTTCCAGCGTAATGGCCAGTTTCTCATTCCGGCTCCCGAATCGTGTAGCCCAGGTATCTCACGGTGTGGATAAGCGGCGGCGAGTCGATCTTCTTGCGCAGACGGCTGATGAAGGCTTCAACCAGTTTCACGCCGTGCTCATGTTCCCGTTCCCAGACGCGCTCGCACAATTCCGTGCGGCTAAAGATGCGGCCAGGTTCGCGCATCAGCACGCGCAACAACGTGAGTTCTCGCGCCGAAAGCTCGATCCGGCGCGTGCCGCCGGCACAGTGCTCTGTCCGCCAGGTTCAAAACCAAATCGCCGACTTGGAGCTTCGATCGGCGCTTTCTCAGGAAAACGTCGCCCGAGCGCACTCACTCGCGCGACCAGTTCCTGCATGGCGAACGGCTTCGCGAGATAATCATCCGCGCCCAGTCCGAGGCCAGTCACCCGATCGCTCACCTCGCCACGCGCGGTCAAGATAAGGACACGAGTGTCCATTTTCGCACGCGCGCAAACGTCGCAGAACTTCGAAGCCATCCATCCCTGGCAGCATCACATCGAGCATCGATGAGATCGTAGTGCTTTGCCTCCGCTTCGCCCAAGGCAGTTTCGCCGTCGTGGACGATGGTAAGCTCATGGCTAGCTTGAGTGAGGGCCCGAAAGATATGCCGTGCAAGGCCAACTTCGTCTTCGACAACCAGAATTTGCATGAGTTTATGGTGTCGACGGCGCCACCGTCGGCAAATGCGGGCGACGTCACTGTCGCGAGCAGGTAACCGGCGACTCGGATTGGATCACAACCGTGTGACGCACATCAACATCTCAGAATCGCGGAGCCGCGGATGATTGCTCGACGCCACCCGTATTACATCCCTGTCCACCTTGTAACTGTATGGCTCATACGTGAAGAGGGTGAAAAAGCGGCGCAGTGTCGGCAATCCCAAAAAGGTTATCAGTCCGTTACTTTTCCGGGCAGGCAAGACGCGCTTGCCCCAGTCATCGGGCTGTTCCCGGTGCGGCAGCTTTGCAGCGGATTCGCAACTTGTCGCTTGCGTGTTGCCGTCGTAGCGGAGCCGATTACACTCGATTCAGGTTATGACTGGCACCGGTCATGCAGCTGCCAGCGCTCTTCTCGCGCTTGTCTTTGCACAAGCGGCAATGCGACCGAACCCCTTTACGAGGGACTCGGCGATTACTCGCGTAAGATCACGACAAAGACGCGGAAAGGCGCAGCGTTATTTCGACCAGGGCCTGGCGCTGCTTCATGGTTTCAATCATCGCGGGAGCAATCCGCTCCTTCCAGGAAGCTGCGCGCGCTCGATCCGCAATGCGCCATGGCACATTGGGGCGCGGCGCTTGCCGCAGGTCCACACATCAATTACCCGCTCGTGCCGCCGCCGATGGCGGAACTGGCATGGAAAGAACTGACACTTGCAAAAGAACACGCGTCGAACGGCTCAGAAGTCGAGCGAGCTTTGATCGATGCCCTCGGCAAACGCTACGCCTATCCGCAGCCGGAGGATCGGGCACCGCTCGATCAGGCTTATGCGAACGCGATGCGTGAAGTCTGGAAGAGATTCTCCAATGACGTTGATGTGGGCGCATTGTTTGCCGAAGCGATGATGGACCTCCGACCGTGGAATCAATGGACCGTTGAAGGTCAACCGAACCCGGGCACCGAGGAGATCATCGCCACGCTCGACGCGGTATTGAAGCTAAACCCGCGGCATCCGTTCGCGAATCATCTTTACATCCACGCCGTCGAAGCTTCGCCACATCCAGAACGCGCTGATGCTGCGGCCGATCGCCTGCGCAAGCTCCAGCCTGGCGCTAGCCCATAACGTGCACATGCCATCGCACATCGATATCCGTCGCGGCCGCTGGCACGAGGCGATCGCTACGAACGCCAAGGCCGTCCAGGCCGACAAACGTTACCGCGCCGCGACGGGCAATCGGCCGCTCGGTCTATTCCCCATGTACGCCGCACACAATCAGCACATGCTCGCGTACGCCGCGCTCATGACTGGCCAGAGCAAACTTGCGATGCGTTATGTGCGCGAAATGATAAAAGATCTGCCGTCAGAGTTCGTTAGGGAAAACGCAGCCTTGGTAGAGGCGCTTCGGCGCGATACCCGATGGAAGTGATGATGCGCTTCGGAAAGTGGGATGACATTCTCGCCGAGCCGGAAAATTATCCTGACTACATGCCGTTCGCTCGCGCGTTTCATCATGGGGCGCGCGCGATCGCTTTGCCGCCAAAGAGCGACACCGGAGAACGCACGGAAGGAGCAGGCGATCTTCCGCGAACTTGTCCAACGCGTTCCAAAAGAAACGGCAGTCAGTAACAACACTGCTGAGTCAATCATCGCAGTAGCCAATCACATGATTGAAGGCGAACTACTGATAGCCGAAGGGAAACTCGACGCAGGGCTCGAAGAACTGCGTGCTGCGCTCACATTGGAAGACGCCCTGAAGTCACGACGAGCCTCCGTCCTGGATGATTCCGTTGCGACACACGATCGGTGCGAACCTGATGCACGCCGGGCGATTCGCCGAGGCCGAGCAAGTCTATCGCGATGATCTGAAGCGTCTGCCCGAGAATGGATGGTCTCTGCTCGGGTTGTCCCAAGCGCTCGCCGCGCAGCAAAAACGACGGCGCAGAACTTGAAGCAACGCGCGCGCAGATTCAACAAAGTGTGGGCCAAGGCGGACGTAAAAATCACGAGCTCGTGTCTATGTCGACCGGCCGCAGCGGAAAGATGTAAATTCAACAGCAGCCAATCTTCGCGCGTGTTATTCGACTAAAGCGCCAGGCTCTCCTGTTTCGGAGCTGAAGCGACATCAGTCAGGCCGCGGAACTTCTTCACGAGTTCATCGAGTTTCGCGACATAGTAATCGACGTTTTCGTCGCGGTTTTGCGGGTCGAATTCGCTCGCCGGTTTGGCGGCTTCGTAGGCGGGGACCTTTTTGGAGTCGCTTTGATGTAGTAACTGATCTGGTCGCCCGGCTTGTAATTGCGGCCGCTGGCGAGGGCGAGTTCGTAGGCAGCGGCGCGATTGCGCGCGGAGCCGGCGATCTTGGCGCGATATTTATCGAGCGAATCCTGCAGCGTGTCGGTCTTCATCAGCATATCGATCTTCCATTCGCGGTTCCGGATTTTTCTCTCGAATTCATCCCGAAGATCCGTGATCGCCTCTGGTTTTCCTTCCATGATGAGCTTGATCATTTCCTCCAGGAAACACGCGCTGGAATTTTTCCAGTCCGCGCGATTTAAGCGCGCCGCCTTTGATGATCACCTCGCCATCTTTGGTAAGGAGCGCGTAATTCTTCGCCTTGTAGCTGAACATGGCGTCGAATTGCTCGTCGAAATCGATTTCAATCCCTCGGGCAATTCCTTCGCTAAACCATCGCGCAATTCGTCGATTTCGATCTTTGTCCGGCGGAACGAAATAAATTCCGTCGGTATCGACTTCGATCACCTGCGCGCCGCGCGTTGCCTAGCCAGTCGATCATCTTCTTCAGCAAATCGCGTCCGATCTGAGTGACGCGCGCTGCGGCATCGAAATCGGCGAAATTGTCCCTGCGCGAACCCGAGATAGCCGTAGAAGCTGTTGAGCAGAATCTTGAACGTGTTTTGCAGCGCCTGGAGGTGGTGCTGCTTTGCGGGATCTTTCTCCGCGCGCATTTCTGCCTTCGCTTCCAGCCGAAACGTGCGCAGATCGGTGAGCAAATGCCGAAAGATTTGCAATTGATCGGTCACCGGAAAGCAATCGAATTTCAACATGATTGACGGATAGAGCGAAGCGACGTCGCAGTGCCAGACGTTGTGCGCGACCCCGGTGAAGAAGATGTCGGTGTAACCGCCCTCGAACGCGCGCACCATCGGCAGTTCGGGAATGGAATGGCGTTGCCGGAAATATTCGCGCAGAAACAGCGCATTGATCCGCGTGGCGTTGCCGCGCACGATCACATCCTGATAGTTGTAAGGAAAAATCTGCGCCTGGATGAAGTAGCTCGGGCTGAACAGTTCCGATAACGCCCGCGTCTCACGGACACCGCATAGCGCGCGTCGTCGAAATGCTTCCGAGTTTTCCAGGTACGCGCGCTGCAATTCCTTGCCAGCAAGCGCGGAAATCTGTTCGCTGTCGCAAGATCAAAATGCCGGGCGACATCGGCTCGTTCGAAACCGGCAAGCGAACGCATGCCGACGTCGTAAAATTGCGCGAGCAAAAACGTATCGACGAAATGGCGGCCACCGACTGTGAACTTGGGATAATCGATTGTCTTTTCCGCGATTTGGAGTCGCGACGGCCGCGAACGCAGGAATCCACCGCTGCGTCCCCAATCGAGTTTCGTTTTCGCTTTCTTCGCCCGCGCGACGAGATAGCGGGAGATCGAACACGAAACAAGTCGTGGCCTTCGATTACGTCCGGATCGCGCTCTTTGATCAGGCTTGTTAGGCGCTTGAGCGCGTCGTGCTCGGATTCTTCGACATTTTTGGGATCGACAATCAGCAGCTCTTCCCAACCGGTGTTATCCGGAGACCGCAATGCTCATGATGTGATACCGCTGTAGCCGCGGTCGCTGACCGCGGCACCGGCGTCACCGACACCGGCTACAGCCCGCCACGGCTGCAGTTCCGAATGAGAGCACTTCGATCTGCATGCGTTTCAGTTCTTCAAACGGCAGATCTTTGAACAACGTGCGCCCCGTGGCGGTGAGGTAATGCTGCACCGGGATCGGTGAAGGCGAAGAAATCGCGCCCGGCGCTTTTAAGCCCGTTGCGCAATGCGATGAGTTCCTTCCAGCTATCGACCGTGACCAGCCAGCCGTATTTGAGATCGCTCTCGAGCTTTTCGGATTCGATACCAAGATCGACAACGTCGCGAGTCGCACCAGACAAATGGGTGGAAAGGCTCAACGTCGGCAACGGTCGATCCGTCCGGTTCCCGGCGATAAACCTTAACCGTGCCAGTTTCGCCGAGTTCAATGGCGACAATGCGCGGCGTTGGATCCGTGCCGAAGAGCAACGTGTTCTTCTCGAATTCCATGAGCCATCCAACTTTCTGTCATTTGGAGCGAAGTCGAGAATCTCTCATCGCGATTGCACTGAATTAGAATTAAGAGATGCTTCGGCTTTGCGCAGCATAACACAATGAAGACTGTTTCATCGTCCGTCGTATTACTTTCCATCCTCGTGCCAGCGCTTGGGCTCGCGTCAGCAAACGCCGCAATCACTCGCTGATGCAGAGCTGCCCTCATTGCTGGCGATTTACAAAGACATTCACACCCACCCGGAATTATCCGGACATGAGGAAGCGCACCGCATCGCTCGTCGCAAAGGAGTTGCGCGCGGCGGGCTGCCAAGTCACGGAGCATTTGGGAAAATACGAAACTCCGAACTCAAAGGTTACGGCGTGGTGGGCGTGATGAAGAATGGCGACGGGCCGACCGTGCTTGTGCGCACGGATATGGATGCGTTGCCAGTGGAAGAAGAAACTGGTTTGCCGTACGCCAGCAAGGCGGTCGCGAAAAACGATGAAGGCAAGGATGTGCATGTGATGCACGCCTGCGGACACGACGCACATATTGCGGCGTTCATCGGCACCGCGCGCGCTCTCGGAAAGTTAAAAGATCAATGGCACGGCACGATCGTGTTCGTCGCGCAACCAGCAGAGGAGATGGGGACCGGCGCACGCGCGTTGCTCAAAGACGGCCTCTATGATCGATTCGGAAAACCGAATTTTGCGCTTGGTTTTCATGACAAAGCCGATCTTGAAACCGGCCACATTGGCGTAACCGGAAGGATATACGTCTGCAAACGTCGATTCAGTCGACGTCACCGTCCGTGGCGTCGGCGGACACGGTGGTTATCCGCACAAGACGAAGGATCCGATCGTCCTCGCAGCAGAGATCATCAACGCGTGGCAAACCATTGTAAGCCGTGAAAATAATCCGCTCGATCCAGTTGTGATCACAGTTGGCTCGATTCACGGCGGAACGAAGCGCAACATCATTCCGGACGACGTGAAACTGCAGCTCACGGTGCGCACCTACAAATCTGACACACGCGAACGCGTGTTGGCGGCTATCGATCAAATTGCAAAAGGATGCGCGATAGCCGCTGGAATACCGCCTGAGCGCGCTCCGATTGTAACCGTGAGCAAGGATGAACGCTGCCCTGCAATGCTACAACAACCCTGAACTGACCAAACGCCTCGTTGCAGTTTGGAAAAGATCGTTAGGCAACGAAAACGTCGAGATCGTCGATCCCACCATGGGTGGTGAAGACTTTTCCGAATACAGCCTGCCGGACCGCTCCATCCCGGCGGTTAATTTTCACTTCGGCGCCGTCGATCCGGCGAAGATGGCGGAATACAAACAGGGGGAAAAGAATTGCCAAGCCTGCATTCGAGCAAATTCGCGCCGGTTCCCGAACCAACGATCCGCGTTGGGATTATCGGAATGACGAGCGCCGTGCTCGAATTGATGAAAAGTAGAGCGCTAGGTCATCCCGAGCGGAGCGCAGCGGGTCGAGGGATCGCGGAACTGCCCGCAGGGTTTCGCAACGGGATTCCTCGGCTTCGCTCGCAATGACTCGTTCGGTCACTTCACCCTGATTTTCTTCCGCAGATAGGTCGGGACGTCGAGGTCTTCGCCTTCAACAATAGTTGGCTCGCTTTTCTCAAAGCGACCACGGTTGATCGGCTCGAACTGCAAGATTTCCTGTTTGGCCTGCATGGATTTTTCTGTGGACACTTTTTCCTCCTTTGCGGGCGCCGGCTTTCTTCGCGGCGTGGTCACAGGCGGCTCATGCGTGTCCACAACCTCGAACGCGCTCGAGACTGATTCGACAGATGGTGTCGGCACGTTTTCCACCTCGATGGGCTCAGGCTCCTCAATAGGAGTCGTCTCCGCCGACTGAAAATCATCGATCGGCACTGGTTCGGGCTCGACCTCAATCTTCGGCGGACTCTGGTCAAGCTGCTCCGACGTTGGCAACACCGGTGGGCGACTGCTCAGCGGAGGCTGAGTTTGTGACAAATCCGCGGTCGCTGTAAACGAACTGATGATTGTAACGCTTAACCGATCCCCCAATCGTCCGTCCACAGCAGTGCCGAAGAGAATCTGCGTTTCGTCGCTAACATGTCGGTCGAGTTCCTTCATGACGATTTCGACTTCCGACAAAGTCATACCGGGCCCGCCTGCCACCTGAACCAGACACGTGCGGCGTCCGCCAGCGTGCGACCTCGATCCATCAACGGACTCTTGAGCGCCTGGGCGAGTGCGTCGTGCGCACGATTGTCTGAATCGGATTCCCCAAAGCCGAAAAGGCATCGGCCGTTGGGGCTGCGCAAGGCAGCAACCAAATCGTCAAAGCCAATGCGAATGAGTCCGGGTCGCTGAACCAGATTCACAATCGAACGAACGCTCTGACTGATGGTCGTATCGGCTGTGGAAAATGCCTGATGAATGCCCTGCTTGCGGACGCGACCATGTCGCCCATCTGATCGTTTTCGAAGCAAACGACTGCGTTGGCAATCTCATTGAGCCGGCCCGAGCGCTTCGCGCGCCTGGGCGTTGCGTCGTTTGCCTTCGAACCTAAACGGCAGGGTTGCGAACACAAGCACCAATGCGCCGGCCTCGCGAGCCAGATGCGCGACATACGGCGCCGCGCCCGAACCCGTGCCGCCTCCGAGCCCTGTGCAGATGAAAATCATTCTCGCACCAGTCAACGCCTCGCCAATCTCCTCCGTCGATTCGAAGGCGGCCTGATAGCCAACCTCGGGGTCGCCACCCGCGCCCAGGCCGCGGGTGACGGTGCGGCCGAGTTGAACTTTGTGCGGAGCAACGGAGCTCGCCAGCGATTGCACGTCGGTGTTGACGGCGAGAACCTCTGCTCCTTCCAAGCCGTCGAGCACAATCCGGTCGAGCGCATTCAGACCGGCGCCACCAACACTGACAACTTTGATTGGAATAAAATCCTCCGCGCGCTCAGGAGACTGTAATTTTTGCTGAGTTGAATCATATCGTTCTTTCAATTTTTCATCGTCTTCCGCTAAAAATTCTTCCCAGAATTCGCCCGATTCCTCGCGCCGGCCGATCGGCTTGCACGGCTTGGGCATATTTGATCAAATCCGATTGCGGTCGAAAATTGCGGGATTCTCTACTGCAGAGGTCACGCCTGATGTTGTTTGAGCATGCGCGACGTGCGCGGGCATTTCGAAAATCTCTTCCGCGAGATGATCGATGCCACTGAGAAGGCTGCATCCGCCCGTGATGAAAATACCATCGCCCAGGTAATTGATGAATGGTTCTTCATCAAGCCTGCGTTTGAGCAGCTCAAGAGTTTCGCGCAGGCGCATGTGAATAATCGTATTCAACGTCTCGCGCTCGATCTCCTTCCCGGCAAAACCGGAATCGTCCTTTAGCAAAATCATTTCGCCTGGGAAGACAATTGCCGAGGACACAACTGCCTTCCTCAATTTTGAGTTTCTCCGAGCGCGCCATTGGGATGCGCAACCCCATGGAGATGTCGTTCGTGATATGGTCACCGCCGATTGCAATGCACCCGCTCTGCTTCACTGCTCCGTCCGCATACAAACATAATCAGTCGTTCCGCCGCCGATATCGATTACCAGCGCGCCGAGATCCTTCTGGTGTTGCGTGATCACCACTTGCGCAGAAGCAAGCCCGCCAAAAACGACATCCTCAACGTCTAGTGGCAATTCTTTCACGCACCGGATTGTGTTCTGAATGCGCGTCCGCACGCCGTGAATAATGTGAAAATCGGCTTCCAATCTTTGGCCCGAGCATCCCGACCGGATTCAGCACGCCGTCCTGTCCATCGACATGATAATGCTGAATAATGGAATGAAGGAATGCGTTTTGCGCAGGAATGCTCACCTCGCGCGCATTGATTTTTACGTCTTCGACATCCTGCTCATCGATTTCATCGCGGTCCTCGGGCAGCATCACGGATCCGCGGTTGTTGAAACTTTGAAGGTGCGACCCCGCCACGGCCACATAAACGCTCCGGATCATGACATCGCTTTTCTGTTCGGCATCGACCACCGCTTCGTGCACGCATTTCATTGCCGTTTCAAAATCAACGATCTCGCCCTTGCGCACGCCGCGCGACGGCGTCTGCCCGACACCGAGAATTTTGACGGTGCCGTCGGGCCGGCTCTCACCAACAACCACACAGATTTTGGAGGTTCCAATCTCAAGACCAATCACTAAATTATTGCTCGCCATTGTGTTAATCCGTTTTCTGTCGCTGAGTGGGAATTGCCTTTGGGGTGGTGTTGAACTGGGGCGCGCTTTGGGCGCTGGTGACACGGTTTCAGAAGGATGCACCGGGATTGCCTTCATAATCCGCGGTTCCACGGCAGGCTCGATGGTATCGTTAATAACCGCGACCGGCCGTCGGGGCGAACGTCACCGGGATGTTTCGTTGCACAAGCAGGTTCAACGTCGCCAGTTCCTGTTTTGAATCGTCACAATAAACAAGAAATTGCTCGAGCCGGCGTAATTGCGTTTCGAGATCGTTATAACCAAACATTACGCGGCTGTGATTTTTGTCGGTCACCAGCAGGCGATAACTCTCGGAAACGTCGATCTCGCGGATCTGAAAGCGCATTTGCATAAAGCTGCGCGTACTCAACCGCAGCAGCTCGAGCGCCGTTTTTGCTTCGGGCGATTCGACGACTTTGCCCGCCTCGAGCGATTCGCTCGAGCATCCAGAAATGACCGGCAATCCCAGGTATTCGGGCAACAACTTCTTTTCTTTCATCAAAACACCGCGCGCGTCCACTAGAAAAGCAGCGTCTGATGCAAATGGATCGGAAATTTCCTTCTCGCTCGTGATCCACGCGACCGGCTTTCGTTCCACTACACGAATGTCGATCTCGCAAGGCAATTTGCGCACAACCTGCACCTCATCGGCTCTGAGGAAGCTGCTGCAGCGATCGTGGACGCGACGCCAGATTTACGCTGAAAATGATTTTCGCCTTCGCGCAGATCGGCGGCATTTCAAAATCTGCTCGCGCTGCAACGTTCCGTCCGTCTGCAATTCAATTGTCTTCAGCTGATAATCCGGATTCTCGAAAAATAGACGCCTCGCGCGCTTCACGTGCGCCCGCGATAAATCGCGGCGCACAGCGCGGCGAGCAATACCACTCGGAGAGAACCGCCAGAGCCTTTCGAGCGCGATGCTGCGTCAGCTCTGCGGGAGCGAACTTTCACATCAAGCAAGTGCTGCTGGCGCCGCTGGCGCACATTGGAGACTCGCCGATTGCGCGATTGGGAGCGCTTCTGAGCAGGTCTCATCTGCCGGCTCCTTTCCGCTCTGGCGAGAAAGCGCGATGATCCGCGCGCAAAGATCGACATAATTGATACCGGCAGCCGCAGCGGCTTCGGGCAGCAAGACTCGCCTCTGTCATACCTGGAATCGTGTTCACTTCCAGCACGAATGGTTCGCCCGAATCGGGCAAGCAGCACATCGACACGACCGTAAACAACCAGGCCGAGCGCGCGAAACGCATGCAGCGCCTGTTCCTGAATTTGTTTCGTCTTGACTTCGGATCGATTTTCGCCGGGCAAACGTGCTCGGCACCGCCGCCACCCTGCGGATTCAGAAACGGATACTTGTTGTTGAAGTCGTAAAAACCGCCCTTTGGAATTATTTCGAGAATCGGCAGCGCTTGATCACCAAGAACACCTATCGTCAACTTCCGCGGCCCGACACAAATTTTTCTATCAACAATTTGCGATCGTAGCTTGCCGGCTTCAGCCATCGCCGAATCAAGTTCGCTCGCGTTTTTCACAATCACCACGCCAACGGTAGAACCTTGTCTCGCCGGCTTTACTACCAGCGGAACCGAAATCGTTGGGCGCTGACCGACTTCGACGACTTCCCATTCCGGAGTGACGACGCTGTGCTCGCGAAATTTTTCTTTCGACAAAATTTTGTCGAATGCCGCCCGGCTTGCCTCAACACCGTCACCAGTGTAAGCGACGCCGCGCTCCTCGAGAATTTGTTGGAGCTGACCGTCTTCGCCGAAAGTTCCGTGAATGGTGATGAACGCAAGATCGACATCTTTCGGGAAGCGCGAAGTGTTCATCGCGAACATCGACATCGACGACTTCTGCGCCTAACGAGCGAAGCGCTTTCGAAACGCCGCGACCAGTCGCCAGGCGACACGTCGCGCTCCGACCCAGGCCGCCCATTAACACCGCAATTTTTTTCGGTAAACTTTGATCGTCGCCATCGTCACCCCGGCTCTCCCACGATTTGCACTTCGGTCTCCAGTTCAATTCCGCGCTTAGCCCGGGCCGTCGCCTTGATCTTTCGATTAACTCCAGCATTTCGGCCGCTGTCGCGCCGCCGTCATTGACAATGAAATTGCCGTGCACCTCCGATACTCGCGCTTTTCCGACGCGCGAATTCTTCAATCCCAACTCGTCAACCAGTTTTCCCGCAGGACATGCGTCTGGATTTTTGAAAATGCAGCCCGCGCTTTTCGCTGCTGGCTGCGATGTGCGCCGTTTCTCCTGCGACGCTTCCAGTTTGCGAACAATTTCTTCAGCGGAGCGGGCTCGCCATGAAAAACGGCGGACACTGCAAAATTTTTCTCCAGCAACGGAAATTCCGGTAATGCACTTCCAGTTCGTCCCGTGTTTTTGTATGCGCCTCGCCGTTAGCATCGAGATAACGAACACGCACGACGTTCTCGAAAGTTTGCGCGCCCATCGCGCCCGGCGTTCATGCGTAAGCCGCCGCCGACCGCGCCCGGAATTCCTTCCATCCACTCCAGCCCGCCAATGCCGGCCGCTTTGCCCGCGTAGGCGACTTCTTTCAATTTCGCGCCCAGCGCCCGCGGTGATCTCGGCGCCGTCGATCTCGATCTTGTCGAAATCGCCACCGCACGGATGAACGACTACGCCGCGAATGCCGCCATCGCGAACCAGAAGATTTGATCCGCGACCCATCACGAAGAGCGGAAGATTTTCGTCCCGGCAAAACCGGATCAACTCCGCAAAGGCTTTCTCATTTCGCGGCTCGACCCAAAATTGCGCCGGACCGCCTACGCGCAGAGTCGTGTGCTTCGAGAGCGGCTCATAAAGACGGACTTCGCCGTCTTCGCCCACGACCTCTTTCAACTTTTCCGCAATAACCAGGTCGGCAGCGAGGTCGGATAACTGCTCGTGAATATTTCCGGCACCGAGACTCAGAACGAGATCGCCGGACTCGAGCATGTTCCCTACAGCGCGATGCACACATTCCAAGCGCGGCTCGTAACTGACGCCCCGGTGTCCGTGCTCGACGATCTCGTCAGCGATGATTTGTCCGGTCACTCCCGGAATCGGCGCTTCATGCGATCCAGTAAACATCGGTCACTACTACGCGGTCCGCATCGTCGAACGCGCAACCAAATTCCTTCCGCAACGCTTTGGTGCGCGAATAACGATGCGGTTGAAACATCGTGAGCACGCGCTTGCGGCCGACCGATCTCGCCGCCTTGAGCGTGGCGCGGATTTCCGTCGGGTGATGCCCGTAATCGTCCACCAGAAGAAAACGCGGGACTGTCGTATTTGATTTCGAACCGGCGGCGCGCGTGCTCGAACTTCGCCAGCGACTTCGCGATCTTTTCAAACGCAATACCGAGCTCTGATGCGAGCGCGATCACTCCCAGCGCATTGTGAACGTTGTGTTGTCCGGGCACATTCAAGACTAGCTTCGCCGAGATCCTGTCCCCGATGATCGACCCGGAACATCGAAGCGAAAGCCCGTCAGCCGGATATCTACTGCGCGATAATCGGCCGTCGTCGGCGAAAGCCGTAGAAATTCCGCGTGGCAAAGATCGACATACCCGGGCGGCATTTTTGTCGTCGAGGTTATAAAAAACTGTGCCGGCGGTCTGAGTGATCAGTTGCGCGAAAACCTTTTCAATCGCGTCGAGATCAGCATAAAAATCTAGGTGCTCTTCCTCGATATTTAGAATCAACGTGTGCTCGGGTCGAAAGAGCGCGATCGTGCCGTCGCTCTCATCCCCTTCGGCAACGAAATACTCGCCGCGCGCATCCCAGTGTGCATTCGTTCCCAGAATCGGAATCTCTGCGCCGACGTAATGACACGGATGCAGGCCGCCTTCGCGCAAGACGTGGGCCGTCATTGCTGAGGTTGTCGTTTTGCCGTGCATTCCGGCGATGACGATGCCGCGTTTGCTCCGCATGATTGCGGCCAACGCTTCCGCCCGGCGCACGATCGGTTTTCCGTAATTGCGCGCGCTAACAAGAATTGGATTGTCGCTCTTGATCGCCGAAGAAAAGACGACGAGATCAGCGGTGTCGGCCTCTTCCGGTCGATGCTGCTCATGAAAACGCAGACCGAGCCGCTGCAATCGATCTGTTTCCATTGTGCTGACCTTGTCGGAGCCGCTGACTGTGTGGCCGAGCTCGATTAAAAGCGCAGCGATACCGCTCATGCCGCTGCCCGCGACACCGACAAGATGAATCCGGTGACGCTCACGCGTCAGAAATCCCGGCAGATCAAGCGGCATAGCGCGCTCGCTCGTGGCAACGGGACCGGTCCACGGCGGAGGCTGCTCAGGTGTGCTGCGTTCTTCAGAGACGGGCTTCATGAGTCGTATATCTTTCCATGGTCGTGGCGACGTGCCCGGCCGCGTCCTTCGGCGCGAGGCGCGAAGAATTCGCAGCCATCTGTCGAGATCCGCTCCCGATCCTCGATCAGCTCGCCGAATTTTGCGCGCGAGTAACTCGCCGGAGACCTCTGACTCCTTAAGGAGAATCGCTGCCTGAACACGAGCATAGATCTCCGCATTGCGGGTTTGATGATCATCGGTCGCATACGGAAATGGAATCAGGATGCCGGGCAATGAAAAGGCGGCGAACTCCGCGAGACTGGCGAGCGCCGGCTCGCGCGACAACGAGATCGGCTGCGCTATAAGCTTCTTCCATTCGATGATGAAAGGCAGCGACGTGGGCTGGAATATTTTCGCGGCGATAATTGTCTGCAACCAAACGTTCATCGCGCGCGCCGGAAAGGTGAATTACTTGCAGCGGAGCGTTCCACAAAACGGCAGCGCTTTAATCATTGCCTGATTAATTCCGCTCGCGCCCTGGCTGCCTCCCCATGACAAGCAGCGTCAGGACGTCTCTGCGGAGCCCGAGTTTCTGACGAGCCACCAGTCGATCCAAACGGATCAACTCGGTCCTGACTGGGTGCCTGTAACCTCAGTGTTGGTTTTTGGAAAAAAGGCGCGCATTCTTTAAAGCCGAGCATGACCGTGCGCACTATCCGCGCTGTCAAACGGTTCGCTTTTCCGGGGACGGCGTTTGATTCGTGAATAAAAGTGGGAATGCCGCGCATCCGGCCCGCCAATACCGGCGCGGTGGAAGTGAACCCGCCCATCCCAAGGACGACCTGAGGTTTGAATGTCCTGGTAGATGGATCGGCAAAGCGCCAGACTTTCGTAAAAACGGCGAAGGAAACCAAAAATCGCCGGAGAAAATGGCGACGGCAGTCCCACGGTGGGCAATTTCTCCACTCGGAAACTTTCGCGACCGGACAGCGCCAGAGCGTCAATATCTTTCTCGGAAACCAACAGCATCACTTCGTGGCCGCGGTCGCGCAGCACTTCTGCCACGGCGATTCCGGGAAAAAGATGTCCGCCAGTTCCTCCGCATGCGATCACTGCATTCATAAGATCTGATCCTTCACCTTCGACTCATACGACTTATACAATCTATTAAATTCATCGGCGCTAAATACGTGGCGTTACTCGGACCCGCATGGCCACGGGTTTCTTGGCGGCGGCTCAAGAATGCCCTGGCGATAAATATTCAGTAATAAACCGATGCCGAACATGCACGCGACCAGGTTCGAACCACCATAACTGATGAACGGCAGCGGCAGTCCTTTGTTGGGCAGGAGCGACGTGGTCACACCGATGTTGACTGCGGCTTGCAGAGCCAGCAGCGAAACAACACCAGCAGCCGAGGAGCAGACCGAACCGATCCTTGGCGTGCAGCGCGATCATGATGCCGCAAACAATGATGACCACGAAACAAAAGGATCACGAGCAGACTGAACCGCAGACCGAGCTCTTCGCCAATAATTGGAAAAATGAAATCCGTGTGCGCGTACGGCAGATAGAGCATTTTTGGCGACCATTGCTCGAGCCGAGTCCTTCCATTCCGCCGCTGCCCCAGGCGATCAATGCCTGCATTTGCTGCAAGCCAGCATCTTCCTTGTAGTTCTGCGGATGAGAGAAAAGCGGAGAGCCGTCCCATGCGTTCCGGAGATTCGGCTGGCAACGACCAGAAGCGTGCCAAGGCCGGCGAACGATATCATTCCGAGCCATAATGGATTCGCTCCTGCAACAAACATGACGACAAACGCGGTTGTTCCCAGCAGAGCCGTCGTTCCCAGATCGACTTCTCCCAGAACAAGTCCGCCGGGATGCTAATGATTGCAAGGGGCAGAATAAGTCCGTAGAGAACATTGCTCCCTGCTTCTTCGCGTCGCGCAAACCAGGCAGCGAGGAAAACAGATTGCCGCAAGCTTCGCCAGTTCCGAGGGCTGAAAAAGTTAGCGGGCCGAGGCCGATCCAGCGGCGCGATCCATTCAGGCGCATCCCGATGTGCGGGAAAATAGCAGAGCGACAATGCGACGAGCGCCAGCGCGAACCACAGCCACCATGTGCGCTGCCAAAAGTGATAATCAATCAGCGCGGCAAAGGATGCAGACCGCAAGGCCAATCCCGAACCAAATCGCCTGCCGTTTGATGAAAAATAAACGTCTCCATGACTTGTCGCGCGCAAACGCGCTCGTGCTAAAGAGCATGACAATCCCGATAACGAGAAGTCCCAGCACAGCGAGAAAAGGATATAGGCGCTCTTACGATGCATGGTTATGTGGAGCGCGCTTGTTGCTTGGTGTGGCGCGCTTCATTTTTCTTCTCTTTGGGGTTCGCTGCTTTTCCGTTCGTCGCTTTTGGCTTTGTTGTCTTGGGAATTAACAGCTTTTGGCCAATCCGTAATTTGCGCGGATCCTCGATATGGTTGAGGGCCATCAAATCGTCGTAAGGGACCTTTAGTTTTTTGCGATCGTCACCGGATTATCGCCCTTTTTCACGACGTATGTTTTCCAGTAGACACGGGCTCTGCCCGCTGCAGCCTCCTGACTCGCCGCAGCCTTGTGCGAAGGCCGATTAGCGACGGAGGGCGCGTTCGGTGGTCGTCTTTTGAAAGATAGTTTCGAAGGCGAATGTGAAGGTTTCGGATCGTCGCGGGCGCGTCTCTTTTTGCGCCGCTGCAGTTTGGGGTTTGGCGCCATCAGTGTGAATTGCGGCGTCCACGGTCGCGGACGGTTTGGGTTCCGCGGTTGTCGAAGATGCCGGAACAAACGAACTCTCCCGGGTTTTGATCGCGTTGAATGCGATAATTCCCGACACGGCGACTACGTGCAGAAGCAAAACAATCAGCAGCGCTCGCGATAATTTCATGTTCGGCTCCGGCATTTCTTCAAAGTCCATTCCGGCAGACGCCGCCGAGGAGAGCGACGCGCAGTCGCCGCCCACAGTTTGTGTATGTCTCAAGGAGGCGCAGGATTTTCATCCAGGTCGGTTTGAGGGCAGAGCTTGCACGAGCGCGCGAAATCGATCGCCTCGATCGACGTAGCTTTTGAACATGTCGAAGCGACGACGTGCCCGGGGAAAAAGAACGATTTCCCCGGGTTTGCGCTAGCATGTGCGCGCTCGACCGCGTCGGTGAGACGACGGTGCGATTTCGACTTTGACCACGCACCATCCCAGGAGCGGCTGATGCTCTGGGGCCATTTCGCCGATTCAGAACAGTCGATGTGACCTTCTCCTTCACCAGACGCGTCGAGCGGATCGAAAGCAAACCCTTTATCCCGTCCGCCGGCGATCAGGACGACCGGTTTGCCTGTGCTCAGCAACGCTTTGTCCACTGCGTCGAGAGGTTGGTCGCCTTGAATCGTTTACGTAAGCAACGCCGTTGACTTCGCGCACAGAATTCGCGGCCGATGCAGGCGCGCGGTTCGTACACAGCGAGCGCATACCATCTCCTGGAAAGATAAGTCCGCGTGCCATGACCGACGAGCTGCGGCGCCATCAAATTCTCGATGTTGTGCGGGCCGCGCAGCTTGTATCCGCAACGCAAGCACCGATTGTCGCGTAAAGAATCAGCTCCTTCTGACCTCGGAAGTCTCCATCGTTGGCGACAGGCGCTGAAGGTGATCGACGAGGCTGGATCGATGCCGGTAATTCTTCGATGGCATTGACCACAGCGCGCATCGGCATCCGTTTGATTTTCAAAGATGCGCAGCTTGGCTCTCGCGATATTCCGATACCGAGCGATAACGATCGAGATGGTCGGGGCGAAGTTCAATCAGGCTGATCGACGGATGAAAGGTGCGAATCGTTTCCGAGCTGAAACGAGCTCACCTCCACCTCGACCGTGAGCGTCGTATGGCTTTTTTCTCGCGCAGCCACTTCGGAAAGCGGTTTCCCAATACTTCCACAGGCAATCGTCCGCTGGCCGCAGGCATTCAGCATCTGAGCGAGCAATTCGGTCGTTGTCGTTTTGCCGTTCGTGCCGGTGACTGCGATCACGGGAATTTCGCAGAAGCGCCAACCCAGTTCGAGCTCTCCGATGATGTCGATTCCGCGCGACGAGAAATTGCGCACCAGCTGGGAAGCCGGGTCGATGCCCGGACTTAAGACCGGCCATTTGATAAGTGGAGGAGTCTTCATCCGCAGCCGCCCGCCACAGAGCTACGCGGACATCCTGCGCCCGCAGATTATCGATCGTCGATTTGAGTAAGTCTCTTCTCCGTCGGCGCTATCGAGCATTGTCAACCTGCGCGCCCTCCGACCTGAGCAAGCAGCGCCGCGGCGGCTCCCGCTCAGCCCCGCACCAAGAACGGCAATATTCTGATTCTTGTAGCGCACGTTTTACCTCAGTTTCAGTGTCGCAAGACCAAGCAACGCAAAGATGATCGAGAGGATCCAAAACCGAACGATCACCGTGTTTTCCTTCCAGCCGGTCAATTCGAAGTGATGATGAAGCGGAGACATCGACGAAGATCCGTTTGCCCGTGAGTTTGAAACTCATCACCTGCATAAATCACGGAGACCGCTTCGATCACGAAGAACGCCGCCTACGACAACCAGGAGCAGCTCCTGCTTTGCAGCAGATTGCCACGACGCCAATCATGCCGCCGATCAGACAGCGATCCGGTATCGCCCATGAAAACTTTCGCTGGAAAACAATTAAACCAGAGGAAGCCCAGACCCGCGCCGATCGAGTGCGGAGCAGACGACAGTCAATTCCCCGGCAAATGGATAAAACGGAACCCTGCAGATATTCGGCGATCCGGAAATTGCCAGCTGCATATGAGAGCAAAGCATATGCAAATCGCCACCGGTGACGGTGCAACCAATGGCCAGGCCATCGAGCCCATCGGTGAGATTGACGGCATTCGAGGAACCAACAATGACGAGGAGAAAAATATGAAGACGTAAACCAGCCCATGTTCGCAATGACCGGCGCCTTAACGAACGGCAAGTAGAGCGAACGGGCCTGCACTTCCAGCAGCGGACTGCTGGAGAAAAACGGCTGTCACAATTAAGGCAAGAGCAATTTGAAAAACCAGCTTGATCCGGCCGCTGATGCCGTCGGACTTCTTCTTCGTCACCTTGAGATAATCATCAGCGAAACCGAGCGCGCCGAGGTAAACCATGCAAGACAGGACCAGCCAAACGAAGCGGTTATCTTCGAGACGCGCCCAGAAGAGACTGGACACAAACACGGAGCCGATAACCAGCACGCCACCCATGGTAGGCGTTCCTGTTTACCACCGTGCAGTTCAGCGAGGCGGTGAACTTCCGCTGCTCCCGCGAATCGGTTGTCCCAATTTCAGCGCAATCAATATTCGAATAATGAAGTTTCCAAAAATCAACGTGAAGCAGGAACGCCGTCACCGCCGCGGCAATGGCTCGGAACGTGACATAAAGGAACACGTTGAACCCGATGAACCGGTCGCTCAGGTGATGAAGGAAGTACATCATGGCGAATTGGCGGTTATGGATTGTGGATTACGGAATGCTTCAATCACTTGCTCGGTGCGCGCCAGGCGACTGCCCCTTGATGAGCACCAGGTCGCCGGGCGCGGCGAGCTCGCTAATAATTCAGCCGCCTCAGCAGTTGGACGCCACGGTAGAGCTATTCTCCAGCCCGGCCCGTTTTGCCGCTTCTGCGATGGTCGCGGCCACATTTCCGATGGCAATCAGATGATCGACTCTTTAACGCAGCAGCGGTTTCGCCTACTTCGCGATGTCCGCGCTCCGATTCGTCGCCCAGTTCACGCATCTCGCCCAACACGGCGATCCGTCAGCCCGTCCGCATCCAGTTCAACTAACGTTCGCAACGCCGCCTTCATGGAATCGGGATTTGCGTTGTAGCTGTCGTCGAGAAATTGCACACCGTGGATTTCCTTGACTTGCAAGCGCGCCTTCGTGAGCGGCGCGGCGACCAGGCCGGCGGCGCATTCTTCCAGGGAAAGACCGGAGACACGACCGGCCGCAACGGCCAGCAGCGCGTTCTGCACCATATGCAACCCAGGCACAGGTAACTGGGCGCGGCAGCGATGAGCACCCTCGAGAATTGTAAAATCTGTTCCGCTTCCGCTCTGGTTGATCTCACTGGCGCGAATCGTTACCGCGCAGTCGTGCCGGCTAAAATCACTTTGCCGCGCGTGCGAGTCGCGATTCCCTTTGTAAAAGGATCATCAGCGTTCAAGATGACTGTTCCCTCGGCGCCAACGGCCTCTGCGAGTGCGCGCCTTTCTCCTCCGCGATTCTTTCGCGCGATCCCATAAACTCGATATGCGCGACACCAATGTTTGTAATGATGCCAACGTCCGGCGCTGCTATTCTCGCAAGCGCCGCAACCTCGCCGGGGTGATTCATTCCGATTTCCCAAACAGCGACGTTCATCCTCGCTTCGTGGCTTCGAGAATCGTTCGAGGCAAGCCGACATGATTATTGAAGTTCCCCTGTGTTTTCGTCACTCGAAACCGGCGGGCAAGGACCGCCGCGGCGAGTCTTTTTGTGCTGGTTTTGCCGTTGCTTCCGGTAATTGCGACCACGCAGCTCTGAGCGCGGTAATTGCGGCGAGCTGCTGGTTGTGCCTGCAGTGTGTCTTTTGCGCGAATGAGCGCGAAATTTTCAGACGGCGCACGTAA
>ERZ1370068.2704-contig-1837_pt1 | contig 42776 bp, 54 predicted proteins | sample MGYA00561227_ERZ1370068 | MGnify/ENA primary metagenome ERZ1370068 (study PRJEB38410, sample SAMEA6850437) | metagenome | study: Metagenomic assessment of the ecological functions of the soil: analysis of the soil microbiota associated with the... | reverse complement strand
GACGCAGGCGGCGAACGTGACGATGAGCCAGGCTCCCCAGCTGGTCGTGCGGCGGAGCATCATCTTCACCGGCAACATCCTCAATTCGAACAAGCTGACGCTGGGTGACGGCGGCGCGACGCTGAACCCCGTCCAGATCGGCAACACGACGACGCCGACGGCCGCCGGAACCTTCGACGTCGCCCCGACGTTCGACCTCGGCACGGGCGGGGAGCAGATCTCCTACCTCAGGACCACGGCGTCGCGCAGCACCGGCCCCGAGGTCAACCCGGGCCGCGCGCTCGTCAACCTGTCGTACGACGACAACGACGTGACCCACACGCTGACCATCGCGGGCGGTGACATCACGGTGAGCGGCACGACCGCGCTCACGAACGGCCGTGTCATCACCGGCGCGAACAACGCTGATCGCCGACGGCGTCGTGACGCGGACGACGGGCTACGTGGACGGCTTCCTGCGGAAGCCGGTGACGGTGGGCGGACCGGTTGCGCGGACGTTCGAGGTCGGCGATGCCCTGGCGTATTCGCCGATCAACGTGACGTTCGCGAGCGTGACCGAGCGCGGGCGCACCTCATCGGCAAGGCGACGGGCGGTGACCACCCGCAGATCGGATCGTCGGATCTCATCCCGACCAGACGCGTCAACCGCAACTGGACGCTGACGAACTCCGGAACCACCTTCACGACGGCCGACGCGGTGTTCAGCTTCGTGGCCGGCGACATCGACGGTGGCGCGAACTTCAACAACTTCTTCGTGCGGAAGTACGACGCGCCGAACTGGTCGGCGCCGACGACCGGCACCCGCACCGCCACGAGCACGCAGGCGACGGGCATCACGTCGTTCAGCGACTTCGCAGTCGGCGAGCCGCCGACCTACACGATCCTCGCCTCGGCCGGGACGGGTGGATCGATCTCGCCCTCGGGCAGCGTCCTCGGTGACGGCCGGCGGTGATCAGGCGTTCACGATTGCGGCCGATCCGTGCCACTCGATCGCCGACGTGGTGGTCGACGGCGTGTCGCAGGGCGCGGTGTCGAGCTACACGTTCACGAACGTGCAGGCGGACCACACCATCGACGCGAGCTTCGTCGCTCGATCACCTACACGATCACACGCGTCGGCCGGCCCGGGCGGCTCGATCGCCCCGAGCGGCGCCGTCACGGTGAATTGCGGCAGCCGATCAGCGCGTTCACGATCACGCCGGATCCGGGCTGCCGTGATCGCCGATGTCGTGGTGGACGGCGTGTCGCAGGGCGCGGTGTCGAGCTACACGTTCACCGACGTGCAGGCGAACCACACGATCCACGCGACGTTCGAGGCTCCCACGCCGACGCCTCGTGATCCAGTTCCAGGCGGATCCGGTGGGCGAGGCGCTCGCCCTGCGCTGGGAGCTGTCGGGCACCGCGGCCGTCGCCTCGGTGTCGCTCGAGCGCGCGGAGAACGAAGTCGGGCCGTGGACGAGGGTCGACGCAGAGCCGACGCGGGACGGATCGGCGACCGTGGTCACCGACCGCAGCGTGGTCGGCGGCCACACCTACTGGTACCGGCTCGTCACCGTCAGCACGTCGGGCGGTCGGGCGACGTTCGGACCGCTCAAGGCAACGGCGGCCCTCGTCGTGAAGGCGTTCTCGCTCGACATGGTGGCGCCGAACCCGACCAGGGGCGCGCTGGGGATCAACTTCGCCGTCGCGAAGCCGACCCGTGTTCACCTGAGCCTGCTGGACGTCCAGGGACGTGTGGTCGAGGTGTTCGCGGACGGCGAATACGGCGTGGGCCGATACCAGGCGCAGTTCGACGGCCAGGGACGCGAGCGGCCGCATCCCGGCGGGCGCTCTACTCGTGCGCTACGTCGCGGACAAGCCAGAACGTTCACGAAGCGCGTCGTGTTCACGCAGTAGGAAGCACCTTGCCGGTCTCGTGACGGTCGGTTGATGTGAGCGCATTTCGTGCCTCAGGGAGAGGGCAGACATGAAGAGAGCCATTGCAGTCTGTCGCCGCGGGTCTCGCGCTGCTGGTATCGCCGGCCCACGCCGCAGCCACGTTCGATTTCATCTTCGACGGCGGCGCTCCCGATCGCGGTCTCCAGCGACGGGTCGGTGGTCGCGGGCAACGACAACTCACTTCACCTCGTTCCGCTGGACGCAGGCCACCGGGATCGGTGTCGCTCGGACGCCCGCAGCTCGGAGGCGGGGCTGGGCGTCCCCGGCATTTCCGCGGACGGCACGCGGATCGGTTACAGCATCGGCGAGCCTCGACAGCACGTACCGGACGCAGGGCCGCTGGACGCTGGGCTCCGGCTGGCAGGAGCTCATGCCACCGACGCCACCCGATGGCGGCAACGGTGGACGGAAGCTACGGGAGCGCCTGTGGACATCTCGGGCGACGGCAACACGGTCGTCGGCCTCTACTGGCGGCCGGGGCGGGGCAATCGCGCCCACGCCTCGAAGTGGACGCAGGCCACCGGCGTCGTCGACCTGGGCGGAACGATCACCGGCCAGTCGAGCCGCGCCAACGGTGTCAACCACGACGGCTCCGTCATCGCCGGCTGGGTCGAGACGCCGACCGGCCCGTGGCGCCCCGCCGCGTGGGTCGAACGGCTCGCTCGTGCTGCTCACGGACTACGGCGATGACGGTCGATTTCCTCGTCGGCAACGGCGAGGCCAAGGCGACCTCCACCGAGCGGCGACATCATCGTCGGCTTCTGCGACCGATCCGGACAGCCACCAGCGCGCGGCGGCGATGTGGAAGCGCACCGATGGCGTCTTCGGTCCGACGCAGCTCCTGGGCTGGGTGGATGGCAGCGAGCCCGCGTCCGGCACCGTCGAGCGGCGGATCAACATCGCCGTGCGCCGTCAGCTACCGACGGCAGGATCGTCGTCGGCTACTGCTCGTTCGACGGGTCCCCGTTCAACCCGGCCGGCTTCGTGTGGACGCCCGAGCACGGGCGTCGTCGACGCCAACCAGTACCTCGCGGACAACGGCGTGCTGGTCGATCCCAACTTCACGATCCAGAACCTCACCGCGATGACGCCCGACGGAATCAAGATCTTCGGATACGGTCAGATGCTGACGCCGCCGTACACCCGCAGGGCGTTCCGGATCACGAGCGCCCGGCGCTGGTCGCGGCGCCGCCCGCGCCGGTCGCGCACATCGAACTGTCCGCGCCCAGCCCGAATCCGTCTTCGTCCGCCGTCGCGCCTGGAGCTCGCGCTGCCCACCGCGGCGAGCGCCGACCTCTCGGTCGTTCGACGCGGCCGGACGGCGCGTCGCCACGCCTGCTGCACTCCGACCTGCCGGCGGGCCGGCGGTCGGTCACCTGGGATGGCCGCGAAGCGAAGCGGGCGTGCACGGTCGCGGCGGGCCTCTACTTCGCGCGCCTCGTCACCGCCGCAGGGCTCCGCCCTGCGGCGCATCGTCCGGATGGACTGAGCGCGGGAGAGCCGCCCGGTCGCCGGGTTGACACGCCCGAGAGGATCGACAGAATGCACCGATGGTCCGAGAGTCCGGCAGGCCGGGAGGCGCGCGCCGCGATCGAGACGCGCGACCGCATGACGCCGATCCTGGCGGCCGAGCTGGTCCGCGCGGCAACCTCGAGCGAGATCGAGGCGATCGGCGCCGAGCTGCGCCGGACCATCGCCCCCGTGCTGGAGGCGGTGGCCGGGGTCAGCCCGCGGCCGACACGGATCTCGCGCGCGATCGGACTCGACAAGAGCCTGGCGAGCCGGCTGGTGCGCGCCGTGCAGTCCTCCTCCGACCTCGACCTCATGCACCTCGTCCCGTCGCCCGGGGGCTTGCGCATCTTCGCCGACCTGGCCGCGCGGTACGCCGATCCCGCCTCGATCGCCAACCTGCTGGCGGCCACGGAGCGCTTCGAGCAGCTGCTCGACACCGTGCCCGGCGGCCGCGCCTCGATCGACGCGCAGATCTCCGAGTCCTCGCAATGTGGCGCTGCTCAAGCGCGAGCACATCGCCAAGCAGGCGTCGTTCAAGTCCATGTCGTTCCTGCTCGGCCACTTCTGCGACGTGCTGACCACGACGCTGTTCCTGGTGCCCATCGGCCGAACGGACGGCGCGTGGACGGCATCGAGATCCAGCGCCGGATCGGGCTCCGTCGCATGCGCCCGAGCACGCCGCTGGTGCTGATGAGCGTCTGGGGCGACCCCGACGACGCCGTGAGCGAGAACGCGATCCAGCTTCGACACGCTCGACGGCGCAGCGCGGGTCCGGCGACCCGGCGAGCCTTCCTGTTGTCCGCCTTCTGCACGCCAGCCCGCTGCCGAAGCTCGACGTCATGCGCGAGGGCGAGATGACGGCGCTGGTGCTCGCGGGGACCCGTCCCTGCACGCGCCCTCCCAGCTGACCTCGGCGATGCGCATCCGCAACGGCTGGCCGCTCGAGCCTGAATCCCGGATCCAATCCCTGCGCGGATACGTGCTGCACACGCCCTGCCGGCAGATCGTGCGCGACGTGCTACATCGCCGAGTCGCTCTACCCGGACGCGACGCCGCAGGTCTCGTTCGTGCTCCCGGGCCCGCGCCCGTCCATGCGGACTCCACGCGAGGACGGCCGTCGCCACTACTCCGAGGTGGACCTCGCCCGATCGATCGAGCAGCGTCCCGCCGGGCCGCAGTCCTACGACATTCCCGGCGTGGTGAACCACTCCGCCGTGGTGCGGCATGTGCTCGAGCGCACGGGACACAGCCTGACGCCCCTTCAGGGGCTGGCGATTGGCCATGACCTATCCCGTGTCCCTGGTCGAGATGGTCTGGTCCCTGACGCACCCGTCGCGCTAGGTCCAAACTCTCCTACTCCCAGCGAAAGACGCGCGGCGTGAGCGCCAGGCAGATCGCGATCGTCAGCGCGAGCGCCCCGAGGTGCGGCAGCAGCACGAGCCAGTCCGCGCCGACCCACGCGCCGCGAAGAAGCGCGACCGCGTGCGACATGGGCAGCACGTTGCCGAGCAGCGCCCACGGCCGCAGGCAGCGACGAAAGCGGCACGAACATGCCCGAGACCGCCAGCATCGGGTAGAAGATCGCGCTGCCGATCAGCTGGGCGAACCTCGCCGTGCCCACCATGCTGGCGATGACGAAGCCCATGCACAGGATCGTCACCGTGGTCACGACGACCGCGAGCGCGAAGCCCGCGACGTGCGCGTGAAGCGGCACCGGGTAGAAGCGCCGCCCGGCGAGGACCATGAGCAGGAGCGAGATCCCGGTGAAGAACAGCTTGACCAGCACATGCGCCCCGAGGATGACCGCCGGCCGCAGCGGCGTGGCTCGCAGGCGCTTGAGGATGCCGCCCTCGCGGTAGATCGAGATGACCGCGATGAGCGAAAGCGCGGCGTTGATCGAGATGAAGATGGAGACGAACAGAGGCAGGTCCTGCGCCAGGAACTGCGTCGTCCCTCGCCGAGTGATCGGCGCCCGGGCTCACGGAGCGGCCGAGCACGAGGAACATGGCGAGCGGAATCCCGACCGCCGCGACGAAGCCCAGCGGTTCGCGCACGAAGATCCGGATCTCGAGCCAGGTGAGCTTCCAGAGTCCCCGCATGGTGGCCGCCTAGTCCCGGATGGCGTGCCCGGTGAGCTTGAGGAACACGTCCTCGAGCGTCGGGAACACGGTGCGAAAGTCGCGAACGGTGAGCGCGTGGGCGGCGATGAAGCGAGATGACCGCTGTGACGAAGTCGTCGCCCCGCCCCTGCACCGTGTACGTGGCGCCCTCGACGCGCACCGACCCGGCTCCCGCAATGCGCTTCAGTTCGCCCGCGAGGCCCTCGCGATCGCTGGAGAACACCACGCCGCGCTCGGGGCAGTGCTTGCGGACGAGGTCGGCGGGCGCGCCCATCTCGATGAGCCGCCCGTGCTCGATGATCGCCACGCGATCGCAGAGCCGCTCGGCTTCCTCCATCAAGTGCGTGGTGAGGAAGACCGTCTTGCCGCGGCTCGCGGATGCCGTTCACCAGGTCCCAGATGGCGCGCCGCGCCTGCGGGTCGAGTCCCGTGGTGAGCTCGTCGAGGAACACCACCTCGGGGTCGTTGATGAGCGCGAGCGCGATGAAGAGCCGCTGCTTCTGCCCGCCCGAGAGGCTCATGAACGAGGCATTGCGCTTTTCCGTGAGTCCGAGCTGCTCGAGCAGGGCGCGACCGTCGACCGTGCGCGGGTAGAGCGACGCCCAGAGATCGACCGCTTCCCAGACGCGGATACGCTTCTGCAACTGCGCCTGCTGGAGCTGGACGCCGATGCGCTCTTGCAGCGCCTTGGCGTCGCGGGCGGGATCGAGGCCCAGCACCGTGGTGCGCCCCGCGTCGGCCTTGCGAACGCCCTCGACGCATTCCATGGTCGTGGTCTTGCCGGCGCCGTTGGGCCCGATGAGCCCGAAGATCTCGCCCTCGAACACCTCGAAGGAGACGTCGTCGACCGCCACGGTGGAGCCGTAGCAGCTTGCGCAGGTGGGCCACCTCGATGACGCGCCTGCCCCGATGGCGCCGGCGGACGGCGGCGGCGGCGGAGGGCGTCGACGGTGGTCGCCGGCGGAGTGCTCGAGGGGGGGCATGCGCGCGGACCATAGGCCTTTCCGGCGGCTCTCTCCATCCGGGATCGGCGATGCGTCGCGCCCACGGGTGAGCACCGACGCGAATCTCGCCTCGCGGTTGACTCGGTCCCTCCCACCTCCTAGCGTCTCAGTCGCGGCCCGGCTGTTCGATCCGCACTCAATCGAGGAGGTTCGCCATGGGCGCTCGCACCCTGGGGCTCCCGGTCCTGATCGCCGCCGCGCTGCGCTGGTTTCGGCCGTGGGCACGGCTCGCGCCGGACGCACCAGATCCGGTGGAGGGATTCACTACCTCCGCAATCTCCGGAGACATCACCAACAGCGGCGCCATCAATCTCGATCCAGAACTCGTATTCCCTGCTGGCCTCGGTCAAGAACGATCTCGGAATGCTGAAGATCGACGGCCAGGTCGAGGCACATCTTCGACCACGTCGGTCACCCGACACGAGATGTGGCAGCCCTCGGTCTGGCTGGTCACCGCCGGCGGCATGCTCTATGGCGGCGCGGGCATCGGCATCGGCTACACACCAACGGAGACTGGCAGGCGAACCCGTTCTACCCGCGCGGGCCGGGGCCGGAGATTCACTCCTCGCCGGCTTCGCCCTCGACGGATACGCCACCTACCAGTTCCAGAGCGATGCCGAGCTCAAGAAGAATCCTGACGGGCGAGGATCTCGACAGCGTTACGTTCGCCGCCCTCTGCGCTTCGGGTTCTAGCGTCCCCACACGACACCAGGCTCATGCCGGGCGCCGGGCCCCGGTCACACGAGCCGACGGGTGACGAACGTCACCTGCCAGCGTCGCCTGCCTCAGCAGCAGATCCAGGCGGCAGTTGCCCGGAGTGCGAAGGATCCGGCGCGCCTCCTCCAGCGTAAGGGCGGGCGGACGGCGGCCGTTGATGGCCACAATCTCGTCGTCGCGCCGGACGCCTGCGTCTGCGGCCGGTGTGCCCTGGGTGGCCGACCGGACGAGGATGTGCTGAAACGCGTCCCCTTCGGCGACGAGAAACAGGCCGCTCATGTCGTACTCGAATGCCGGTGGCGAGGGTGTAAGGCTCGAGAATGATGCGCTGGTGCGGATAGTCGAAGGTGACCTTGAACGCCGCAACAGCTCGCCGCCGATGATCCCGTCCGGGTCGCTGCTCGCGAACACTCCGACCATGTCGCGTGAGAAGATCGCGACCGGCTTCCGAAACCGTGACGGTCCGATGCGCAACACCGCGAGGCGGCCAATGTCGCCGCGGGTCTCCTCCCGCGCCGCCGCCGACGGTGGCGCTGAGGAGATTGCCGGGCGCATCGAGCAGGCCATGTGCGACCGCAAACGGGCGATAGAGGATCAGCGTGGCCCGCACGCCGGTGTCGATCACGAGCCGGCAGGGGATCGATTCGCCGCCTCGAACCGTGACGGCGCCCCCGCCACCGCGAGGCCGTCCTGTAGCGTGATGGGAACGAGGTGCCGCCGGCGGGTGGGGCGAAGCCGGTCGGATCGAGGATGCGGATCCGTCCGCGCGCGTAGTCGATCTCGACCACGTGGCGCTCGAGGAAGTCCTGGCCGATGAGTCCGTCGACCCGCCGGCCCTCGTACGGCGAGACGTGCGCGAGCGGGAAGATGCGAAGCTCCGGCGACGCCATCTTCGCGCCGCCCACTTCGAGTGTGACGTCGTGCACCGAGGCCACGCCCACCGCACCTCCCGCTCCCGCGCCAAGATGGGTCTCGGTCTGCCGCCCTCGCCCTGCAGGCCGGCCCGCTCGGCGCATTCCTTCGCGATCACCGATGTCCCCGAGCAACCGGAGTCGAGAATGAACCATTGCCTGGCGGAGCCGTTGATCGAGACCTGGACATACGGCTTGTTGCTGGCGATCTCGAACGGCAGCTCGCCGAGGACCCGGCCGGCTGTGTCGGGCGCTGCTCCCGGCAGACTCGCGACCACCAGGTTGGCGGCCACCAGGAGTGAGCAGAACGCGATCCGCATGATGTGCACCTCCGATGCCATGAGCCGCCGAATCTACCTCACGCCGGTCGGCCCGGACTACGCTGGGGTCTCTGCCGCGCTGCCGACCCGCCGACGTTCGTCACCTGTCACACACCGTGGAGCACGCCCTGTGTCCCTGTTGGGCATCGCCGTGCTCGTTCTGGGCTTCGCGCTGCGCGCCAACCCGCTGCTGATCGCGATGGCGGCGGCGCTCGTCACCGGGCTCGCGGCGGCATGGTCGCCGGGCGCCGGCGCCACCACGCTGCTGCATCGGCGCTCACCGGAACGCCTGCGCGGCGTTCGGCAAGGCGTTCAACGCCAACCGGCTACGTGAGCGTGCGTGTGGCTGGTGCTGGCGGCGATCGGGATGCTCGAGCGGCTCGGCCTTCAGGAACGGGCGCGCACTGGATCGCCGGGCGTCCAGGCGGCGACCGTGGGACGCGGCTGCTCGGCCGTCTACTTCGTCCTGCGCCAGGCCACCGGCCGCCGTCGGTCTCACGCGTCGCTGGGTGGGCAGGCGCAGATGGTGCGCCCGCTGGTCGCCCCGATGGCGGAGGGCGCGCGGCCGAAGCGCGCTACGGGCCGCTGCCGGATCAGGTTCGCTTCCTGATCCGCGCGCACTGCGCGGCCGTCGACAACGTCGGCGCTGTTCTTCGGCGAGGACATCTTCATCGCCATCGCCTCGATCCTGCTCATCAAGGGGTTCCTCGAGCAGAGCGGCACGGTGGTCGAGCCCGTTCTGCGCTCTCGCGCTGGGCGATCCCGACCGCATTGGCCGCTCTCGCGATCCATGGCGTCCGCCTGGCGTGGCTCGACCGGCGGCTGCGTCGCCTGCTGGGTGGCACGGGGGCGGGGCCGATGATCGGCCTGCCGCACATCTACCTGGTCGGCGGCGTGTTCTTCGCGGCCGACCGCCTGGTTTTCGTGGCGCGACACCGGCAATCGGCGCCGCCGGCGCGCGGCGGCGTTCTGGGGTCTGCTCGCGATCAGCTTTCTGGCCGGCGACCGGCTCGGGGACATGGGCAACGGAGTGCTCGCGCTGGGGCTCGCCGTACTGGCGGCGTTGGGGATCGGTCACGGCTCACGACCGACCTCCTCCCGGACGATCGCCACGCCGAGTGCCGTGCGGCACGGCGACCGGCTGTTCGCGGTGGCGCTGGTGATTCCGGTGACCGCGTTCGCCGGGCACGCTGCTGGTCAAGAACACGCCCTGGGGCGGGCGGCTGGTGGACCCGGCGCAGGCGACGCTGGTCTGTCTCGTGCTCGGTGTGATCCTGGCGATCGCCGTGGCCGGGTGGTGGCTGCGGCCAGACTTTCGGGCCCCGGGCGCGAGTGGAGCCCAGGGAGCACCTGGTGCCGCTGCGTGAGGGCCGCCGGCTGCTCGATTCGGTCGGCTGGGCCGCCCTACTGCCGCAGATGCTGGCCTCGCTCGGCGCGGTGTTCCTGGTGTCCGGCGTCGGCACGGAGGTGGGGCACGTGTTCTCCGCGCACCTCCCCGCTCGACTCGCGCCTGACGGCGGTCGCGGCCTATTGCGTGGGCATGGCGCTGTTCACCGTGCTCATGGGCAACGCGTTCGCCGCGTTCCCGGTCATGACGGCCGCCGTCGGCCTGCCGGTGGTCGTGCAACGCTTCGGCGGTGCGCCGGCCGTGGTGTGCGCGATCGGCATGCTGTCGGGGTTCTGCGGGACGCTCATGACGCCGATGGCGGCGAACTTCAACATCGTGCCCGCGAATCTTCTCGAGCTGCCCGACCGCAATGCTCCCTTCAACGCCGTGATCCGCACCCAGGCTCCGACCGCGCTCCCGTTGCTGCTGGTCAACGTGCTGCTCATGTGGTGGCTGGCGTTTCGTTGAGGCAGTGGGCGGGTTTGGGAGCCGCCCGCCTCACTCTGTCGAATCCCATCTTGGTCAGGAACGCGCCCCATCGCGGATCGCCGTGCAGGGAGCGGAAGTGTGGACAGACCTTCAGCTCCACGAGCCCGCCGTCCCGCTGTGCATGGGCCCGCTCGAGCCATTCGAAGGCCCGGTCCACCTCGCCACGGGTCGCGTACGCGTCCGCAATCTGGACGGCAGCCTCCGTCGCGTGGGTCGCGATCAAATCATGAAGTGCCGCGTCCGACTCCGCCCGGTGGCCCAGGGCATGGTGAAGGACCGCAAGCGTCCAGAGGCGGAACTGCTCCTCGGGCTCCCGCTTGGCTTCTGCCAGTGCCTCCCTCGCTCCGGCCCTGCGCGAGCAGCGTCATGGACAGGTAGCCACGCGTGACCACTCGCTGGGGGCGAGCTCCAGCGTCTTGCGAAAAGCTGCCTCCGCCTCTGCGAAGCGCTCCATGTTCTGCAGCGTGAGCGCGAGATTGTGATAGCCACTTGCACTCCAGCGGATCCTGCTCCAAGGCGCGGCGGTAGAGTCCAACGGCCTCGTCAAAGCGCCCTCGGTTGCCGGCCAACACGCCAGCCCTGCGCAGCACGTTGGGCATTCCTCGGCGCAAGCTCCAACGCGCGAGCATACGAGGCGTCTGCCCCACGCCAGTCCCGCTCGTAGTACATTTGGAGCCACCCCAACGCACTGTGACCTTCGGCCAGGTTCGGCTCCAGGCCGAGCGCTCGCTCGGCCGCTTCCCGAGCTTGGGCGTGCGCCGCCGCCGCCGGGGCCCAGCCGAAACCCGCTTGATTCGCATAGGCGCGACTCAGGCCCAGCCAGGCGAGCGCAGACTCCGGATCCCGATCCAGTGCCTGTTTCAGATACTCGATCGCCTTCGCCGGTGTCCTCGCGGGTTCAGCCGATCGAGCAGGTGCCGCGCCAGCAGGTAGAGCCGGTGCGCCTCCGGGTCGGTGGCGCGGCCCTTCGCCGCCCGCGCCACCTCCGCCTTCACCTCGCCGCTCGCCTGCGAGTCCGCCTCCTCGCCCAGCAGCGTCGTGCGCAGCTCCTTCACCACCGACTGCGCGATGTCGTCCTGCACCGCGAAGATGTCCTCCAGCGTGCGGTCGTAGGTCTCCGACCACAGGTGAGTAGCCGTCGGCTCACCTTCACCAGCTGCACCGAGATCCGCACCCGGTTGCCGGCCTTGCGCACGCTGCCTTCGAGCACGGTGGCGACGTTGAGCGCTCTGGCCGATCTCGGCGATGGTCGTCGTCCTTGCCCTTGAACGTGGAACGCCGACGTGCGCGCCGCCACCCGCAGCCCCTTGATCTTGGCCAGCACGTTGAGCAGCTCGTCGGCGAGGCCGTCCGAGAAGTACTCGTCGTCGGCGCTCGCGCTGCGGTTCACGAACGGCAGCACCGCGATCGAGGCGACCTCTGTCCGGGGTCGGCCGTGGCGGCCGGCACAGCCGCGCTCGAGCGTGCGCCGCACCGAGCGCAGCTCGTTCAGCACATCCAGCGCGGTCTGGATCCGCTCGCGCGGATTCTTCTCCAGGCAGCGCTCGACGATGTGCACCAGCTCGCCCGGCAGGTCGCTGCGCAGGCTCGTGAGCGACGGCGGCGCGTCGCGCAGGATGGCCGAGCTGATGTCGGCGCGGCTCTGCCCGGCGAACGGTCGCTTCCCGCTCGGCCAGCTCGTAGATCAGGACCCCGAGCGAGAACAGGTCGCTGCGCGCGTCCACGGGCTCGCCGCGGATCTGCTCCGGCGCCATGTAGGGCACCGTGCCCACGACCTGCCCGGCGTCCGAGATCGGGCGCGCGACTTTGTTGCCGCCTGGGTCGCCGGCCGGCGGTCCGAGGCTCGTGTCCATCTGCGTCGAGCTTGGCGAGCCCGAAGTCCAGGACCTTGACCCGTCCGTCACGCGTCACCATCACGTTGGCGGGCTTCAGGTCGCGGTGCACGACCCCTTTCTCGTGTGCCGCCACCAGCGCGTCGGCGAGCGGGATCGCGAGATCGAGCACCTGGGCGAGCGGCAGTCCGCCGGGGTCGACGAGCGCGGCGAGGCTCCGACCCTCGACCAGCTCCATGGTGAGGAAGCGCGATGCCGCCGTCCTCCTCGATGGAGTGGAGCACCACGATGTTCGGATGGTTGAGGCCAGCCACGGTCGTCGCCTCGCGCTCGAAGCGGGCGAGGCGGTCGGGCGACGACGTCACGTCGGCGGGCAGCACCTTGATCGCGATGTCGCGCTCGAGGCGCGGGTCGCGCGGCGCGGTAGACCTCGCCCATCCCCCCGCGCCGAGCGGGGCGACGATCCGGTACGGTCCGAGACGCGAGCCTGCGAACATGGCCATCCGGTCAATCTACCTCAATCCGGCCCTCTTCTGGTGGCGCCGGTCGTGGTTGCCCGCGCGTCGCGCTGGCGCCCGCGAGCGGTCGCGGAGCACTGTTGTACTCTGCGGATCATGGACGGGAGATTGCGGGAGCAGCATCCGCGGGAGCCGCCTCGATCCGAGGCGGGCGGTCGTGCTTGCGGGCTGCGCCGGTCTCGTGCTTGTGCTCTCCGTTTGCCCGCAGCCCGGGACGATCGCCATCTCCGGCGGACAGCAGCGCGACGGCGCGCGACCCGCATGCCGTGCAGCCCGAGCGGCCGGTGGCCACGCACCTACTGCGTGGCACCCGGGTGGCTCGAGGTCGAGGTGGGCACCGAGTTGGACCCGCGACGCACCGGAGCAGTACGGCTTGGTGGTGCCGATGACGTTGAAAATGGAGCCTGGCCAGACGGTTCCAGCTGACGTTTTCCAGACCCGTTGACGCGGCGGTCGGCGTCCCGCTGGGAAGCGGGGCATCGACGTGAGGCCTCAAGTGGCGCCTGTTCGAAGGAGCTCCGATCCTCCACGATTTCGCGGTCATGCCATCCCTCAAGTTCCCGGCGGCTCGGTCTGCAGCGGGCAAGGCACCGGAACCGACGGATGTCTGGCTGGCGATCTCGAGTCGCACGCTGGGTTCGGTCGGGCTCGACCTCAACCTGGGCGCGACGCTGCGCAGCGGCGACGGCAGTGCAGCGCCGAGACCTCGACGCTATGGGCGATGGCAGCGAGCGTTCCCGTGACCGGCACGCTCGGCCTTGCACTGGAACTGCCTGGCTACCCGGGGACCAAAGGGCCGGCCGGACGAGGCACCCGTTGTTGCCGTTCTTGTGGGGCCAACGATCGTCGCGCGGAGCTGGCTCGAGCTGGACGCGGGAGTGGCACTATCGCTCACCGGACCCCAGCCGACGGCGCTCTGCGCCGGCGGGGTGACCAACCTCGGCCGGTTGTGGGGGCCGGTGCGCAGGCTCCGGCCATGCCGTAGCGCCGCGGGGACTCGTTAGCGCGCGCCGTCCCAGCCGGGGATGGAGGCCGCTTGTTTGATCCAGGTCGCCAGCTGCTTCTCCTCCAGCGGGTCGTGCTCGTGGAGGTCGAGGTAGCGCACATCCTTCTGTTTGGACTCGCCCGGGGGAGAGGATTCAGCGACGATGCCGCGGAAGAAAGCCACCTTCACGTACTTCGTGAAGCAGTGGACGCTGAGGAACCAGCCCTGGCCCGCGACACCGTAGAACGGTGAGTTCCATTTGACCGCCTTGCGTACGCCAGGGACGGTGCGCACGATCAGCGCGTCGAGACGGCGCCCGACATCGCTTTTCCAGCCCGGCATGGCCGCGATGTAGGCCTGGACGGGCGAATCGCCGTCGCCCTTGGCGATCTGAGGGTTACCGCCTGCGAGGAGGGCCGGCTTCCTTGTGGACGCCTTCGTGGACACGGCTCCCTTCGCGACAGGCACCCTATGACTTCGCTTTCTTCGAAGGTTTCGACTTGCCAGAGCTGTTGAGGGCGACCGCTCGACGGACGAGCGCCTTGAAGGCGGACTCGTCCACTTCTTCTCCTTCGTGGATGTCGATCGCGCGGCGCACGTTGCCCGTCGAGACTCGAGTTGAAGAGACGGGCCGGATCGCTTCAGAGACGCGCCCTTGGCGAAGGTAAGCTTCACGATGATTCTTGTAGGATTCGCCGGTGCAGATGATGCCGTCGTGCGACCAGACCGGAGTTCCCATCCACTTCCACTCCTCGACGACGTCCGGATCCGCTTCCTTGATGAGCTTGCGCATCCTGCCGAGGGTCTTCCCGCGCCAGTCCCCGAGCTCGGCGATTCGTTTCGAGATGAGCACCGATGCCGACTGGCCTTTGCTCGCTCCGACGTTTTCATGCTTCCATCCTATCGTTTGCCGGCGTGGCCTGCAGGCGGCGCCAGAAGAAGTACGAGAGCCCCCAGAGCACGCCGGTGCCCGCCGCCCAGCCCCACGCCTCCGGGCCATCGCCCGACCGCGAGGTGGGCGATGAGCGCCGAGGCCGAGGTTGATGGCGAAGCCGGCGTAGGCCCACTCCTTGAGCCGCGCCGGCACCGGCGCAAGCAGCAGCACCACGCCGAGGAGCTTGGCCCACGAGAGCTCCACCCGGAAGTAGGCGGGGAAGCCGAGGTGGGTGAACGCCTCCGCCACCTGCGGCAGGCGTCAGTTGCGCGTAGGCGGTGAAGCTCATCTGCAGGCAGAAGAGCGCGGTGGCGATCCAATAGACGATGGTCGTGGCCTTGAGGGGTAGTCCTGGCGGCGACCGGGGCCGGCTTCCGCCAGGGTCGATTCCATGGGTTCCTCCTACGCTTCCGGTGCTTCGGGAAGGTCGTATTACCAGCTGGGGTTCTTTCCACGCCGAACTGCTTTGCGTACTCGGCGCTCAATCGCTGCCAGCCGTCGAACTTCATGAGCCTCGGGACCGACGATGCGTCCCATCGGCTCGCCCGCGAGGAACCGATCGAGAACGTCGAAGCAGATGTGCCAGCCCGCGGCGCCCCACGCGATGAAGCCGCGATCGATGTTGTGCCAGAGCGTGAGGCGCGTGCCGCTGCCGAGCGGTTCGAGCTCCCAGCGGAGCGTCGCCGCCCCCCAGTCTGTACTCGAGCAGCTTCGGCGCCTCCGGCCCGCTTCACGGTGGTCTCGGAGACCAGCGGCGTCGTCCGACGGTCGAGAGCTTCACCGGCCCGACGGTCGCCAGGTTCCGATCGGCGTCGAACGGCGCCCATTCTCGGAGGTGCGCCGGATCGGTCAGCGCCTGCCAGACCATTGCCGGCGGGTGACGAAGGTCACGGACCAGAACGAGCGTCCACTCGTCCCCTTCCTTCCGACCTCCGCGCCTGCGGCGGGGCCCGGCATGTAGCTCTCGCGGTGGCTCATCGTTTCCTTCCTTTCCGGCGTGCTCGTCGTTTCCTGCGTTTCGGTGCGGGCTGCTGTTCCATGCGATCCAGGTGGCGTTCGAGGCGCATCGACGTGGGCCGACCAGAATCGTCGGAACGGCGCGAGCCAGGAATCCAGCTCCATGAGGGGTTCGGCCGGAGCCGGTAGACGCGGCGCTGCGCGTCGACCCGCGACTCCACGAAGCCTGCCTCCCGCAGCACCCGGAGGTGCTTCGACACCGAGGGCTGGGGCATCCCGAGCCGGCGTTCGAGCTCCCCGACGGATCCGCTCCGACGTGGCCAGAAGGTTCAGCAGGGCGCGGCGGTTCGGCTCGGCGAGAATGGCGAAGGCGGATTCCATGCGCACATATTCCCACACAGGTATATACGTGTCAAGGTACCTTTGCGAGTGTCGAGGTCGCTGTTTAGCCCGCCTCAACCGGTCGGATCGGGTGCAAGGTCACGGGGCCAGGAACACCAACTCGCGCAGCTCACACTCCCCCTCCCAGGCAGGCCAGTGATCGATGTGGAGCTGCATGAACTCGGTGGTCGCGCGGATCGCTTCGTCGCGGGTCGCCGCGGCGATCACCGCGTAGCCGCCGATGACCTCCTTGCTCTCGGTGAACGGTCGTCCGTGATCTTGAGGCGGCCGGATTGAATCCGGACCCGGGCGGCAGCCGAACTGGGTGCGAGGCCACACGGTGGAAAGGGCAGTTCCATCCTTCAGAGTCTTCGCGACGTACTGGTCGATCGCGTCGATCAGGCCCTGGGGAGGCGTTCCTTGCTGCTCCGCGGCGCGAATGATCGAGAGATAGGGCATGGTCACTCCTTTCCTAGACGGACTGCGATGACGGCGAGCGGCGGGCGACGGCGACCAGGGTCGCAAACGCTCCCACCAGCAGGGGAACAGGGCCGGTGCGACGCCCTGGGTGATGGCGGTGACGACGGCGGCGCCCAGCATGATCACGACGAGCCCCGCGGCCGCAAGCGCGTGGCATCAGGCTGGCGCGCACGCGGAACAGAGCCAGGCAGCACGAGGCCGAGCGCCCCGAGCGCCTCGCAGACGCCGATGAACTTGAGGAAGACGCCCGGCAGGGCGAGAACCGCTCCAGCTCGGACATTGGGATCGCGAGTTTGAACCCTCCCGCGAAGAGGAAGAGCGCGGCGAGGGAGGCCCTGGAGGATCCAGAGGGCAGTGCGCGAAGCGCGACGACGGGTCGACATGGATGGCTCCTTTCAGTCGTTGTCGAGAGCCGCCCGATGCGACTCCCCTCTAACGACGAACGAATCGGTCCATTTTCGACACGGCCTCAACGCGTTGTGCGCCTTGGCGTTCGCGACTACATCAGCGGCACCCAGCCGCAGTTCGCTTCTCCGCCACAGGTCGTTGGCCATGCGCGGTAGCTTCATGTAGCTTCTCTGGTCATTCCGCCTCGTCTGGACGTTCATGCTTCCCTTCCACCACCGTGGTTCTGACAACCCACACGAAGGAGATCCGAGATGAAGAAGGTCGCGGTCCTCATCGCGGCGGCGCTCATGCTCGCCGCTCAGGCTGCGCTTGCCCAGGCGCCACCGGACACATCTGCCGCCGGCCGGCTCACTCCGCCGGCCCAGACTCCCCCGCCGGTGGTGGCCCCTCGCCGTGACGCCGCCGCCGACGCCCGCTCCCGTGGCGCCGCCGCCTGCGCCAGGCAACCCCAGTCGAAGCCGGGCGTCTATCGCTTTGGAAGCATTTCGGGTAGCTACCTGAAGCCCAGCGGGGATTTCGACAAGCTCGCGGGTGGCGGCTGGGGCATCACGCTCGAGGGGTTCCCAGTTCATCAGTCCCACCAAGAAGATCGCCGTCGGGTCGCAGGTCGGCTACCAGTCGTTCGGCAAGAAGAACGGCGTGAGCTATTCCAACTTCCCCGTGGACGCGTTGCTGAAGATCTATCCCAAGCCGGGTACCGGCAAGGCGGACCTCTTTCTGACCCGGAGGCCTGGGCTTCAACTACACCCGGCAGGATGTGGGCAACGCGTCAGCAGCTCCGACTACAGCTTCGGCACGCAGGCCGGCGAGGGTCTGGAGCTGCACACCAACGGCCCCGCCAGCCTGCTGGTGGACGCCGGTCTACCACTGGGCTCTTCGCGAGCCCGGACAGCGAACTTCATCGCGATCCGCGGCGGGCTCGTCATCCCGATGATGCGGTAGCGAGGCGAGCAGATCGTCACGCGGACGGCCGGGGGCGAACGCTCCCGGCCGTTCTGCTGGACGATGCGCCCTCCGGGTGCTCCGCGAGTCCCGCCACGGCGTCCGGTTCCGAACGGTGACGCGCGGAAGCGGACAACTCCTCCCCTGGATGGACGGCGCAAGCGCTTGGCGCACAATGCGCGGAGATGGCATCGCGCTTGCCTTGATGCCGAGGCATGGACCGACCGATCCCACCCCGTGAGCTGCTGCTCAGGCGCGCCGCCGCCACCTCGGATGGATTCTGGGGGCAGGCGCGCTGCTCGCCCTGATCCTGATGCTCCCCGGCTGGGTGACTCCCACCCTCCCGCGTGCCCAGCTCCGCACCGGCGGTCGTCGAGCGCGGCGCGATCGATGCCGCGCTCACCGCGACCGGGGCTGGTTCTCCCCGAGCACGAGTTCGTGGTGACGAGTCCGGAGGCGTCGCGAGTCCTCCAGACACTCCACCAGCCGGGCGACACCGTGGCCGCCGGGGAGCCCATCCTGAGCCTCGACCAAGGGAGGCGCGTCTCCTGGTGGAGCGGCTGGAGCGCCAGGTGGCGCTCAAGGACAACGAGCGCGCCCAGGCTCGCGTCGACCTCGAGAACCGACTCGAGCGAGCTGGCCGGGCAGGCGGCGATCAAACAGCTCGAGCTGCAAGTCGCTGACGTTCGATGCCGAGCGGAATCGACAAGCTGGTGGCCGCGGGGCGTGATCAGTGGCGACGATGCCCGGAAGAGCGCCAGCGATCTCGAGCGCTGCCGCATCGAGTGCGAGCAGCTGGTCACGGCGACCCGGAATGCCGAGCGCTCGCTCGCGATCCGCATGCGCGCCCTCGACCTCGAGCACGACATCCTGGTGCGCGAGCGACGCGACGCCGAGCACACCCTGCGCCAGGCAGCCGCGGCGAGCGTACGGGGCGGCGTGCCTCACGTGGGTGCTCTCCGGCGAGGGCGTTGCCGTGGCGCGCGGCGACGAGCTGGCGCGGGTCGCCGACCTCTCCACGTTCCGGGTCGAGGCCACCATCTCGGATGTCCACGCGGCCGAGATCCGCGCCGGCCAGCCGGTCACGGTCCGCATCGGCGAGGTGTCCCTCCCGGGCACGGCTGGCCAAGGTCCAGCCCAAGGTGGACAACGGCATCGTGCGGCTGGAGGTCGCTCTCCAGCAGCCCGATCATCCACTGCTGCGGCCGAATCTCGCGCGTCGACGTGGACATCATCAGCGAGCGGCGGGAAGGCACGCTCAGCGTTCGCCGTGGCAGCGTCGTCGACGTGACGACGGCGGCCACGCGCTGTTCCAGGTGCGTGGCGACCTGGCGGTGCGGCGGAGCGTCCGACTCGGCCTCACCAACTTTCAGCGCACCGAGATCGTGGAGGGCCTCGCCGAAGGCGACGAGATCATTCTGTCCGACATGAGCGACTACGCCCACAGCAAGGAGATTCGCATCCGATGAGCACGACGAGCCACGAAGCTGGCGCAGCGGTGGCCGATCCCCCGCCCCGCCGGAGCGACCGCCATTCGCCTGGCCGGCGTGGAGAAGATCCACCGCACCGACCGGATCGAAACGGTCGCGCTGAGCGAGATCCACCTCGTGGTCCGGGCCCGCGAGTTCCTGAGCGTCATGGGACCCTCGGGCTCGGGGAAAGAGCACGCTGCTCAACGTCATCGGGCTGCTCGACCGGCCCAGCAAGGGCACGGTGGAGATCGACGGGCAGAATCGTCGGCGCGCTGTCGGACCGTGAGCTGGCGGCCAAGCGCAACCACGAGATCGGCTTCGTGTTCCAGACGTTCCACCTGATCCAGGATCTCAACGTGCTCGACAACGTCGAGATCCCGCTCCTCTATCGCGCAGCCTTCCGGCCGGGAAGCGCGCGCGGCATGGCGCAGGAGGCGCTGGAGCGCGTCGGCCTGTCGGCGCGCGACCACGCACTTCCCGTCCCAGCTCTCGGGCGGCCAGCGGCAGCGTGTCGCCATCGCGCGGGCGATCGTCGGCCAGCCGCAGCATCCTGCTCGCCGACGAGCCCACCGGGAACCTCGACAGCCAGATGGGCGACGAGATCATCGCCATCCTCGAGGACCTCGAACCGCGGCCGGAACCACGATCGTCATGGTGACCCACGACCAGCGGCTGGCCTCGCGGACAGCCCGCATCGTGCGGCTGTTCGACGGCCGCCAGGTCGAGTGAGGCGGGCATGCTGATCAACTACCTCAAGCTCGCCTACAAGGTCCTGCTGCGCCGGAAGTTCTTCACGTTCGTGAGCCTGTTCGGGACCAGCGTGACGCTGCTGGTCCTGATGATCGCCTCGGCGATGCTCGACCACGCCTTCTCTCCGATGGCGCCCGAGGTGCGGCTGGATCGCACCCTGCTCGTGACCTACATGGCGATGCGCGGCGAAGACAACGATTGGAGCGGCGATCCGGGGTACGGGTTCCTCGACCGCTATTGCCGCGAACATCCCGCACGTCGAGCGCATGTCGATCTACACCGGGGCGCATGCCACGGCCAGCTTCGTGGACGGTGAGAAGGATCGTGTCCTAGCTGCGCCGCACCGACGCGCGAGTACTGGTCGATCCTCGACTTCGCGTTCGTCGCCGGGCAGCCCTACGGCGAGACCGAAGTGGCCAATGGCAGCCACGTCGCAGTGATCAGACGAATCCGACGCGCGCGCAATCTGCTTCGGCGACCGCCCGGCCGTCGGCCGGACGTTCGAGACCCGAGGGGCAGAGCTTCACGGTCGATCGGCGTGGTGCGCAATGTTCCGGTCGCGCGAGAGCGCGTACGCCGACATCTGGGCGCCGCTGACGAGCCCTGCCGACGGATATCTGGAAGACGAGCCCTGATGGGCGATTGCAACGACCACTGTCTCTCGCCGACTCGCCGCGCAGCTTCCGCGCGATTCGGCCGAGGTTCGCGGCACGGCTGCCGCACGTCGTGATGACCGAGCCCGACCGCTACAAGACCATGTCGGGCTGCCCGCGCACGCGTCTGGATGACGTTGCGGCCGGGGCGGTGGGCACGGCCGACGACACACCGCGCACCGGGATCTTCATTGGCGTGCTGGTCCTGTTGTCGCTGTTGTTCATGATGCTGCCGGCGATCAACCTGGTAAACCTCAACATCAGCCGCATCCTCGAGCGGGCTCTCCGAGATCGGCGTGCGCAAGGCGTTCGGCGCCTCGACCGGCCACGCTCGTCGGCCAGTTCATCGTCGAGAATACCGTGCTGGCGCTGGTCGGCGGCGCGATTGGACTCGCCCTGTCCCTGGTGGGCATTGCAGCTGATCAATGGCAGCGGCCTGGTCCGCGAATGCGGACTTCCGCACGAACCTGCGGATCCTTCTCTACGGGTTCGGGTTGTCGCTGTTCTTCGGCGTACTCTCGGGCGCCTATCCCGCGTGGCGCATGGCGCAGGCTCGATCCCGTCGAGGCCCTGCGAGGAGGTCAGCGATGATCGGGCACTATCTCAAGCTGGTCTGGAACCGGAAGCGAGCGAACGGCCTGATCCTGGCGGAGATCCTGATCAGCTTCCTGGTCCTGTGCGCCGTCTTCGCCGTCGTCGCTACTACGCCAGCAACTGGCGCCGCCCGCTCGGCTTCGACTATCGCAACGTGTGGACACTCGATGTCGATGTTCCACAGACGGCGTTGGATGATCATGAGGCGACCGCGCGCGCCCTGGGCGTCTCTCAGCGCCTGCTGGTGGCCATGAACGGGACGCCCCACGTCGAGGCTGCGGGGCCCCTCCCCAACACCCCGTACTCGGGCAGCGTGAGCCGCACGGGAATCACACTCGCCGACGGGACCCCGGCTACAGTTCCTCTCCAGCCCCACCGGGCCCGCATCGCTCGATGTGCTCAAGCTCGAGCTGGTCGCGGGCCGATGGCTCGAGCCCGGCGACGAGGCCCTGGCCTTCCGGCCCTATGTCATCACTCAGGATCTCGCGCGGCGTCTGTTCCGGACGCGGGGACCCGATCGGACGCACCATCGACGGCTACCACAATGGACAGATCGGCACTCCCAAGAAGAGCTGGCAGGTGCGCCGCGTCGTGGGTGTGATTCGCGTCTACCGGAAGGCGGGCGAGTTCGCGGCAACGCCCTTCGCTGCGTTCTATCCCCAGACGCTGACGGACGCCGAGCGCGCGGGACGCTCCGTGGAGCTACGTGATCCGCGTGAGCCCGGCACACCGGCCTCGTTCGAGGAGATGCTGCTGAAATCCTTGCACGCCGAGGCTCCCGAGTGGACGTTCACGCTGCGCTCGCTGGAGCTCGAGCGCCAGCGCTACATTCGCGGCCGGCTCCTGCCGCTGCTTTTCGGCGGCACGCTGGCCGCCTTCCTCATCGTCATGGTGGGGATGGGCCTCATGGGCGTTCTGTGGCAGAGTGTCACCGTCCGGACTCAGGAGCTGGGCTTACGGCGCGCACTCGGCGCCACCGCAGGCGCGGTGCGTAACCAGATCATCGGTGAGATCGTCGTCCTCACCGCCATCGCCCTGCTTGCGGGTTCGGTGCTGTTCCTGCAGCTGCCGTTGCTCGGCGTGCTCTCGTTCGTCGGCGTCGGCGTGTTCGTGTCGGCCATCGTGGCGTCGAGCCTGGTGATCGTGCCGTTCGTGATCCTGTGCGGACTCTATCCCGGCTGGCTGGCCACTCCAAGTGGAGCCAGCCGCAGGCGCTCCAATACGAGTAGCGGATGATCCTGATTGTCGACGACGATTATTCGGTAACGGCGTCGCTCGGTCTGTTGCTGAAGCAGAAGGGGTTTGCGTCGGTGGCCGCCACGACGCCGGAATCGGCGCTGGCCGAGGTGGCTCGCCCCGGACATCGACCTGGTGCTCCAGGACATGAACTTCTCGCGCCGAGACTAGCGGCGCCGAGGGGCTCGAGCTGCTGCGCCGTATCCGCGTCGGCGCGCGCCGGGGCTGCCGGTGATCCTGATCACCGCCTGGGGCTCGATCCAGCTCGCGCGTCGAGGGCATGAAGGCGGGCGCCGCCGACTTCATCACCAAGCCGTGGAGCAACGAGCAGGTTCATCAGTCGGTCCGCACCGCGCTCGGGCTCGCGGCGTACACGCGGCGGAGACGCGCCTGCGAATCGACAGGCCCTCGATGCCGCGCTACGACCTCGAGGGCGTGATCGGTCGCGATCCGCGGTTCGTCGAGACGCTCGCAGCTGCTGATGCGCGTGGCCGCGACCGACGCCTCGATCCTCATCTCCGGCGATACCGGCACCGGCAAGGAGGTGCTCGCCGACCGCGGTGCACCGCAACAGCCCGCGCGCGAGCGCAAGCCGTTCATCAAGGTGAACCTCGCGCGCCGTTCCGGTCACGCCTGTTCGACAGCGAGTTGTTCGGCCACGTGCGCGGCGCGTTCACCGACGCCCGCGAGCCGACCGGCAGGGCCGATTCGCGGCGGCGCAGTGCGGCACCATCCTCCTCGACGAGATCGGCGACCTCGACCTCGCGTGCCAGGTCAAGATGCTGCGCGTGCTCCAGGATCGCAGCTACGAAGTCGCTCGGGTGCGAACCAGCCCCAGCCGTTCGACGTGCGCGTGATCGCGACGACCAACATCGCACCTGGAGCAGGCCATTCGCGACGGCGCCGTTCCGCGAGGACCTCTACTACCGCATCAACGTGATCCGGGTGCGCATGCCGTCGCTCGCCGAGCGCACGAGCGACGTCCCGCTGCTCGCCGAACACTTCCTCCAGGCGCGCGACGCGCGTCCCACGGGCGCCGCGGCGTGGCGTTCGAGCCGGGGGGCCCTGGAATGGCTCGAGGACCAGCCCTGGCCGGGCAACATCCGCCAGCTGGAGCACGCTGGTCGAGCGCGCGCTGCTCACCGGCGCATCCGAGCCGCATCGATCGCCGACGATCTGCGGCGCACGCTGGCCATGGATCTCGGGAGCGGACGCGACCACGGCGCTCCCGTCGGTCGGCAGCATGACCCTGCCCGGAGATCGAGCGCGCCATGATCCTCAAGGCCCTGAAGTATCACGAGGGCAACTCTGAGCCGGACCGCGGAATCGCTCGGGATGAGTCGCGCCGCCCTCTACCGTCGACTCGAGAAGTACGGAATCGAAGCGTGAGCCTGAAGGCGAGGTTTCTCACTCTACCTCGCACTCGTGCACGTGGTGTTTGCGGGCGTCGCGGGGATCCTGCTGCGCGAACGGCGCCCGTGGCTGCTGCTGGTCGAGCTGTTCTTCCTGGTGTCGTTCGGGCTCGCCTGGCGGCTGATGCGGCGGCTCAGCCGAGCCGGCGGACATGCTCGGACCAGCGTCGAGCTGCTCGATTCCGGCGACCTGATGACCCGCTTCCGCGAGACGTCGCGGCCCGAGGTCAACCGCGCTCATCCGGCTCTACAACCGGATGGTCGATCACCTCCGCGACGAGCGGGTCGCCAACCAGGAGCAGGACTCGCTGCTGCGGCGGCTCATCGCGCTGTCGCCCTCGGGAGTGGTGCAGCTCGACTACGATGGCCGAATCCAGTCGATGAACCCCGGCGCCTGCGAGATCCTCGGCGTTTCCGCGGAGGCCGCGCGGGAGAGGGACTGGAGTGCGCTCGGAGGCGCGCTGGCCCGCGAGACTCGACGGGTCTGACCGAGGGCGAGGCGCGACGTCGGTCACGATCGGCGGGCGGCGCAAGGTGCGCTGCCGCCGGCTGTCGTTCATGGATCGCGGCTTCCCGCGCACCTGCCTGATGCTCGAGGAGCTGACCAAGGAGCTGCACGCCAGCGAGAAGGCCGCCTACGAGAAGCTGATTCGCACCATGTCGCACGAGGTCAACAACACCAGCGGCGCCGTGATCTCGCTGCTCGAGAGCTGTCTGGTCTACGGCCAGCAGATCGGCGAGCGCGACCGCGCGGACTTCGAGAGCGGCATCGGCGTGGCCGCGGCACGCACGCGTCACATGAACGAGTTCATGAAGAGCTTCGCCGACGTGGTGCGGCTAGCCGGCCCCGGCGCGCAAGCTCGGATTCGCTCGAGGAGCTGCTGAGGGACGTGGCACGCCTGTTCGAGCCCGAATGCCAGCGGCTCGGGATCGCGTGGCGCCTGCAAATCGAGGACGGTGTGCGCCGCCGGTGCGCCTGGACCGGCGGCCAGATGGAGCAGGCTCTGGTCAACATCGTGCGCAACGCGATCGACGCGCGTCGGCGAGTGACGGCGACATCGCGGTATCGCTCGAGATGGAGCAAGGCGTGCCGGCACTGCTCGATCGAGGACAGCGGAGGCGGCATCCCTCCCGAGGTGGCGCCCCGGCTGTTCACCTCGTTCTTCAGCACCAAGCCAAACGGCCAGGGCATCGGGCTGACGCTGGTCCAGGAGATCCTGATCGCGCACGGCTTCGACTACCAGCCTCGAGACGGTAGCGCCCGGGCCGCGCGGGCTTCCGGATCCGATTCACGGACAAGGACCGCACCCGATGCCGCAGGCGCGGTAGCGTCCAGGGTGCGTAGAACGTCAGGGGTTTGTGGCCCGCCGGGTGCGTACGCCTTGCGGGCGTTCGCCTGCCGGCCGTATGGTCGAATCCGGGCCGACGTTCACTGCCGCAGTCCTTCTCACCTCCGGAGTCCGAGATGAATCGCTTCGTGATCGGTGGTCTGGCGGTGGTGCTCGTGGCCGGCCTGGCGCTGGCGGATGGAGATGTGCCGCTCAAGGTCGGGGACGCGGCACTGACTTCACCCTCCCGCTACGCGACGCGTGATTCGGTCGCCCCGATTCAGCTCCGGCTCTCTCCTGATCGGCAAGCGCAACATCGTGCTCGCCTTCTACCCCGCGGACTGGAGCGGTGGCTGCACCAAGGAAGTGTGCACGATGCGCGATAACTTCGGACAGCTCGGCGCCTTCAACGCCGGACGTGATCGGGCTGAGCGGTGACTACGTGTACTCGCACTACGAGTGGGCCGAGTTTCACGCAACCTTCCCTTCCGCCTCGCCTCGGATCCCCACAATCACGCGGTGGCCAAACGCTACGGTACCTGCAACGAGGCCTCCGGACACGACCGACGCACGGTGTTCGTGGTCGACAAGCAAGGCAAGCTCGGCTACATCGACATGGCCTACAGCCCGGCGCGATTCGGTGTCGTTCGAGAAGCTCCAGGTCGCGCTCAGGGCCATGAAGTAGGCGGTCGCCTCGCTCAGCGCCGAGGCCCCAGCGGCGGGCCATCAGCGCGGCGATCCCGGCCGGGAGCTGCGGGGCCCAGGTTTCCGCGCCGTGCACGCCGTTCGGGATCTCGACATACGTGAGGTCGTAGCCGCTGGCGCGCAGGGTGTCGCGCAGGGCCCGGTTGGCGGAGAGGATCGACGGAGCCGCGCCGCCCAGTGCGCCACGGTTCTCCGTGGATCCCACTTCCAGCCGGATGCGGACCGCGGCCCGTCGCCAGCGGGCGGCCTGGCCCGCCAGCCATCCGTAGGGAGGATCGTTCGAGGCCTCGTTCCCGCGCCAGAACGCCCCGCTCTGGGAGAATGCGTTGCCGAACACGTCCGGCCGGCGGAGGGCGATGTGAACCGCGGCCAGCCCGCCGGCGCTCGAGCCGGTGATCAACGCGCGGCGCGGCTCGCGCGGACAGATGCCACCGGGCGCGCGCCCAGGGGCACGACCTCGTCGCCGACGAAGTCCACGAACCACGCGCGGTTGGCGAGATCGTCGAGCCGGGACGCCCCGGCTCCATCGTCGATCAGGATCGCGACCAGGGGCGGGACCGCGCCCGCGGCCGCGGCGGAGTCGAGGATGTGGGGCAGGGGAATGGTGGTGCGGTACTCGTCCCGTCGAATGCCAGGATCCATCCCAGGCTTGTGTCCCTCCCGGCCGCGTAGCCGGGTGGCGTGTAGATCCAGACGCGCCGGTCTCCCCGGTGCCGGCTCGGGATCTGGTACTCCTGTATCAATGCCAAAAGGCGGCGGCGTCTTGCACGAGCGGCGGGCGCGACGGCGAGCGCCGCGATCAGCGCCAGCGTCGCATCGGTCATGGCGGAGAGGGCGTCCGGGGCTCGTCGCGCTTTTCCGCTCCCGGCGTGGCCGTCGGCGCGAGGGTAGTGGCGGCCGCGGACGGCATGGATGGTCGCGCGGGCGCGGTGGCCGAGAGCGCTGCGCGTTCCGTTCCCGGTCGCGCTCCAGCATGACGTACATCACCGTGTCCAGCGCATTGTGGATGCCGATGAACACCAGCAGCAGGGCCGAGCCGCCCGCCAGGAACAGCGCGTCGGCCATGCTCCGGGCAAACAGGAGGCCCCCCAGCCATAGCGCGGCGTAGGCCACCATCGGCAGTGCGGCATGCCAGATCCAGTCCTCGAGCACCGGCCGGTATTCGCGCTGGCGCATCGCACGCCTCATGACCATGATGGAATGAGAAAGCCCACGATCCCGCACAGCATGACCGCGATCCCGGCCGGGGGCAGTCCATGCCAGGGCATGCTCAGGAGCGCCGACACCAACAGAACGGCGCAGAAGTGGACCACGTTGGGGCTGGCGAAGGCGCGACACCGAGTCCGCCGAGCCGCGGATCCGGCCGGACTCGCTGATCAACGTGAGAACGACGAACTGGAGGCCGGTCAGCGCCCCGGCCGAGGAGCCGACGATCACGTAGAAGCTCTCCCACGCCCTGAGCGGGGATGGAACGATCTCATCCATGGTCGCCTCCGGGTCCTGGTCCAGCGTCATCTCGACCCATCGCTCGGTCGAAGCCGAGCGCGGCAAACAGGTGCTGCGCATGCTGGTTCTGGGTCTTGGTGAGCAGCACGACCTGCGACCGGCCCTGGGAGCGGATCCATTCGATCGCCGCTCGCATCAGCGCGCGCCCGCTGCGCCCAGGTGCCGCGCCGCCTCGTCGACGTAGATGTCCTGCACCACGCCACACGGCCCGCGCAACTCCATCCAGCTGGTGGGTTCCAGGTCGGCAAAGATGTACCCGACCACCCGGCCGTCGCTTCTCGCGCCACCAGGCACCCGGCTGTTCGGGTTCGAGGCCTGGGGAGACCGGCGAAACGCCCGTACCCGGCCTCGGGATGCTCCACCTGAATGAAGCGCCGGGGTCGGCCGTGTGATGCTGAGCATGAGTGCCGCGCCGAAGCGTCCGAGAGGCTCCTGGTCGGCCGCGGTCGCGGGTCGGACGGTGATCATCGCGGGAAGATAACGCGGGCGCGCCCTCTGCGCACTCTGGCGCCGGAGGGCAATGCCTCTGCCTCAGCGGATCACGTCGAAAGAATCCGCTCGGCGGGGACACCTGGAGCTGCGCGGCGATGCGCTTCGTCGGCGCCGGGGCGCACCCAGTAGCGGGAGCCGTCGCTCTCGCGATCCAGGAACGCCCCAGTCGTAGAGGACGCGTCGCAGCAGCGCCCAGTCGGCGGACGATGTGGCCGTCCATGATGCGGCAGGGTTCACCTCGGTCTCGGTGTAGTCGCGACCGGGCTCTCGAAGCGCCCCGCCAGGAACGCGGCCGCCATGCGCTGAATCTTCTGGCGGCTGGGCCACTGGCTGAGACGGCCCTCGGCATCGATGAATCCGGCCGAAGCAGTCGGGGCAGATCTTCGCGGGGCAGCATGACATCATCCTAGACCCGCGGAGAGCGAATGTCGAGACCCTCACGTGCGGCCGCGGTCGCCTCCGGCCATGAGCTGCTCGATCGCGTCCGCCAGGTGGCGCTCGGTGATGTGGTGGTCGCCGGCCTGGCGCCGCAACGTGTCGGCCAGCTTCAGGACGTCCGCGTCGCGCAGGCCCTGGGCGTCTGGAACTTGTAGCAGGCCAGTTCCAGGCGGAGACCGTTCGGATCGCTGAAGTAGATCGGAGTCCATGGAAGCCCCGGTCGAACGCCTTGAACGGGATGCCGCGCGCCTGAGCCGCCGGGCCACCTGGGTCTGGGTCGCGCGCGAGACGTTGAACGCGATGTTGGCTCGAGGGTGTCCGACGTCGCGCGGATGGGGCGTAGGGTCGTCCTTGCGGCTCTCGTTGGTGAACACGGTGATGAGCCGGCCGTCCCCGGGATCGAAGTAGAGGTGGTTCTCGTCAGGGCTTGGCCGAGGTTTGGCTGCTCGAACAGGAACCGCATGCCCAGCAACCCCTGCCAGAAGTCGATCGCGCTCTGGCGCGTCGATCCGCACCAGCGCTGATGTGATGTACACCCCTGTACCTGGATGCGCTCCATGCGAATCCCTCTCCCGACGATCGTGCACCGGCCGCCCCAAGATCGTGAACGTCATGCGATGCGAATCTCGTCCCCCACCCGCACGGTCCCTTCCTCCACGACGCCTCGCGTACACTGCCCGCGGTGTGCTTCGTCTCCGCGCACCAGGATACGCATCACGCGCGGGTCGGCGGGAGACCTCGTCCACGGGCTGGGTGACCATGACGCAGCGCGGGCAGCCGATGGCCACTTCGACCACGGCGCTCCCGATCGCGAGCCGGGCGCGAGATCCACCCCAGTTCCGGGTAGCTCCTCGGCGGCATCCGGCGATCCATCAGCACGTTGGGTCGGAACCGGCGCTCGTCCCAGGAGATCTCGGGGGCGAGCCGGCTCAGAGGTATGCAGCGTGGTGCGCGTGAGCAGGTGAATGGGGAAGGCATCGAAGTGATTGCCCTGGCGAAGGAGCCGCAGGCGCTCGGGCGAGAAGTCACTCATGTCGGGCAGGGGCTCGTCCGGAAGAACGCCGTTGAGCGCGCGCAACGTCTCCTCGCTCTCCCCCCGCGGTCGTCCAGCGCTGCGCCGATTCGCTTCCGGCCGGGCCCAGGGCGCGCAGGCTGACCGGACGCCCGAGCAGCTCCGACAGGCGGCGCACGACGGCGTCCGAGTCGCTGGGATGCTGCGATCCATCCGGAAACGTGATCTCGGCCGGGGCGCGCCGCCCCGCCTGTGTCCGGCTCGGTCGGGTAGCGCGCACGACAAGCCGCGCAGCGGCGGCGACCGCTTAGCGCCCGCGATCCCCTGCCGCGTCTCGTATCGCACACCGCCCAGCCGCGATCGCCGGCGGCAAAGCCACGCCGCGTCAACCGGGCGGGATTCGAGGCGCTCCCCGGCCATGCTCTGACCGGATAACGCCACAGCTGGGAGACGGTTCCGATGCGCGTTGCGCGCACAGCCTAGCGCATCCGTGACCTTGCCGCCGGCGCCGTCACGCGCGACCCACCGCCGCGGCGGCCGGGGACGCGACGCCCTTGACGATCAGCCACAGGGCGAACGGGACTTCGAAGGCGGCCATCAGGATCCACATGGCGTACGTGAGCGGGCCGGGGAGGAGACCCGCGTTCTGGAGCGGCAGCCCTACGATCCAGGTGGCGGAGGCGACGACGCCCAGCCCGGCCAGCGGGAGCGGGATCATTCGTCCGCGCAGGAGGAGCCAGGAGAACAGCAGGCTGCCCACGGCGAAGAACATGGCCGCGACCGGCCCCCTGGCCGTCCAGCGGGTAGGCGCCGAGGCCATGCGCGGCGGCGGCAACCGGGCGGGTCCGCCGCGGTCGCAAGCCATATCAGGCCGAGCGACCGCTGGGCGGCGATGCCGCCGATGATGCCCTCCGAGACGCGAAACACCATGGCCAGCAACGCAACGTCGGAGTCCTGGACACGGGTGATCGTGTAGAGGGAGACGCCGAGCGCGATCGCACAGAACCCGCCGACCGGACGAACAGGGCGGCGAAAGGCGGACTGTCCCCGGCATGCTGTGCGACACCCGCCAGGCGCGCGGCGATGTCCTCCCCGTGCGTCGCCCGGTTCATCAGGATCATGGCCGGGATCCCGAACGCGATGTAGAGGAGAAAGCTGGATCCTGCCACTCGTGCACTTCGCCCTGCGAGTCATTCGGCCCCTCCAGGATGGGATGCGCTGTCCGACCGTGCCTACGCGGTCGGGCCCCGGAAGGTTACCGCAGCAAGGCTAGAGCGTCTCCCCCGTGGCTTCGCCCTCGCCCCGCTCCTCGCCCCGGCCCCGCCGCCCGGCGGGCGGGCCCCAGCGTGCACCCATTCCTGCCGGAAGCGCTCGCGCTCCTCGGGGGTCATGGCCTCCCAGCGCTCGATGATGCGGCGTCGCCCCGAACGGGCCCGGAGAGCCGCGGAATCCAAAGCCGCCGACCAGGATCCGGCATGCACGCGCGAGCATCCCCAGCGCCTGCCAGAAGCCGAGCGCCGGCCAGCCGAACAACGGCGGCATCAGCCAGTTCCACAGCGTACGCACCAGGAGTATGCCCACGACCACGAACAGCGCCATCCCCGCCATCGCCATCGGCGCGATGAAGAGCAGCTTCCGTCCCCTGCTCATCCCGGTCATCATGTCTCTCATCCTTTCATCGACCTCGTCGTAGATGCGCTTGAAGCCGCTCGCGCAGGTGAAGCACCGCGTAGCGCTTCCGCGAGAGCAGCGTGTTCACGTTGACGCCGGTCTGCGGCGGCGATCTCCTTGAAGCTCCTTCCGTCCCATTCGTGCGCGACGAACACATCGCGCTGCTCCTCGGGCAGCTCGTCGAGCGCCAACTCGAGCTCGTCGAGGAGCACGCGCGCGCGTAGAGGCGCCTCCGGGCCTGCCTCCGGCGACGGCAGCAGATCCTGCCGAGGCTCGGCCCCGGATCCTCGTCCGACCGCCGCGGCCTCGCTCAGCCGCTCCGGCTTCCTGCGCGGAAGAGGTCGATGATGCGATTGCGCGCCACGCGGAACAGCCAGCCGGTCGACGTGCTCGATCGGCATCAGCAGGCCGGTTGGCCTCCGCCAGCTCGTAGAAGACTTCCTGCAGGATGTCCTCGGCGTCGAGCGGATCGGGAACCCGCCGGCGGATGAAGCTGCGCAGCCGGGATTGTTCCCGCTCGACGACTTCGGAGATCTTCTGGTTCCGTTCGAGTGCCATCCGCTCCCGGCCTGTCGCGTGCTCCATCTACAGGGGTGTAGACGGGCGAAGGGCGCGCATATTGTAGGCGGCAAGACGAAGAGCCGCCGCAGGGGGTGCGCCGTCACCGGCGAACGCCGGACGTCCCGCTAGAGGCTGGGGCCGCGCCGGCGCCGGTCGCACGCGAGCGCCCCAGACCACGAGCCAGAACACGATCGGCAGCTCGGACAGCTCGAGGACGATGGCGTACGGGTCCGCCGCATGCCTGAGTCTGGCGCGCCAACACGAGGAGGAACGACTCGACGAGATAGGCGACGCCGGCGATGATCAGCAGCACGCCCAGGAATCGGGGAATGAAGCCCGAGCGGATCACCAGGAGCCCGAAAGGGAAGCAGCCACAGTCCCCAGAAGATCGAGGCGATGTCGATCCCGTGGTCGTGCAGCCGGAGGAACAGGCAGCGCCAGGGCCTCCAGTTGCGCACGGTCGAACACGGTGAGGAACGCGGGGCCACTGACCAGGATCAGGGCCGCGATCTCGTTCAGGACGTTGACGAACATGATCGGGACCGAGACCAGCGCGCCGAGGATCACCATCTGCCAGGCCAGTGTCTCGCTGACCGGCCGGAACAGGCGGAACAGGGCGAGCACGATGAACACCGCCAGCGCTCTGGTGGAACAGCTCGCTCGCGATCCCGATCCCGGAACAGCGTCTCCGACGTCCGCAGGTGTTCCGCGGTCAGCGTCGCGTTCCCGGCACGATCAGGGTCTCGGGGACGAACATGAGCCCGATCCGGTGCGGTGAGCGTCATCGCCAGATAGAGCAGCCCCGCAAACCGGGCCTGCTTCCGGATCGTGTCGGGTGCCGCTCCGGTCATGGTGACCTCAGGTTCTGCGGCGGCCGGCCCGAGCTGCGCCGGTAGGCAGGCCGGAGCTGGCTCAGCGGCGCGAGAACAGCTTTCGCACCGAGCCCACCAGGTTGAACGCGGCGATCGGCAGCGTTCACCAAGGAAGCGCGCCGGCAGCGCGATCAGGAGCGCCGAGAGTCCGAATGCGGCCCCGGCGGCGATCTCGGGCAAATGGGACTTCGCGATGTGGATGCGCTCGATCAGCGGTCCAGGGCGGCAATCGGCGCCAGCTGGCGCGCCACGTCCTCGCGCTGGAGCGCGGCGCGGGCCCGCCAGGGCGGCGCGGCGGCTGGCGAGCGTCTCGCGTTCAGCGCTCAAGCTTCCCCGGATCCACTCCCGGTCCTTGCGCAGCTCCTCGAGCGTGGTGCCGAACATCGGCGGCCGCCGCTTCAGAGTAACCGCGGAGCCACAGGCTCACGCCCGCGGCCGACGCGGCAGCACCAGGGCCGCGATCCCGAGCACCGCCACGCGATGCTCCTGACCGACGGCGAGCAGCACGAACGCCAGCCCGGTCACGATCGCGAGCTGGAGGCAGGCCAGAATGGTGACCACGGCGAGCAGCGGCCGGGTCAGGCTCTGGCGCTCTTCAGCGGCCCACTCGAGCGAGAGGGCGCGATCCGGGTTTCCGAGCAGCTCGAGCATGCTGGCGCCGAACCGGCGCAGCGAGCCGCCCATCCGCGGCGACGGGGCTCGGACGTTTCGGCCATGGCGGACTCAGCGCCGCGCGATCACGGACGCCGAGCAGGAGCCCGGCGGCGGCGTCCACGCCGACCGCTCCCCCACGGGTGCTCATGCACGTACTCGTCGGTGGTCCGGGCCGCGTCCTTCAGTGCGGCCGAGCACCTCATCATCGATCGACTCGGAGCTTGGTGCGGGCGGCGCGCAGGGACTCCTCGACCCGGGCCCGCACCGCGGCCGTCTTCTCCCCGCGGCACCGGCGGTGGCGCGCAGTAGCTCCTCGGAATCCGCGATCACGGCCTTCCAGGTCGGTCAACAGTTGCTGGCGGGCGGCTGTAGTGGCCTCGGTCACGGAGCACCTCCTCGGCTAGTGGGAAAGTGGGAACAAATAAGTGGCGAACAGCCGGAAGTCCATGGTCGCTGGTCGAGGTGGACGGGATCGTCAACGGACTCCTGGTAGGTCACGGTTCCGCCGTCGTTGATGTTCACGAGCCCGATCGCCACGCGCCCGTCGAAGGTCATCGCGACCCTTGCCGGCCGGAATCCCGAGGCCGATGCCGAGATCGGCGCTGACGTCGGTCGAGGCTGAACACGTTGGTGAAGTCCACCGTTTCGCTGGACGCCGCCCTGGGTGGATCGCCATCGAGGCTGGAGGCGAAGCTGACGCCCACGCCACCCAGCAGGTCGGCGCGGGTCGGCGTCGCGCGGCGAGATCGAACCGTGCCAGGATCCGGAACGTCGATGTGAAGCCGAGCTTGAACCTGGCCTCGTCCACCGTGGGCCGAGTAGAGGTTGTTCTGCGACGTCTTCGCCCCCTTGGAGAGGAACATCGGCTCGACGCGGATGCCGAGCCGGCCCTTGATGCTCTGATCCAGCACCCCGCCCACCGCGAACGGGCTGCGGGTGCCGAGGCTGCTGGTCGCGTCGATGTTGAGGCTGGCGAAGTTGAAGCCCGCGATGGCGCCGAGCTGCGTTTCGGCCCATGCCGGGCTCGAGGCCAGCAGAAGTGCACACGCCACCACGGACCATCGTACCGATCGCATGCGCGGATTCCTCCATCCACGGGATGACTACTGGATTGGGCCGGCGCGCGCGCTGCGGCGGCGGGCGCACGGCGGATTCGCCCGGAGCGTTACCGGCTGTGCGCACGAGGCGCAACCCTGCGGGTGCAATGCGCGACGTTCGATCAGTAGCGGAATGGGTCGAGACAGGCCGCGCGGCCGCTGTACTCATCGCGCAGCCCCGGCAGGGCGTCGCGGTCGGCGCGGGCGCGCGCCTCCTCCCCAGCCGCTCGAGCGATTGCAGCCGGCCGCTATCGACCACGTACACCAGATCGGGACGGATCCCGGCGGCGCGGTCGAAGTCGGCGACCGCTTCGCGATCCCGGCCCGCCGGGGCGAGCGCCACCCCGCGCGTACCAGGAGTTCGCCGCGCTGCGGCACCCGCTCACCAGCTGCCCGGCGTCCGCGAGTGCGCCGGCGGCACGTCGCCGGTCGCGGCGCGCGCCAGCGAGCAGCCGCGATAGAACTGCGTGTTGGCCGGCTGGCGGGCGATCGCCGTGTCGAAGTCATCCAGCGGAAGCGCGCGCGATCTGCCCGTTCTGGCGCAGGACCAGCCCGCGCATGAAGTAGGCGTAAGGCCTGGGCGTCAACGCGATGTCGCGATCGAGATCGGCGAGCGCATTCTCGAACTGGTGGAGGCCGATCCGGTAGCCGGCGCGGGTTTCGTAATAGTAGGCCCGATCCGGACGGAGCTGGATCGCCGGGTCGAGGTTGGCGATCTGCTCCGCTCGCGCGTCATCCCGGTTTCGCATCGCCGTCAGGGCGGCCAGGTACAGCCGGTCGGCCTGGTCGTGCCCACAGCCCGCGACCAGGCTCGCGCGGCCAGCACGGCTGCGAAAGCAAGTGGCGGTCGCCTGCTCATCGCCTGCTCGTGACGCCGCGCTCGAACGCTGACCAGCCGGTCCCGGAGGGTGCGCCCGACGTAGCAGTGCAGGCCGACGTGGGCGAGCCCGGCTTCGCGAAAGAGCCGGAGATAGGTCGCGCGGCCGCGGGGCTGGAACGCCAGGTCGTCGCCGACCGTGGCGTCGGAGGCCGGTGAACAGCTCCATGTACGCCACGCCGCCGAGCAACCGGGCGAGCGCCTTGAGGCCCGACGCGCGCCTCGGCGAGCGGCACGTAGTGGAGCACGTCCGGAGCACACGATCAGATCGAAGCGTCCGTTGAGCCCCAGCCGCCCGAGATGCGCCCAGGCGGCCGAGGAGGGATGTTGCGGCGCCGGCCAGAAGCGACGCACGGCGTAGCTCGCTCGAGTCGACACCCTGGTAGCGCACCCGCGGCCGCGCCGTGCAGCAGCAGTGAGACGCCAGCGTCCTTCGCCGCAGCCGACGTCGAGCACGGTGCGGATCGGGCGCTCGAGCAGGTACTCGGCCGCCGAGATCGCGAGCTGGACCCGCCGCGGCAGCATCGCCGAGGTGGAACAGCGCGTGCCGGGAGCGGCGATACCAGCGGTCAAAATAGTAGCGCGGTCGTAGACCTTGGCCCGTGAGCTAGTTCGGGCCCATCGCGGGAATCTACCTCACTGGGCGGACCTATATATATGGAGGGCCCGTCGTCGGCGGCGTGCATTCCGCCCGATCGCCACGGGCAGTCTGAGTACTGCAGCCGTCCTGGACCGCGTGGGGGCCCCTCCCGCCGGGCGACCACGGCACACCTCACTGCACGTTCCTTCCGGCACGAAGCCTGCCTGAGCGGGACCATCCATCCGGCTCGGAGGACACCGCATTGCTCCACCACCCGTCCACGCCGCCGCCCAGCTCCGCGCTTACTCCGCTTTCCTCCTGTTTTGGCGCTGCCGTGCGTGGCTCGCGTGCCGCGCGCTCGGCCCGATGCTGGCCGCCGGCGCCGCCCGCGCCCAGGCGGGCGGCGACGTGATCGCCCGCAGCGATCACGGATCTCGGCGGCGGAGGCACGAACCGCTACGTGGACGCCTCGAATCCTGCCGCGAGCGACGCCAGCCCGGCAGCGCGGCAGTGCCGTGGCGGACGATCCTGCATGCGGTCAAGACCGCCCGCGCCGGCGAGACCGTGCTCATCCGGCGCGGAACCTACCCGGAGAGCGAGAACGGCCGCGTGGTGGTGGCCAACACCGGAACACCCGGCAAGCCGATCACGTTTGCCGCCTACCCCGGGCGACGAGCGCCAGGTGATCATTCCCGGTGCGGTCTTTCGCGATCACCGGGAAGAGCTACATCGTGGTGCGCGGGCTCAAGGTCACGGGCGTGACCACCGCGTCCTCGCCGCCGCGCGGGTTCTCGGTCGAGGGCCCGGGCACCGACATCACGCTCTCCGGCAACGAAACCTACGGCACACCTACTCCTCGGGGATCGGCGTATGGGGCGTCCCGTTCAGCGCCGATCCCACCGATTACCAGCACCCATTCAACATCGTGGTCGAGAACAACCTGGTCCGCCTGGCCTGCAACGGCGGCTACGACGAGATACATCACGGCCGCGAACGGGGTGAACAACATCACCCTGCGCAACAACGAGAGTCACGCCAGATCACGTCAGGAGGGGATCGAGCTTCAAGGAGGTTGTGTTCGGCGGGCACGGTCTGCCGGCGGCTTCCGCATTGCGCGATCATCAGTCAAGGTCGCCGATCTACACGGATGCCGCCGGCGTGGCGATCGGCGCCGGGCGGCGTCGAGGACATCGAGCATCGTGCGGCAACCGGGTCCGCCCAACATCACCGACGGCGGCGGGATCGGGGCTGGCCCACCGAGGGGCGCGGACACCTGAAGGCGTCACCGGGTCCTCGAACAACCTGGTCCCACAGGGTGGGCAGGCATGCGGGCTGCTCGTCTACGCGCATCCTCGCCGGCTACGGAGACCGACCACCGACCTCGCGCGGTCGTGAACAACACCGCGTACCGCAATCAGCGCCTACGGCGTCCGCATCAACTGGCCTTCAGGCGCCGCGCTCCAGCGGGTCTCGTCGCCCGCAACAATCATCGGCTACCAGAACGCCTACGGCGACTGCAGCGTCGGAACAGGCACCCCGATCGAAGTCAGCCGACCACAACCCTGTGGGGCGTCGAATCCGCTGGTTCGTGGAGGCGGCACTCGGCGGCGACCTCCGCCTGCGTCGCCGGATCGCCTGCGATCGACGCGCCGGCTCGGCGCGGGCGGGGGCGCCAGGTTCGACTTCGCCCGGCACGGCGCGGCCCCCAGGGCGCGGCCGCTTCGACATCGGGGCGTTCGAGTGGGTGCCGGCGGCGCCGCGCCGCCGCGACCGCGCCGCGCTAGACGCCGGTGGCGGCACCGGCCGGAGCCGGCGGGCGTGGTATCGTAGCGGCATGGCACAGCCCTGCGGCAGGTTTCCACAAGTCGACACGCTCGAGGAGCTGGTCGAGCGCGACAAGGACCACGACTGCGCGGTCTTCGGCCCGCACCACATCTGCGTCACGGGTGGCGGCGGTCGCGAACCTGCCGAGCCGGTTCGGCCGGTTCCAGATCGTGGCGTTCTGGAACAATCCGCGACCGGCAAGGAGCACGTCGCGATGGTGCACGGCGACGTGATGGGCGCCGAGGACGTGCCCACGCGGCTCCACTCGGAGTGCCTGACCGGCGACGTGATGGGCTCGCTGCGCTGCGACTGCCGCGACCAGCTCGAGGTGGCGCTGCGGAAGATCGGCAGCCATCGGACCGCGGCGTCGTGCTCTACATGCGCCAGGAAGGCCGCGGCATCGGGCTCATCAACAAGGTGCAGCGCCTACGCGCTCCAGGACCAGGGGCTCGACACCGTCGAGGCGAACCTGGCGCTCGGCTTCCGCGACGACGAGCGCGACTACGAGGTCGCGCGCGCACATGCTGGCGAGCCTGAACGTCGGCTCGATCCGGCTCATGACGAACAATCCGAAGAAGGTCGACGAGCTGGAGCAGCTCGGCGATCAAGGTGAGCGGCCGCATCCCGCACGTGATCCCGGCCACCGAGTGGAACCGCTTCTACCTCGAGACCAAGGCGCGCCGCTCCGGCCACCAGCTCCCGATCGATGGCGCGCTCGCGTGTCGACCAGAACGACCCGGTGATCATCGAAGACGAGAGCTGAGAACCAGCCCTGGCAACGCGGTCACTGCGGTCGGGAGGTTTATCGCCCCGGGCGGACTGGGGCTGGGGGAGCCGGGCCGGCCGCGGCAGAAGAACGCGCGCGGGTCGGCGACGGCCGCGGGCGGGCCTCATCGTCGCTGACCGATCATGTGCCCGCTCTCGTAGCAGCGGAACGTGAACCGGTCGGCGAGTTCCCGGCGGCAGCCGGCCGCCAGTTCCTCGTTGGCCGAGCAGCGGCCCGGAAGGAATCGTAGCGGGCGGCGGCGACGAACACCCGGAGCGGGATTGTGCTCCACCGCTCCCAGCACCCATGGCCTGGCGCCCGGGGTCCCTCCCCGCTGGCGCTCGCGGCCATGTCGTCCGCTGTGGCAGTGTCGTAGCCGCCAACTCTGGTTGACCCAGCCGATCCGGTACCCGGACAGGGGTGTCGGGCTCGAGGTCGCGGTATGGGAGCGGCGTGCGAACGCCGAGCTCCTCGGCGCAGGTAGTGCACGATCGGCTCGGACGGAAGCGGAGGAATGGCCCCCGTGAGCCGCATGTCGAAGATGTTGAGCGTGGCGCCGCGCCCGCGCAGCAATGACTCGCGGTACTGCCGGAGCGTCAGCGCCAGCGTGGCGCGCGGGGATCGCGAGTCCGGCGCAATCCCAATCCTCGCCCCCAGCTCCTGCGCGATCCTGTCGTGCTCGGCGGCCGGGAGTGTCACGAGCCGTTTCAGCGCCGGAGCGTAGCGCTGGTCGCCCAACGGAGCGCGGACGCCAGGATCGAATCGCGATCGGCCTCAAGTCCCGCGTCGAGCACGCCGTGGTAGAGCGCCGTCGCCGCCCACGCCGGCACCCGGAGCGCCGTGATGATTTCAGGCGGCTGGAGAGGGGCCAGCCGGACACCCGCCGGAGATCAGGATGATCCCCGCCACCGGCTCCGCCCGAGACCCAGGCGCTCCGGCCACCGCCGCGCGGCGCGCCAGGGAGCCGAAGCTTTCGCCCGCGAGGTAGATCGGCGTTCCGGGGGCGCAATGCTGTGCCTGCCAGCGGCTCACGAACTCCCGCCGTGGCCGCGAAATCTCCCCGGGTGCTGTAGAAGCCCGCCTCGTCGGCCGGCGTCGGCGGCGCGGCTTCGAACCCGGTGCCGATCGGGTCCACGAACACGCAGGTCGGTGACGCCGAGCAGCGTGGCGTCGTTGTCCACCACGCGGGAACCGACCACCCGCCGCGGCCCGAGCCCTTCGAGATGCAGCAGCAGGGAGTTGGCCCCGGGTCCGCCAGTTCCACGAACGTCACCGGCCGAACCGTGTCCTTCGCCGGTACAGCGGCAGGCGAAATAGAAGATGAACCCGCGGGGACGCCGCGCGCCGAGTCCATCAGCGCGAGCCGCCCGGCTTCCGCGGTATAGCGGAGCGGGCCCGACTCGAGCCGGATCTCGTGCGTGGTGATGGCCGGGCGCTCGTCGCCGCCCGTGGCGGGGGCCCTCCCGCCCACGCCGGCACGAGCAGGGCGGCGCGCCGCCAGAGCGGCGCCGCTGGGAGATTCCGGCCCGGACTCCGGAGGCATTCGCGGAACCCACCTCACCCGGCGGGCCCCACGCGGACGATCGGTAGAGTGTTACCGACGACGGGTGGGCGGCAGGCGCACCGCTTGCGCGAAACGGGCGTCCCAATGAGCGTCTGGCCGACAGGGAGTCGAACATCATGAAGAGCCGTGATCGGTTTCGCGCTGGCTGGATCCTCGCCCTCGCCTGGTCTTCATCGCCATCGCGGGTGGCGCCTGCAACAACTCACCCACCTCACCCTACGGGGGCGGCGGTGGCGGCGGTGGCGGTGGCGGGACGACCTTCAATCTCGGACCGTTCCGGCTCGGCCAGTCGGTGTCCTTCACGTTCGCGAATGCCGGCACCTTCGGCTACCACTGCATCCCGCATCGCAACATGGGCATGACCGGCACCGTGCAGGTCGATGCCAACGGCGCAGATCCGCTGGTGGTGCAGATCGGCCCCGGCAATGGCTTCGCGTTCTCGCCCGTGAGCGCGCACATCAGGCCGGGCGGTTGCGCGCGCTGGGTGAACGCCTCCAACCTCACGGTCCACACCGTGACCAGCGATTGAAGTTCGACACCTTTCGCGCCTGCGCGCCCGGGCTCTGGCCCCGTGGCGCGATCCCCAGCGCGATCCGAATCCAACCACGGGCCGCCTTCCAGGAGGCTACGCCATGAGGGCTTTTCCGTCGCTAGTCGCACTCGCCGTCATCGTCGCGATGTCGACCCCGTCCCGCTGCGGCGACCGTGGCCGACCAACGGGCGGGCGATCGTCACCGCGACGTACCACCCAGGTGCATCCTGCGATCGCCACGGACGGCGCGGGCGGGGCGGTCATCACCTGGCAGGATTTCCGGCTTGCGCGCGTCAACGTGTTCGCCGCCCACGTGCTGGCCTCGGGGAGCGCGATGTCCTGTGGCCCGTCGATGGCCGGGCGCTGTCTGAACGACCCGGCCGCGTTGGCGACTGCGCGCCGGCGGACGGACAGACTTCGCCGGCGGTCGTGTCCGACGGTGTGGAGGAGCGATCGTGGCATGGCAGGATCTCCGCGACGCAGCCACCGACCTGGACATCTTCGCGCAGCACATCCTCGCGTCGGGACAGATCGACCCCGGTGGCCGGCCAACGGCGCCGCGCTGGTCGCGCTCGCCGCCAATCAGGACCGATTCGTGATGGTCCCCGATGACGCCGGGGGCGCGTTCGTGGCCTGGAGGGATGCCCGGGCCGGAGTCGCGCAGACCGACATCTTCGCCCAGCACGTTCTATCGTCAGGCGTGGTCGATCCGCGCTGGCCTGCAGAACGGTCTGGTGGTGTGCGGCGCATCCGGCGCCCAGGACTTTCCGGCGATCGTGGCGGACGGGACCGGGGAGCGATCGTCACCTGGATGATCCGCGGGCCGGCTCGCTGGGACTGGACGTCTACGCCCAGCGTGTCACTGGCCTCGGGCGTGTCCGCACCCGGCTGGCCGTTGAATGGCAGCGCCGTGTGCACATCCGTCGGGGATCAGAGGACGCGACGATCACCACGGATGGTGCCCAGGGCGCGATCATCGCCTGGGCGGACAACCGGGTCGCCGTCGGTACCAATCACGTCTTCGCCCAGCACGTGTCCGGCTCGGGGACGGTCGATCCCCTGTGGCCCGTGGACGGGCGGCGCCTCTCCGGACGCCGGCGTCATCACGAGAAATCCGGGCGATCGCCGTTTCCGGATGGCGAAGGCGGAGCGGTCGTAAGCTGGCAGGCATTCACCGTTCACATCAACCAGTTCGCGCAGCTTTCGTTCCGGGGCAATGGGTTCTGGACCCGGCCTGGCCAGCGCGGGTGGGAAGGCCCTGGCGCTCAGCGATCGTGACCAGACGTTTCGCCCAAAGATGGTTTCGGATGGCACGGGCAGCGCGGTCGTGGCATGGGAAGAAGCGGCCGACGTGATCGCCCAGCACGTCCTGATCTCAGGGGACCTTGATCCGTCGTATCCCCACGGCCGGGCGGGCTCTGGTTGCGAGCTCCCGAGCGGCCCGGGGCGACGTGGCCCTGGTCGCGGCGGGCTCGGGCGGGAGCGATCCGGGACCCCTGGTCCGACGGCCGCGACGGCAGCATCGACGTCTACGCGATGCAGGTCCTGTTCGCCACCCCGGTCCAGCGTGCCGCCTCCGGCGCCGGTCGTGGACGCGCTCACGTTCGAGCGCCCGCCGTCGAGTCACGGGGCGCGATCCGCTCGCCCTGCGCTACATCCTGCCGCATGACGCCGACGTGCGCCTCGCCGTCTTCGACGCAAGCTGGCCGCCGGGTGCCGCGAGCTGGCCTCGGGTGTCCGCACGGCGGGTGAGCACAGCGTGGACTGGGACCGTCGCGACCGGACCGGGAATCGGGTACTGGCCGGGCTCTGTTTCGCGCAGCTCGTGAGCGAAGGGCAATCGATCACGCACAAGATCGCACGCTGCAATAAGGGCGTGTTAGAGTGCCGCTCATGACCGACCGCCGCGACACCGGCGGACTGCGCGAGCCGCTCACGGACCGCGACGTTCCACTCGCCATGGACGCCGCGGAGTTCCGCGCCTCGGCCCGGACACCGTCTGGTGGATCAGCTCGCCGAGCTGCTGGCCGCGCTCCCTCGCGGCCGGTGGCACGCGGCGAATACCCGGCCGCGGTGCGCGAGGCGCTTGGGCTGGGCGGTCCGCTGCCCGACACTCGGCACCGCCGCCGGGCCGCTGCTCGAAGAGACGGCGCGGCGGCTGTTCGATCATTCGGTGTTCAACGGCCACCCGCGCTTCTTCAGCTGCATCACCTCCTCCCCACGCGCCGATCAGGGTCCTCGCCAGCTCCTGGCGGCAGCCCTCAATGCCAACCTGGGCGGCTGGCCACACACTCTCTCCCGCGCGGCCACCGAGGATCGAGCGCAGACGGTGCAGCAATACGTAA
>ERZ1370068.10806-contig-9471_pt1 | contig 42789 bp, 78 predicted proteins | sample MGYA00561227_ERZ1370068 | MGnify/ENA primary metagenome ERZ1370068 (study PRJEB38410, sample SAMEA6850437) | metagenome | study: Metagenomic assessment of the ecological functions of the soil: analysis of the soil microbiota associated with the... | reverse complement strand
CCATTACGTATTGCTCCGGGGTTCTGCCGCCGCCCGTGGCTTCCGCGGCCAGCTGGCGCGCCGGACGCTCAGCATTCGCGTTCTCGCCGCGGCGATGACATCGGCTGCCCATTCCTGATCGTGCTCGATCGAATGGTGAACCTCGCTCACGCGCTCCGCAAACCATCGAGTTGAGCCGCCAGAACCGAATTCCAGCACGCGATCTTCCGGTCGGAAGGTAAAGCGGAGATGATCGTCAGTTCACGGTCATCCATCCACGGACTCGGCAATTGATCGGAATCCCTTTTCCTCGTTCGCCAGCGTGGCGCGAATGCCGCAATGCGCAAACAGCCGCCAGCCCAATCTCCGACATTCTTCAGAAACATAAACGTCCCAACCTTGATCTTCCGATCGGTGTGGGCCAGAAAAGGCAGTAATCGATGAATGACATGGATAACGTCGATCCCTGCACTGCAGGAGGAGCGTCTTCAGGCGTGAGTGTCGTGCATGTCTGTTCGCGCGGAGGTGACACGCCGCGCCCGTCGCCTGCGCGACGGTTGCACCGACAGCTCGGGCGAATGGAGGCGATGCGGCCGCAGCCTCTTCCTGCAACGCGAAAAAAGGGCTCACTGGCCGCCGATGGAGCAGTTCTTCATTTTGAGCGAGTGCCTAGACGCGAATGCCGCCGTGGGTTGCTCGATCATGTGGAACTGTAAAGAACCTTATCCCTGACTTCAAGCAGCACCTCGCCGCCGTGGACGACCCTTATGGTCGCCGCTCGTCCGTTGAGAGATATGGCGTAAGGTGAGCGTTTGTCGCCCACACCCCGAGAACGAAGATTCGCTGGCAACCATCTCTCCCAGCGCATTCCAATGAACTTTTCCAAAGCGGCTCCACCACGTGACAAGAAGAGACGAGTCGCCCTTGTGCTCTGCCTCACACTGGCGGCAACCGCGACGGTCGTGGCGCAGGGGATTTTGGGCGCATGGCTGACTTACCATCTGCGCAATTCCTTTGTGTCGCGTTCACTGAGCCACACTCTGGCTTTGGCGGTTTTGGCTGTTGCCACTGCTTTTCCGGCCCCAGTTCCGGGATGTCGGCGGCACCGTTCGGATGCCGTGGACATGGACGGTCCTTTTGATTCTGCCGTGTCTGCCTCTAAATCTGATTCTTTGCGCGGCTCCTCCAGGCTGGATCATCCGTGGAAAGCGGCCGATCTGCCTCATCTGGATCGGCATGGCAACCGCGTTGCTTTCAGAAAGAGCTTCGCGCAGGCCCAGAGGTTACGCTGATTTCGACGGTTTCCTGGAGACGCAGCCGAGACTAACGATCCTCGATATCTTCGTTAGCTTTTGCGCTCGTGCATTTCGATCTCGGCGCTCCCATGGTTCTCGTCGCTTTCTGGTTCGGGATTGCCATTGGCATCGTACGCCCGGTTTCCGGCAGTCTCGGCTGCGGGTGCATCCTTCTTCATGGGCTGATCGACGCGCATCAGCCAACTTCATCCCGCCTTTACAACAAGCTGTGGATTCCCACTCACTCACTTCGCTTTGCGCGATCGCTACTTTCGTGGTTTTCTGGAGACACCCAAAACTGCGAACAACCTGTCGTCGAGGATTAGCGACAAGGATCAGCCCGGTGAGTTTGATGAGAGGCTTGAAGCAGATAGTCTTTGGGTTTACGCTTCTCAATCCGCTGCTTCTCCGCTTGCTCTTCACATCTCCAAAGCCACTGGCCCCAACGTAGTGTGTCAGCCCGGTCGACGATCGGGCCTTTGGAAGCGGTGCTCCGTCGAAGGCGGCCCGCAGGCTTTGACTACCGCCACGCCCGGTCAAGGGCACAAGCGGCAGATCCGCCGACAGAAAGTGAGCGCCTCCAGTGCAGCTTTATCTTCAGCGAAGCGCGCGAGAGGCTCCTGGTAAAGGTGAAGCCGCCACCGGCTGGGCGGGGGCTTTACAACTCTAACAGCCTCTACAATTGACGTTCCGATCCAGTTGGGATGTTCTCCAATGATCTTCGCATGTCCATCGATTCCGGATCAGTTCAATATATCCTCGTGAATACCCAGACCGAACAGAATAGGGGATTGAAACCCAATGCAGCAAGCGCAGCTCTCAATGAGCCTGCGGTCCACATCGCCCGATGACCCCACCTCTCGATAATTGCGGCGATAGCGTGTTCGAGGTCACCACGTTCATGAGGTGGCATCGACTAAACACTGCTGATAGTATCTCGTCATAGCGGCCGACTATATTTTCGACCGATGGAACCGCCAACCGTATCTACGCCACCAGCCATTGACCACTGGCGCGCTTCCTGAAGGAATCTCCAGCCTTCTCTTGATGTCAAATGTTCAAGAACATGCTCCGTGTTAAACATAGCGGCGACCGTAGCGCTGGCGGGAATGGAAGCGAACGCCTGATGTCTAAATCCCGATCGCGTAATTCTCCCATCCACCTAAGCGCTTCTGCCCGCAACCGGGGTGGATTCTTCTCCCCGGCCCCACAACGGGTGCGTGATGCCTGTTCTAAATACTTCGCAGACGGATTCAACTGGATTGTAACCGAGAAAACCACGCATGCTGTGGCTACGAGTGGCCTGGCGCAATATGAGCTGGCTCCGAGCGTTTGGACGTGGCGCCAAAGGCCGACATCTGCCTCGCACCCACAGCATTCGAGTGCTTCGATAGCCCGAACAATCCCTTCGGCGATGCAACTGCGACGCTCCGCCACAGCTTTCGACGCGACTTATACGCTGACTGATTCGCCTCGAGATTCCCGTAACAGCGTCGGTCAAATAAAGCTGAAGCCATCCGGCGGGTAACTCACCTAGTGCATCCAACACAATACTCTCCCAATCCTCTGTTAGTTCACAGTCGTCTTCGAGGATCATCGCTGGGGCGATACTCAGAGCTTTAACATAACGGAGAATGCCGATATGGCTTCTACGGCGGCCCACCGCCCGCCGCGGATATAGTCTTCTTTCCGAAACAAATTGCCACTTGCCGCCGTAACAGTCCATATGCTGCACATCCTGGTATGTAATATCCTCCAACGGCAGCGGTAGCATCAAAGAACTCGAACTTTGATCGCCGTGATGCAAGATGTGTCGTATGAATTCTCGGCGGACCGAGGCGCCGATGAGACTAATAACACACGTGGCTCGAATCGGCATGAAGTAGATAGAAGGAGGCGGCTTGTCTGGCGAGAGTCGATTACCGAACGAAACGGCGCGTAGCGGGGTCGCCAGACGGAGGAGTTCATAGGGTGTCTCTGACCAGAGCAAGGCAAGCTATATGATGGGGAATCTAATGGACCGCAGTTACCGCCATTTATTCCGACTCAGTCTCGAAGCGAACATCAGCACCTCCCTAAGCCGCCAGCCCCAGTTCTTTACGTCGACATTTTGGTATGCGACCTTTTGCCTGAGCAGGCCCCGGGTGATAAACCGAGCGACCGATGTGGAATCCGATAGGATTTCATCATCAGCGGGAATTCGTTCTAGAACGTTCGTCCTAAGAGCGCAAAAAACGGAATGCATGGGGCCGCAGCCGTATCATCGATGCACGGGCTCGGAGTAATCAGATGAGTGGGGACAGCCTCGAAGGCGGACCATTCCTCATCGAGAAACAACTCTGCGCCAGGTAAAGCCGTTGCACTTACTGGGACAAAGACAACCTCGCCTGTTCGGACGGCGCTGACAATCGCTCCAATAATCCACGGGGATTGGACATTTTGCTCGGAAGAGACTTGAACGAAATCAGCGAGGCACGTTGCCCGTAGCCATGAAGTCCTCTTCGGCAATTCCCGAGTAATACGACGACTACGTCCACCTTCGGCTCGAAGCTCCATGACAGCCAACGTCGCTCAGAAGTCCCCTACATTGGTAGGATCACGACGATCAGTATTGGCCGCTATCCCTGCCGACCCGGATCGGCGCGGCGAACTCCAGAGTAATTCAGCCTCTGCGGCGCACCGGGCGGCGTAGTGCGTCCTCTCTCCAGAAGCGCGGGTCTCCGTCGAACAAAAGAAGTGGAGCCTTCTCATTTGCAGCTCTTTCTCGCGAGAGCGGCGCTCTACAAGCCATGAGCGCAACGTTGCGATCCCGTCCTGGGTCCGCTGTTCGGCCTGCATGCAGCAATGCCCCAACAGGGGTCCTGAGTTTAGGCGGACTCGGCGCCTCTTTACTTTCAGAGTGACGATTACGCGGTACTCGCTGTTCTCATGCACTGTCTCGACGCCATGTCGAAGTTATCAGAACTCGACCCAACGCTTATGAGGTGATCAAGCGGTTGAGCGCGAGCTCAAATGACCAAACGGCCGTCGCGGATTTCCAGCGTCGGTCGCCGCGAGGTCGCAAGCACGCGTCGTGCGTTGCGACGACGAGCGTCGACCCGCGATCACGCACGAGGGAGAGTAGCAGCTCGACAATGCTGTCGCCGGTTTTGGAATCGAGATTGCCCGTCGGTTCATCGGCGAAGATCACACCCGGATCGTTGATGATCGCGCGGGCGAGAGCAACGCGCTGTTGTTCGCCGCCGGAAAGTTCGGGCGGCAAATGTTGCGAGGCGATCCCCGAGTCCGACTCGTTGCAGAGCGGATTCACCGGCTTAGCCTTTGTGTGGCCGCCGATCATCGACGGCAGCATCACGTTTTCCAGCGCCGTCAGTTCCGGAGAGAAAGTAACCCTGGAAGACGAAGCCGATGCGTTCGTTGCGGATGCGCGCCTGGTGGACTCGCCGCCATTGTAGAGCTTGCGCCCTTCGAAAATGACCTCTCCAGCTTCCGGCGTTCGGGACCGGCGAGAGTGTGACAGCAACGTGGTCCTTTCAGCCCCCGAAGCTCCGCACAAAAATATCGCCTCGCCTTTGCAATTTCGAGCGCTGATTCCGCGCAGCACTTCGATATGCGTGAACCGAGTTTGAAAGAGCGACGCAGATCGCGAGCGATGATTTGCGGTTGAGGCGCGGCGGTCACGGTTGCTTTCCCAAAACGATCGCGAGTTACGCCAGGCGAACCTACGGCGCCGGGCTGATCTTGAGCCAGCATGAACCGGTTTGGTTGTGCGGTCGTGCTCACCGTGTCCACGACTTTGACCGTTTGGGTGATGCCGGAGTCGAGGAGAATGACCTCGTTGATTTCGCCGGGATTTGGCGCTCTGAGTATCGGGTTCATCTGCGACTTCGATCTGGTAAGGGACCGTGCATGGCGGCCCGATACGCGAGTAGGTAAGCGTGAGGTGACCGTCTTCTACCATCGGCACTGGACCGGCATCCGCGTCGGGAACAGTCGGATCGAGTCTGAGCGAGAATTCAGCGTAATTGCTCAGCCGTCCTGGTCAAAGTCGTCGTCGAGTGTGCCGATACTCGGATAACGCGCGAGCCAGGCATCAGCGGTATCTTTGGCAAAGACCGAGACCTCGCCGATGCCCGGGAGGTTGCCGTCATCGGCGGTCAGGCGAAGCAGATAGATGCCGGGCTCGGAGAAAGAAACGTTGGTTGCGGTGGCATTGGGCGTTTCAAACATCGCAGTGCCAGGGCCATCCTGCTTCGACCACGCAAACGTTAATGCATTTGGTGGATCAGGCTGATGGTCGTCGGTAACCGTCGCTGCCAGGGCGACACCCGTTATGTTTCCGCTTACTTCCGGACCAGTCACGACCTTTGGCGGAAGTTCGGTTCGCTGGCGCCGGGCGAACCGCCTGCCGCCGCGCTCAGGCGCCAGTTGGCTTCGGCCACATAAGACCCGCCCGTTGCGAGGGGATCGTAAATCACGAGCGTGCATCCGCCGCCGTCCGCGCTCGAATACCACCCGCCGTCGTAGGTAAAGTCGAGGAGGGTGAGACCGTTGGCCGCCTTGATTACGAGGCGCTCGCCTTCATTGGCAGATCTCCAGTCCATAGGCCGAGGGGCGTGACTCCCGCGCCGTAGCGCGGTAAAGGCTGGGGATTCGCCGCCACCACAGCAAATGCGCCCGGCGCCAGGGTGATCGCGTTGTTGCCCGAGCAACGTAAAACTTTATACCGAAACAAATTGCGCGCCGCCCAGATCGATCGGTGTGCTGCCGATGTTCTTCAGTTCGATGAACTCGAGATCCTTGTCGGTAAAGACCGGGTTTACGAGCGAGCTCCGCTGGCGTTGGATCAGTTGGGTGGTAGTTGATTTCCGTGATGGTGAGGTTTCCGGTGGCTGCAGGCGTATCCGTCGAATAGCGTTCGTTCGCCTCAGGCCGGACCACTTGCTGACCTAGCGAAGCGGTGGGTTGTTGGCGCCGGTCAATGCGGTGTGGGTGGGCTTATAGGCACGTGCACGGATGCGCGTCGTTGCATCGATGGTGATCGGCCCTGAGTACGTCTCGGCGGGAACCAACGGACGGGACGCCGCCGCCCGTCGGACGCGGATCGTTGCCATTAAGCGTGTAGTAAATCGTCGCGAGCGCGGGTCCGGTCATCGTCACTTGCTGACCAGGCGCGACATTGCCGCCAGACGGTATCAGCGTGACCGGGCCGACCCACTGGGAGTCGAAGAAGTTCGCGCGCTGCTGGAGATAATCCTTGAGCCGTTGAATTTCCGCCGCCTGGCTGGCAGTGATCGTGTTGAACGGGCTGAATTGGGCGCGTCCCAGCTCCGCTTCGCATGTCCCCACCGCGCCACATCGCGAGTTACCCGCTTCTACCCAGGGCTACGGTTGCGGCGAGGCGGTGATCGATCAGCGCTTCCACATCTTCGCTTCGCGAAAGGTTATTGCGCCGCCGCGGCGGGTTCCTGCCAGCGGTCGATGTATTTTTGATAGAACTCGATGTCACCGAAGAGCCGATTCCACCATGGGTAATTGAAGGAAATCCGACCGCTGATCGCCGTTTGTGGTGGCGCTGCCACGTTGCCCGGGATTCGCGTGCGGCGTCCGTCCGTTGAGGAGAGTGCGCGATCGAAGTCCCCAAATCGGACCAGCGACCATCTTGCCGCTACGCGTTCCTTGCACCCAATAACCCGCTCAGGCGGAGCGCATCGACGCTGAACATCCAGACGTTGAGCGGGTGGTGGTCAATGCACCCTGGGGATCATCGAGCCACTTGGCATAGCCAGTGGTAGGGATTGTTATATCCCGGGCTTTGCAGCACGGTATACATGCGTTGGCGACGTAACCAGTCGTTGGAAGTTCGCCAGATACTCGCTCTTGCGCGGTCGCGCCGCGGTATCGCCGAGGTCGAGTTCTTTCCGGATAGTAAAAGGCCATGGTTTGCCCACCGGCGCTAAATCCCGAGTCGCCCGAGTCGGTGGCGATCGAGCTTTCCAAAGAAAAACCACCCGTTTTCCCAACTGCGTCGTTGTCGTAAACGTCAAGGTGTTGTGCGATCAATCGACGCGATTGTTATCGCGACGGTAGATTTTTTCCGGCGAGGTTGTAGATGCCGAAGTAATCGATCGAGCTTTGGGCGGGCGGCGCTGAGCGCGCGCTTCCATTGACATCGAAGAAAGCCTCCACCTGCCTCGAATCGGGGGCGTAGCGATTGATCGGGCAGCGACTGAGCGCATGCGAGAGCGGGTTGTGTAGAGTCGGAAACGTCGAAATCGAAGGGTCCGGCTGAGCACGTAATCCGGAACCGGAAGCCATGCCGAGGATCGAGACGTTCCGGTCGGCGTCATCCCGGGCGCGACGAAATTCCAACGTTCACATTGTATTTGGCGTTATTGAGCGTGCTCTGACCCGCGCCGATCGCATGACTGTGTCGCCGTCAACACTGGAGCCGTTCGTGAATCAAAGCGCGGTTGTCCGGGGCAGCGGGCTGCCTTGCACCCAGAGCGAACGAAGGTTGATCGCCGGTATCGGGCGGCGAGCCGGCGCCGAAATTCGTGATGCGAAAATCGGCATGGGCGAACTGAAAGTGGACGTGGTCGAGTCGAGGTAAGACATATCCGGCCGTTTCGGTTTCACCGGGCAGCAATCCGGTCTTGAAGACGCGGGCGCGGATCACTGCCGTCGATGCGACCGTGATCGGATTTGCATACAGCGTCGAGGTCGCGAGTCGGGACGTTCCGTTCGTCGTGTAGCGAATGACTGCGCCCGCAGCCCGGCGAGGCCTGGGTGAGCGTCAGTTGAAAGGCAGCCGTGATTGCGCGCTGGCCTTCGAGAAGTTCACCTTTCCCGCGACGCCGCTCCTGAAAGTTGTTGGGATCGCCTGGAGTTGGTGACGTATAAAGCCCGCCGAGGCCGGATCGGTAAGATCGCGCCCATAGGAAACGTTCGCCGTCTGTGCGGGGTAGCCCGTAAAGTTGGAGGCGATGGCGTTGCTTACGCGTCGTAACTGCAGAGTGCTCTCCTGCTGGATTCAGCGTGAAGCTGGTATGAAGCGGTGCCGTGACGACGGTGCGATTTTTCCCTGACGCCCAAATGAGCATGCGGTCGTCTGGCGAAGATCGACCGCCGGGAAGCCCACGACGTGGTTCCGTCGTAGAGATTCCAACCGGTCATCGTTACTTCGTGGCGGTGCTCGGATTCCAGATCTCGATCCAGCCTTGGCAGCGTTCCATCTTCATCGCGGATGCCGTTGGTATTCGTGGCCGGAATTCCATGATCCGAACATCCTGTGCGCGGACTTCGGCGATTAGAACGAGAAGGAGCGCAAGTCTGAAATACGACACAACGTGTGTGATGCATGAGAGAGGGGACGTGACCACGCTGCTCCTCTTCCGCATTGTCGTCAAGCCGCGCAGCTAAAGGCGTCAGCGCAGCAATTCGAAGACGGCTGTGTTCTCCGAGAAATCCGTGAAACAGCTTCGGCGCCAGGGCCCTTCGCCGCGAGGGAGGACGTCTTCTGCCGTCGTCAAGGCGGCAGGAGTCAGAAAGGCAGCGGGTTCCTTGTGCCCTTCCGCGGGCGGACCGTTCGGTCCCGTGGCCCATGTCAACGCGGGATGACCCGAGGCGGTCGTGCCCAAGGAGCGAAACACCGCGATCTGGCGCAATGGATGGCCATTGAGTGTCAGCCCACCGATCGCATTCAGCCCCACAGCGACGACTAATGATCGGTCGCCCGCGTGCTGATCGCCGTTCCGATGGCCCGATCGAGCGCCAGCGTTTCTTCAAGCGTGCGCTCACCCTGATTCCGTTCCGCAGCTTCCGTAACAAGACCCGCATCGACGATTGAGCGAAGTAGCCGTTGCCGTTGATCTGCAGGAATTGAATGGCGCGACGCACCATGTCGGAAAGAGAAGGCTGCTGGCTGCCGGATTCGATTTCGTCGCTAAAAGCGAGGGGACCCGGCGCAAAGACGCCGACAATTTCCTTCTCCCGATATGTCGAAGCGTTTTCGAGATCCGCTTTCGTCCAGACCATCTCGGCCCCGCGTCGCTCGATTCCCGCAAGGAGATCCTGCCCGTCTTTCCGTCGTCCCTTTGGTCCTTCGGGCAGGAAATTGGCGCAACCGCCTCCGAGCGCCACATCCATTGATGTGTGCGCTGCAAGCTGCGCGGCAATACTCTCGATATCGCGGGCATCGGCCGTGTGTGCGTAAAGGCTGCCGGCGCCGCATCAGTAAGTTCTCCGTTGGTCACGAGGCCAACCGCACGGCCTTGGGCTTTGGCAATTTCCGGCAGGAGTGCGCAACGGCTTGCCACGCTCATCGACGGAGAGACTCCTCTGATTAACCTTCGCTCCAGTCGCAAGTGTGCCGTCGCCGCGGCCGCGACATCAGGCACGGCGACATCGCGCGCGGAATTCAACACGTACGCGGTGTGCGGAAGGTCCTCGATGGCCAGCCGATACTCCCAGCCCCCAGCATAGGAGGGCGTGCCGCTGGCGAGTTGGCGCGCGGTGAGGCCGTTGCTGATGAACACAATGACCCCAAAGCGTTTCTGGACCACCCAGACTTGAAAATACAGGACCCCGAGCGCGACGAAAACCAACAGGCAAAAGAGCGCAAGCGAGTTGACTGTTCGGGCTTCATTGAAAAGCGAGAGCGGCGATTCAATGGAGCGCTTCCCGCAATGGCAATGCTCGAATCGTCACGCCGCGCCCGGCGCACCGAGTCGGTCTGTCAAATCGGACGAGAGGCCCGTTCGACCGTCCGAATTTGCATAAGCGATTTCGGGCACCGCCGTTTCCGCAGTTCGAGCCGTGCCACGCTGGCCGGCGGCAAGTTGCGGCGATGGCTGGCTTCCGAGAACATCGCCGGCCGCGTGCGGAGTCCGCACGGTTCTGGCCGTCGCGAGGTCGATCAAGCATGTCCGAAATTTCAGCGTATCCCATGCCAGTGATCGGATCGAAGAAGCGCTCAGGGCTGCGTTATCTTGAGCACAGAGCACTGAGCACTCGGACAATGCGAGAGAATGCTTTCTGTCCGCACCATTCGTGGATAAGGAACGCTCGCTGCAACCCGCTCGCCATGATTTCCCTGACAATTGAACGATTGACGAAACGCTTTGGCGAAACGGTGGCGCTGCACGCGAGTCGATCTGCGCATTGAGGCCGGCGAAATCTTTTTCTGCTTGGTCCAAGCGGCTGCGGCAAGACCACGCTGTTGCGTTCGCTCGCCGGATTCTACATCCCGCGAAGAGCGGTCGCATCCTGTTCGGCGACGAGGACGTGCACCCGCGTGCCGCCGCATCAACGCAACACCGGCATGATGTTTCAAAGTTACGCGCTCTGGCCACATCTCACCGTCGCCAGAAACGTGGCCTTTGGTCTCGAAGAGCGCCGCGTGCGGACGGCGGAGATCGCGCAGCGCGATGCGGCAGGCGCTCGATTCAGTGAAGATGGGCACGTTCGGTGATCGGAAGATCAATCAACTTTCAGGCCGGACAACAACAGCGCGTTGCTCTGGCGCGCGCGCTCGTCATCCGTCCGCGATTGTTTGCTGCTTCGATGAACCGCTCTCGAATCTCGACACCAAGTTGCGCATCGAAATGCGCGGCGAAATCCGGAGGGTGTGCAAGGAGTCGCAGCTTGACCGCCATTTATGTGACGCACGATCAAAAGGAAGCGCCTCTCGATCGCCGATCGTCTGGCGATCATGGGAAGGCGAGACACATTCGCCAGGTCGGCAAGCCGGCTGAGGTGTATCGCGCGCCGACATTCGCGTTTCGTCGCCGACTTCATGGGCGAAACCAATTTCGTCGAAGGCCTGCGTGGCGAACGTGCGCAATGGCCACGTGCTGTTGTGGAAACGCCGTTGCTGCACTTTCGAGGCGACGATCGGCGGGCAGGACGTGGAAACCGCAGCCTGGCGATGCGGCGACGCTGTCGATTCGGCCGGAAAGCTGGAAACTGGGCGCGGCCGCCACTGCACCCAATGCATTGGCGGGCCGGCTTGGCGAACGCGTCTATCTCGGCGAGATGGCGCAATATCAATTCGCCGCGGGCGCGCACACGTTAAAAATCTTCGAGCTCAATCCGCGCTACGTCGAACTGAGCCCGGAGCGCGAACTTTACGCCAGCGTCGAGCCGGAGGACGCCGTCGCTCTGCCTGGATGAAGAACGCCGTCCTCGCGCTCGCGCTGCTCATCGTCCTGCTCGGTCCGATTGCACTTGCGGCCAAAGCGCGACGTGGCGCCGCAGCCGGGAGAGCGCGCGCTCGTGCTCATCACGCCGCACAATGAAGCGATCCGGGCCGAGTTCGGGCGCGCGTTTGCGGCGCATTATCTCGCGAAAACCGGGCAGCGCGTGCGGCTCGATTTCCGCACGCCTGGCGGCACTGAGCGAGATTACGCGATACATTGCTGGCGAATATCTCGGCGCATTTCAGAACCACTGGATTCATACGCTTGGGCAAGCCATGGAGCGTTATCGTCGAGCGCAACTTTGCCAACGCCAAAGCGCCTGCAGATGACGCCCTCGCGCAGGAGGCGCGCAAGGCGTTTCTCGCCTCCGAATGTCTCTTGCAAGATGGATCTTTCTTCGGTGGCGGCGCGCTACCGATTTCAATCTGCAAGCCGCCGCGGGTTACCTCGTCGATTCCGGTTTCGTCAGCGCACATCCGGAGATTTTCAATCCGCAAAATATCCCGCAGACGCTGAGCGGCGAGCCGTTCTACGACGCGCCGGGCCGTTGGATCGGCAGTGTCGTTTCGTCATTCGGCATCGTCTATAACACCGACTCGCTCGCGCGCCTCGGCATCAAGCAACCGCCAACGCGCTGGGGACGATCTTGGCGAGCCGGAATATTTTCACGAGATCGCGCTCGCCAATCCAACGCAAAGCAGTTCGGTCAACAAATCGTTCGAGATGCTCATTCAGCAGCAGATGCTTCGCGCGCGGTGGAAACGCGGCGCACGGATAATGGCGGACCGCTTTCTCCGGACCAGGAAATGGAAGGCCGTGCGCGCGGGCTGGACGCAGGCCATGCGACTCCTCATGCGTGGATCGGTGCGAATGCGCGCTACTTCACCAACGCTTCGACCAAGATCGCGATCGACGTCGGCGCCGGCGAAAGCGGCGGCCGGTATGGCCATCGACTTTTACGGCCGCTTTCAAAGCGAGTCGGTGGCGAGCGCCCGACGGCTCATCGCACGTGCAATATGTCAACGCCGCGGGCGGCACGTCCGTCGGCGTCGATCCGATCGGCCTTTTTCGCGGCGCGCCCAACGCGGACGTGCGCGCGCGAGTTTATCGCCTTCGTCATGTCGATCGAGGGACAGGAAGCTGTGGAACTGGAAAGTCGGCGCGCCCGGAGGTCCTCAGCGTTATGCAGCTTCGCCGGCTCCCGTGCTGCCGCAGCTTTACGCGCCGGAGTTCAAGCCGCTGCGCAGCGATCCCGGAGGTCAATCCATACGAACTCCGCGAAGACTTTCACCTATCACGAGAAATGGAGCGCGCCGCTCTTTCGCAGCATCGCGCTTCATCTTTCGCGTCGATGTGCATCGACACGCATCGACGAACTGACGGAAGCGTGGCAGGCATTGATCGCGGCCGGACTTTCCGCCCGAGGCGCGGGCTGGCTTTCGAGGAAGTGAATCAGGTCGATTACGTCGGCGGCGGGCGGACGGGTTCGCGAAGCGCTCGGCCCGAACAAGATCAAAGAGGTGCAGCTCGCCAAAGAGCTCTCGGACAAATTCCGCGCTGCAGTACCGTCGCGCGGTGGAACTCGCGCGCGAAGGCAAATAACCAGGCTTACGGGCTCGAGCGTGTGCGCTGGTTGCGGAAGCGCATCGGACCACGAACGTTCGAGCGACATCATCTGGAGGCCGCGTGCACGGCACAAGACCCAAATGTCTGGAACCCGGTTTTGGCGACTCTCAATATCGTTGCAGGCTCCTGCCGAGGCATACAAATCGCTTTCTCGCGCGGATCGAGAATTTGCCGATGACCCAATTGCCACCGCTTTCGCCCGAGGAAAAAGAGCAAGTCCTGCAAACGATCGAGATGTTTGGAGTGATCGTCCAGGCTTCGCCGAACGACGCGCAGTCTCTGGAGATTCTCAGGGACGCCTATGTGCGAGTGGGCAGGTGACCGACGCGGTGCAGGCGGCGCGCAAACTCGGAGAGATCTTCACACGGCGCCGAGCAGTACCCACCGGGCGATGCGGGAATTCGAGTACGTCCTCGAACATGAGCCGGGCAACGTTGAGGCCGTAACGATTCTCGCCGAAATCGAGGAGAAACTCGCAACAGGCAAAGGCGAAATGGCCACGACGGCGAGATCGATCTCGATTATCGAGTCGGCGGTGGGTGGCAACTTGATGGCTGACATCGCAGACCATGAAGACACGCTACGAGAAGCGCGGCGACGATTGACGCGGTCAACAAGACCTTGGTTGTCGAGGACGGCAACGAAGCACTGATGAAGTTCCTTCTGATGCACAGGATTGCCGCGGAGGACGTGCTGCGGACCTCGCTGGATCGCGTCGCAAAAAGAACAAGGATCTCGCCCCGAACACGATGGCGCACTCGCTACCTCGACGAAGTAGTGCGGCGCGGCGGGCTCGATCTCGAAGCAACGCTGTGCACGATCGTGGATCGTTCGAAGTTCGCCTACATCCCGCTCGAATATTACGAGGTGGATCGGCAGATCGTGAAGATGCTGCCTGAAACGGTGACGCTCGGGCGCTTGATCGTGCCGTTCGATGTCATCAGCCGCACGCTGATGGTGGCGCTCGCAAATCCGTTTCGACGCTGCGGGCAAGGACGCCGTGCAGCAACTCGTCGACTTTAACATTCAGTGGCATATCGCTTCGCCGAGCGGCGATCACCAAGGTGCTCAGCGAAGACGCTATCGCGTGGCGGCGCCGGGAATCATTGGCGCGGGTCCCGAAATCCTGGGTTCAAACTTGCCACCGCGTAAACGATCATGAGCGTAAAATCTTTCGGAGAACGAATCGCGGATGTCCTGATGGAGGATGGGCTGTTGCTTCCCAGCCAGCTGGAGGAGGCGATGGAACTGCAGAAGAAGCAAGGCGGACGGCTGCTGAAGATTCTCACCGACAAGCATTATGTGACCGAGCAGGACATGGTGATCTCCATGGGCCGCTGCCTGGACACGCCGCCCGTCAATCTGTCGAAGGTGCGCGTGCCGGAGGAAATTCAGCGCTCGTGCCGAAGGACATGGCGCGCGCAGCTACAAGCTCGCGCCCGTGGCGAAGCTTGGAAACAAGCTCTTTCGTGGCCATGGCCGATCCGCTGAACGTGCTGGCGCTCGACGACCTGCGCCAGCGCACGAAGCTCGAGATCGTGCCGATGATCACGACCGAGCGGAGCGTCGTCGAGGCGTTGAGCGGTGTCGGCACGGGCGGAGCGTCAATGGAGCAGGTGCTGCAAGGATGCGGCCAGCCAGGCGGACAACGTCGAGGAGGTGAAGACAAACGCGAGGAGATCGACCTCGACAAGCTGGCGGTCGAGTCCGAGGACGCGCCGGTGGTCAAGATCGTGAACCTCATCCTGGTGCAGGCGCTCAAGGAGAAGGCCTCGGATATTCACATCGAACCTTTCGACAGGATCCTCAAGCTGCGCTACCGCGTGGATGGCAATCTGATCGAAGCGAGTTCGCCGCCGAAGGCGCTGCAGTTGCCCATCGCTTCGCGCATCAAGATTCTCGCCGGTCTGGACATCGCGGAGCGCCGGCTGCCGCAGGACGGTCGCTTCCGCATCCGTGTCTCGGGCAAGGAAGTCGATCTGCGTATCTTCGCTGCTGCCGACGGTGCATGGCGAAAAGATCGTCATCCGTATCCTCGACAAAGGCGCGCTTTCGGGCTCGCATCGACACAGCTCGGCATGGACGAGTACACCGTCGGCGTTTTCCGCAAGGCCGTGGATGCGCCGCACGGGATGATCCTCGTCACCGGTCCGACCGGCTCCGGCAAAACGACCACGCTCTATTCCGTGCTGCAGGAGCTGAATTCAGCCCGGAATACAACATCGTCACCGTCGAGGACCCGATCGAATACCAGCTTCCCGGCGTGAATCAGGTCGCGGTGAAGGCGGAAATCGGCCTCGAGCTTCGCCGACGCCTTGCGCTCCATTCTCCGTCAGGACCCGGACATCGTGATGATCGGTGAAATTCGTGACAACGAAACCGCGGACATCGCCGTGAAGGCCGCGCTCACCGGTCACCAGGTGCTCTCCACGTTGCACACGAACGACGCCGCCGGCGCCATCAGCGCGTCTCGACGACATGGGCATCGAGCCGTTCCTCATCGCGTCGTCGTGCATCCTGACCTGCGCGCAACGTCTCGTGCGGCGCGTCTGCCCGAACTGCAAGGAAGAGTTCGTGCCCGAGCCGGAGGTCTTCACCAAGCTCGGCATCGAGGACGTACCGGCACGACCTTCTATCACGGCGCCGGATGCGATCGCTGCAAACGCCGCGGCTACGTCGGGCCGTGCGGCGGTCATCGAAGTCCTGCCCGATCAGCGAACCGGTCCGGCGACTCATCATCAAGCGGGCGAGTGCCGCGGTCATCAAAAATCAGGCCATCAGCGAAGGCATGAAGACTCTTCGCATGGTCGGAATTGACAAAGCCCGCGAGGGCATTACGACTCTGGAGGAAGTTCTGCGGGTCACCGCAGAAGATCACTAGCGTCGCAATGGGATTACTCGACAATCTTTTCAAACCGAAGCCTGACACGGGCGGAGAAAGATTGCCGAGGGCTCCGCGGAAGCGGGAGTCGAAGGATCGTCTGATGACCACAAGCGACGATCACGGCACGCCCGGCGTCGTGCCGAAGCCTCCACAGTTTCTCGCACCGAAGAACTACGTCCCGCGTTCTTCGATGCAGGTCGTTCCGCCCACGCGCGGGCATCCGCTGCCGGAACGCAAGGCCGCTTCTCCGGAGCCGGATGCCAGGCCGCAGATGGCGAAAGAAATCGTTCTCACACTCGGCGATGTCCTCTCGCGAATTCCTGCGCATTTCCTTCGCCAAGGGATGCCGGACGCTCACCGCGAATTGCGTTTTCCCTGCCGGAGGACTCGCCGCCGACATCGCGCGAGGTCGCGCCTCGGTTTCGCTCGCGGACATCGTCGCGCAGTGCCCGGAAATCTTTGCCGCGGACGCGGAAGGCTCTCGCCGATGTCCCGATTCGCCTTCCGCTGCAAAGCTCGTCGAACAGATCGGGATGACAATGCCTGTGGCGCGCTCAACAGCACTGGCACCGGCCATTGCCGTCGAACGAAGTTTGCGGCTGTGGCGAAGGAATTGGCGGGCGTCGAGTTAATCGGCGGAGGTAAGTGTTCAGTGTTCAGTGTTCAGATTGCGCGCGTCTGACTGAATACTGGATACTGAACACTGCTACTGCTTACTGCTTACCATGAAACCGCTCCCCATCCTCCTCGCTCTCGCCGCCACCGCTCCACGCCGCGCCACCCGAGCCGAAGTTCCGCGCCGTCACGCTCGATGACAAAATCCAGATCGGCTACGGCCTCGCGATCGCCGATGTGGACGGCGACAAAGCGCCCGACATCCTGCTCGCCGACAAGAAACAGTTCGTCTGGTATCGCAATCCCGGTGCATCCAAGGCCGGCGAGGCGACCGCGTGGACAAAGTTCGTCCTCGCGGAGAACCTCACGAAGAACGACAACGTCTGCATCGCCGCGCAGGACATCGACGGCGACGGCAAGTGCGAAGTCGCCGTCGGCGCCGAGTGGAATCCCGGCGACACCGTCAACAGCGGCGCCGTCTTCTACCTCATCCCGCCCGCCGACCGGACGCAGAAGTGGGAGCCGGTGAAATTTCCGAGCGTCGAGCCGACGACGCATCGGATGAAGTGGATCCAGCTCGGCAGAAGAAGGAGTGGGGCGCTCGTCGTCGTGCCCGCTGCACGGTCGCGGCAACAAGAACGGCGAAGGCGCGCCGGTGAAAGTGCTGCTCTACCATCCACCGACACCGCTCAACGATCCAAGCGGTGAGTGGAAGAGCGAGGTCGTCGATGAGTCGATGCACATGACGCACAACTTCGATCGTGCTGCCCGACCCAAACGGGCCTTACGCAGATGATCTGCTGGTCGTGGGCAAGGAGAGTTTGGCTATCGCTCTCCGGCGAGGTGGAGAATGGACGAACTTCACTGCGCGAAATGATCTCACGGCTCCGCAAGGTTTTGCGGGCGGTGGTGGAGATTCGGGAATTCCGCCTGTCATGATAAGCGGAGATTCTCTGCTCTGCGACTGTCGAGCCGATGCATGGAAACCAGCTCGTCTTTTACAAATCTATCGGGCAGACATTGAGCGCCGCGTCCTCACCGACCAGCTCACCGAAGGCCACGCGCTCGCTTGCGGCGACGTGCTCGGCGTGAAGAGCGATCAGATCGTCGTCGGCTGGCGCGGCACGCCGGGGAAGCGCAGCGACCAGTCGGTCTCACATCTGGACACCGCTCGACGACAAGGGCGAGCAGTGGCGCGACAGCGCAGTCGATGACACCGGCATGGCCTGCGAAGACCTCGCAACTCGCCGACCTCGACGGCGACGGAAAGCTCGACATCATCGCCTCCGGCCGCGCGACGAAGAACGTGAAGATCTATTTCAACGAGACGCCGCGCTGAAGCTCGACGCCTTGTTCACCGACGCGCAGGTGGGGACGGCACTCCGTGCCGTCCGCAAATTGCGGACATTTGCGAAGACTCGCAAAGACCTTTCTGCAATGGCAGTTGCTCAATGCGCGACGGCACGGAGTCCTCGCCGTCTGCTGAGCGGCGCTGACTGCGCCTACTCGATCCGTCGCGCCTCTCCCTGCGCGATGAGGCAGAGCTCCGCGGCCTTGAACGCGTGCTCCTGCGTCATCGCATTCTCCGTCCGGTTCAGACAATCCGAGGGATGAGCTGGCCGGAAGAACGGGTAGCCGACTTCGCCGTGGCACTTGATGTGATGCTCGCCTTTGTGGTCCACGAGGAAAAGGTGATCGCCCTCGAAATCCGCGGCGACGTTCAAATACTTCCGCAGCTCCATGTAACCATCCGTGCCGACGACGAACGTGCGCCCGTCGCCCCAAGTCCGCAGGCCGTCGGGGATTGAGCCAGTCGATGCGAATGTAATTCGTCGCGCCGTTGTCCGCGATGAGGTTCGCGTCGCCCCAATCCTCGAACTCCGGATATTCCTTGTGCCGGTAGTTCGCGCACCGAAGCGTTGACGACCTGCGCGTCCTTCCGCTCCGGCGTAATAGAGGAACTGCGTCGAACTGATGCGAGCCGATGTCGCGAGAATGCCGCCCGTTTTCCTTCGACCGAAACCACGCCGGCCGCGACGCCGGCGAGGCTGCGATGCGGGCCGAGGCCGATCACGTTTACGACGCGACCGATCGCGCCCTGCGCGATGAGTTGCCCCGCACACACCGCGCATTCGACGTGCAGTCGCTCGCTGAAATAGCACGGCGTATTTGCGTCCGCTCTCCGCGACCTCGCGCGCGCGAGTCGAGCTGCGCGAGCGTGGTGAAAGGTGTTTTGTCCGTGAAGTAATCCTTGCCCGCGTCCATGACGCGCAGCCCGAGCGCGCAGCGTTCGTTCGGCACTCGCCGCGGCGGCCACGAGTTTGATTTCCGGCTTTTCGAGCACCGCTTCGAGGCTCGGCATTGGTTGCACGCTGGGGAACACGTCGCAGAATTTCGCGACCTTCGCCGGATCGGGATCAAAGACATAACGCAAGTCGCCGCCGGCTTCAGTCAGTCCTTTGCACTGGCCGAAAATGTGCCCGTGGTCGAGCGCCACCGCGGCGAACGGGAACTCACCGGGATCAACGACCGGAGCCGGGCGACCCTCGGGCGCGTAATTCATTCCGTCCGATTTCTGCATGGGAAACGAGACTAGGAATTCCTATCCGGCGCGCCACTGATTTTGACTTCGCCACCGCGAGCGTGAGCACCGCCATCGTGAGGAGCGCGCCGCCGAGAAAGACGAGAGCAGCCACATTGCTGCCGGTCTTATCCTTGATCACTCCGACGATGGACGGGCCGAAAAAACCGCCGAGGTTGCCCACGGAATTGATCAACGCTGATGCCGCCCGCCGCGGCCGTACCCGCCATGAAGGTCGTCGCAATCGCCCAGAACGGCGCGACGCAACACGCGAGGCCCAGCGAACGCGATCGTCAGCCCAGCCATCGCGAGCACCGGATTCTTGAAGTAAGCGCTCGCTGCGAAACCGATCAGCGGACGTAGGTCGCCCCAGCGCGACGTGCGAGCGCCGTTCGCCGGTGCGATCGGAGTGGCGGCTGACGATCTAGCATGGCGATGCCGGCCGCGAGTACGGAATGCGCGTTGATGAAGCCCACGATCGCGTCGCCTTTGCCGGAGAAACCTTGATGATCGACGGCAGCCACAAGCTCGTAGCCGTAGCTGCCGACGTTCAGCAGGAAGTAAATGAGGCAGAAGCAGCCACACACGACCGCTCGCGAAGGCATCCTTGCAGAGTCGATGCTCCTGTCCGTGGCCGAGCACCGCGGCTTCGACGGCGACGTCGATCACGAACGCACGCTTTTCGGCGGGAGAAAGCCAGGCCGCGCTCCTGCGGACCATTCGGCAGAACCGAACAGCACGACAGAGCCCCAGCAGCACTGCGGGGATGGCTTCGGAGTAAGAATAGCCACTGCCATCCTGCCAGCCCGCCGAAGCCGTGCATCGTGCACAGGATTCCACCCGAGATCGGCGAGCCGATGACGCCCGCGAGCGACGCCGCCCACCGCGAACATCGCCATCGGCCCGCGCACGTTCCCGTGTCGGAATACCAATACGTGAGATAAAGGATGACCCCGGAAAAAAGCCCGCCTCCGCCGCGCCGAGCAGAAAGCGCATGACGTAGAACGTCGTCACGCTCTTCATGAACATCGATGCCCATCGAGACGATGCCCCAGAAAACCATGATGCGGGCGATCCAACCACCGCGCGCCGACTCGCTGAGGAATGAGATTGCTCGGCACTTCGAAGATGAAATAACCGATGAAAACAGGCCAGCGCCGAGCTCCATACACGCTATCGAAAACCTTGCCCGGATCGACGCCGAGCACATCGCGCAGGTAGCTTGGCAAAGCCGACATTGATGCGGTCGATGTAGGCGATCACGTAGCAGAAAAAGAGCAGCGGCAGCAGGCGCCACGCGATCTTTACGAGACGCGCGTGTCTTCCGCCGGACTCAAACCGGACGCCGGCGGGACATCGGGAGCGTCGCGAGTTTCGGGGGTGTTTGCATGAGGGCGCTAACACCTAGGAGCGGCACACTCGCGCCGCAAGAGCAAAGTGCCGCGTGGCGCGACCACGGAATTGCAAAGAATGCGCCGGGTGACAAGGTCGCCGCCATGCGCACGCTTCATTGCCCTCCTGTTTCTCAGCGTTCCTACCTTCGCCCTCACAGATGCCGAACTCGCCTCGATCGGTCAACGCGTTTGGAAGAATGAGATGCGGCGGCACGCGCGATGGGCTCACTCTCGTGGAACGCGGGTGAAGACTTCGCATCGCTCGGTATCGGCCATTTCATCTGGTATCCGAAAGGTCCGCACGGACCATTCGAGGAAAGCTCTTCCGAAGCTCGTGAAGTTCCTCGCGACGAATGGCGATGAAGATCCTGGAATGGTTGCACGCCGCAGACTGCGCGTTGAACTCGCGCGCGGAATTTCAGGCGGCAATTTCACAGCGAGCGAATCAAACGGAACTACGCGCGTTGCTCTTCGAGCACGATCCGCCTGCAGAGTCGCTTCCTCGCACAACGCATGGAGGCGAGCCTCCCTAAGATGCTCGCCGAAGCTCCGCGCCGCACAGCGCGACAATGTGCGCGCTCAATTTCAACGAATGCTATCCACCAGCGCCGGAACATTCGCGCTGATCGACTACGTCAACTTCAAAGGCGAAGGAACGAATCACGGCCGAGCGTTACAAAGGCGAAGGCTGGGGCCTCGCTGCAGGTGCTCGCCGGAATGCAGGGCAGCAGGCGCCGGCGCACCAAAGAATTCTGCCGCGAGCGCCGCCGCGATCCTCGCGCGCCGCGCGAAAACTCGCCCCCCGCCCGCAGCGTGAGCAACGCTGGCTCGACGGCTGGAAAAATCGTGTGCGCGCTTACGGCGAATGAGGGCGATGCCGAACTGCGTGGTCGTCTCCCCGGCGGCGACCGCGCAGGGAATCGTCGAGCGGCTACTTTGTTCGGCAGCGCTCCATTGTTCGTCAAAGAAGCCCGCGTCGATGATCTGACCGGGCCATCTGCCGTCAGGCGGCGTGTCGATGTTCACGATCGCCCAGTCGGGCAGCTTCGGCGTCTCGATCGGAATTGTTGAGCAGCGCTTCCTCGCGAAACGTCGGGCCGGAATTGAGGACGATGTAGCGCATTGGATGGAGCGGATTCGGAAAGATGAGAATCGGCTGCGTGATGTGCGGCGTCATACTTCACGCCGTTAAATTCGAGGCGTGTCCTTGGTCCACTTGAGCGGAAGCTTGTCGATAATCTTTGCGAGCACCGCATTACTCGAAGCGATCGCCCCAAAGGACAAGGTTGGCGCTCTGCATGTCTTCATCGCCGATCGCGCTGTCGTCTTTGATCGGTGCGTCGCCGCGGAAAACGCGCCGCCAGAACTCGACGGCGTGCGCGAATTCGTCATTTGCCCATTTGCCGACAGTGTCGTTGAGCGGCTTGCCAGTCGGGCGGACGAAGATGAATGAGCGACATGAAGGCGTGGTCGATCGGGCCGGGTGTAAACATGTCCTTCCGCGGGACGCGTTTCTGAAGCGCCTTGTCGATATCGAGATCGGGATGGCTTTCCAAATGCCGTTGATCTTTCTCCAATGCCGTACTCACGTGGTCCTTTTCAAACACCACCTTCTGCCCATCAATCTCGAGCTTGCCGCTGCTCGGTCGAAGAGGACGCGAAGGAAATGAGCACTGATCGGACGTTCTTTGTCGTGGCAGAAGCCGAGTTCTCCGATAGCAATGTCGCGACGACTTCGGCCCGCTCCCAACAATGCTCGGAGTTCGCATGATCGCCACCTCACGAGCGTGCCAATAAATTGGAGTGTAGGTCACGAACCTGACGACCTTTCGGATACCTCCTTCTGCGCTTTTTCAGCGCGCCGTTGATGAACTCCTCAATCTTCGGCTTCGACTCCGGATGATATTTGTGCGCGCGGTCTGCGGGCCGATGATGTGCGGGAATTCGATGCCTTCCTGCTTCGCGTATTTCACCATGATGTCGGCGGCTTGTTTCTCGGCCGTCGATCTCGCCGGAGTAGGCGACGACGCTCGTGTTGGCGAGGTTCGCGGCCATCGTCGTGCAGTCATGCCAGCGCCAGAGCACCTGCTCCCACCACGGCGGCGGCGTCTTGCCTTCGGCGAAGACCTTGAAGAACTCCGCCGTCTCCGCGAAGCCCGCGCCCGGCGCAGCGGCCGCCCACATTCCGGAATGATGCGTGGCGAATTGCCAGCACGGCGCGCGCCACCCATTGAGAAGCCGCGCACGACGAGGCGCTGCGCATCGATGTTGTAGTGCTCCTTGATGTCGTTGAGCGCCTCGAAGAGATCGCGCTCGCCGGCGAATTTGTTCGCGTTGCAAAAGCGTGCCGTAGAGAAAGCAGACGATACCGGGTGTCGCGAAGCTCGGAGGCGAACTCGCCTTTGCTGTGCATCGAGCCTGTCGATGAACGACGAGTTCGGTGAGCTTTCTCGCCGCGGCCGTGGCACCAGAAATCGAGGCGGCGCCGAGTTTCTCGCCGGGCTTGAAGTCATCGGGAATGAGCAACGCCGTAAGGCTGCACCGAACCGTCGATCTTCGAGATGGTAGCCGCGCACGCACGAGCCCCGTCTGCGCATTCCACGGCGCTCTCGCCCGCGTGCAGCGCCTTCGCGCGGTCCATTCCACGGCGAGCAGCGCCTTCGCTTTCGGCACCTCCTTCACATCCATGAACTCGTCGTAGCGCAGCGCCCAATCGACGGCTTTGTGGAAGATCTCGCACGTCGGGCAGCAACGCGAGCAACTGCGGCTTCGCGGCGAGTTCCTTCGCGCAGCGACTCGATCTCCTTGCCCAGCGCATCGACGCCCGGCTGCAACTCCGCACGATCCGCATCGTGGAATCGCGAACGCCCGGCGGCGGGATGCGTTTGACTTCGGCGGCGTGCAGCGAGGACGCCGTGACGAGAAGTGGATGGACGGTGAGGAAGCAGGCGCATTCCGCCGTTTTAGCCGTCACGACGCCCGAGCAGCAAACGTATTGCGGTGGCAGCGTAGCTCTCTTTGATTCCTCCGTCCGCATGCTCACAAGTCACCGGCCCCGGCTCCATCACCACTTGCGACGGCATCACGCGCCGCGATTTCCTGCAGAGTCGGGACGCTCGGCGCGCTCGGCTTTTCGATGTCGAAGCTGATGGCTGCGCAGGCCGCGGGCGCGATCGCCGAAAGGCGCAGACGACAAGTCGTGCATCCTCATTTTCAATCTCGGCGCGCCATCGCAGATCGACACGTTCGACATGAAGCCGGACGCGCCGCGCGAGATTCGCGGGCCGTTTCAAGCCGATCCGCACGAACAATCCCGACCTGCAGATCAGCGAAATCTTTCCGCGCATCGCGAAGGTCGCGGACAAGTTCTCGCTCGTGCGCAGCGTCTATCACACGGCCGCGGCGGTGCACGACACGGGGCATCAGATGATGCAGACCGGGCGGCTTTTCACCGGCGGCATCAACACGCCGCACGCGCGGCTGCGCGCTCGAGTTTTGAAAGTCGCGCCGCAACGAACTGCCGGCGAACGTCATTCTGCCGGAGGCGATGGGACCGACCGGCGGGAACATGCCGCACGGACAGGACGCGGGCTTTCTGGGCAAGGCTTCGATCCCTTCGTGCTCAACGCCGATCCGTCGCAGGCGAACTTCCAGGTGCCCGATCTTTTGCCGCCGAAGGAAATCGGCGAGGCGCGCTTGCAGCGGCGCAAGGAACTGCGCGAGACGGTCGAGGGCGCGATCAAGAACTTCGAGGCGAGCCCGAGCGCGGCGCTGATGGACGCGAACTTCGCCGCGGCCTATCGCCTGATGACCAGCGCGCGGGCGCGCGAGGCGTTCGACCTCACGCAGGAGCCGCAGAAAGTCCGCGAGCGCTACGGCATGACGCGCTTCGGCCAGTGCTGTCTGCTCGCGCGGCGGCTCGTCGAGCGCGGCGTGCGCTTCGTCACGCTGAACACCTTCATCACCGTCTTCAACGAAATCACCTGGGACATCCACGGCTCGAAACCCTTCACGAGCATCGCTGGAATGAAGGACATCGTCGCGCCGATGTACGATCAGGGCTACAGCGCGCTGCTCGAGGATTTGTTCGAGCGCGGAATGCTCGACACCACGCTCGTCGCGGCCCTCGCGGAGTTCGGACGCACGCCGAAGGTGAATCCGGCCGGCGGACGCGATCACTGGCCGCAGTGCTGGACGGTGAGCTTTCGCAGGCGGCGGCGTGAAAGGCGGACGCGATCGTCGGCAAGAGCGACGAGATCGGCGCGTATCCCGTCGAACGGCCGGTGCAGCCGAAGGAAATCGTGGCCACGATGTTTCCACGCGCTCGGCCTGGAACTCGACGCGCATCTGCCGGGTCCGCAGGGTCGGCCCTTTCCGTTGGTCGATGTCGGTACGCAGCCGATCCGCGAGCTGTTCTTGATTGGCGGCGTGGGTTCAGTGTTCAGTATCCAGTATTCAGAAAGCGAGCTGCGGACTGGATATCGTTTCTGAAAACTGAACACTGATCACTGAATACTGAATCTCCTCACTCATGACTCGCACCGTCCTTTTCCTGATCGCCGCGCTTGCGTTCGCTGGCTGCGCGACACCACGTCGGCTTTCACAGCAGCCATCGTCGGCTTCGACACCACACCAAATACGCGCAACCTTCGGTCATCCCGATCTACGGGACGGGGCCGTGGAGTTACACGGTCTATTACGGGTCGGATGCGCAAGTGGCATTACTTCGAGTCGCATCGCGACGTGAAGATTCGAGCGTTACAAAGTGCCGCGCTGGTCGCTGCCGTCGTGGCGGCCGGTCGGAGCCCGTCGGCAAAGTCCGGCTCTACGTCGAGCGCAACGCGCGCGGCGAGTTACGCGCTCCCGCCGAAGCAGCGGCACTGACGCTGCGCGCTTTGGGCTTTACGGGTTCGCGGCTGGCGATGAATCCTCGCGCGCATGGAATGGCTCGCCGACCCACAAATCTGGATCAGCCTCATCACGCTGACGGTGCTCGAGATCGTTCTCGGCATCGACAACATCATCTTCATCTCGATCCTCGCCGGAAAGCTGCCGAAGGAGCAGCAAAAAGGCGCGCACCATCGGCCTTCTGCTCGCGCTCATTACGCGCAGTGCTGCTGCTCTCGTTTGTCTTTCTGCTCGCGCATTTCGAGAAGCCGCTCTTCCAGCTTCTGGGCCACGATATTTCCGGCCGCAGCCTGGTCATGATCGCGGGCGGTCTTTTCCTGTCTGACGAAAAGCGTTCGTGAGATTCACATAAGCCTCGAAGGCCAGGAGCACGCGCAATCCGCGAAAGCTCCGGCGCGCTCGCGAGTATCATCGCGCAGATCGTCGTGATCGACATCGTCTTCTCGCTCGATTCGGTGATCACCGCCGTTGGGCTCGGTCCAAACATCGGCGTGATGATCGCCGCGGTGATCCTCGCGATGATGGTCATGCTGGCGGCTTCCGGGCGCGATCAGCGCGTTCGTCAACAAGCACCCGACGATCAAGATGCTCGCGCTCAGCTTCCTCATCCTCGTCGGCGTGATGCTCGTCGCGGACGGCTTCGGCCATCACGTCGAGAAGGGCTACATCTATTTCGCGATGGCCTTCTCGTTCGGTGTCGAGATGCTCAACATCCGAGCGCGAAAGAAGCGCGGCGACGCTGCGGCAACCGATCGAGTTGCGGAGATCGATGTAGCCGCGTCTAGTTGCCCGAGTCGCCGCCCATTAGAGCCTCCACCTCGCGCCGCAGGATTTGCGCGATCAGCATTTCCGACCACTCCCGGCCGAGGTCGCCATTCTCCAACTGCGGGACCTGCGTGCGCATGCCAGGTTCGCCAGCTCTGGATAACGCTTCGCGCGCCTCTCGTCTGGCTCAATTGATGGTGCGCCATCTCCGGAGCGCGGCCTTGATAATCGAATTGGCGCGATCGTCGGGCTAGTTCACGGGCGGTAAAGAGGCGCCAGTGTGAACCGCCCATCCGGATTCAGCGAGGAAGCGGCATATCGAAGCGCACGCAGCGGTCCGGGATTTGCCGCGAGCACAGCGCTTGACTCAGCACACGGGCTTCCATCGCACAAACGCCACCCGCCATTCGATCTTAACCCTCACCTTTCCACCGCCATGCGCTTCGGCCTTAACACCTTTCTCTATACCAGCCCGTTCACCAATGCGAGCGTGAAGCTCTTCCCGAAATTCAAGAAGTGGGGCTTTCGAGACGGTCGAGATTCCACGTCGAGGCGCTCGAACGCATCGACCCGGCGAAGGTCGAAAACTGCGCTGCGGACAAGGCGGGGCTGAAGATTGGCAGCGTCTGCGCGTGCATGGGACCGGGCCGCGATCTGCGCGGCTCCGTGACAGACCAGCATGACCGGCGGCGGACTATGTGCAGGGCTCATCGATCAGGCCGCGCTGCTCAGGCTGCCCGTCGGTGATCGGGCCGATCTATTCCGTCGTCGGACTCGACCGGCGCCGCACGATGACGCGGAGAAGAAAGCAGCAGTTCGATCTCGTGGTGAAAAACCTCAAGCCGCTCGCCGAATACGCCGAGCGGAAAGGCGTGCAGCTTTGCATCGAGCCGCTCGAATCGTTTCGAGACCGATTTCCTCAACACCTGCGACCAGGGCCTCAAGCTCGATCAAGGCCGTCGGCTCGAAAGCCGTGAAGCTGCACCTCGACACGTTTCACATGAACATCGAGGAGAAGAATCAGGCCGCGGCGATTCTCAAGGCGGGCAAGCATCTCGCGCACTTCCACGCGTGCGGCAGCGATCGCGGCACGCCGGGCGGCGATCACATCGACTGGAAGCCGATCGTCGCGGCGCTGAAGAAGATCAGATACAAGGGCGACGTGGTCATCAGGTCGTTCACCACGGACGTGAAGGTGATTGCGCGCGCCGCAGCCATCTGGCGCAAAGATGGAGCCGAAGCGCGATGACATCGCGGTCAAGAGGGCTGGCGAATCTGAAGCGATTCTTTGGCCGGAAATAGGCGTCGGCTCGAGATCATTCATGGCCGAGCAATCGACGGCTCGCGAGGACGCTCGCCCTCCGGGAGACGTGTCCCGGTCATGGGAGGGCGAGCGTCCTCGCGAGCCGCGGTTACCGCCTTGTGCTTGCCGCGCGGAAAGACGCACTGTTAGCGTCCCGCCGCATGAGTGCTCCGAGATCGCGATCTGACGCCCGAAAGCGCCGCTCCGACCGACATCGCTCCGCTCGGACGCCGTGCTGGAAAACCCGCGCACGAGCGCACGGCCGAGGAAGATCGCGATGCGGCAGATTGGAACGCGATCGCGGCGCATCCGGATTTCAGGAGACTGCTCGCGGCGAAAGTGCGCTTCATCCTTCCGGCGACCGCGTTCTTCGTCATCTACTACTTCGCGCTCCCCGTGCTCGTCGGCTGGTTCCCTGATTTGATGAAGACGAAAATCGGCGGCGCCAACCTCGCCTACCTCTTCGCGCTCTCGCAATTCTTCATGGCGTGGATCGTCGCGGGATTCTACGTCGTCAGGCCGCCAGGTTGGGATCAAGGCGGCAGCGGACCTGCTCGCGAAATTCAAACGCTAAGCGCGCATGTTTCTCTCCATCCTCGCGCAAGCGGCTGCCCGCAGCCACGCCAGTCTCCGACGAATCACACGGCGCTCTTCATGTTCCTCGCGCTTCGTCGCGGCGACGTCTGGTGATCACCTACTTCAGCGCGAAGAAATCGCGCGGGACGCAGCGCCTACTTCGCCGCAGGCCGGCGCATCACCGGCTGGCAGAACGGCCTCGCGGTCGCGGGCGACTACATGAGCGCCGCGCAGTTTCCTCGGCATCGCGGGCATGATCGCGTTCAACGGCTACGACGGCTTCATGTATTCCGTCGGCTGGCTCGTCGCGTATCTCACGGTGCTCGCTCATCGTCGCCGAGCCGCTGCGCAACGCCGGCAAATACACGATGGCCGACGTGCTCGCGTATCGCCTCAGCCCGCGGCCCGTCCGCGCGATGGCCGCGCTCAGCACGCTCACGGTCTCCACGTTCTACATGATCGCGCAGATGGTCGGCGCCGGCGCGCTCGTGAAGCTGCTGCTGCCCGGCGTGCAGCTATGAATGCGGCGGTCACCGGCGTCGGCGTGCTGATGATCGTTTATGTGGTCTTCGGCGGCATGCTCGCGACGACCTGGGTGCAGATCATCAAGGCCGATGCTGCTGATGAGCGGCACGATTTTCCTCAGCGTGCTCGTGCTGAAACATTTCGATTTCAGCTTCGCGAAGTTCTTCGACGCGATCAGCCACGTCACTTACGTCGACAAGAAGACCGGGGCTAGCGTGACGAAGGACTTCCTCCAGCCCGGACTCATCTTCGGCGCGCGCGGTGACCAAGGGCTGGGGTCCGATCGATCTCATCTCGCTCGGCCTCGCGCTCGTCTTCGGCACCGCCGGACTGCCGCACATTCTCGTGCGCTTCTACACCGTGCCCGATGCGAAGACCGCGCGCGTCTCCGTCGTCTGGGCGATGGTCATCATCGGCCTCTTCTACATCATGACGACCTTCCTCGGCTTCGGCGCCGCGACGATCCTCACGCCGGCGAAATCATCTGGCGGTCGACAACATGAGCGCGCCGCTGCTCGCGGAGACGCTTGGCGGCGAAGTCTTCTTCGCGTTCATCAGCGCCGTGGCCTTCGCGACGATCCTCGCCGTCGTCGCCGGCCTGACGATCCAGCGCGAGCACTTCGTTCGCGCACGATTTCTTCACGAACGTCATTCATCACGGCAAGGAGCACCGGCCCGGTGAAGAAGTGCGCGTCGCGCGCATCACCGCGTTCGTCGTCGGCGCGGTCGCGATCTTCCTCGCGATCAAATTGCAGACGATCAACGTCGCCTTCCTCGTCGGCCTCGCGTTCGCCGTCGCCGCGAGCGCGAATCTGCCCGTGATCGTGCTCTCGATTTTCTGGCGCCGCTTCAACACCGCGGGCGCCGTCGCCGGCCTCGGCGTGGGCCTGCTCGCGAGCATCGTCCTCATCATCATCAGCCCGTCGATCATGGGCGTCGATGCGGCGACCGACGCCAAGCGCGCTCATCCACGGCGCACCGCGATCTTCCCGCTCACAAATCCCGGCATCATCAGCATCCCGCTCGGCTTCCTCGCGGCGCCATCCTCCGGCACGCTTTTCAGCCGCGAGCCTTCCGCCGGAAGAGAAATTCACAGAACTCGCCGTGCGAGGCGAATACGGGAGCTCGGAGCGGAGACGGCGACCGAGCATTGAGACTGGGCGCGCCGATGAAATGGCGATTGCTCAAGATCGGACTCCTTGTCTGCGCCATCGACTGTCGAATCGTGGTGGCGACGCTTCTGTTCCTTCCATTCTATGGCCGACTCGGCTCGTAGGGAATCAGACGTAAAGAACCTCTCGGACTGCCAGAGCAATTGGCTACCGCCGCGAAAGCTCTACGCGTACGGACCACGACGGGCGCTTTTCCAGTGCACCTCAATGAGCTCGAGCCGGACTATCTTCCCGAAGATGGCATTCTGGAACCAGATTCCTTTATCGTCGCGCATAATGAGCAGGGCAAAGTTACCGTTTATCACTGTGCTGCGACTGGCTTTACTTCGGCGCATTCCACGATGAGAAGCATCCGCCAACGATCCTGATCGCGTCGCCGCAAGCTTTCACCGAGGACCGCAAATCAAAGCGGATTGTCGTTTATGGTGATGCTTCTGGAGTAATTCTGAATGACGAGGACTTTCAACCGAAGCTCCGCCAAACCATCACGGAACTGAACAGGCGCGCCGCGGCTCTTGATGCCGAAAAGTGAGGACGGCGCTCCGTAACCCGTCGCTGGGTCTGTCGGGTCGAATGCTCGTCGGTGAAAGGAGAAGTCGTTGTGGCATGACGGGTTGGAAGCCGTCCCGACTTTCACATCGCGATCTCCAACCACTTCTCAGCCCGCCGTTTCAAAGCAGCGATGTCCAGCTTCTCGAAATACGCGATCAGGTTCTTCCACATCGGATGGAATCCGAAATCGCCTTTGGTCATCTCGTCGATCGCCTCGCGTTTCGTCCAGCCAGTCGACGGCGACGGCGGTAAATTGCGATCATCATCCCGGTTCGATCGGCGCCGTGCTGACAGTGGACGAAGATCGGCTCGCGCTGATGATCCGTGACGAGCCGAAGGAAGCGCACGACGTCCTTGATTCTCAGGATGCCACGGTCTTGAAGGAAATCGCTTCGAGCGCGAGCCGTGTGCCCGCGGCCTCTCTTCGATCCAGATGAAATCCGCGAAGATTGATCACTGTCTTGATGCCCATCTCCTGCAACGTGCGCATTCCCTCCGCGGTCGGCTGTGCGCCGCGATAGAAGATTCGCGCTGACGCGGTGCAGGTTTGGCAGGCCCGGCTTCTCGAGCTTCGTGGCCCACGCCGGATGCTCGCGCTACTCGCCACACCGCTCGCGACAAGCAACACTGCGACGAGGCTTCACGCGCCCGGTTTTCCGGCAACCCGATCCCGGTTCACGCACACCGGCACCCTGGCGATTCGTCAACGTGTCGCCGAGATCCCGCCGCGCGCCTGCTCGGCGAGCGGCTTCGAGACGTTTCACGATCTCCGGATTCTGCGCGGCCACGTCGGTCGTTTCGCTCACGTCGTTCTGCAGGATCGTAAAGTTCCGGCTGCGCCATCTTACGTTGCTCATACTTCGCCGGGATGCCGTCCTTTGCCGCCGGGCTTTTCGCCGAGGGTGCGCCAGGTGTGTGGCAGTTGCAGCTTCCAGCGACCGTCGCCGCTAATCACTGCCTGCAACTGGTTCGTCTCGTAGTAGAAGAAATAAGCGTCGTGCGGATTCTTCGCGCCGGGTTCGCCGGCGATGATCGGCCAGACGTCGAGGCCGTCGATCTTGTGTGTCGGCAGTTCCGCGCCGATGAGCTGCGCGATCGTCGGAAATAGATCGATGGTCATCAGCATCGTGTCGCACGTCGAACCGCGGAGGTCTTCCCGGCCAGCGCATGATGCACGGCTCGCGCGTGCCGCCTTCCAAGTTGGTCCCTTTCCCTTCGCGCAACGGCGCCGCCGAGCCGGCGTGTTCGCCGTAGCTCAGCCACGGCCCGTTGTCCGACGGTGAAGATCACCCGACGTGTTTCTCCTCGACGCCGCTGCGTTTCAACGCCGCGAGAATTTCGCCGACCGACCAATCGATCTCCTCGATGACATCGCCATACAAGCCCGCGCGCCGACTTGCCCTGTGAACTTGTCGCTCACGTGCAACGGCACGTGCGGCATGTTGTGGCGCGACGTAGAGGAAGAACGGCCGGTCCTTGTTCTTCTCGATGAAGCGCACCGCGCGCTCCGTGTATTGCGTGGTCAATTGCGCCTGGTCCTCGTGCGTCAATTGCTCCTTGAGGACGCGGTCGCCTTCGATCAGCGGCAGCGGCGGATAATGTGCCGGGCTGCCTCGGGATGCAGCGGCCACATGTCGTTCGAGTACGGCAGGCCGAAATATTCGTCGAAGCCGTGGTGCGTCGGCAGAGAACTGCGCGGGCCGGCCGAGGTGCCACTTGCCGACCATCCCGGTCGCGTAGCCCTTTTGCTTCACGAGTTCCGCGAGCGTCATCTCGCCATCGGCAATGCCGTGCGTTGCCGCGGGTCCGAGCGCGCCGTGAATGCCGATCCGATTCGAGTAACAACCCGTGAGCAGCGCCGCGCGCGACGCGGAACAAACCGGCTGCGCCGACGTGGAAGTTCGTGAACTTGCGACCTTCCGCAGCGAGGCGATCGAGGTTCGGAGTCGTGAATCCTTCGCGCCAAACACACCGACATCGGCATAGCCCTGATCGTCGGTGAAAATGATGACGAGGTTTGGCAAACCGCGTCTCCGCCCGCACGGCAAGCGTCAGAAATAACGCAGCGAAGAAAGCCGCGAGGCGGAGAGGCGACGATCATCGCCCGATCAAGAACTCCGCGGTCTCGCCGGTAAAGTCGAATGTGCCGCGCCGAGCTATTCGAGAAGACTGTCGCGCGACCCGCCACCCGAGATAAACGCCGAGGCACACTGCCCACCCCGCTCGCGAGGAATGCCATCATCAATCCGAGATTCTCGGCAAGGGCCCAGCCAACCCAGCCGCCAACGGTCGTGCCGACAAATGATGCAGAGTTTCATAACGCCAGTGAAAAAGCACTCGCTGCACACCAACGACCCGACAGGCCGGAACTTCCAGCTTCCTGAGCGAAAATCTGCACGATCTGCGGATCTACTTCCGTCCAGGCGCCAGCAGGATCCAGAATGCAATGTGCGCCAGAACGATGATCCAAAGATCGCCTGAAAAGGAGCTTGCGGTTCTTGTGACGGAGCCGCCGCTGAGCGAGCAAAGCGCCCGGCCAGCCGCAGAAGATCGCCAGCAAGTGCAACGCGGCCTCCGGAATTCGCCGGTCGCCGCGGCGTGCTCTGCGCCTTATCAGTCGGCGTAAACGACAAACGCGATGCCGCTCATCACCGTATACACGATCAGCAGCGCAGAGCGAGGTAACTCCGCGCACGGCGCCGAGCGCGACTGCGGCGAAGAGGCACGCGAGAGCGCAAACGCCAGCGACTTTCCGGACCAAAGCAATCTCGCGTCTTCGAGGACGCGCGCGCACGCCGCCCGCGGACGTTGCGATGTTCATCGAGCTCCGAGGTCGCGCGCCACCGGTATCGCCCGCGACCGGACGTGGCTGAACCCTTCGGAGCGCATGAATGTGCAGAAAGACATCACGACCTCCGGAGTCGGACGCGATGAAGCCGAACCCTTCTCATCATTCCACACGTCTTGAGCCGGCCACGGTGATTCATCGCTTTTCGAGGCATCCAATCACGCTGTCTCTCCGACTGACAAGTCCGCCTTCGTACCGCCGACTTCCGGCTTCCGCGATTCGCGCGTCGAGCGTACACTGCGTGCCATGAGCGTGGAAGTTGACCCGATCCTGATCGAGAAGGCCGTCGAACTGGCGCGCACCCTCCAGGAGCGCGCGACGGAATTGCAGACCGCCGCCGAACGGCGCCAGCAGGCGGAACTCGACCGCATGCTGCAGACGCCGCGCGACATGGCGACGCTCGTGCAGATGACCGACCAGGCTTTTCGCAGCCGGACGCCGGACGCGCATCGTCGATCAATTCACGCACATTCTCGACGTGCAGGGCATCCCGCGCTTTCTTCAGTCCGCTCGATCGCGCGCTGCTGTTCGGGTTTCAATCGTTCGGCGGCTGGATGCCCGGCGTCGCGGTGCCGCTGGTCAAGGAACACATGCAGCACGAAACGGCGAACGTCGGTGCTGCCCGGCGAGAACGGAATTGCTGACCGCGCACCTCAATGCGCGCACGGAGGCGAGGGCTGCGCATGAACGTGAACTTTCTCGGCGAGGTCGCTGCTCGGCGAGGACGAGGCACAGCGCCGGCTGCGATCGTTATCTCGAAGCGCTGCGGTTGCCGGAGATCGAAGTGCATCTCGGTGAAGATCTCGACGCTCTATTCGCAAGTCTCGCCGCTGGCCGGCGAGCACACGACTGCGAGTGCTCTGCGACCGCCTCGAGACGCTCTACCGCGAAGCCGCGCAGCAAGCGCTTCGTGCGCGCGACGGCAAAGTCGGTGCCGAAATTCGTCTATCTCGACATGGAGGAATATCGCGATCTCGCGCTGACCGCGGAGGCCTTCATGCGCACGCTCGGATCGGCCCGGCCTCGAGAAGGTCGAGGCCGGGCATCGCGCTGCAGGCCTACATTCCCGATTCCGCCGCGCGTGCAGCGGACGATCAATGCGTGGGCGCAGCGCGCGCGTCGCGCGGCGGCGGCGCCGGTCGCGATCCGACTCGTCAAAGGGCGCGAACATGGAAATGGAGCGCGTCGAAGCAGCCTGCGCGGCTGGCCGCAGGCGCCGTTCAAGACGAAGCGCGAGACCGGACGCGAACTACAAACGGATGCTCGTCGAAGCGATGCGGCCCGTGAATCTCGCGCGCGGTGCGCGTCGGCGTGGCGTCGCACAATCTCTTCGATGTCGCCTTCGGCGCTCGTGCTCGCGCAGGAACGGCAGGCCGGCGACCGCGTGCAGTTCGAGATGCTCGAAGGCATGGCGAATCACCAGCGGCGCGCGCTTTCGAACGAGTCGCGCAAGCATGTCCTGCTCTACGCGCCGGCCTGCCGGAAAGACGAGATTTCATCAACGCCATCGGCTATCTCATCCGGCGGCTCGACGAGAATTCGGGACCGGAGAATTTTCTGCGGCACGCCTTCCGGCTCCGTGTCGGCAGCGACGACTGGCTGGCGCTCGAGCGCGGCTTTCGCGCCGCATTCACGCTCGACGTCTCCGACGCGCCGCGCCGCACGCAGAACCGCCTGCGCCGCACCGACCGATGGCCGCGGCCCGAGATGAAGTGGCGCGACTTTCGCAACGAGCCGGACACGGATTTTGTCGCTGCCGCAAAACGTCGAGTGGGCGAAGCAGATCGTCGCGCGCTGGCAGGCGCGCGACGAACGATGTGCCGCTGGTCGTCGCCGGCGCGGAGATTCGCGAGGATCGCAAGCAACGCGACATTCTCGATCCGTCGCGGCCCGGACGAATCCTCGGCACGTGGCGCGAGGCGAACGACGCCGACGTGGAATCGCGCGGTGGCCTGCGCGCGACGCGACGACGATGGCTGGCGCACGCGCGCGCTGGACGAGCGCTCGGCGATTCTCGGTCAGGTCGCGCAGGAACTTCGCGGCGCGCGCGGCGATTCTGATCGGCGCCGCGCTCGTCAATGGCGGGAAGACGATCACCGAATCCGATCCGGAAGTTTCCGGAAGCGGTCGATTTCGTCGAGTTCTACCGCGCCTCGGCGCGGAGCTGGTTCGGCTGAAACAAGCCGCCTGCACGGCCGAAGGGCGTGGTCGTCGTCGTGTCGCCGTGGAATTTTCCAGATCGCCATTCCGTGCGGTGGCATCGCCGCCGCGCTCGCCGCGGGAAACACCGTGATTCCTCAAGCCCGCGCTCGGACACCGTGCTCGTCGCCTGGAATTGTGCCAGGTGCTTCTGGCGCGCGGGCGTTTCGCGAAAGGACGCTGCAGTTCCTCCCCTGCCCCGGCAGCGGGCCAGCGCCGCGCTGGTGCACGCATGCAGAAGTCGATGCCGTCATTTTCACCGGCGGCACCGAGACCGCGCTGCGCATGCTCGCCGCGAAACCCGCGCTGCGGCTCTTACGCGGAGACCGGCGGGAAGAACGCCACGATCGTCACCGCGTTGTCCGATCGCGAGCAGGCCATCAAGCAACGTTCTGCACTCGGCCTTCAGCCACAGCGGGCAGAAGTGTTCCGCGACTTCGCTCCTGCTGCTCGAAGGCGGAGATCTACGACGATCCTGAATTTCGCGACGGCGCTCTCGCGATGCCGTGCAAAGCCTGCGCGTCGGTCCCGCCTCGGATTTCGCCGCACGCGTCGGCCCGCTCATTCGTCCGCCCGTCCGGCGATCGCTCGAATGGGCGCTCACTTCCTCGTCGACGAAGGCGAAGAGTGGGCCGTGCAACCGCATCAGCGTCGGCGGCAATCCGAACCTCTGGTCGCCGGGCGTGAAGTATGGCGTGCAGCCGGGCAGCCGCTCTGCATCGGACGGAGTTCTTTCGGACCCGATGCTGAGCGTCATGCGCTTCACGTTCGACTCGACGAAGCGATCCGCTGGTCAACGCGACCGGCTACGGTCTGACCTCCGGGCCTCGAGAGTCTCGACGACCGCGAGATCGAGCGCTGGCGCACGCAGCGTCCGCGCCGGGAATCTTTACATCAACCGCTCCACCACCGGCGCGATTGTGCTTGCGGCAGCCGTTTGGCGGCATTGGCGCGAATCGAGCATCGGCCCGGGGATGAAGGCCGGCGGGCCGAACCACCGTCGCACAGCCTTGAATTCGAGGAGCGCGTCCATCGCATCCATCGCGCACCAGATCGAGCATCCGCGCCCGCGCACCTGCGTGCACACACATCTGCGGACGACCGCAGGGGAGCCGGAGATGGACGACTGTGGTGGCCGCCACCGAGAGCCGCGTGGATATGCGCCCGAGGAGTTCGCCGAGAGCACGAGCACTTTCTGACCGCCGGCTATAATGTAATCTGCCGCTATCCGGCCTTCCATGCGAAGTCCGCGGCGTGACCTCCGCGACACGTTCTTCTTCGAAATCTTTCGCCCGCACTTGTGCCGCGAAAGCGCCGGTTGCCGGGTTACCGTGAGCACGTTTCCCGGCGAGAATCCGCGGCTGTGCACTGCTCGATGAATTGACAGGACTCATGGCGGCGAGCACGAGTTCCTCGCTGAAGAAACCGACGAGCAACTCGCGGATGCCATCGTGCACGGTCAGACCGGCGCCTGCGCTACGCAGCGCCAGATCGTCCCGGCGATCGTCCGCGACGCCGCGGCGGGGTGCGGCTTTACATCGCCGATGCACCTACTGGCGGAAGGCCGCGTGGAGCGTTTTTGGTGACAGCGAGCAAAGCGTCAGCCACGCGTATCATCGCTACGGCAACTCGGCGTGCCGCGCCGTGGCGAGCAGCGAGCCGAACCGTTGTAATGAACATCCCATCCCATGTTGCCGCGCGCCTGAACCGCGGCCCGGTGAACTTGATCCCCATTGTCGACCGCCCGGCGAACACCATCGCAAAGCACTCCTGGAGCCGGCGACCTGGCGGTCTGCTCCGCTGAGAACGTCTGCGGCGAGCCCTCTTCCGCCGCTCCGACTGCCGCGCGTGGTGGCGGATTTCAAACAGCACACGGCACGGCGGCTCATCGAGTTGATCAAAGCGAGCGCTGCGAAATGGCCGCTCAACGTTCGTGAATTATCTTCTGTGCGAAACACAAAAACGGAAATAGGAGCCACCGGTTGGGGATTCGTTGACCCACGTGGTCGCGAGCTGTCACTACGCTCCAGAGCTTGATGCCAGCCGAGACATTCAGCGGTGGAGTTCACATTTTCATCGTTGGCGCATCGGAAATATCGCTGTGATCGCCGATGGCCGTGTCATGCACTCAGAGTTCCGGAATCCGATGCTGATTGCCCTCGAGATGTGCGCCGGGAATGGAGTATGAAAGAGATCATCGATGCGGGATTGCGGCGGCTCGCGTGCTGGTGCTCGTGTTTTCTCGAGCAAACGAATCCCCTCACACGTCAAAGCTGAGATAGAGCTGCGGTCAGCGATGGCAAGGTTGTGATTCCGTTTCGTGTCGAAGATGTTCTTCCAACCGTCGCTGGAATTTTTCATCAGTTAAGTGCCATGGCTGGATGCGCTCATCGTCTCGCTGAGTGGCTCAACGGCAAAGGCGCTGGCAGGAGTTCTCAATGGCAGCCCTGTCAGGCGGTCCTGGTTGGATCTGAACCGCCCCTCCCAAAGAATTACCACAACACCTTCTCAAGTAAAGAAGGTCGGAATCGTCATGGCGGCAACCTTCATCTTTGCCAGGCTGCGCCACGTGGCGGGTGTTCTACGGTTCAACCCTCCAAAGTGTTACTACGATGCCAGGCGTTCAATCCGTTTACGCTGTCCCGGTCGCACCCAGGTGACCCAGATCCGCCAGAACCGGCTCAGCCGTCCGCGGTTCTCAACCAACGGCGTCACTCCTGACCGGATGAACGAAGCCGGCGTCTGGGATAGGTCGGGAAACCTACATACTTGGAAACCTTGATCAACCGGACCCAAAGCTTTGGTTCGCCGGTCGAGATGGTGGATGGAAACTCAGCACCAGAAAGGCGTTTACTATAGCGACCAACGCCTGGTCCGACGCCGCCGCATATTTTATTAATGTCTCGTGAGTGACAAGGCAGATAGGCCGTTTCTTTGATGCGCCCGTATCAATGAGGCTCTGGTCGCCCAAACGAAAGGTGGTGGATGGCAGGAGTGGGGCTGCTCTTCCGTTTCGATGAAAAAGATAATCTCTACTAAGTGCCTTTTTCTATTCCGGGGAAGGAAACACTTTACCGACGTTACTCGCGTCAGGATTCGCCCCCGCTTTGGGCTGCGTTCTGATGTTTTTCAAACCCGACGGCTTAACAAGCTTGGCATTACCCTCCGATGGCAGCAAATGCATCTTTTTGCAAATGAGCGGCCGCTTAAGACGATCGGATGATGATGCAGACAGCCGGCGACGCAGGAAATTAGTTTTCCTAACATTGGCGAAACTGCTGCTTCGATAACTTCGCATTTATAGAGAACCCCGGTAGAATGAAGCGCCGAGCTTTAGTCTCGCTCCGCCCCGACTACCATTTGTGAACATGGCGTTTCTGCGCGGCGGTGCGAGAGTTGCAAGTAGCGCGTAATGAGTCTTAGCGGATAGTCCCCGTATCCAAAAGATTGAGCGTGCCCGTGATGTCTGTATCGACAAAGTCCTGCTGGCTGGCTGACAATGTGCGGTTTGTGCAATGTCGCCGCATGGAAGACGGCACCAACACCTTCATGCAACGGCTGACACAGTCCCGGTCCGTGATCGATCCTCCGTTCGCCGGTGAACTCGGATACAACAATATCGACCCCGTTACCGTTTGGTCCGCGTCTCAAGACGCGAATCAGCGCCCGCCTAGGGATGACCAGCGCTGCCGGTTACCGTGATTCCCATCGTGCGATTACGGCAGCGAAGCTGGAGCTGAAGACAGTACATTCCTGCCGTGAGCTTGGGAACGAGTGCAGTAGGTGGTAGCGTCGGGTGCACTGTCACAACATTCAAAACTGAAAGTAGATGAACGCTTTGAACTTCGTCGGAACGAACGCGAGCGCCACCGCGGTGAGCTGCACCGAGCAACGCGGCGAACGCCCGGTTCTGGCAAACGCCGCCAAAGCGCGCGTGAAGTAACCGCGCGCAGCGATCCAGTGCGCAATCGCCAGCGCGACGAGGGACCAGAGCCCATTCCGTCGGAAAGTGCGCGGGCCGTTGTCCTGGAAAAGCACGAACGCCTTCAGGATCGTCCGCGCGACCTCGAAGCCGCTGCGCCTTCAACGCTGCGTCTGGGCGTCGGAAATCGGCGCGCGCGAAAGAACACCCACGTGATGCAGATCCAGTAGAAGCGAGCACCGGACCGAGCCAAGCGCATGCGTCTGCGCGAAACCGGCCCCTGCGTCCTGCGCTGAGACGTTCCCATTCGCGATGCACGATCAGGGCGCGATGCCGTGCAGGCCGCCCCAAATCACGAAGTTCCACGACGCGCCGTGCCAGAGCCCGCCGAGCAGCATCGTGAGCATGAGATTGCGATAGGTGAACAGCTTCGAGCCGCGATTTCCGCCGAGCGGAATGTAGAGGTAGTCGCGCAGCCAGGTGCTGAGCGAGATGTGCCAGCGCCGCCAGAATTCGGTGATGTTCGCGGCGAAATACGGGAAGTTGAAATTCGCAGTCAGTTCGTAGCCCAGCAGCCGCGCGGTCGCGATCGCCATGTCGGTGTAGCCGCTGAAGTCGCAGTAAATCTGCACTGCATAAAACAGCACGCCGATGAAGCGTGCCGAAGACCGTAAAGCGATCGCGGCGCAGCGAAGAGCGCATCCGCAAACGTCGCCGCGTGCCTGGAGATGCACTTTTTCACGCAAGCCGCTGGCGAAGAGCATCAGGCAGCCGCGCACATCGACGTTCTGCCAGACGCGCATTTCCCTGAGCTGCGGAAGAAAGTGATCGCGCGCACGATCGGACCGGCGACGAGTTGCGGGAAAAGAATGAACGAAGAACGCGAGATCGAGAAAACTCCGCACCGGCCTCAGCGGCGTGACGCCGATAAACGTCGATCGTAACAGCCCATCGACTGAAACGTAGAAGCAGAACCTGCACGGCAGGAAAATCTTCAGCGTCCAATCGCTCGCGGGCAGCCCGCATCCACGCCAGAAAATCCGCCGCGCGGAGGCGACGAGATGGAAGACCGTGTTATTTGAAAAGGCAAGGACGCCGAGATTCCACCGCGAGGCCGACGGAGCGAGCGCCAAACGCGACTGGCGGCGTTCGGACCTTCGCCCCGCCGATTCCGCGACCCACGACGTAGTCCATGACCGTCGAGCCCATGAGCACGAACGGTACACTCACCAGCCGTCCGGAAGCGGCAGATCATCGCGCACCTTGAGATAAACTTCACGGATTCCCCGATGAAGAAGCCCTCGTGCGTAGAAGAAATGATTGCACGCGAGCAGCGCAGATTTGCGTGCCAGGTGTTGCTCCGCAGCGTCCAATGGACCGCGAGCACCACAGCGAAAAAGATGAAGAAAACCGGCTCGGACGAAAAGCACGGGCGGCCACGTGTATGGGAAGTGCCCGCCATCTTGCACGCGCCAACTTGCTGCCGTGAGACAAAGCGCACTGGCCAGCGCGCCGCGCCTCCCCTATCGTCGCGCGCCCGCCTTCCACCGCACCACATGAAAATCATCCATACGAATCCGCCGATCGAAATCGCCCGCCGAAGAGCACGCCGACGGGCACACGCGACTGGTGTGCGGCGATCCGCCACCTGGCGATTCACGTCCACCATTGAGCCGGGCTCGCGTGCAGCATCGCCGCGCCAGTGTCGCGCCGGCGGTAAATTTCGCATCGGGCTGAACTATCGCCAGCATGCGCGGGAAACGAAGTGCACTGGCTACCGGAGTTCCCGTGGTCTTCATGAAAACGCGCCGGGCGCTGTGCAACATCCAAGAAAGACGTCCCGGTTGCGCTGGCTGCGCAGTGCGAAAGTCGATTACGAGTGCGAGCTCGCCGTGAAACGGTCGCGCATGCAAGAACGTGCCACGCGAACGCGCTGAATATGCGCGCTCGGCTGCACCCGAGCGAATGACGTCAGCGCGCGTGACTGGCAGCAGAAGGAAAGTGCAGTGCCTGCAATGGTGTCGGTGGAAAACCTTCGACACCTGCCCCGCTCGGGCCGTGCCTGGTCACCGCGGATGATTCACAATCCCAACGCGCACTCCGCACCAGACGCGCATCAACGGCGAGACGCTGCCGCAGGACGCCAACACCAGCGATACTGATCACCGACGTGCCGACACTCATCGAATTCTGGGCGGCGGCGCGCGACTCACGCCGTTGCGTTCTCGGCACCGTCATCCTTACCGCACGCCGCACGGCGTCGGCGTTTCGCGCGGATTCGCCACCGCGCTTTCTTCAGCCCGGCGACGAGGCTCAGCACGAGATCAAAAAGATCGCGCGCTCACAAATCCGGCGATGCGTTTGAAGAAGCCTCCGGCATGGTTTGGCTTTCTCGGAGCTAGATCCCTCGGGGCGCTTCTGGTGGCTTCAAAGCAGGCCCGGAGCAATCTGCGAATTTTCGCGCGAATTGTTTCCGGATTCTGCCGAGGTGAATGAGCGAACGTGATAATGCCCCGCGACTCGACCGTGTAAAAGATGCCACCATATTGCCAGCGACTCAACTGACGCATCGGCTGCTCAAACATCGGCGCCAAGCGCGGATGGTTCCGTAGGTTTTGGTGGTGTGGGGCATCGAGCATCCGGGTGAAGCTTTCACCTGTTCCCCACGGGCATCTTCAAGATCAGCGAAAATCCCCAAAGAGATCGTCCTCGGCACCGTTTCCAAACGATTCAACCATCGCGCGCCGCCGAAGCAACCGTGGTCCCGAAGCTCCTCCCAGCGCACTCCGGACTCCGGCTTCGGCTGAGTGTCAATAATGCTGACGCAAAAGTTCGAGCAATGCGGGATCTCTCTCCTTCTCCAGCACGACCTGATTCAAAAGCCTTCCATGAGCAATTCCTTTTCTCAGTGGGCAACGCGAGCACTTCGGGGCAACCGTTCCCACAAATCGCAGCGGTGAAATCCATACCTGACGCTGGCGGCGTGATCCGCCTGGCAAGAGATGTCGGCATGCCCAGCGCCGGCACCTTAATCGTCAGTGACCGCGCGCGCAATCGAAGCGAACGCCGTCCGCACGCCCATTCTGCGATTTCTTCTTTTTCGCGTTTGTGACCAGACCGAGCCCGCGCGGCGCAACGCTTCGATCGTGGCGGCGTAGTCTCCCGTTTCCCGGTGCCACCATGCCGGAACCGTGGTTGGCCCAGCCATGGCGTTGCCTTGAACTCGCATCGGTGGCTTCCAGCGGTATCGTGAAGGTGGATTCACCATCTCCGCGTTCCCATGCCATGCGGCCTGACGCAACGGAGTGCCGCCGTGCTGTCCGCGCGCGCCCACCGGCAGACCTGCGGCCAGCATCGAGCGCGCACGGCGGCGAACTGATTGTTGCGCGCGGCATTCGCCACGTATGGACGATCAGCCGAGCAATGCAACTGAACGAAGTACAAAC
>ERZ1370068.9477-contig-8252_pt1 | contig 42795 bp, 56 predicted proteins | sample MGYA00561227_ERZ1370068 | MGnify/ENA primary metagenome ERZ1370068 (study PRJEB38410, sample SAMEA6850437) | metagenome | study: Metagenomic assessment of the ecological functions of the soil: analysis of the soil microbiota associated with the... | reverse complement strand
TACGCATTGCTCAAGCGCCTGATGAGCTCCAACGACGGGCGCGAGCGCTGGGAGGGCGGAGCGACGCTCGCGGTGGCCAGCCTCTATCGCGGCGACGTCGGCGAGGCCCGTCCGCCTCGCGGCCGAGGGGATCCGCACGGCCAGCAGCGCCTACGAGCGGGTCGGAGCGCGGCTCTTCCGGGCCCGGCTCGAGGTCGGACCTGCGGCCGGCACCGCGCGGCGCTCGCCGATGCCGAGCAGGCGATCGCCGAGAAGGGCGCCGAGCCCAAGCTGCTCGCCGAGGACACGGCATGCGCGCGCTGTCGCTCACGCATCTGGGACGAGCCGAGGAGGCGAAGCAGAGTGAGGCCATGGTGGACGCGTTCATCGCGACGATCCCGCGGGTGATCGGCGAGCCGTACCCGCCTCCAGTTCGAGGGGAGCTTCTGCGCCGCGCGCGGGGACCAGGAGGCCGGCGCGCAAGTCGCTCGAGAAGGCCGTGGCGGTGCTGCCGCCCGACTCGATCTCGATGGACTCCTCGCCCGTCGAGATCCGGTACCGCTCCGTGGCGGGCCGCGCTCGCCGAGGGCGACGACACGGGCCGCCCGGAATGCGCTCGCGTTCGTGGTCGAGGCCGGGCCGCGGCGGGTCAGCACGCCGCTGCCGTACGTGCGCAGCCTACGCGCTCCCTCGCCAACCTCGAGGAGAAGCAGTGGCCGCGCGCCCGAGGCCCGCAAGCTCTACGAGCGCTACCTGAGCTACTGGAAGCACGGCCAGATCGACCGCACCGAGGTGGCCTGCGCCGGCCAGCGCCTCGCGGCGCTCCGCACCCGCCCGGTCGCGCTGAGCGGCCTTCGCGCGCGGACCTCTCCGCGCACCGCCTCGCGATAAACTGCCGGGATGGCTGCCGCTGCGGCACCCCCGCCGCCGCGGGAAGAAACCGCACCCGTACCGGCGCCCGCGCCGAAACGCCGCATCCTGCCCTGATCGCGCTTCGCGATCGTGTGGGTGGTCCGGGGCTCGACCTACCTCGCGATCCGCGTGCTCGTGCGCGAGGCGCCGCCGCTCACCGCCGCGTCCGCCCGCTTCATGATCGCGGGCCTGCTGATGGGCGGCATCGCGCTCGTCGTCGACCGCCGCCACGGCTGGCCGTCACCCCACCAGTGGCCTCGACTACTCGCTCGTCGGGGTCCTGCTGCTGGCCATCGGCAACGGGCTCGTGATGTGGTCCGAGCGGACCGATACCCAGCGGAACCGCGGCCCTGATCGTCGCGACCGTCCCCGTCTGGATCCTCGTGCTCGACGGGCCTGCGCCCCCACGGCAACCCGTGGACGCTGCGCGTCTGGCTCGGCACGGTGATCGGCCTCGGCGGCGTCGCCCTCGTCGCTCGTCCGACGCGGGCGTGAGCTCCAGTCACTGGCTGGCCATGCTCGGCCTTCAGGTGGCGTGCCTCGCCTGGACCCTCGGCTCCCCTACGCCCAGTCGGTCCCCGAGAAGCTCCTGCTCGCCTCGGCCGCCGCCATCGAGATGGTCGCGGGCTCTGATCGCCCCCTCTTCCTGCTCTCGCGCCTCTTCTCCGAGGAGGCCTCCCGGCCTGTCGACGATTTCGTCCCGAGGCTGGGGCGCCTTCGTCTACCTGATCATCTTCGGCTCGCTCGTCGGCTTCACCGCCTTCGCCTACTGCCTGAACGAGCTCCCGGCCACGACGGTCGGCACCTACGCCTACGTCAATCCCGTGGTCGCGGTCTTCCTGGGCTGGCTGATCCTGGGTGAGTCGCTCTACGCCAGGCCTGCTCGCCGGCGGTGCGCTGATCGTGCTGTCGGTGGTGCTGACGACGCTCAGAAGCGCTGATCGACGACCTCGCCTTCAGATATCCTTCCCCGCCCTGACTGTGCGCTCTCCCGGCACCTCGACGGCGCGACGGTTGCCGTTCAGTCGACGCGCTGCGCGGATTCGCTCTCTTCGGCGTGTTCGGAGCGAACCTGATGATCTTCTCCGGGCTCACCTACCTGACGGAGGAGCAGAAGGCGTCCGTATCGTCCACGGCTCTCGACCAAGGCCGTCTACGTCCTCGGAGCAGTTCTTCGTCGAGAACAAGTTCATCGGCCTCTTCTCCGTCCTTCTTTCGGCATCGGCTTCTGGCTGTTCCTGGATCGGGCCTCGAGCCCGCGGCGCGTCGGCGACCCGCCTCTTCTACCGCCGGATCGGATGGCTGTTCCTCTTCGGGGCTGCTGCATCGGTGGCTCCTGTGGTGCTTCGACGTCCTGCGCTTCTACGCCCTCTGGGCCTCCTGCTTCCGCTCTTCCTTCGCATGCCGCTGCGGCGGTTGGGTGCCATCGCACTCTCCACGGCCGTTCTCGTCCCCGCGGTGATTCCCGGCGTTCGCGGGTTGCTCCCGAGATCGGCCGACGCGGGGCCTGCCTTCGATGCGCATGGGCGCTCGCGGCGTTTTCGACCGGAACTATTTCGAGGTCCTGGCCGCCAACTGGAAGTACGACTGGTACCTCACGAACTCGATCGGGCAGGCGGCCTACCAGCTGGCCGTCTTCGGCCGCTTCTCTCGTCGGGTTGTACGCCGCCCGCGCGCTCGATCTCGCGAACCTCGACGGCCATCGGTCCGCGCTCATCAAGAAGCTCCTCTTCGCCGGAGCGATCGTCGGCGTGATGGAGAACACCGTCTTCACGGGCACTTCCTCGAGGGCGCACGCGGTTCGTCCTGCCGTTCGTGCGGAGGCTCAGCGTCGAGAGCGGATTCCTGGGCTTCACGCTGGCCTACGCCGCCGGCCTCGCACTGCTGTTCATGAACCCGCACTCGAACCGTGCCGTCGCGTGCGCTCTGCGCCCCTCGGCCAGATGGCCCTGACCGCGTACCTGCTCCAGACCGTTGTTCGGGATCTGGCTCTTCTACGGCTTCGCGCCCGGTCCGCACCTCATGGGCAGGATTGGACCCGCGTGGATCGCGTTGGTCTGGGCTGCTGGGCTACGGCGGTTCAGGTGCGGACTCGCGCAGGCCTGATGCGACGCTTCCGCTTCGGCCCCGCGGAATGGCTATGGCGGAACCTGACCTACGGGCAAGTGCAGCGACTGAAAGCTACTTTGAGCCCTGAGGCGTGACGAGTGTTCCCGCGACCATTCGATGTCCCGCTTACACTTCCGCACAGCCGTCATGTTGGGGCCGCGCGACAGCTTGAGCCCGTGTTAGCGCCCGCGCGAGGGAGACGCACAACGCACATGAAATCGGGCACGACTATCGGCTGGCCCTTCGTAGGGGTGGGCGGGGCGATCGTGATGGTCGCCATCCTGCTGATGACCGACACATTCCGTGGCAACACCGCGGTATCGCGCTGGCGTGATCCAGTGTGGCTGGGGTGGCTCGCCGTGCCGCTCTACTGGGTGCATCAGTTCGAGGAATACAGCCTGCCGGTGCTGGGCTTCGACTACTCAATCCAGGAAATGATTTGCAAGAACTTGGGCTTTCCGCCGTATCCGGACTGCCCGATTCCCCTGTCCTTCTACCCGGTGGTGAACATCGCTCTCATGTGGTTTGGGGCGCCGCTGGCGGCGTACCTCGGCAGGCGCAACGTCCTCATCGGCCTCAGCTTCTGGGGATTGCTCTTAGCCAACGGACTTCTGCACACCGCGGGGGCGTCGCGCAGGGCGCTTACAACACCGGCCTATGGAGCAGCGTCATCTTGTTTGTTCCGTTGTCCCTCTGGGTCATTTACGCCTGCGCGATTCGCGGACCGTACAGCGGCAAGGTCGTGGGCGTGGCGTTCGCCGCCGGAGCCCTCACTCATGTCTTGCTTTTCATCGGCTACGGGTTTTCAAGACCGGGGTGATCGGCAGTGCGGGCCTGCTGGTCTATGCCGTCGTGATCGGTTTCACGCCGATCATCTTGGCGGCCCTTGCGAGCCGGTTCTTCAAGCCGGAGTTGCTGCGGCCAGTTCCGGTGCAGTAGAGCGAGATTCATCAGAGGCCGCATGGGGCGGCCGGAGTAACGAAGCAGACGCAGCTCATGGGCCTGTCCGGATCGCGCCCGTGCAGCTTGACCTCCCGTGTTGGGGCGCAGCCTGCAGTTCGGTGCAATCGTCGCCGAAAGCGCGGCACTTGAGGAAGAGCCACATCAGACCAACTCTGCGGAGGTGACCGTGTCGGCTACGGGACTCGCAGGCGTCGCGCTCGCAATATCGCAGGCGGGGCATTGTCGCGCCGATCTGGTTCACTACTCTGGTGATCATCCAGGGCATCCTGCAGCCGGACTACAGTCATCATCACTGATGCCTGTAAGCGCGCCAGCCGCCTGGCCTGCCGGTTGGATGCAACACGCCTGAACTTCTACGGTGTCGCCGCTCTCGATGGCCATCTTCGCGATGCGGGGAGCGCACCGTGCCGTCCACGGCCGACGCATGATATGGCCCGGCTGGGAATCGTGCTGCTCTTGGCAAGCTGCTCCGGGTTTGGTGATCGCTGGCCTCTTTCCTGGGATCATGGTCGATGGCGCGCCGAACCGAAACCGAAGCCTCCCGTGTGGTCGTCGCGCCATCACTTTTTCGTCCTCTGGCGCCAGCACCGGCTTCATCGCCTCTCGAGAGCGCGCATGCGCGCAGACGCTCGCTGGCGCGGAGCGTGGCGCCGTATATGTGCTCACCCACAGGTCTGGTGATGCCAGTACGGTTCGTGGTGTTAGGGGCACGTTTGCTGTCGCAGGACGGCGCGCCGCTCCATCCGTGGGCGGGGTTGCTGCAGCGAGTGGTCGTGCTTCTGTGGTTCGCCTGCCACCGACCATCGCGCGATCAGGGCGCTGCGCATGGGAAGTAATGCCCGCGCGGCGCGGGGGCGGCCTAACGATGGATTGAGCGACAGCATTCGACGAGGGAGCCGCAGCTTAACCCAGGTTCGGCGGACGGTCCAGATGAGACAGGGGAGTGGCGCCTGAAACATGGTCGCGAAGCTGCCGGCCGAGTGGCCTTCGCCGCTCTTTGCTTGGCCTGTCGGAGCGCTTTCGGAGATGAGCAGCCAGCCATGGGTCGATACGCTCCGGCGCGCGTCCGCCAAGGGGCACCGAGAGGCTATTCTCGGCACAGTGGATCACTGTCGCCGGTCGCGATCGCCACAGCATGCTGGCCGCCGTCGCCTCGGCCGGGCGGCGGCGCAGGTCCGTTTCCTGCCGTGCCAGTAACAGGGAATCGCGCGGAGCCGCTCCAGCTGTGTTTCCGCGGCTTCGGCGTATCCGTGGAAGCCCACGAGCAGCGGGGCCGGGTCTGCGGTGTCGGCTGGCTCGACGAGATAGCGGCTGCGCGTCGAGGCGGGAATCGTCCGCTCGATCACCAGATCACCGGCGGCCCGCTTGCGGCGTCAGCGCATGCTGTTCGATCAGAACACTTCTGGACGATCCGTCCGCCTATCAGGTGCTCCTGGATGATCCGTTCAAGCGCCGGCGGATCGCATTCCCGATACCAGGTGCCTTCGGGATAGACCAAGGCGATCGGACCGCCTTCGCAGATGCGCAGACAATTCGCTTTCGTGCGCAGAATACCGCCCTGTTCCGAAAGGCCAAGCTCCTGAGACGCTTCTTGAGGAACTTCCACGCGGCCAGTCCCCGCTCCCGTCACAGCATTTGGGCTTGGTTTGATCGCAGCACAGAAAAATATGCCGCTTGGCGACGTTCACGCCGACGCTGTCGGCGATTTCTTGTTGAGTTTGGACATGCTTTTCTCTTCGTCGGAACTGACGTTCAAGCAGAGCGCCGTCGGCTTGGACCGCAGCAAAACCGCCGGTCCATCGATGTCACGCCTGCTACGACCTGCCGTTGATGCCCACCCTCGACCGGGCTGGCGTGTGTTGGCGGTGCGCGATCTACGTGTTGGATGGCGCGCGATACAATAGCTTCATGGCTGGATCTTCAACTCTGACGATCGAGGGATTCGTCGTAGCCTGCCTCGTCGTCAGGAAAGAAAAACGCATTCAGCACGAGCGCCTCGGGGATCCCGTGCGCTGCGGAAGCTGCCAGCAGGGCGCTGCCGCCGCCGGCAGTGCCAATAGAAGTCGAGCACGTCGGCCGATTTCCGATCGGCTCGTGTCGCGTGCGTCGATTCCCGTCGTCGTCGATTTCTGGGCGCCCTGGTGCGGACCCTGCAGGATGGTGGCGCCAGAGCCCGTCAGCGTAGCGGCTCGCGCGGCGGGACGCTTCCCCGGTCGTCATAAGGTGAACACGGACGCCGTGCTCCGAGCCTCGGTCAGCGGTTTGACATCCGCTCGATTCCGACGATGGCGGTCTCCGCCGGTGGGCGCGAGGCCGCTCGAACGACCGGCGCATCACCGCCCGGCGGCCGACATCGAAGCCTTCGTCGCCCAGGCAGCTGGTGCGCTGCACGAACCAACACCCGAGGGTTGAGCGTCACACCCCCGAATTCCTCAGGGTTCCAGGCGAGACCGAGCCTCGCCCTGGCGGTGCCATGTAGCCGATGAGCGCGGAGGCGGCGACGACGGCGGGGCTCGCGAGATAGCCTTCGCCGCCGAGGCCCATCCGGTTCTGCCAGTTGCGGTTGAACGACGTGATCGCGCGCTGGCCCTTCTGTCAGCGCGTCCGGTCCCTGGCCGAAGCACGGCCCGCACCACGACTGCCGGATCTGCGCCGCCGACCGAGCGGAACACCTCGGCGATCGACTCGCCGTCCGAGCCGCGCGTCCGGCCGCTCGATCTGGCGGCCCGACGCCGCCCGATCCCGGAAACACCACGAACTCGCGTCGCGGCGTCGTCGAGCGCCCGCGCTGCGCGCGGCGCGGACGACGAGCGCGGCCGCAAGCAGATCGTCGTAGCTGCCGTTGGTGCACGATCCGATCATCGCCTTGTCGAACGTCGATCCGCTCGCGCGCCACCTCGTCGGCCGGAAACGCGTTGCCCGGGCTGAACGGCTTCGCGATCATCGGCACGACGTCGTCGAGATCGAGCGTCTCGTCGATCTCGTACACCGGCGTCGGCGCCGGGCGAGAACGGCGGATACGGCAGCGTCGGTGATGCCTTTGGCGCGATACCACGCGTAGGTCATGTCGTCCGGCGCGAAGATGCCGTTGAGCGCTTCGGCTTCCGCCATCATGTTCGCGATCGTGTTGCGATAGGCGATCGGCAGCTGGCGGTTCGCGTCGACGAGCTCCACCGACATGCCCTGCGACTGCTTCGCGCCCCAGCGCCGCAGCAGCTCGAGCACGATGTCCTTGCCGCTCACCCACGGCTGCAGCTGCGCCCGCGAACACGACGCGTCGCGCCTTCGCGGCAGCGTGAAGTAGATGTAGCCGGTCGACCACCCGAACCCGAGCGTGGTCGATCCGACGCCCATGCCGACGGCGCCGTAGGCACCGTAGGCGCGGCTGTGCGAGTCGGCGCCTGGAATGAACTGTCCCGGCATCACCAGCCCCTGCTCGGGAAAATAGAAATGGAAGATGCCGTCGCCCGGCGTCGCGTAGTACGGCTTCTCGATGCCGTGCAGCCGCGCGAACTCGCGTCCGATGCGCCGTCTGCTTGTCGTCGTCTTGCCTTGCCGGTGAAGACGAAGTGGTCGTTGGCGATCGCCGCCTGGCGCGGATAGATCGTGCCGCCGCCGGTAATCTGGTTGAACGTGTGGATCGCGAACGGCGCGGTGCCGTCCGAGGCCGGCAGCAGATCGGCGTAGACCCGCAGCGTCGCGCCCGGCGCGACCGCGTCGGCATCCTTGTCGACGCGATGCGCCCAGACGATCTGCTCGGTCGACGTCATGCGCCGCGCCTGTCCGGGTCGGGCCATTCGATCGCGCGGCACGCGGCCTGCGACCGACGGCCTGAACTCGCGGCGGCCGAGCCGCGAAGATGCCGCCGCGTGCTGGCGAATCTCGTCTTCCTTCGGGCGTCAGCGGCACCGGATCGTAGCGTCTTCGCCCTGCGTCTCGTTTCGTGAAGCTGCCGCGACTCGGGATCGAAGCTGAACTCGTCGCCGTCGCGCGCGTCGGCGACCGCCTCCGGGCTCTGCACGACGTGCAGGCCCGAGGTTGAGCGCGTTGCGCCGGAAGATGTCGCCCATGTTGTTGCCGCAGACGATGACCAGCTCGAGGCCGACTTCTTCGGCGACGCCCTTGAGGCCGGCCGGGCTCATCTCGCGCGACGAGCCGATGGCGAAACGATCGCCGGCGATGACGAACGTCTCGCCGCGGTGGACGCGCGCGCGGAAGTCGGGCATCAGATAGCGGAACGACCCGGCCTTCCACCGCTCGTCGAGCGTCTCGAGGCTCTCGGACACGCAGTCGGCGGCCGGCGTGATCTGGTCGGTGTCGATCGCGTCGAGCTTCTTTCTCTTGCCGTGGTATCTTCAGGTCCCAGAAGATGAGCGCCTTGCCGGACAAGCGCCACCGGGCGTTGGATGCCTGGCCGGCACCAGCAGCCGGCGCCGCCGGGACGACCGATTCCAGCGACATGCCGGGCTTGAGCGTCGCGGGTTCGATCCGGTGCACCTTGTAGTGTAGCGTGAGCATGCGCCGTGGTCATCGGCCGGCGGAGCTTGATGGAGACGACGTCCAGGTCGCCAAACGCTGTTATCATTATCGGGATGCCGGAGTCCAAAGACCAGCCGCTACGCGCGTCGACGTCGGAAGCCGTCACGAACAACGTCCGCGTCGAGGTCGAATCGCAATACGCGCCGGAGCACTCGCAGCCGTTCCAGCAGGCAGTGGTTCTTCCATTACACCGTGCGCATCACGAACGAGGGCGACGAGCAACGGTGCAGCTTCTTGAGCCGCCACTGGATCATTACCGACGCGACCGACTCACATCGAGGAAGTCCGAGGGCCGGGCGTCGTCGGCGAACAGCCGGTGCTCGGCGCCCGGCGAGATCGTTTCAGTACACGTCGCGGTTGTCCGCCTGAAGACGCTCGCACCGGCGTCATGCGCGGCACCTACCAGATGGTCACGGAAGACGGGACTCATTTCGACGTCGAGATCGCGCCGTTCGCGCTTCACGAACCCTACACGGTGCACTAACTAGTCGCTGGTCGTAGTCGCTAGTGCGTCGGTCGTTGCCTGCGCGTTCGAGAACGTCCGAAGCGCCTCCGAGAAGGCCTCGCCGAAGTCGGCGGCCTTCCTGACGCCGACGCCGTACATGTCGTGAAGATCGTCGATCGTCTGACGGACGCCGCTCGGACCAGATCCTGCAGCGTCGTGTCGTGAAAGATCACGCATGGGCGGCACGCCGCGCTCGCGCGCCAGGCGCAGTCGCACCTCGCGCAAGACATCGAACAGGTCCCGATCGGCGGTCGCTGCCGCCATGCCACCGCGTCGGGTGCGGGCGCGCTTCTCTTCGGCGTCGATGGGCAGAACTTCGCGATAGAGAACGCAGCGCGTCCCTGACCGCGAGCAACACGCGCACCCGGCAGCCGTCAGCCGCAGCACCGGATACGGCTCGCCGTCTCTCAGCAGCAGCCCTTCACCGACAAGCTGTTCGATGTAGCCGCGCACACGCCGCGGCAGACTCGTCTTTCAGCAGGCCGAAGGTCGACAAGCGTGTCGTGTCCGCAGGCGACGACTTTCTCGGTGCGCGCGTCCCAGTCAGCACGTCGGTCACGTGGCCGATACCCCAGCGCCTGCCTCACGCGCGCCACGCACGACAGGATCTTGCGCGCCACGATCGTCGAATCGGCGACCAGATCGAGCTCCTTCAGGCACCAGTCGCAGGCGCCGCACTCGCGGCGCGTACGGCTCGCCGAAATATTCGACGAGCGAACGGTGCCGGCAGCCGGGTGCCGGCGGCGTATCGCTCCATGTCGCGCAGGAGAGCCCGCGCGCTGTCGGTCAGCTCGCCGTTCGCCTCGAGCATCTGCCGCCATCGCACGAAGTCGGCGCCCGGAGTACACGAGCGACGCACTCGGCCGGCAGCCCGTCGCGCCCGGCGCGTCCCGATTCCTGCTGATAGTGTTCCGAGCGACCGCGGCGCACCCGCGTGGATGACGAACCGCACGTTGGACCGATCGATGCCCATGCCGAACGCCACCGTCGCGACGACGATATCCGCGCGCTCGTCGAGGAATGCCTCCTGATGCCGCGCTGCGCACGTCGTCTGCCAGGCCTGCATGGTAGGGCACCGCCCGGTAGCCCTCGTCGACCGGAGCCACGTGGCGAGCGACTCCACTTCGCGGCGCGACAGGACAGTAGACGATGCCCGCTTCGTCTTCGTGACGCGCCAGGATCTGCAGGAGCTGACGCTGCAGGTTGCGCGCGCCGCAGCACGCGGTAGCGTCAGGTTGGGTCGATCGAAGCGAGCCGACCAGCACGACCGGATCGCGTCAGGTCCAGCTCGTCGACGATGTCGTCGTCTGACGCGCTCGGTCGCCGTCGCCGTGAACGCATGCAGCGAGACGCTGCGGAAACTCCTCGCGGAGCCGCCCGAGCTGCCGGTATTCCGGACGGAAATCGTGGCCCCACTGGCTGATGCAGTGCGCCTCGTCGACGGCGATATAACCGGACGCCCGAACTGCTGCAGGCAGACGCCGCAGCCCCTGGCTGCCTTCGCCCACGAGCCGTTCCGGCGAAACGCACAGCAGCCGGCAGCGGTCGTCGCGCACGCTCGCAAGCACGCTGTCGCGTTCGATCGCCGCGTGAGCGAGCTGTTCAGATAGGCGGCCGCCACGCCGTCCACGCGGAGCCCGTCAACCTGATCTTTCATCAATGAAATGAGCGGCGACACGATCAGGGCGAAACCGCGGCGGTGGGCGCCGTCTTGACGGCCCGAGGCGCAATCAACGAGGGGCAGGCGCTTGGAAACAGAGAGACTTGCCGCCGCCGGTTCGGGAGGACGGTGAGGCTGTCGCGCCCGTCCAGGACTGGTAATGCATGGCCTCGCGCTGGAGCGGCCGAAAGTCCGAGAATCCCCAGACGGCGATGCAGCACGTCCCTCAGGGCGGAGTCAGGCATTGAGTGGGTGGGTAATCACGTAACTGGGGTAATCTGCCGCGTCCAATTTGGCTCAGGCGCGCCCGGTTGTCGCTTCAGACAGCCACGCGAAGGTCTCGGGCCGCCGCACCGAGGATTATCCGTCGAATCTGCCGCGCCGAGAGGATGCATTGACGCCGGCGGAGCTGTCGGCACCTGGGCCTCAACGATTCACCAAGGCGCGGGAATGCCGAGGACGGCCAGCGCGCCGACGACGAACGCTGCCGATACCGCGCACATGCCGGCCTCGGTGCTGCGAGTGAGATCCTTGAGCCAACCAACCGCATACGGACTGACAAAGCCCGCAAGATTGCCAATCGAGTTGATAGCCGCGATGCCCGCCGCCGCCGCGGCCCCGCCGAGAAACGCGGTTGGCAGCCCCCAAAACACCGGTCCGGCGCTGAACACGCCGGAGGCCGCCAGCGTCAGGCACGCGACCGCCATCATCGTTTGCTCGGCCGGCCACGGCGCTGAGCGTCAAGCCGAGAGCGCCGACGATCATCGACATCGCGGTGTGCCAGCGCCGCTCGCGCCGCTCGTCGGCGTTCCGGCCGACCAGAATCATGACGACGACCGACGACAACATAGGGCACGGCGGTGACGAAGCCGATCTTGACGGTGCCTTCGACGCCCGCCGTCTGGATCAGGACCGGCAGCCAGAACGTGAGCCCGTAGTGTCCCATCACATAACAGAAATAGATCGCAACACAGGAGCCAGACGCGCCGGTCGACCAACACCGCCGAGAGCGACTGATGCACAGCGACGGCCGCGCGATCGCCGAGCAGATTGCGCTCGAGAAGGTTCCTCTCTTCCTCCGTCAGCCAGACGCCGAGCTGATCCCGTTGTCGAGATAGACCAGGACCGCCAGGCCCATCGCGAGGCTGGGCACCGCTTCGAGCACGGAACAGCCACTGCCAGCCGGCCCAGCCGAGCAACGCCCGCAAAGGACTCCATGATCCATCCCGAGAGCGGGCTTCCGATCACGCCCGCGATCGGAACGGCGGTCATGAAGAGCGCAATCATGCGCACGCGCCGCTCGCGGCCGGAGGCAATTAATACGTCAGGCACAGGATGATGCCGGGAAAGAATCCGGCTTCCGAGACGCCAAGCAGAAAGCGCAGCGAATAGAACACAGCCGGCGTCGTGGTGAACATGAAGAGCGGCGGATACGAGACCCCAGGTGATCATGATCCGCCCGATCCACAGGCGCGCCCCGATGCGGTGCAGGATCAGGTTGCTCGGCACTCCGGGGAGAAAGTAGCCGATGAAAAACATCCCGGCGCCCAGCCCGTAAACAGTTTCGCTGAACCCGAGGTCGTCGAGCATCTGGAGCCTCGCGAACCCGATGTTCACGCGGTCGAGATACGCGACGACGTAGCACAGCACGAGGAACGGGCAGCAGGCCGCCATGTCACCTTTGCGGTAAGCTCTCGATTCGAGTGTCATCGCGGTGGTAGAGAGCACAGGGGTTTATAACCCATATGAAAGTCGTCATCACAGGCGGTGCGGGGTTCCTGGGCGGGCGGCTTGCCAGGGCGCTGTTGCAGCGGGGCACGCTGCAGTGGCCCCGAAGGCCGCGACGAGACGATCGACCAGATCACGCTGGTCGATCCCGTGCCGCCGCCGGCTTTCGACCCTCGCGTTCTCTTCGTCGCAGCGGCGACATCGCCGACCCGGAGGTGCTGCAGGGCGCAGTCTCTGGCGCGGCCTCCATCTTTCACCTGGCTGCCATTGTCAGCGGCATGGCGGAAGACGGATTTCGACCTGGGACATGCGGAATCAATGTTGACGCCCACGCGGCTGCTGCTGGATCTGTGCCGCGGCCGTGGCGGTGCTGACAATTCTCCCTTGGGACACCCGCGTCACCGTCCCCGGCTGATCTTCGCGAGCCTCGATCGCGGTCTATGGCGGTGAAGCTACCCGGCATCGGTGGCCGAGACGACCGCGCTCAATCCGCAGTCATCGCATGCGGGACGCAAAAGGCCGTGGCCGAACTGTTGATCAACGACTACACGCGAAGAGGCTTCGTTGATGGGCGGGTGCTCCGGCTGCCAACCATCAGCGTTCGACCCGGATCGTCCGAACGCGGCGGCCTCTCTCGTTCGCCAGCGGAATCGTCGCGGGAGCCGCTTGACGGTCAGGAGGCCGTGTGCCCGGTGGATCCGCAGACGCGCCTCTGGCTGTCGTCGCCGTCGGCGGCCGTCGACAGCCTGATCGCCGTCCATGACGTCGCGCTTGGATCGGACCGGATCCTGAACGCCCTGGGATCTCGCTCACGGCCCGGGAGATGGTCGCGTCGCTCGAGCGCGTCGCCGGTCGCAGAGGTGGCGAGTCGCGTGCGGTGGGAGCGCGATGCCCGCATCGCGCGAATCGTCGCGACCTGGCCTGGGGCGCTGGACACCACGCGCGGCCCGCGTCGGGTTTCGCGGCGACGAGGCGTTCGACGCGGTGATTCGCCGCTACATCGAAGAGAGAGGAGCTGGACCGGTGACGGTTTCGAACCCGATCCGTCGGCGTGCTGATTGAGATCGTCGACGAGCGGTCCGGATTACCCGATTCTCCGAGCGTACCTGCTGGCGACATAAGTCTCGACGAGCCGCTGAAATTCGGCCGCGAGCTCGTCGCATGGTGCCGCGAAACGTCGTCGACGTGCTCGCCGTCGATGAAGATCGGGCAGTTCGGCGCCTCGCCGGTGCCGGGCAGGCTGATCCCGATGTTCGCGGCCTTCGACTCGCCCGGGCCCGTTGACGACGCAGCCCATCACGGCGAGCGTCAGCGTCTCGACGCCCTCGTAGCGTGGTCTTCCACTCGGGCATCTGCTCGCGGATGTAGTCCTGCGTCCGCTCGGCGAGTTCCTGGAACGTGGTGCTCGTGCGTGCGGCCGCAGCCCGGGCACGCCGTGACGCTCGGCGCGAACGCGCGCATGCCGAGCGCCTGCAGCAGCTCGCAGGCGGCGTAGACCTCTTCGCGCCGATCGCCGCCGGGCCGCGGCGTCAGCGACACGCGAATCGTGTCGCCGATGCCTTCGTTCAGCAGGACTGCCCATCGCCGACGCCGACCACACCAGGCCCCTTCGTGCCCATGCCGGCTTCGGTCAAGCCCGAGGTGCAGCGGCTGGTCGGTCTTGCGCGCGAGGTCGCGGTAGATCGGCGATGAGATCGCGCGGCCGCGACACCTTGCACGAGATGATGATCTGATCCTTGCGCAGCCCGCTCTCGATCGCGAGCGCCGTCGACTCGACCGCCGAGATCACCATGCACTCGTTGAGGATCTCTTCCGACGTCCTGCCGAGGTTGCGGTCGGTGTTCTCCTGCATCTTCGCGACGACGAGCTCCTGGTTGAGCGAGCCGCCGTTGACGCCGATGCGGACCGGCTTGTCGTCGATCGACCGCGACCTTTGCAGATCGTGGCGAACTGCTCGTCGCGCCGCCGGCCGGTGCCGACGTTGCCCGGGATTGATGCGGCATTGTCGAGCGCGCGCGCGCAGTCCGGGATACCTGGTGAGCAGCAGGTGGCCGTTGTAATGGAAGTCGCCGATGAGCGGCGCCGTGCAACCGGCGTCGAGCATCCGCTGCTTGATCTCGGGAACCGCGGCCGCCGCTCCGGGCAGGTTGACGGTGACCCGCACCATCTCCGAGCCCGGCCTCCGCCAGCTCGATGCACTGCGCGCCGTCGCCGCGCGCGTCGGCGGTGTCGGTCATCGTCATCGACTGCACGACGACGGGCGCACCGCCGCCGACCTGGACGTGAACCGACCTTCACGCCCACGGTTTTGTGAAGCCTGGCGAGTGCCATGGATCCCTCCATGATAGCATTCGCGCCATGCGCGCCATTCTCGTTCGAGTTCGGTGGATCCCGACCGTCATGCGTCTCGAAAACGTCCCGACGCCCCAGCCCGGCCCCTGGACGTGCTCGTCGGGTACGTGCGGTCGGCGTGAATCCCGTGGAGGCACATCCGCGCCGGCACGTGCGCGCGCCAGGGAACCGACGCCACTGTTCATTCCGGGCGCCGACGGCGCCGGCGAGTCGAAGTCGGTCGGCCCGCAAGTCGCCGACGTCAAGGGCTCCAGCGCAGGCGATCGACGATCTATCGCTCGACCACAATGTGTCGGTGGCCGGCTGCAGCGGGCACGTGCAGACTACGCGCTCTGCACGCCGCGCGGCAGCTCCATCGGCTCCCTGCGCGCGGCCTCTCGTTCGCGCCAGGGGCGCGGCCGATGGGCGTCCCTGCACGACGGCGTATCGCGCCTTGTTCATTCGCGCAGCCGCCCGGCCGGCCGAAACCGTGTTCGTTCACGGCGCGACTGGCGGCGTCGGCATCGCGGCCGTGCAGATCGCCCGCGCACACGGCATGAGGGTCATCCGGCAGCGGGGGCACCGAACGTGGATTGGAGAACTCGTGCAGTGAGGCAGGGCGTCGCGGTGGTGGTGAACCATCGCGAGCCCGGAACTACGCTGAACGAGGTCATGCGCGTCACCGGCGGCCGCGGTGTCGATCTCGTCCCTCGAGATGGCCGCGCACATCAGCCTCGACAGGGATCTCACCCTGCTCGCGCCGCGCGGGCGCGTCGTCGGTGAAATTACGGCAACCCGTGGCCGCGTCGGAGATTGATCCGCGGCAGGCGATGTGGCCGCGATGCCGCGGTCCTCTGGGATGGGACGCTGGTCAACGCCGAGCCCGCCGGCCCCAGACTGGCCTCGATTGCCGGCGCTCAGTGGCGGCTCTTCAACCAGCGGGTCGCTCGCCCCCGTCGTCGGCCGTGAGATGCCGCTCGCCGATGCCCCTCTCGCTCATGAGGCCGTCACGTGGGACTGGGTGTCTGGCGCAGATCGTTCCTGGTCGTGTGAGGGCCCGGAAGGCCAGCGCCTCCGCGATCAGGATCAGTGGCTGATGCGAGGAAACGACGGCTACTCGTTTGTGTTATGTCAGCTGATGGGCGGCGGGCCAGTGCGGCGAGAACAATGGCCCGCCGAGCGATAGACGGACTGTTAGGATGGCGGAGGTGCGCGTTACGCTTCTGGGGCGTCCGTGGATCCGTTCCCTGGGCCGCACCGGGCTCAATCCGGGCACGGGTGCAACACACCGTGCGTCGAGATCCCGGAACGAGCGGACCGGCGCCGTCCTCGTTCTCGGTTCGCCGGGTCGGGCATCGTCGGTCCTCGGCGATGGCGCTCGAGCTCGGAGCCCCGGGCGATTCCCATTCTGCTGAGCTCACTATCACTGGGACCACGTCCAGGGGCTGCCGTTTTTTCCGCAGTTCTATCCAGCCGGGCTGGACCGCGGCCCTGCTGGGCGCCAGTGCTGGAGCACGTCGATCCCGGCTGGCTGGACGTTATCTTTCAGCAGCCGTTCTTCCCGGTTTCCCTCGATGCGCTTCCCTCGCGTCCGACGATCGTCCTCGTGCCGCCACGCGGGAGCGGTGATCGGCGGGTTTCGAAGTTCATACTCAGGCGCTCACTCACCCGGGCGGCGCGTTCGCTTCAGGATTGAGGGAGATGCCGGCGACGTCGTGTATGCGACCGATCACGAAGTTCGGCGATCGGGCCGTGGACGAGGGCTCGCCGGATGTTCTGCTAGGGCGCGGCGGCGGTCATCCTCGATGCCGCACTTCACACCCGCAGAGCTGCGCTCGCACTAAGGGCCGCAGGCACGTGCAGCTGGAAGCAGTGTGCCGAGTTCGCGGCCGCGAGCGGAGCGCGCCAGCTGCTGGCTCTTTCACCACAGGCCGGGCAGGACCGACGAGGAGCTGGCGGCAATTGAGGCGCGAGCGCGCGAGGTGTTTCGCGCCGACGACGGCGGCCGGCGAGAGGAATAGTTTCGAGGTCTGAATGGGCAAAGTCAGGCGAAGGTGCTTGCCGGGGTCTTGGTGGGTCTGCTGGCAGCGGCCCTTGTTCTGACCGTCGACCAGATCTTTACGACTCTCGGAGGAGGAGCCGGCGTCAATCCGCTCGAGACCATCGAGCTGAAAACCTACGATTGGCGCCTGTCCGCAGACCGCACGGCCCGGAAACGCGCCGGAAAGACATCGCGCTCGTCGAAATCGACGAGTTCTCGACTGCAGGTCAGCTTCGAGCCGAATGCGGGACGATGGCCCTGGCCGCGCGTCGTCCACTGCGATGCTATCGACTATCTATCGCGCGCGCCGGCCAAAGTGATTGCACTACGACGTGAACTTTGCCGAGCGTGACACACAGGTGGGGTTTCCATTCAGCGGCTGCGGCGTGGTCGGGTGAAGAGTCCGACAAGGCGCTCGTCGAGCTCGGTCAGGAAAGCCGGGAACGTCATCATGCTGGCCGATGCCACGTATGAAAATCACGATCGACAACCGCGCCTCCGTCCGGATGCGGGATTACTTCGATGCGATGCGCCCGGAGTAAACGAGCGCAGAGTGATCTTTCCGCCGTATGCCCAGCTCGCCGGCGTGGCGGCGGGGTCTCGGCCACAATCTGTTCGTGCTCGATTCAGACGGGCCGTTGCGTCACACGGTGCCGTTCGTCCAGTCGAGCCGTCGTCTCGATGCTGTCGCTCGGAATGGCTGCGGCGGTGCGAGCCGCAAGCATCCCGGCCGACCAGGTGACAGCTGGACGGCAACGTCTTGAGGATCGGCGAGCGTTCGAATGCCGCTGATGCCGAAACGGTGACGGCGACCACCGGAGGCGTCGACACCTATTTCAATGAGGGCTCATCAACTTCCGCGGTCCGGCGCCTGCTCGATGATCATGAAAAGCCGGCCCCTATCCCAGCTACGCGGTCTTCGATCTGCCTGTCGCGAAGCAGCAGATTCTCGAGAACGTCAAAGCCGGATGTCGACCCGTCCGTCTTTCGCGACAAGATCGTGTTTGTCGGCGTGACGGCCTCGGCCTCTTTACGACGTGTTCAGGAACGCCGTTCGCCGGGCGCAGAGATGCCGGGCATTCAGGTTCACGCCGCCGTCGCCGATCGACATTCTCTCCAACCGGTTTCATCGGCTCGTCAGGTCACGGCTGCCGCGTCGCGACCGTCGTCGGCTGCGGGGCTGCTCGTCGGTCTCGTCGCCACGTCTGCTGCCGGCATGGTGGGCGACCGGCGGCACGATCGCCTTCATCGCCGCGTTCGGCTGGATTGCCACGCGGCTGTTCGCAGGCGGATACTGGCTGAATCTCTCTCAACCGGTTCTGGCGTCGTACGGCCGCGCTATTTGGCGGGCGTGGCGTATCAGTATTTCGTCGAGGTCGAGAGACGCGCAGGATGAAGCGTCTGTTCGGGCAGGTAAATCTCGAAGGACGTGTGAGCAGCTGGTCGCCAATCCCGGAGCTGGCGCGTCTCGGGGGCACCGCGCGCGACATGACGGTCCTGTTTTCCGACATCCGGGGGTTTACGACCTTGTCGGAAAGGGGGCAGCCCGAAGAAGTCGTTCAGACCCTCAACGAATATTTCACCAGGATGGTCCACCTGGTATTCCTCCACAGGGAACGCTCGATAAGTTTGTCGGCGATATGGTGATGGCGCTGTTCGGGGCTCCACTATCGGATCCTAGCATGCGGACCATGCGGTCGAAGCGGCGCTGGACATGGTGGCTGAGCTCGGAAAGTTGAATCAGACGATGGAAGGCGGAAGGACGCCCCGAGAGCTCGACATCGGGATCGGCATCAACACCGGTCCGATGATCGCCGGCAACATCGGATCCGACGCGATCATGAGCTACACGGTCATCGGCGATGCCGGTGAATCTCGGCTGCGCGGCTCGAATCGCTGAACAAGCAGTACGGCACGCGGATCATCATCAGCGACGCCACCCGCCAGCAGCTGACGGGCAGCTACCTATTCACGGCCGCTCGGTGACGTGGTGGTCAAGGGCAAGACACAGGCGGTCGCGATCTTCGAAGTGCGTTCGGCCGCGCCGACGCGGTGGAGGCATCCGAACCGGGACGCGGCTGATCAGAGACTCTCCCTCAAGGAAAGAGGCTCGCATATGAAGCAATCAATCGTCACGGTCGTGCTGCTCGTCCTTGCGAGGCCCGGCCGCATGCGCAGCTCGGCGGCCTCGGCGGCGCCTGAAGAAGGCCCAGCAGGCGCTGGAAGCGAAACAGAAGATCGACGACCTGACCTTCTCAGAAGAGGAGGAACGGAAGCTCGGCGAAGATGTCAGCGTCAAGATTCGCCAGCGGTTCGGCGTCGTGCAGGATGCAGAACGTTCACAGGTACGTCGGCGCTGACCGGAACGGTCATGGCTCAGCAGTCCGGAACGCCCCGAGTCTGCCGTGGACGTTCATCGTGCTCGACACCGACGGCGTCAACGCGTTCGCGTCGCCTGGCGGGTTCGTGCACATCACGCGTGGGGCGCTCGGCCTGATTGCAAACGAAGCTGAGCTGGCGGCGGTGCTGGGCCACGAGATCGCGCATGTCACCCGCAAGCACACCATCAACGCGATCCGGAAGAACAATGCGATCAAGCTTGGGAGCGATCAAGCGGGCGGCCGCGCGGCGCTGATCGCGGCCGCGGCCAACACGGTCTACGACAACATCATCGAGAACGCCTACGATCGCGGCGACGAGGCTCGATGCCGACAAGAGTCTCCGTCGAGCTCACTCAGAAGGCCGGCTACAAGCCGTCGACGCTCGGCGACTTCCTGAACCGGCTCGACGAGCGGAACAACAGCCAGAAGGAGCGCAACGGCCTGTTCGCGTCGCATCCGGAAACCAGGGAGCGCATCACCAAGATCGGTCAGCTGGCGGCACTCCGCGAAGGCCGCCGCCCTCGTCGAGGCGCGCTACAAGACCAACATCAAATACGCCCGAGCCGACATCACCGCCATTGCCGTGGTGACCGACGGCTCGGCGGGCCTGACCGGATCGGCGCGGCTGGCGCGAGGACGGAAGAAGGAAGAGCCGAAGACGAAAGGCTCAGGTCTCTCGCTCTGAAGCAGTCGTCGCGGCCGGACAAGCGATCGGCGCAGGTGTCGGCCTCTGGAGGCGCCCGGGGACTCGGCGCGCGATCGTGCCGCGAAGGGCGGGAGCAACCCGAACCTGGTGAAGGTCTCGGTGTCCGCGTCAGAAATCAACGCGTTCAAAAAGGAATCGCGTAGCGAAACGTCAGTTGAGACTTCAGACTTGAGACTTCAGACTTGTGAGCGTCACTAAACCGCCGCCCAATGTCCCCGTGCGATCTCGCGCAGGGACGCCTCGCGGTTGATCGACGCCGGGTCGAGCGTGATGCGGTGCTTGGGCGCATCCGGATCGGGCACCGGAATCGCCGACAGCAGCGCCTGCGTATACGGATGCTGCGGCGTCGCAGAACAACGACGGCGGCGGCCCATCTCCACGATCTTTCCCAGATACATCACGGCCACCCGGCTGCAGATGTGCTCCACGAGCCGCAGGTCGTGCGCGATGAACAGGTAGCGTGAGCTTCAGCGTCTGCTGAAGATCCATCAGCAGGTTGATGACCTGCGCCTGCACCGACACGTCGAGCGCCGACACCGGTTCGTCGAGGATCAGGAACGACGGGTTCAGCGCCAGCGCGCGCGCCAGGCCGATCCGTTGCCGCTGGCCGCCGCTGAACTGGTGCGGGTATCGCTCGAGGTGCGCGGGATCGAGGCCGACGAGGTGAAAGCAGCTCCGCGACCGATCGCGCCGAGCGCGCGCGATCGCCCGAGTGCGATGGATGACGAGCGGTTCCTCGACGATTTGCCGCGCCCGCATCCGCGGATTCAGTGAGCGTATGCGGATCCTGAAAGACGATCTGCATGTCGCGGCGAGCTTCGCGCAGCCGCCGGCGAGGAACGCCGAGCACGTCCTCGCCGCGGAACCGCACCGATCGCCGGAGGTCGGCTCGATCAATCGGATGAGGCAGCGTCCGGTCGTCGTCTTGCCGCTGCCGGACTCGCCGACCAGGCCGAACGTCTCCCCTCCGCGATGCTGAAGCTCACGTCGTCCACGGCCTTCACCGCGTGCCGCGCCCGAACAGACCTGCCGCCGCGGACGAAATGCTTCACGAGGTGCGACACTTCGACGAGCGGCATCAGTCGCCCGCCGCTGCACGCCGGTTGTGCGCAATCCGTCAGCGTCGTTGACCCTGTTCAGTGGGGGGCGTGCAGGTAGCACTTCGCGGCGTGCTCCGGCCCCGTCGGCATAGTCGGCGGAGGCGCAGACAGTGCAGCGGTCGAACCGATCGGGGCAGCGCGGATGAAGGCACAGCCGGCCGGCAGCGACCCGAGCATGGGGACCGAGCCCTCAATCGCGCTGCAGGCGTCCGCCGCGCGTGCCGCCCGGGATCGAGGCGAGCAGCCCCCGTGTGTGCGGTGCTGCGGTTGCCGGAAGATGGCGCGCACCGGATCCTGTCTCGACGATTCGGCCGGCATACATCACCGCAACGCGGTCGGCTGTTTCAGCGATGACGCCCAGATCGTGGGTGATGAGGAGCAGCGACAGGTTGAATGCCGATTTCATGTCCCGAAGCAGGTCGAGGATCTGCGCCTGGATTGTGACGTCGAGCGCCGTGGTCGGCTCGTCGGCGATGACGAGTGACGGACTGCAGGCGAGAGCCATCGCGATCAGCACCCGCTGCCGCATCCCGCCGGACAGCTGGTGCGGGTAGTCGCCGCACCGAGCGCCGGCATCGGGTATGCGGACCGCCTCGAGCAGCACGATCGCCCGGGCCTTCGCGCTCGCGGCGGGTTGCGCGCCTGTGCACGAGAGCGTTTCGGCGATCTGATCGCCGACGGTGAACACCGGGTTGAGCGCGGTCATCGGCTCCTGGAAAATCAGGGAGATGTCGGCTCCGCGCACGCGCTTGCATCTCTCGCTTCGCGAAGCTCGAGGAGCTCGCGGCCCTTGAAGCGGATGCTGCCGCCGGCAATTCGTCCCGGAGGCTGGACGAGCCGCATGATCGACAGCGCGGTCACCGATTTGCCGCTGCCCGACTCGCCGACGAGCCTGAGCGTCTCGCCCGCGCGGACCTCGAAGCTCACCTCGTCGACAGCCTTCACCAGACCGCCGGGCACGTCGAAGACGGTCGTCAGACCTTCGACGATCAACAAGGGAACGTTGTTGGCAAATCGTCGAGTCCATGATCTGTGAATCTGAGAACAATCTGAAATCTGCAATCTGAAATCAGCAATTTCATGCGTCGAAACGTGCTCTCCGAACACTGAACGCATCGCGTCCGAGATTTCGCCGACCGTCGCGCTTCGCTTCCACGGCGGCGATAATCGGCGGCATCAGGTTCGCGCCGCTGGCGCGCCGCGTCGGCACACGGCGGCCAGCGACCGGGCGCACGCCCCGGCGTCTCTGCCGGCCCTGAGTGCACGCACACGGTCGATCTGGCGGCGCTCGAGCTCCGGATCGATCACGGAAAACCGTCACGCGGTCCGGTCCTCTTCGGCCTCGTTCGTAAACTCGTTCACGCCGACGACGACGGCCTCGCCCGCTGTCGATCGGCGAGCTGCGCGCGATACGCGGATTCCTGAATCTCGCCGCTGAATGAAGCCGGTCTCGATCGCGGCGAGCGTGCCGCCGGCGCGCTCGATCCGGCCGATGAGCTCCTCGGCGCCCGCTCGATGTCGTCGGTCAGCGTTCTCGATCGCGTACGAGCCGCCGACCGGATCGACCGTGTTCGCGACGCCGGTTTCCGCGGCGATGATCTGCTGCGTGCGCAGCGCCGTCCGCGCCGACGTCCTCGGTCGGCAGCGCCAGCGCTTCGTCGCGACCGTTGCAGTGGAGCGACTGCGTGCCGCCGAGCACGGCCGCCAGCGCCTGCAGCGCGACGCGCACGATGTTGTTGTCCGGCTGCTGCGCGGTCAGCGTGCTGCCGGCGGTCTGCGTGTGGAATCGCAGCTGCTGCGCCCGTGGATTGGTCGCGCCGAACCGGTCGCGCATGATGCGCGCCCACAGCCGGCGCGGCCGCCCGGAACTTCGCGATCTCCTCGAGAAAGTTGTTGTGGGCGTTGAAGAAGAACGAGAGCCGCTGGCCGAACGTGATTCACGTCGAGTCCGGCGTCGATCGCCGCCTGCACGTAGCGCGATCGCGTGCGCGAACGTGAAGGCCACTTCCTGCACCGCGCGTCGACCCGGCCTCGCGGATGTGATAGCCGCTGATCGAGATCGTGTTCCAGTGCGGCACCTCGCGCTCACAGAACGCAAAGATGTCCGTGACGATGCGGAGCGAGGCGCGGGGCGGATAGATGTAGGTGCCGCGCGCGACGTATTCCTTGAGGATGTCGTTCTGAATCGGTGCCGGCCAGCTTCGCGGCTGGCACCTGCTGGCGCCGGCGCGACCGCGATGTACAGCGCCAGCAGGATGGCCGCTGTCGCGTTGATGGTCATCGACGTCGAGACGCTGATCGAGCGGGATGCCGTCGAACAGGGCGGCCATGTCCTCGATCGAATCGATCGCCACGCCGACTTTGCCGACTTCGCCCGGCGCCAGCGGGTGATCGGAGTCGTAGCCCATCTGCGTCGGCAGATCGAAGGCGACGCTCAGCCCGCTGACCCCTTGGGCCAGCAGATATCGGTATCGCTCGATTCGACTCGGCCGCCGTGCCAAACCCGCGTACTGGCGCATCGTCCACAGCCGGCCGCGATACATCGTCGGCTGGATGCCGCGCGTGAAGGGAAATTCGCCGGGGAAGCCGAGCTCGCCCATTGGGTGTTCGATCGAGGTCGTTGGTCGCGGTGGCGTTATCTGGCCGCATTATGCCGCGAGACGGATATTGCCGTCGCCGGTAGTGTCTCAGTTTCAAATAGTTAGCGCGGAGTGCGATCGACGCACGCCTGTTACAAATCCGCGATGGTGCGGCGAACGCTGATCGCTCGCGCCGCGCGATAAGCTGGGATTTCGGTTCCCGCTTGGTCGATTGAGGAACGTCTGGCTTCGCTTGCACGGCCAGAGCTGCCAGTCAGACCGCGACTAGGGGTGTCCGTTCAACCTGAGACACTGCCACGCCACGTCGCCGTAAGTCGCTTGACGTACTAGGCTATTTGAGCTTATACTCGAGTTACCTTCAAGGCTAATTCGATGCATACGATCGACAGGTGCCCGATCCCTGTTCATCGCCTTGGTGTAAGCAAGTTCCGATCGGGAAGCGCTCCGGTTCCCGGGCCGGCGGCGTAGGGAGGAACAGAGGAAATGGACGACGTCGTCAACCGGTTCGCGCGCGAGCTGGCGGATGCCATTGCCGCTGCGGTCGCGGAAAATGCGCAGGTCGAGGCCTGCCGTGAAAAAGCGCGCGCGGCAGGGTTTGAAATGAAAGTGACACTCGAAGCGGTGGTGGGGTTCGTGAGCCGTTCGCAAACCGCTGCCCTGACGAAAGTTACCGCCTCAACCCAACCGCGCCCTGTCCGCGATGTTCAACCACGGCGGGCCTTCGAGGTGACCGCCAACGACCGGCGGTTCCTTCGGTCGCTCCGGATCGCGGCGGACGAAACCGCGGAACCGGTCGAATAGAACCGTCGAATTCGATAACGCTTCACGTGTCCGTGCGGGCCGGTTTCGCCTCGAGCGAGCCGGCCTTTTTTACGCTTTCGCCTGCGAGGCGACACGCGCGGCGGCAGCCGCCGCTTTCTCAGGATCGCCCAGGTAGTAGTGTCGCAAGGGTCGGAGCTCGTCGTCGAGTTCGTATACGAGCGGGACACCAGTCGGAATATTCAACTCGAGGATGTCGGATTCGGAGACCTGATCGAGGTACATGACGAGCGCGCGGAGGCTGTTGCCGTGCGCGACGATCGATACCTGTTTGCCTGAGCGAATCGCGGGCGCGATCGTGTCGTGCCAGAACGGAAGGACTCGCGCCACCGTGTCTTTCAACGATTCGGTCAGCGGCAACTCGCCCGGCTCGAGCGAGGCGTAGCGCGCATCGCGCGACGGATGCCGCTCGTCGTCGGGTGCGAGCGGCGGGGGCGGAATATCGTAGCTGCGGCGCCAGATCTTGACCTGGGCGTCCCCGTGCTTCGCGGCGGTCTCGGCCTTGTTGAGGCCCTGCAACGCGCCGTAGTGCCGCTCGTTGAGCCGCCAGCTCTTGACGATCGGAATCCCTTTCAGGCCAAGGACGTCGAGCGCGATCTCGAGCGTTTCGATCGCGCGCTTGAGGACCGACGTAAAAGCGATGTCGGGAACGTAGCCGCCCTCTTTCAGGAGCCGTCCTGCTTCGCGCGCTTCGGCGCGCCCGCGATCGACAGCTCCACGTCCGTCCAGCCTGTGAATCGGTTCTCTCTGTTCCAGGTGCTCTCGCCGTGGCGAAGCAGGATAAGTTTGTGCATTGTGTTGCGTGGCCGTCCGCGTTTCAGCCGAGCGCCCAGACCGCCGCGCGGCCGGCGAAGACGGCATCCGCCCCGAGCTCCTCCTCGATACGCAGCAGCTGGTTGTAGCTTTGCAGGTGCGATCGGTCCGGCTGGCCGAGCCGGTCTTGATCTGGCCGGCCGCAGTGCCGACTGCCAGATCCGCAATCGTGGCGTCCTCGGTTTCGCCGGATCGGTGCGAGATAATCGTCGCGTATCCGCTTTCCTGCGCCAGCGCAACGGCGTCCAGCGTTTCGGTCACGGTGCCGATCTGATTGAGCTTGACCAGCAGCGCGTTCCGACCCCGTCGGCGATGCCCGCGCTCGCAGAATGTCCGGGTTGGTCACGAAGACATCGTCGCCGACGAGCTGCACCCGTGAGCCGAGCGTGGACGTCAGCGATCTTCCAGCCTTCCCAGTCGCCTTCTGCCAGGCCGTCTTCGATCGATGCAATCGGATACTGTCGCAGCCAGTCCTCGCAAAGGCGCACCATCTGCTCCGACGTGCGATCGGCTTCGCCCGATTTCTTGAAGGTGTAGTGGCCGCTCGCCGCCCAAAGCTCGCTCGATGCGACGTCGAGGGCGATGTAGACCTCGCTGCCGGCCTTCAGCCCGGTCTTGCGCGATCGCTTCGAGGACGACCTCGACCGCCTCGCGATTGGATTTCGAGGTTTGGTGCGAAGCCGCCTTCGTCGCCGACGCCGGTCGATTGACCGCGGCCTCTTCAGGATGCCGCGGAGCGCGTGAAAGATCTCGACGCCGATGCGCAGCGCCTCGCCGAACGACGGGGCGCCGACGGGCATGACCATGAACTCCTGGAAATCGACGCTCGAATCGGCGTGCGCGCCGCCGTTCAGGATGTTCATCATCGGAACGGGAAGCGTGAACCGTCCGTTGCCGTAGAGCTCCCCGACGTGCCGGTAGAGCGGGATGCCGCCGGAGGCGGCATCGGCCTCGTGCGGCCGCCATCGACACGCCGAGCAGCGCGTTGGCGCCGAGCCGGCTCTTGGTCGGCGTGCCGTCAAGGCCGATCATCGCCTCGTCGAGGCCGCGCTGATCGAAGTGCCGGTTGAGGATCGCGGTGGCGAGCTCGCCGTTCACGTTCGCCACGGCCTTGCGGACGCCTTTGCCGCCGTATCGTCGCTGTGTCGCCGTCGCGCAGCTCGAGCGCCTCGCGCTCGCCTGTCGACGCGCCCCGAAGGCACCGCGGCGCGGCCGAAGCGCGCCGTCGGCCATCGTGCACATCGACCTCAACTGTCGGGTTTCCGCGCGAGTCGAGAATCTCGCGTGCATGGACTCTCGTGATCTTCACTGCGCTCCTTCAAACTCGTGACTCAAGCCTTCAGCCTCAGCCCGCTTCAGACTTCAGATTTGAGACTTGAGACTTGAGCCTTCCTCCCCCGCCGCCCGCCCGCGATCGGCCTCCGCCTCGAAGCGCAGCGCCTCCTCGATCGAGCGGTCCGACGAGCGGCTCATCGTCCGTGGTGACGACGACGACGCCCGAATCGGTCACCGTGTGGCGCTAGCGATCCTCCTCGGCGTTGAATCCGATCAGCGCACCGCGCGGAATCAGGACGTCGCGGTCGATGATCGCGCGCCGGATGCGCGCGTGACGCCCGACCCGGACGCCGGGCATCAGGATGCATTGTTCGATGTGACAAGAAGCTGTGCACCCGCACGTTGGGGCACAGGACGCTGCCGAAGATGTTGCTGCCCGAGACGATGCAGCCCGGCGAGATCACCGGAGTCGAGCGCCTGCCCGCATCGGCGTCCGGTCTCGGCGAACACGAACTTCGCGGGCGGCGCCTGGGGCTGATACGTCCGCAGCGGCCACTCCGGATCGTAGAGGTTGAACTCGGGATTCACGTGGCAGAGATCCATGTTGGCTTCGAAGTACGCGTCGAGCGTGCCGACGTCCCGCCAGTATTTCGATGCCTTCTTGTTCTCGTCATAGAACCGGTAGGCATAGACCGGCTCCTCCTGGATCAGGCCGGGGATGATGTCCCGGCCGAAATCGTGGGTCGTCGGCTGGTTGGCGTCGGCCTCCAGCGCGCGGACGAGCACCTCCGTATCGAAGATATACGACGCCCATCGACGCAGAGCGAAGTCCGGCGATCCGGGAATCGGCCTCGGAACGGCCGGCTTTTCCTCGAAGCCGATGATCCGCTCCTGCTCGTCAATCGCGGCGACCCCGCATCGCCGTCCTTCCTCGCACGGCACCTCGATGGCGGCCAGCGTGGCGGCCGCGTGGCGCTCCTGGTGGAACCTCAGCATGCGCGAGTAATCCATCTTGTAGACGTGATCGCCCGACAGCACGATCAGGTGCCGTGGCCGTTCCCGCATGATCGAGTAGAGGTTCTAGTAACTGGCGTCCGCCGTGCCCTGATACCAGTGCTCGCCGACGCGCTTCTGCGGCGGCAGGATCTCGACGAATTCGCCGAGCTCTTCCGAGACGATGCCCCATCCCATCCTGATATGGCGGTTGAGGGACAACGACTTGTACTGCGTCGCGATGAAGATCTTCCGCAGGCCCGAGTTGATGCAGTTGCTGAGGACGAAATCAATGATGCGGTAGGGTCCCCCGAAGTAGACGGCCGGTTTTGCGCGTTCCTTCGTCAGCGGGTAAAGGCGCTCGCCGGCACCTCCGGCGAGCACGATCACGAGGCTGTCGTCGAGCAGCGCCGACATCCGATCAACTCCTGCGCAGCACGACTCGCGCTGGCGCCCCGTCCGATCCGACGACGCGCAACGGCAGGCAAAACATCTCGTAGGTGCCCGGCGCAACCTCGCTCAAGTCGAGACCCTCGATCACGATTGTGCCTCCGCCGAGCAGGACGTGGTGCGCGGGCGCGCCCGGCTTCTTGAACTCTTCCACCGAGAGGTAGTCCACGCCAGGACTTTCACCCCGCGGCCCACGAGAAAGCCGCGCACCCTCTTCCGTCACGCCGACGTAGTCTGCGTGAAACCGGGCCGATCGCCACAACCGTGGAGTTCTGGCGTCTTGATCAGCACCCGGATGTCCTCGCTCGCGACGCCGGACAACTCGTTGGGTCCTATCCCGGTGTGGGACGTCACTTCCAGAACGCGTGCCCGGCCCATCAGCAGCTCCAGGGGCAGCGCGTCGGCGCCGGGCGCTCCGTCGAAGAAAGTGGCTCGGGGCGTCCACGTGGGTCCCCGCGTGGGCGCTCATGTGGAGCGTCGAGACGTTCGAGCTGTCCCCCTCGCGATCCGTTTGATCGGCTCCAGGGTGAACGGCGTGTTGCCTGGATAGACGGGAAGGTTCGAGTCGAGCGGAACTGTGACGTCGATGAGTTTCATGACCGGCGGGCGCGCGCTGATAGTACAGCGGCGGCGGGCCACTGGTCCAGCTGAAGTGCTGACGGCAGAGCAGTTTGACTTGGCGAACGGGCCTGCCTATGATTAGCTGTTGTTCATCAAACTCTGATGATATTGGGGAGAGTAGTCCTATGGCGATTGGGCGACGAGTGGTCGCACTGTGCTCGGCGGCGGCGTTGGTCTGCTCGGGGACGCTTCTTGCGCAGCAGGTCAAGAAGCTCAGCGATGCGCAGAAGCGCGAGGTTCAGGAGATCGTAAAGATTATCGACAGCACCGCCGCAGCACCGCTGCGCCGAACGACCTGTCGTTGACGTGGACGCGCGAGGACTTCCTGAAGGCCCAGGGCAATCAGGATGCGTGCCGTTCACCGTCACGATCGATCCTTCAAGGTGTCCGGCAACAACGTCACCATTTACTGGCGCGTCGTCTCGAAGACGGCGGCGGCGCCGCGCGGCGGCGGCCGCGCCAGCGGCACCCGCGCGAGGCCGACGAGGACCGCAAGGCGCCTCCCAAGCCCGACTATGCGTGCGAGGACATCAATACGGCGGCCCTCTCACTCCAAGAACGGTCCGGTCCGATCAGCCGTTCGTTTGCTGTGGCGGCCGGGGCGTACGAGTGATCGTTGTCGTAAAGGAGCCGACGCCTCAGAAGCAGCAGAAGAACGCGCCGCCGCTGAAGACGTCGGTGCTCAGGCAGAACGTCGACGTTCCGGACCTGTGGAACGGCGAGCTCAACACGAGCACGGTGTTCCTGGCGCAGCGCATCGATCCGCTCCCGGCGCCGTTGACGCCGCAGCAGCAGGTCGAACGCCCCTACGCGCTGGGCACGATGGAAATCGTGCCGGTCGCCGACACGAAATTCACGAAGAAGTCCGAGCTTTCCACCCTGGTCCTGATTTACAACGTGAAGACCGATGGGACCAACAAGCCGGACGTCACCGTCGAATACAACTTCTATACGAAGCAGGGAGGCGGCGAGAAGTTCTTCAACAAGACGAACCCGCAAAGCCTGAACGCCCAGACGCTGCCGCCGCAGTTCGATTTCGCGGCGGGGCACCAGCTCCAGAGCGGCCAGGCCGTGCCGCTTGCCTCGTTCCCGGAAGGCGACTATCGCCTCGAGATCAAGATCACCGACAAGCTCGCGGCCAAGTCGGTGACGCGCAACGTGAATTTCACCGTCGTCGCCGGATAGAGCGATAGTCCTCCTCGTTCGTCGGTCGCGCCTGACGGGAGCAGACGACAATGACGTCCAGATTGATGGCCTCGGCAGTCGGCGGCCTGATGGTTCTGGGCTTTCCGGCGATCTCGAGCGCACAGCGCGCTTCGGGATCGCCGGCGCAGCCCATCGGACGGATCGCGCCTGTCAGTCCGGGCTCCATTCGCGGCGTCGTCACGACGAGAGGGCATCGCCGGTTGCCGGCGCGGTCGTGACGGCCCTCGGCGGCACCGCGATCTTGGCGTTGACCGACCACGACGGCCGGTTCGAGTTGCCTGGTCTCACGGCCGGTTCCTACGTCGTGACCGCCCGCCTCAAGGGCTATGTGGCGCCGCCCGCGCAGCAGGTTGAGATCGGTTCCGGCGCGCGACGCATCTCCACGCTCGTGCTGCGGCGCGCTCGCACATCGGTGCCTCTGCTGGCGGCGGGGATTGGCGCCGGCGAGCCTGATCCGCCGGCGGTCGCCGATCCCGCGTCCGACGGATCGAGTGTCGATCCGCCTGCTGCCGGTGACGAGACGCCGGAGACTGACGCGGATCACGGCGAAACGGCGTGGCGTCTGCGCCACGCACGCCGGAGTGTTCTCAAGAATGTCGCCCTGCCCGACGATCTGCTGGCCGACGACGGCCCCGCGGACACCTGGCCGGGCGGAGTCGTCAGCCGCGCCGTCGATCGCCGGCGCGTTTCGCGACCAGTTTCTTTGCCGATCACGCCCTTCTCCGGCCAGGTGAATTTCCTGACGACCGGATCTTTGAAACACCGGAAGGAGCTGTTCTCGTCCGACAGCCTCGCTCACGGTATCGCGTACGTGCGCCTCGCGCGCCGGTCGGCTCGAACGGTGACTGGGGATTGCGCGGCGCACTCACCCAGGCCGACATCTCGTCCTGGATTCTGGCAGGATCAGTGCGCGACCCGTGCGCCCGCCCAGCACAATTACGACGTGGGGTGGTCATACAGCACCCAACGGTACGACGGCGGCAACGTGCTGACGCGACGCGACCTCGCCGAGGGGAGCCGCAATGTCGGCACCATGTACGGCTTCGACACGTTCACGATCGCTCCGGCACTGACCGTGTCCTACGGCAGCCGCTACGCGCGCTACCGACTTCCTCGAGGACCGAAACCTCGTCAGTCCGCGAGTCGAGGTGACGGTGACGCCCGCTGAGCGCATGCGCATCAGCGCCGGTGTCTCTCACGCGGCCCAGGCACCGGGCGCCCAGGAATTTCTCCCGCCCGGCGACACCGGCATCTGGCTTCCGCCGCAGCGCACCTTCTCGTCGATCGAGCCCGGGCGTCCGCTTCGGGCCGAGCACACGACCCATCTTTCGGTCGCGCTCGAGCGCGATCTCGGTGGATCCACGGTTTCCCCTGCGGGCGTTCCGCCAGGAAGTCGACGACCAACTCGTCACGCTCTTCGGCGCCGATTTGCCCTCTCAGCCGACCGCGAAGATTGGCCACTACGTCGTGGGCAACGCCGGGGATGTCTCGGCCATCGGCTGCACCGCCGCGGTTCGAACAGTGGTGGCGAGTCGGGTCCAGGGTTCTATCGCTTACTCGCTCACGAAGGCTCAGATGAGGCCTGCCGACGATCTGCGATACCTCGTCCTCCTCGCGCCCTCCGCGCTCTATCGCAGTAATGAGCGTATTCACGACGTGGCCACGTCCATCGAGACGAACGATGCCGGAAACGTCGACCCGGGTGCTGGTCCTGTACCGCGTCAGCAACGGCTTCGTGCGCCCCTCCCAAAGTCCGGACCGTCCAGGGCTCGGTTCGCGTTTCGATGTGCAGGTCCGGCAGTCGCTGCCCTTCTGAATTTCACCAGCGCCAAATGGGAGATGCTGATCGCGGTCCGTGATTTCTTCAGTGAAACCGCTGTGGATCAGTCCGTCTTTGACGAGTTGCTCGTTGTCCGGCCGCCCAAACGCATCGTGGGCGGCGTGACGATGCATTTCTAGGCCGCCACGCGTTCGTCAGAACGTCAGGTTGATCCATAATATTGAATATGGTCTACGGATATCTGGAGTCTGCCAGGACCCTGGCCTCTCGCTCATGTGTCTGAAAGAATCTATTTTTCAATGATTTAGCGATGATTTTATCGGCCCCGCGCCCAAGGAACGGGCTCTGCTAAGGCGACGACCGGAATAGTGTCTCCGCGGAATACGCTCTCTATGACGAAGGGCGGAACGTCGCTCGATGCGAAAAGCCGGGCCTCGGCCAGGCTCGGACAGCTCCGCGTCCATCGAGGACCGCCCTTCGATGGATGCCGGACGCGTGGGTGATCCCGAAGGGCGCTGGCTTTCATGGGGCCGTTCCTTGTTTGCCGTCGTCGTCGTCCTGGTCCTCGTCGCTCTCGGCATCGCGAACATCGCGATGCGCGCGCGCTGGCACGAAGTCGAAGACGGCGTTCTGTGGGGCGCGCGCCCGAAGGGGTGACGGCGCTCGAGGTCAGCGCCGGGTCGGTCGGCGAGCGCTCGCCGGGGTCGCGCCCGGCGACATCCTGCTCACGGTCAACGGAGCGCCGGTGCGCACGCCCGCCGACGTCGTCGAGCACCAGCACCAGAAACCGCAGGGTACGCGGCTCGCGTACACGCTGCTTCGCCTTGGGCGAGCAGCGGGCACTGGACGTTTCACTCGCATCGATCTCTCCGCGGGGCTCGATGTATTTCGTGCTCGCGGGCGTGGGCCTCTTCACGCTCCTGGTCGGCGCGTCGGTGCGGCTGCGGCGCCCGCGCGATCAGGCGACGCTTCATTTCTTCTGGCTCTGCGTCGCGTTTTTGGCGCTTTCACGTTCTCGTTCAACGGTCCCTTCGACCGTCTGGACTGGATCTTCTACTGGGGCGACGCCATCGCGATGGCGCTGCTGCCGCCCCTGCTGCTGCACTTCACGTTGGTGTTTCCCGAGCGACCGCCCTGGCGCGTCCCGCCCGCGGACCGATGTTCGCGTCCTGCCGCTCGTGTATGTCTCGGCGCTGGCCTTGAGCGCCAGGACGGATCATCGCCGTCGCCCGCGGCGCGGCGGATGGTCCGGCGCTCTCGCGTGCGCTCGATCTGCTCGATCGGGCCGAGCCCCTGTTCCTCTTTCTGTGCTCCCTCGGCGCGTGGCCGTGCTGACGCGCGGCCTTCGCGAGATCACGTCGTTGACCGCCCAACGGCAGCTGCGATGGCTTGCCTGGGGCACTGTCGCTCGGCGTCGGCCCCTTCGCGCTCGGATATGCGCTGCCGTGGGCGCTTCGGCGCCGATCCGCCGCTTCGCGTTGCAGCTCACGGCCAGTGCCGCTCGGCCTCGTGCCGCTCGCCTTCGCGTCGGCGATCGTCCGCGTACCGGCTGCGGGACGTCGAAGTGATCATCAAGCGCGGCCTCGCGTATCACCGCGTTTTTGGCGGCCAGCGGAGCGCTGTATCTCGCGATTCGGCGGTTGACGGGGTTCATGTTCGCCAACGACGCGGACCCGCGCAACTGGATCATGGCGCTCCTGGCGACGGTCATAGTCGTCCTGCTGGCGCAGCCGGTCAGAGAGGCGCGTGCAGAACGCGCTCGATCGCGTGTTCTATCGCGATCGATACGACTACCGCCGCGCGCTCGTCGGCTTCGCGCGCGATTTGAACACTGCGATCTCGACGTCGTGCGTCTGAGCCAGCGGCTGGTCACGCGCATCGTCGAAACGCTCCTCGTGGACCGCATGGCGCTGATGCTCGCCGACGAGCGCGCCGGCGACTTCCGGACGATCGGCGACTTCGGCTTTCCGATCCGGTGCCGCGGCTGCCGCGGTCCTCCTCGTTCGTCGCCCGGCTCGATGCCGGTCACACCGTGGCGCTCGACGATCCCATCGCCGCCGCCCGCTTCGCCGGCCGAGGAGGTCGAGTCGTGGCGCGATCAGGGCATCTACTACCTCGTGCCGTGCATCTTCGAGGGCTCGGCGATCGCGGTGCTGGCGCTCGGCCGCAAGGACTCCGACGAAGCGTTCAACAGCGAGGACCTCGCGCTCCTGACGGCCGTGGCGGGTCAGGTCGCCACGGCGATTGAGAACGGCCGGCTGTATCGGCAGCTCCACCTGAAGGCCGAGGAACTCGGCCGGATGCGCGAGTTCAACGAGAACATTCTCGAATCGCTCGACGATGGGCTCGTGGTGTTCGACGCGGACGAGCGGATCGTCCGCTGGAACCACGCGCTCGAGAGTTTTACGGCGTGCAGCGCGCGGACGCCATCGGCCGGCCGATGGCGGAGGTCTTCGATGCGCCCTTTGTCGAGGCGCTGCAGGGCGGCCCGCCAGCGAGAGACCCGCGCGGCGCAACGCTCGTTCAAGCGTGCTCCTGAGCGTGCGCTGCTCGACGCGCGAAGGCGACGCGCCACCGCGTCGCGCCTTCGGTCAACGCGACGGCCGTCCCGCTTCAGAATCCGGCGGGCCCCGATCGGCGCGGCAGGGACGATTCTGCTTGATCGAGAACATCACCGAGCGGGTCCGGCTGGAGGAGCAGCTGCAGATTTCGAGAAGATGGCGTCCATCGGCCTGCTGGCGGCCGGCGTGGCGCACGAGGTCAACACGCCGCTCACCGGCATCTCGAGCTTCACGCAGATGCTGCTCGAGGGCGCCGATCCGGACGATCCGAAGACGCGGCTGCTCGAGAAGATCGAGCGCCAGACGTTCCGGGCGCGCGAAGATCGTCAACGGCCTGCTGCACGCTGTCGCGGCCGGGCACCGGCCGACGGCGAGCGGACCGACATGGACCTGAACACGGTGATCACCGACGTGTTGTCGCTGCTCGAGCACCAGTTCGGGATCAGCAGCATCAAGGTCCGCCGCGAGCTGTCGGCGCGGCGCCGGTCGCGTGTCCGGCATCGAGCACCAGCTGCAGCAGGTGTTCCTCAACCTGTTCCTCGAACGCGCGCGACGCGATGCCGCAGCGGCGGCTGGCTGACGGTCGTCCACGCGGATCGACGGACGGCGCAGGCCGTCGCGGAAGTGGCGGATACCGGTTCGGGCATCCCGCCGGAGCATCTGGCGCGGATCTACGATCCGTTCTTCACGACGAAGGCGATCGGACGCGGGACGGGCCTCGGCCTGTCGATCACCTACGGCATCGTTCACGAGCACGACGGTTCGATCCGCTGCGACAGCGCGGTTGGCCAGGTACGCGGTTCAGCGCTCACGCCTGCCGTTGAGCGCGAGTACGGCTGCGCGGCGCGCCGCACAGTAAGAGGTATGGCTCCGGCTCACGCCGGACTGATCGGATATGGCCGGACACCCGCAAGGGCGCGATCCTCGTCGTCGACGACGAAGAGATCATGCGCGACATTCTCGAGACGCTGCTGGTGCGCGAGGGCTACGACGTGAGCGTCGCGTCGCCTCGGGCGCCGAAGGGCTGGAGCTTGCCCGCGCGCTGCCGTTCGACGCGGCTCTCGTCGACATCACGATGCCGGGGCTCGACGGCATCGCGACGCTCGACGAGATGAAGCGGATCGACGAGGACCTCGCCGTCATCATCATCACGGCGTACGCGTCGGTCGAAAGCGCGCATCGCGGCGATGAAGGGCGGCGCGTTCGATTACGTGACGAAGCCCTTCAAGAACGAAGAGGTCCTCGTCGTCCTCCGCAACGCCATGGAGCGGCGGCGGCTGGTCAGCGAGAATCGTGAGCTGTTGCAGGAGCGACACGGAGCGGTATCACAAGTTCGCGAACATCATCGGCCAGCAGCCCGCAGCATGCGCCAGGTGTTCGATCTGATCATCCAGGCGGCGCCGAGCCGGTCGACGATTCTGATCCAGGGCGAGAGCGGCACGGGCAAGGAGCTGGTCGCGCGCGCCATTCACTCCAACTCGTCCCGCTCCGAGCGCTCGTTCGTCACCGTCAACTCCGGCAACCTGCCGCCCGATCTGCTGGAGTCGACGCTCTTCGGTCACGTGAAGGGCGCGTTCACCGGCGCCGTCTACCCGAAGAAGGGTCTGTTCGACCTCGCCGATCAGCGGCAGCATCTTCTTCGACGAAATCGGCAACGTTCCGCTCGAGACCCAGGCGAAGCTGCTCCGCGTCATTCAGGAGCGCGATTTCATGCGCTCTGGGCGGCATGGAGACGATCAAGGTCGACGTGCGGATCATCGCGGCCACCAACGCCGATCTGCGGCAGCTGATGGAGGAGGGCCGGTTCCGCGAGGATCTCTTCTACCGCCTGCACGTCATCTCCATTCAGCTCCCGCCGCTGCCGCGATCGCAAGGACGACATCCCGCTGCTCGCGCAGCATTTCCTCGGAAGTACGGCGAGGAGAACCGCAAGACGGACCTCGAGCTCACGCCGGACGCGCTCGACTTGATGACCGAGTACGACTGGCCGGGCAACGTGCGCGAGCTCGAGAACGTGATCGAGCGCGCCGTCGTGCTGACGTCGGGGCCGCGGATCGGCGTCGAGGCTCGATTCCGGATCACGTTCGCAAGGCGCCGAACTTCCAGCATGCCGCAGTTCGTCGTGCCGCCCGAGGGCATTTCGTTCAAGGACGTGATCACCGACTTCGAGAAACGGCTCATCGAGTCCACGCTCGAGGCGGCCGGCGGCGTTCAGAAGCGCGCGGCAGAGCTGCTGCACATCAAGCCGACGACGCTGAACGAGATGATCAAGCGGCATGACATCCGGCCGCGGCGGAAGCGGCAGGGCGACGGCGAGAACGAGCCTGAGCCAGCTCGTCGCCGCGCCGCGTCGGGCGGCGTTGCCCGGTGTGCGCGCCCTGGCAGCCGGCCTTCGAAGAAAAGTAGCGCCGCCTACCGGGCGTTCCTGACCTTCGCGAAAATGCGATCGTACTTTCCGAGCACCACGTCCCAGCGGTAGTTGCGGCGCACGTAGTCACGTCCGCTGCGCCCCAGCGCCGCGCGCAGACGGTCGTCGCCGACGAGCAGCTTCAGGCACTCCACGAACTCGTCGCGGTCGGCATAATACAACCCGCCGTTGCTGTTGATGCAGTGCTCCACGAGCACGGCGCTGCGTGCATTCGCGAGGACCGGGTGCCGACGGCCATGGCTTCGAGGGCCAGCAAGCGACAGGCTCTCGTAGGGCGAAGGACAGACGACGACCGTTGGCCGCTTCGAGCGCCTGCACGCCGCTCGCGATCGGAGAGCAGGCCCGCGAATCGGATGGACGGCTCCTCCGGCAGCGACATCAGCTTGACGCCCATCAGCGCCAATGTCGCCTCGCCGCCCTCCTTCACGTAGCTGCCGAAGTACTCGATCAGCTCCTCGCAGCCCTTGCCGGGATCGATCCGACCGCCGAACAGGACGATCGGTCCGCTACGGCCGGTGAGCGCCGCCGGGCACACGCGCCGCGGGCCAGGAGGTGGGACGGGACCCGTCCCGGTGCGTCCTCTGTCGGCCGCCGAAGGCGGATCGTCGCTCGCCTTCGCCCGAGCGCGACGCCATCCTCCTCAGCGACAGTGCCGACGGCGCGCGCGGGATACGGCTGGCTGGCGGTGAAATGTCGATGCCCGACCCCACAAACATCTTCGATGAGTACTGGCCGGTCGGGGGAATTCAACGCGCCCGGACGAGTCGCCGCTCTCGCTGTCAGCCAGGTAACAGGCGTGCGCCGGGCCGGCTTGAAGACGTCCTTGAAGATTTCGATTGTCGATCGCCGGAATTTCATCGTGGGCCGTCGAGGACGACCACGCTTCCTTCGCGGGGTTCACCTCCCGGGACAGACGCAATTACCGTCGGCGCATGGGAGGTAGGTGAAGAAGACCTTCCGCGACGTCGCAATTGCTGTTGACGACGCCGCAGTGTAGTCGACCAGCGAAGAACTGTGGCGCCAGGACCTCTGCCGCCGTTTGAGCCATCTCCACTCCTTGTCGGCGCGGGTGAAGGCGTTGCCGAAATCCACTCGGAGTGAGCGATTGAACGACTCCGAGATCTCAGGTGCGCGCGTTCGCGAAGCGGCGCACGGTGACACCGCGTATCCGATCGGATCCTCTCCGGATACTCGTTCTTCCACGTCACGTAGTCGCGGGCAGGTGGTGAGAACGTCGACTTCGTGCAGCGCCGCGATGCACGTTCGGCATCAGGCGGCAGAGGTGTCCGATCCGCCGAGGGACTTCCGGTGCCATACCGCTGGATGATCAGCGGATGTTCATGTGGACTCCGGGGCCGGATCCCGGCGCTCGACGGTCGCGCTGGCCGCCCTCGGCTTCTGGGGGACGAGTCCGGTCCTGCGAGGTCCGGTATCCCGCCCCGCACAATCACGCCGAGCTGGCGGATGATGTGGTCGTCGCCGAGTCGGCCAGCCGGCGCCGGTTGGCCGGCGATGATCCGCGATCGCAGGTCATCGTCGAATGCCAACGCCCCGGCGGCATTCGCGGCGTACTCGATCCTTCGGCGCGAACTGAAGGCCCGCTCCGCCCAGCGTCTCCGGCACGGCCGCCGCTGCGTAGGCGAGGATCGCACGCGCCGGGCCGCCATCGCTTCGATGAGCGGCGCGCGAAGCCTTCGTGCTCGCTGAGGGAGATGTAGACCGCCGCGTGCCTGTAGTAGATGGCAGATCTCATCCGGCACCGGAGCCGGTGAACACGAAGCGCTCGTTCAGCATCCGGCACTCGGACATCAGCGCCGCGGATCGATCGAAGATGACACCGCGGCACCGCGTCCAGCCCAGCAGCCCGTCGGGTTGATGGAACGCGGTAGTGACTGCCGACGTACCGCCCCCTGTAGTGCTCCGCGAGCGCGGACGATGATCCTCCGATCCGCCTTGTTCGGCGCGATCCGGCCGATCGAAGTGGGTAAAGTCCACGGCTTCGTCGTCCAGGATTCGTTCGAGCGCCGGCCGGCGCGACCGCTCCTGGCGATGCGCGAGGTACCGGCGGCGCAGGGCAGACGCCCGTCGGCGGCGCGAATCCGAGCGTCATCGCAGCGCCCTGCCGGACGCTCGGACACGCCCAGCGCAAAGATCCGGCGCTAAGCCGGTCCAGGCTTGCGCAAGCTCGCCGCGCCAGCGCTGGCGGGTGCAAGAGCGGCGGATCGCGAGGAGCGCGATAGAGATCAGGGCCCAAAGGCGTGACGTTAGCACCAGCAGGTGATCCGGGGTCGGGCCGTCGTAGGACGTCCAGCTGCCGTCACGGTCATCGGCGAGGAGCAGCGCGTAATGAAAGATCGTGACGTCGCGCGCCGTCTCAGGACGCCGGATCGCTGAATCGGCCGGAAACCTCCCGCTGCAGTTCTCCTCGCCCGATGGTCAGCGCGCGTAGGCTCCGATCGATGCCCACGCGGCGCCAGCAGAGTCGCGGATGCGACGCGCGCTGCCGCCGATCGCCGCGTCCCTGGCGGGCCGGGCCGGGACCCGCTGATCACGATCACGGCAGCGCCTTGCACAAGGCGACAGCCGGCGCACCTGCCGCGGTCTTCCTCGATGCGTCTGCCCGGCAGGTCGGACTGGGGCCGGAAAGTCGACGGCCACCTTCGGCCCGGCCGCGCGCGGCGAAGCGAATCTCGTTCGACGAACCCAAGAAGGGTCCCTCTGAAATCCTTGCCAGCGCAAGCCGCCCGACCGCGAGCCCTCTGTCCTCCGGACGATCGCGTCCTCGGATGCGCGGGTCAGACAGGATGGCATGGCATCCATGAGCGCCGCCACGCGGCGGGGATCTTTGTCGGCGTACCAGCACGCGCCCGCGCCGTCCATCGTCTGCGGCACCGCGGTACGGCGGGCGTAAGTGCGAGCGCCCGGCACCTGTCCGGCGAACGCCCCGACCGAGCGGCACACAGAATCGCTTTCGTGCTCGCTGCCGGCGCCTGGCGAAGGCGGTCCGCATCTCGCAGAATCGCCACCAGCTTTCTTCATCAGACACGTGGCCCGTGAAGTGAACGTTCGAGAGATGGCTTCCGCGGCAGTTCGCTCACTCAGCGACGCCGGGATACCGCCTCGAAGAGACTCAACGACGCAGAGCGATCAGGCAGCCGCGAGAGCGCAGGGGCCGAAGAGCCCGCGCGGTGAGCATGCAAACATCCGGATCAGCTACCACGATCTTTCTTGTTCGCAGATGACCCGACCCACGAAGAGGATGTGCAGTCCACTCGTCGTCAGACTGATCGGCGGCGGGAAACGATCGGGGAAGCCGGTCGAGGTGAGCGCGCAGTGCCGGGAACGACCGGCACCGCCGTGCGAGAAACCCAGCGCCTCGAAGGTCCTGGGCGGCTGCGAACTCGAATCTGCAAGCGTGTGCGGGGTCGCAGCGATCTGACGTACGCCTGAAGCTCGCGAGCGGCCCCGAGACACCGTCCGGCGAGACGTGCGGTGGGCGCCGAGACGTACTCCGGCGGCGTGATAAGCCGTGGTAGATCAGCGCCATCCGGTCCGGCGGCACGGCGTGCGCGGTTCGCGCAGCTTGCCGCCGATGGAAAAATGGTGCGGCAACAGGTTGTGGACCGCATCTGGCGTCGCACGAGCTCGCGATAGCCAGCGCGCTACCGGTGCCGAGGCCGGCGGTCGGCCGTTTCGAACGAATATCTCCGGAATCGTGGCCCGCCAGCCGCAAGCGCTTGCTGGATGCCCGGCACTTCGCGGCCGATCGCGGTCGCCGCGCCCGAGCGTCAGCGAGCACCACGGTGGACCGCCGGCCGGCGCCGTGCAGGCTCGCCTATTACGCCCCGCCCGATTCGCGAACCGCCTCGCGGGCGGGCGCGCTGGCCGCCTGGCCGCGAATGCCTGACGCCCGACCGGCGATCTCGATCCTCACCGGCGGCTGACCCGCCGGCGGCGCGGCTGACGCTGGATCGCGCCGCGGCGAGCTGGCGCCCCCGGCCGAGCGCGGGTCCTGACGGCGAGTGGCCGCGACCACCTCAGCGCCCAGGGGCGCAGACCCGCGCTTCGTCGTACGAGACCACCCCTGGCAGCGGATCCATCAGGCGCCCCGTCTCGCTTCACAGAGGCGCGCGAGCATGTCAGGTATTTCCGCTCGATCACGCTCCAGTCGTAGCGTTCGCGGAAGAGAGACGCGGCCGTTCCGTCCGAGGGTCGCGCTCAGCCACCGGTTCTGCTCGGATCGCGCGCAGCGTCTCGACGAATTCGGTGGCGTTGTCATGCATAGGCCCGCGTTGCTGCGGTGCACTGGGCCTTCAGCGTGCCGCACTTCGCGTTCGCGAGCACCGGCCGTCGAGCGCCCACGCCTCCAGCGCCACCATCGACAGGCTCTGAGCTACGAGACTTCCGGCATGACGAGCAGCTCGGCTGCGGCCATGGCATCGAACTTGTCAGCATCGCCGAGGTAATCCAGGTGTCGGATCCGAGGATGTTTCGGAATGGGTAGCAGCGAGTTGCCGACCAGGACGAGCGACAGCGGCCCGCCCCGCGTTGACGTATGCGTCGAAGAATTCGAACAGCTCCTTGCAGCCCTTGTTGTCGTCGATGCGGCCGCACGCACACGACAGGGTCGCGGACATTGAACGTGCTGCGGACCCGCGCCGGCTGCGGGTTCGTGGAGGCACGTCCGAACCGATTCCCACGACGATCGACGGCACGCTCTCATCTGCCGGAGACCGCCTGAATCATCGCGCTGCGCTCCTCGGGCGGAGTGTACATCAACGCACGGACGCCCCGGAAAACTGTCATTTGAAGATCGACAGACCCACCGCCGCGTCGCGCTCGGCTGTCGGGACCAGGATGGCGCGCCACGCAGCCGCCCGTACGCCGTGATATGCGTGGTAGTACCGGTAGCTGAAAAACAGCAGATAGTCGAACGCAGAAGCATGCTTCGCGATGACTGACGCAGCGTCGGGCTGGCCGGCCCCTCGGCGTCCAGCCAGTCGGGCCGTCAGCGAGGGAATGGGCCCGGTCGAAGACGCGTTGCGACGAGCGCGAACGCCGACGGGTCCCGTTCCCATTTGACGCGGAATCGGCGCACGGGCACGCCGTTACACGATCGAGGCCGACCGGCAGTTCGTTCTGCCACGACACATAGTCGGTCGCGCACGTGGTCAGCACTCGACATCGGCATGACGCGCAGATGTTCGGCAACATAGCGTGCGTGCAGTTCTGCGCCGCCGTTGATTCCGTGGCCGTAGCGCTGGACGACGACCGCGAGCTTCACTGCTTCGCTGCACCGTCGCCGCATTTCGCGTCCGGTGTCTGCGTTCGGGCGCCCGCCAACGGTGCACCGCTCGAGCGGATTCCGTGACGACCGTAGTTCGCCGGGCTTCGACGGAGGTCGCGCGCCGGCTCAGGGCAGGTCTCGCGGACGCTGGCGACGGTCGCCGGATCGCATCGGATCGGCCCGCACCGTAGCGATCACGTCCCGCTCCGGCACCGGCACCCATGATCGAGATCAGCTGAACCGGTTCCTCCGCCGCCCGCGGCGGCGGCGGCGGCGGCGGCTGCGCTGCCCGGCCTTCGCGGCACCGCCGCCGGGCGCCGGTGCGGGCGGCGGCGCTGCGGCTTCATCGCTGGCGGCGGTGGCAGCCGGTGGCGGCGGCGGGATGTCGCTGATCCGCTCGTCGCCAGGTCCACGGGCTCATAAGCGACGATGACGCCGGAGTGCCCGGGCACGCCGCCTCGTTGAACTCCAGAGCGGCTGTAGTCAGCGACTCGACGCGCACCTGCAGGCCCCTGACCTCGATGCCCATCCCGGTGGGTTTTCTTGATCACCGCCCGCTGGCAGCACCAGGCCCCGTGCGCAGCTGGTCGAACTGGATCCCGGGTCGCCCACGCGTCTGGCGGTCGTCGTGTTGAGCCGCGACTGGATGTGGCGCGCCTGGATGAGCGGGTCTCGGATTGAAGAACAACTTCAACACGGGCTCGCAGCACGCGGCGGACCCACCGCAGGTGCCCGATGCGACTCATACGCCCAGTGTTCGCTCCCGAAGGCGAAGCTGCCCGGCTCCGGCGACGGATGGCATAGGCCAGCAGTGCTCCGCCGTGAAACTGCCTCGAGGAGGTCGCGACCGCACGCCCCTTCGGATCGAGGAACTCGAAGCTTGACCGCCGCCAGCTCCCGGATTTGCTTGCCCGTGCGTAGTCGACGCCGCGCTTCGCTCGATCCGCGCGCGAATCTGATCCATGATCTGCGCCGACCAGGCGAATACGTAACTGAACGAAGTACAAT
>ERZ1370068.6255-contig-525_pt1 | contig 42795 bp, 76 predicted proteins | sample MGYA00561227_ERZ1370068 | MGnify/ENA primary metagenome ERZ1370068 (study PRJEB38410, sample SAMEA6850437) | metagenome | study: Metagenomic assessment of the ecological functions of the soil: analysis of the soil microbiota associated with the... | reverse complement strand
ATGGAGCAGGGTGCGTGTCCGACGAACTTAAGTAATGATCGAATTCTAGCGCGACGGGCATCGTCGTAGAGCGATATACAATCCCTTGGCAAGGGTGGAGCGTTCGCAAGATCGTCGCGGTGCGCAGGGCAAAGCGGCGTAGGATTACTTGACGGCTCCTGTTGGGAACCGGCGATGGCCGAAGGTGAGGTAAGTCGGCGAAATGACTTCACCGGCTGTTCGGTCGCTCCATCAAAGTGAGGGCAGCAAAATGGGTCGCCTGAACCAGCTGACCGCCACGCGCAGTAGGACGAAGTAAATGCAAAGCGCATGAGCATACCAAAAACACCACAACGAATCTCTGGCGTCCTATGCGACGTTATACTCGACAAATAATGGCTTTGTAGACGTCATCATCGCAAGGCGAGGAAACCTCTCCGCATCTAAGCGAGGAGGAGCGTCGCGACAAGTTCACCAAAGGCGAAATACTCCCCTGTGAGTGGATAGTCAGAGGGGCGATAACCGAAGAGGAAGCCATCCGTCTGGCGGAGGGAGTTATCCATGTGCGCCGCCAAGGGTTCCATGTTCAGCACGACGTGGAAGGTAGGATTCTCAAATACAAAACACAGCTGGCGCGGAAATTCGCGAAACGAAGGATTACGACCGTTTCCGGAATAGAGGAGGCATCATGAGAGTCACGCGACTAAAGAGAAAAGGTCATCTCGTGAATTCTACTCGAACTGCACTCTTGATTCCGAAATATCCTCACTGGCATGAACTCTGGAAGAGGCCGCCAACCGAAGCGGGAGCAGCGACAGCCTTGGGCAACACCAGTGCCGGGGTTTCTTGCCCGCCACCCTTGAGACCCTCCCATGAAATCAAGAGCGCGTGGCGGCGATCAGAGCAGAATCGAAAAGGCCAGTCTTACCTCGCTTCAGGACCATTCCCGTGCACGAAAAATGGCTATTGGTCACTACGCACTTCGAGGGCCCGCTTTCGAGATACGCGGGCTCGAGGGCGTGCTCTGGAAACGTGCTACGCAATCATCAAAACCCGTAGCTCATACGGTTCCGAAACCAGTATCTCGCTCGTCTTGACGACACCGGATTAACTCACCTTAGCTTCTCGAGTCCAGAGGAGGCAAGGGCGTGGATTCGACGTGATCGCGGGCCGAAAGGATTATTTCGACGCAACGAGAGCACCCGTCCACCTACGCGGTTACGAGAGTAGTGGAAGCGAGCTTCCGCGATGCGCACAAGCGCATCGGGGCTGCTCAGGCCAGCAGCTCTTGATGACGGCTTGAGAGAAGCTTTTCTAATGGCGCCCGAGAGCCTGGCTTGCAATGAGGACCCCGGATCCAGTGCGCCTATCACCTTTGCTGCGGGCAACATCGGGCGCAGTTCTTGAGTGGCGATGCGCAAAGCCTCGGCTCTTGAAGGAGTCGTCGGCAAAGGATCGAGCTCCTTACGACGAACCCGGCAACGATTAGGCGCGTGGATTAAGCACCGCACGAACCGAGAGCAGGAGTTCGTCATTGGCGGCTGCATTCCCGGCAGCGCGCGCGTTTCCCGATGCGTGTTGCTCGTGGGCGCTTTACGAAAAAACAACGAACGAGCTCGTCTTCGTCGCGAAGGTAGCGACAAGGATGATGTGCCGCGCAATCGGGACGAAATCATAACCAAGTCTCAGCCATTACCGAGTTGGATCGCACAGTTTGTGGATAACTGCCGGTTCACGGCAGAGATGGCACTTCGGAAGGGAGCCATTGTGCGGTTGCGCGTGATCATGCGCCGAGCCCAGACGAGAGCTAGACCGGCCGAATTGACTATCGAGCGCTTGAAAGTGCGTTGAGAAAACCCAGCGACCTTCAAAAATTAATGCATCTTAATTTCGGCAAAAAGGCACTGAAGCTTGGGAGTTCAGAGATGTCGGAAAACACACACTTATCGGCCCTCTCAAGCCTCGCGTCATTATTGTGTAATATCACGATATTGCCCGCGTTGAAGCCCTTTGACCGCAAGGCGGCATTCGCTTTGCATCCCTTGGATGACTCTCCCGAAGGAAGTCGGCGCGACAGCCCTACGTGAGTCGCGCGCACATGTAGGATTTCGCCCTACACGATTAAGATCGTTCGCCCTACAGACATAACCAGCCTAGCCGCTGTAAGTTCGGGTTTGGCGAGCAGGCATATGGCTCCACATGGTGAGTATATCTCGATTCCGACGACTCTTGAGCAACTCGCCCTTCAGCTCACGCGCACAGAGTGGGCCGAAACCAGAAAACGCGCATTCGACGACGTGAGGCCGATTAGCACATTCGCGGCACATGCTGTATCAGAGTCAGCCACGTGCCTCGTGGTGCGCGTGGCGTGGTTGCACCGAGCGATAGTTTCACCGATCAGCACGCGACCTATTCATAAGGGACTTCCAAAAACCAGCTTGGCATATGCGCGCTGACGGTATCGTGAGCGCATGCCACTAGGTTCAACAACGGAGGTCTTGGTCAATTATTGACTTTTAAACTATATCAGTTTCTGACCTCGTACACCAGGTTTGGTAATCGCCGCACTGGAGGCGGAGCCCATCTAGCCGGTTTGGGCTCGAGAATTTAGCGGAGAACCACTCCAACGGGTTCCTCCGCCTGAGGTGTTCCACGGCGACGGCGGTATCGTCAGCGGCGACGGCGGTGTCGTCAGCGGACGTGCTAATTGGTAGGCAGTAAGTGTGATGTCCCCGATCGATCAGGGCTTCAGAGAAGACGCACAAGACGGGCTGTAATCGGCAAGCGTTTTCGACGTGGGGGGCAGTTTTCACCTCGTCGAGAATGTCAGCTTCGCTTCAGCTAAGCTCACTGTTTTCAACGGAATTCCTCCGGGCGTGTGTGCGGGCTATCTTTGGAGGACTTCTACGGCTCCAAAAACCAGCGTATGACTCCTGGAGTTGCCATTACATGATCAAGGCGATCTCGAAGGACCCGACCTCTGCTGCTAAAAAACCGCGACTACTAGGAGCGTTCGTTGAGCTTCAGCTAAAGGCAACGCGGAAGATGCTCCTCAGGCAAATCCGGCCGTCATCCGAGAAGAATGGGGGCGAAGGCGACCGGCGGGGCGGCAGAGACAGGAAAAGCCCGCGCGATCCTAGACGACGATTTTCGATCGCACCGAAATCCGCCCTAACGCCTGAGGTTCAGCATTAATCGACATGGCTGTCCTTCTGCGCGCGCTGAGAGCGCGCTTTCCCCTGCTGCGTTTTGCAGCCTTGGCTCCTCTCGGCGATGCATCGCTCTGTCGGGGTGCTGGCCGCGCTGTCCGAGGGTCTCTCCATTTCGCTCTTCATCCCGCTTGTGCAAAGAGATCAAATTGGGACGAGGACTGCAGGTTCCGCCGGGCGGCTGCGGCCGAGATGACCCGCGGGCATTCCATACGAGCACCGTCTTCTCTGGATAGGTGGGCAGCATTTTAGCTGTGCATGGTGCTGGAAGGACGTTCTGAGCTATTGCTACTCACCGCTTTTCCACTCGGTTTTAACACGTCGGTCGGCCACCGCATCCGCTGCGGTATTCTCTCATCCAGTTACTCGGTGTGGGCCAGAGCTACTACGACACTCACGATTCTGGCAAACTGCTCAATACGCTGGTACCGAGCACCTGGCGGGGCGAGCTCGGCGTTCGTCGTGCTCGCCAGCGTGATTATCAGCATCTGCATGACGCTTGCTATTTAGCATCCTGCTCTTCCTGATTTCCTGGAAGCTGGCGCTGATCACGGGCCGCCTTCTTTGTTGTTGATCTCGCAAATCATTCAGCGTCTTGCCCGCCGAGCGAAGCGAGCCAGCGCCCAGCGCAACGGCAACTGACGCGTCCTCACGCATAATTCTTGCCACGCCGCTGGCCTTGGGCTGGCTCTGGGCCTTCGTGTGCGCGGTGCTGCTTTGCGGCAATCATCGCGGCGCGGCTCCTCGACGAGGAGCGGTTTCTCTCGAGGATCTTGCCAGATAAGTCCCGGATTGCCGCATCAGGGATGGCTGACCCCTGACGAGGCTGGGTGTCTTGTGTCCATGCCTCGCCGCGTCAAAAATCGCAAACATCCGCAACGTAATTACCAGATGAGCAGACGAATGCCGAGGCCGCGGCTCCGCCATACTTGCATGCAAAACAGCTCGAAAGGTATCTTTTCGATTATACTGGGCTTTGGCCGCTGACTTTCGCTTCTAGCCTATGAGGCATTGGATTTTTGTTCTGTTCGTATTTGTGGGTATGTGGCCACTTTGTGGGCGGAGCCCTTCGACCAGGCCGAAGTCACCAAGACGATCAATCTCGTTTCGCTCTTGCCGCAGGACGTGCGAGCGGCGCCAGGCGACCTCGTTAAGGGGGATACGGCTCTTAAGACTGGGGGTAATTCTCGGGCGGAATTGCAGTTCCCGGACCTAACCATTACCCGCGTAGGTTCCAATGCGCTTTTTCGCTTTATCGCGGGCACACGAGAGATGGTTCTGGATAGCGGCACCATGCTGTTTTCTTCCCCGAAAGGCGCCGGAGGAGGAAAGGTGCGGGCTGGCGCAGTTACCGCGGCGGTTACTGGATCGGACTTTCTGATCTCGAATGCAGGAAGGGTCAAGGTGATCTGCCTGAGCCACAAGGTCCTCGTTTATTTCACGGCGAATCCCAAGATCCGCGCTGTGCTACTCCCAGGACAAATGCTCGATATCGCGCCGGGGCGAGAAGAAAATGCCGCCCATCGCGACAATCAATCTTGAAACGCTTGCTCGCCACTTCCAAGCTTGGCGAAGCGGGCGGCTTTGGACCCTTCCCCAACCAGACGATCCTCGCATACAATGTCAATAAGCAAGGAGAGGATTTGTGCCTGCGAACGATCCTGTGCCTGCGAACGCCAGTTCTGTGCCTGCGAACGTCAATCTTGCGGCCCAGGCCGCTCAAACCGCGCGTTCCACCACGGTCGCCAATAACAATCCTCCTCCCTCGCAGTCTACGGCCCAGGCCACTCAAACGGTGCCTTCCACCACGGCCTCCAATAACAATCCTCCCCCGCAATCAACAGCCGCGCCGACCGCCGCCGGCTCGCCGCCAAACACGACCGGCAGTGGAACTAGCGGGAACCGCGGGAACAACTCAAATATCAGGAATATCGAGAATCGCGGCAATAGCGGGAACGCGCCGGGACGAGCAGGCAATAGCGGGAACAGCGGGAACAACTCGAATATCAGGAATATCGAGAATCGCGGCAATAGCGGGAACGCGCCGGGACGAGCAGGCAATAGCGGGAACAGCGGGAACAACTCGGAAATATCAGGAATATCGAGAATCGCGGCAATAGCGGAACGCGCCGGGACGAGCAGGCAACTAGCAGCAGGTCGCCGAGCGGCGACGATGAGTCCCGCATTACGCCCTTTTTCTAGCTGCGTTTTGAAGGTTCGATACCGACTGATTCCCCACGCTTGGTGAGCTTCGCTTTGCGCGTGTCTTCTATCGATACTGCATTTTCTGTGTGTCCAATGAAGACGCCCAAACAAGTGGTGACGCACAAACCGATGAATTCAACCGATCCAAAGCATCCGAAGGAGTCGAGCATGTTCAGGAGGATTCCATGGCAAGACGTGTGCAAGTTCCTTGCAGGCGCCTTCTTCGTGAACGCGGGGATTCTTTTCTACCTCTACCTAGCCCGCGTTTCGGTGCCGCTCTTGGGCACGAATTTTATCGAGACGCCCGAGATCAGCGGCATGCGCTCCATCGTCCATGCCGTTCTCTTCCTGACCTTCTTCTACCTCGGCTTCATTCGAAAGTGGAAACGCCATTCGATCACGACCGCCGATCAAGACAACGAGAAGATTCGAGAGGTCGTCACCACTTGGATGCGCGCCACGGCGGAGGGCGACTTGGAAACAGTTTTAAGTCTCATAGCGGAGGACGCGGTTTTCCTCTTGCCGGATCAGCCGCCGATGCGAGGACGAGAAGCCTTTGCAGCCGCCCTCCGTTCCGGCCCTTGGGCAAGTCCGTATCGAAGGCAAGCCGGATATTCAGGAGATTCATGTCGCTGGAGACTACGCCTTTTGCTGGAATCAGCTTTCCCTGACGGTGACTCCACTTCAGGGCGGGCCTGCCCAACGGCGCGCTGGTCCGACGTTGTCAGTCTTCCGCAAAGAGCCGGACGGACGCTGGATTCTCTTCGCGATGCAAACATGCTCAAAGCGGCATGAATGCAGCGGTTCCTCAGCCGAAGCCGCCTGATACTAACGACAAATGCGGCTTAACTACTTCAACGACCGATGTATTCCGGGCGCTCGGAGAGGCTAAGCGTGCGCGGGCGATTCAAACGGCAGCCGCACATTAAATTGTGTGCCATCGGGACCCGTGCTGAAGTCGATTTTTCCGTTATGCCGTTCGACGACGATCCTGTGGCTGATAACCAGGCCGAGTCCCGTGCCTGAGCCGCCCTTGGTTGTGAAGAAGGGCACCGCAAAGATGTGGGGCCGGGCCTCTGGCGGGATTCCACTGCCATTGTCCGCGATCTCAACGAGAAAAAACTCGCCGTCGCGGCGCGTGCGGACATCGATGCGACCCGTCCCGCCGACGGCGTAAATTGCATTATCGATGAGGTTCGTCCAGACCTGATTTAACTCGCCGCCGTAAGCGCAGAGGCGCGGAAGCGTGCGATCAAAGTCGCGGGTGACGGTGACATTCCTGAGCTTGTGACCGAGGATGATCAGGGTGTTTTCGATGCCCTCGTGCACGTCGATTTCCTGCCATGGCGCCTGGTCCATGAACGAGTAAGACTTCACCGCACCCACCAATTCCGAGATGCGCTCCGTGCTATGTGTGATCGATTTTAACAAGTCGCGTGTGGTGAGGTTCGCCGCGAGCCACTGTATTGCGTTCTCGAGATCCTGCGCCGGCACCGTGCGCCTGACCCTTTCCAGATCACCCTCGTCGACTCGGGCGTTCACCAATGCCGGGGCCAGATCCCAAGCATCTGCGACTTTGTGCGAGTCGAGCCAGCATTCGATCGCTTCCTCGCGATCGCTTTGTTCTAAGGAATTGAGTTTCGGCTGCGATGTGGCGCAATGCACGGCCTCTTGGGAGGTCGCAACCAGTTGCTGCCACTGCTCGGCGCTGAGCGTTTCGTTGAGCTCGCATGCGTAGTCCTGAACCTTCTCTACGCTCTGGCGCAGATCGGCGGCGGCGCGGCGCGCAGCCGTCGCAGGATTGTTGAGTTCATGGGCAAGCCCGGCCGCCATCGTGCCGAGTTGGATGAGCTTCTCGCGCTCCTGTGAGTAGCTCTCCATAATTCCGCAATCGCGTCGCCAGCGTCCGCATGATTTCCCTCGCCACCGTAGGCGAGGTGCGTAGCAAGTCCCAGAATCCGGCGCGCGGCAGGCGAAAAGCTCGGCTGTCGGCGACTGCCCGAGTGAGCACAGAATGCGGGACGTCCAGCAGGATTTCAATCTCGCCAAAGAAGTCCCCAGGAATCGCTTCCGCTAGGAAAATCTCCTGGTCGCCGTAGTATTTTGTCACACGCAGCTCGCCTTCCAGCATGACGTAGAAAACGTCGGCCGGATCGCCGCCGCGAATGAGCGTCTCCCCGGCCTTGAGACGAATCTCAGTTCCTGTTGAAAAGCACGCACGCTGGGAGTCGTCGAGTTGCCCGAAAAGCGGGATGTCAAAAATCGTTGCGAACGCTCTGTCCGAAACCGCGGATCCACCCGAAATCAGTGGCCATCCCGCCCATGTCCGAACGCCGCAAGCGGATCGAGGACGCCTGAGAGGACGGACGAGGCTTGGTTTCTTCGAAACCCTCCGTCAGTTCCGCCATGACGGCGCGACTTGCGACGATTGCCTCGGCTGCCATCATTTCTCTCAACGTGCCGCTCGGGCAGTCGAACGATGAATCGCGTTTCGCCTGCCTTTCGATTCGACCTCGATCTCACCGCCGTGCCGGTCTCCCACAATGCCCTGGCTGATCGTCAGGCCGAGACCTTTTCCCGAACCGACGCCCTTCGTGGTGAAGAACGGCTCAAAGATGTGCGAAAGATTCTCCGATGATATGCCGGGGCCGTTATCGATGATTTCCACGACCGTCTGGTTGTCGTCGCGTAGGGTTTGGATAGCGATTTCACCGCCGCCATTTACAGCATCCGCTGCGTTATCGAGCAGGTTGACCCATACCTGCGCGAGTTCGCTCGGATAGCCGCGCACGGAACCGCATTCGCTCGAAAAACTCTGGGACAACGCGAACGTTCTTGAGCTTGTGATCCAGCACGCCGAGCGCGCTTCGGAGTTGCTCATGCACGTCAATATCCGCGGCCTCCGCGCGCTCCTGTCGCGCGATGGAACGCACGGCTTCCACCAAGCTGGCGATTCGCCCGGTGGACTGTTCTGCGTCGTCAAGCAGCGTTTTGAATCTTCAGCCGCAAAGCGATCCATCGCACCGCGTCGCCGAAAAGCGTTCTTTGGCAGAAGGTTCGCGCAGAGAAATTAGTGCACTCATTTCCAATCCCGCCCCGACGAGCACGGGAGCGATTTTCCAGGCGTCACTCACTCCTCCTTCTCGCAGCCAGGCTGAGAGCGCATCCTCCGAATCGCTCTGCTCGATCGAGTGATGCTGCTTGCCAGCCGAAGGGTTCTTCAAAACCTCGCCCACGAGTGCGATCAACCGATCCCAGTGTTCATGCTCAAGCGTGTGGTGCAACCGATGGGCGACCGATTGGATCGTCTGAATCACTTCTCCCTAGATGCACTGCGATGCGCTGTGCGGCGGAGGAAGGATTGTTCAACTCATGCGCAAGGCCGGCGGACATTGTTCCGAGCGCCTCCAGCTTCTGCTGCTGTTGCTTCGAACCTTCTAGGTTGCGAAGACGCGTCGCCATCGCGCGGAAAATCTCACTGGAAATCGCCGGACAGAGCCGCAGCAAACGCCAAAACCCTCTTCCGCGAAAACGATGAGCCGGGAGTCGGATTCCGCGCGCGCGGTCAAAATGTAGGGGACGCCCAGCAGCAGCGGCACCTCGCCAAAAAATGCGCCGGGCCTGTAGCGCGCGACAACAATCTCCTGGTCGCCGTGCTTTTTGGAGACGCTGATTTCACCCTCAAGGAGCACAAAAAATGTTCCGCCGGTTCGCCTGCCTTGACGAGTAATTCGCCTTCGGGCAGCTGCCATCCTTCCGCCTCCTCGATGCAAACCTTATCTTCATCCTTAAGGTTCGCAAAGAGGGGAACCTTGCGGAGCAGGTTCATCACCGCTTCGCTGTCCGTCATTTGTGCGATGGTAGTCAAAATCGATCCAGGTATTGATGCACAAGCTCGGTGGCAATAGAACCCTCGCCCACAGCGGAGGCAACGCGCTTGATCGAGCCGTGACGCACGTCGCCGGCTATTTGCTTGCGGACTTGGCACACCTCATCGTGCGGACTGGATGTCGCCGCTCATCACTCGAATCAGGTAACGGCGATTGGAAGAAGAGCGTTTTTGTCCAGTATTTTTCGAGTTCCCGCTCATAGCTCTCAAAGAATGTTACCATGCCTTCCGCTATTTGCAGTCCATACTGATGGCTTGGCTGGTAGCGAGGTTTGGCGCAAGAGCTTTTGGAGAGTTCCTGGTTTGTCGCATCGCAGAAGACGCCGCCCGCTGCACCGTGGCCGCATCCGTGCCAGACAAATTCCGAATCTTCCAGAATTTCTGAAAATTTTTCCTCGAACAACCCGATTGATCTATTAGGGGAGAAGGCGCCTCCCGGCCAAACCCATGTGCCCCCTCTCTCGAAACTTTTCAAAAAGAGTTTCTCCCGCGATGTGAGGCAGTGCTGTGCTGGCGCCGCCACTCAGCACACATCCTGCTCAAGCCCCAACGAGGCTTCGCCCCAACTGCAGCTCCGCGCGCACGAGATGCGGCTCGGCCCTGGCTCTACCTACCCTGGTAGCCGCGCGCTTCTCGTCCTACATCCGCTTTTCGATGAGCACGATGCTTTCGAGTTGCGGCGCCTCGTGTCAAACGCCCGAAGAAAGTGAATTCGCGTGTTGACTGAAACAAAGGATCCAGTATCTGATGCGACCTCAATCATGTCCTCCCATGAGCTATCTGGTTACTGTTTCCGTTGAAATCAAGAATGGGACATCCGGCGATTACGAAAACGTTTGCGCGGCATTTGAAACGTTGGGATTGAAAAGACCCTCTTCGGGACAGTCCAGAGAGGCAAAGCTTCCAACAGCTCTGGTTGCGGGTCTCTTTATGGGGACAAGTGGCGCGGAAATTAAAGATGCTTTGGGAAAGGCGTGTGGGAGTGTTTAACGACAAAGCGCTAAAAGGAGAGATCTTTTTAGCAGTAACTCGAATAGACGCATCTGATAGCAAGCACAGTATGGCAAAAACCATCGAAGAGCCGGTTAAACACTTGAAGGCGATGTCGCATGCTTTGAGCGAAAACGATCGAAATGATTGCCAACGGAACACGCCGCCCGGCAAAACCGGGGCCCTCTCGAAGTTTCCCAAAAAAGAATTCTCTCCCGCAATCACGTGAGGAAAGCCGAGAGAGCCGCGTGTGTGATCCGCTTGATTGTTTGAATTGGCAGTAGCCCGCCGGCGAGGCATGCCCAGCCACGTGAAGCCGAAGGATATCGAACATCGGCCGTAATGCCGCCCTCCGGTTGGATGAGCACGATAAAACTCCGGGCGATTGCTCAGATCGGCAAGATCAGGCCTCGAGCTCGAGAAGGCGAGATTTGTTGCTCCGGCCAAAACCTCGTGTTCCCACTGATGGGAAGACGAAGGAATAGCAGTTAGCCGAAGCTGGCATCTCCGGAAGCTCAGTTCGTCCGCGAGTCGGCTACATTAATACTCGGAAACAGTAAAAATGACCACACGGGCCACGGTGAAGCAAGAATCGCCAATTTGAGAGGGACTGCCGAAGTCGGGCCACCTCGGGTTCCAGCAATTTAGCCCGCAGCTTCCAGTAGTTCGGATTCCCCACCGTCGCTGGCATTTCTCGAAATCAACGACTTCACATGCGAAGTAGGCGCAGCGATGTTATATGATGTTATGGAGAATGCTTGAACGTGCAAGCCGCAACTCATGAACCCACCGCCTCTATTGCTGCTCCTCCACCATTTCCGATCGCGGGTATTTGGGGCGGAAGCGACCGTCCCGGTTTCGGACGAAAATACAAACCCCCAACAGTTCGGAGGGCTTTCTTCTTATGGCTGCCAAGTTTCGCGAGGCAACAGCATGGTATTCGGGGGTGGATGAAGACTTGAGTCTGAGTTATCAGGGGATAGTCAGTTCCGTTGAAGGGGGCGAACCGGAGTCCGCGCTCGGCGACGGGGCTGGGCTCACGGTGCGCGCGAACCTGCCTTCAACGGTGAAGATACTCTTTCCAAATGGTATCAGTTAGTAGGACCAGGGTGAGGAGATCATTTGGGGTAACCTTTGATTTTTCCTGGTTGGCCTGTTTGATTTCCCAGTGCGTAGCGTCGCGCCAGAAGATGGAGCAGATCGGCCCAGGCGAAGTAACGATTGGTTTCGGGCGTGGCCATTGTGGTCTTCCCAGCCGATACGGGAGCCGCGCGTGGCGGCGCGATGATCTGTAAAGAGGGTTCGACGATTTTTTCAGGAAGTCATGTCCTGTAAGGGCTGGTGATGGTATTAGTGCAGTTTTTGCGGGAGAGAGCGGCTTGCTCAGAAGAAAGCTTGAGGTGGCGTCGTGCGCAGGAAACGATTTCTGAGAGGTCGCCGGCGTCATCCTCGGCTTGAATGGTGGAAATTTTCAGGGGTTTGGCCGGGGTTATTCCAAAAGCAGGCTCACCTGCACTCCAGAGAAGGTGTTGCTGGATTGATGCACTGGACTTGCCAATACCTGATGGGCCAACGACGAGGAGAGTGCCCTCGACGCACGAGAAGCGGGGTTCCGAAGAGCGTTTAGTGAGATCTGGCGGACTGCCCGACACGATGACGTTGATGAGCATGATATCGGGCGAGTGTTAAGTCCCACGATGAAGGTCAACTGGCCGGGGACAGAGTTTTGCGAGACGTTATAGGTCACGGGTTTGAGCTAAATCTTGACGAGGAAGGTGCAGACACACAAACTTCATCAAAAGGATAGATCATGCCCATACTTAGAGGGTCCCACACCATGGGCCATCATTCTCTGTCAGTTTTCTGGCCAAGACGCGCAACCGCAGACCTCACAGTTTTTCAAGGACTTTTTCATTAATCCTCAAACTGGCGGAATGTTTGATTACTGGCGTGATATCTCTTACGGCGCAATCAGTCTCGAGGACTCGGCTGTGTTTGGCTGGTTCACACTCTCATATACAGCAGAAACCGACCAGCCGCGAACCCGGTTCGAGCGCATCAAAGCGGCTATTGATGACCTCAAGGATGACGAGCTTAAGGACGTGGATTTTACGCGCTTCTATGGAATAATTGTGATACTCAATCTTGTCGGTCGACGCTGGAAGCGTCGGAATCCAACAACTTACGTTTGGCGAGACGAAAAAGGGCTATGGCTCATGATTCTGGGCCCCGCTGCCTTGAATCTTTCTTTGCAGCACACGAGATGGGGCATTGCTATGGCCTTGATCATTCGTTCGATACGAATTCCGTTTCTTATGATACCAGCAGTGATCCTCGTCCCGCGCGCGTATGGTGACGGGTGGGACATCATGAGCGCGATGACCTTTGGCAATAACATGCCGGTTTTTCAGCACCTGCAATTTGGATCCACCGGCCCAGGTCTCAATGCATTGAATCACGACCTTCTTGGCTGGCTACCAGAGGAGCAGGTTCGCGATCTCGACATGACATCTCGCTTGGATCCGGTTCGCGTAGCGCATCTGCAGGGCTCAATCGAAAACACCATACCAACGAATGTTGGCGACTTCCCGTATGTGGCGGCTAGGATAAAGCACTCTGGCATCCAATCTCAGGTGGACGGTAGAGTATCGGCGCGCCGCCGGTTTTGATGCTGGTATTGGGCGTGATGGAGTTCTCATCCACGAAAGTCGGGGCGGATTATCCTACCTCCTCGCAGGAAATAGCGGCGGTCAGGACTTACAAGCTGATGGCGTATTCACCAACCAGTTTTTTTCCGTGAGGGTCATTTCTCTCGATACCACTCGAGGACTCGCCTTTATTAGCGTCCAGCCCTGCTCGACGCCCAACGCCGCCTCCCCTGCTCAGGCCATGTGACATGCTTCGACGAGCGATCAAAGCCCAGACGCGCCTAATCACCCAGTTGACGCTCCGCCTCGGACATGCAACTTCTCCTGAAGAAATCGAGGATTTGGAACGCGAAATAGAGTTCGCGGCAAGAGAGTTGGATGCATTGAATGCAGATTTTCGCGCAAGGGGTTGCGAGGACTAAGCTCGAAATCCTAAAGTTGGCAGCTTGCGCATTTTGTTCGACACCACATTCGCTGCGAAAACGCCCAAGGAGAACGGATTTCTTTTGGGCTACGCCGGGAGAAAAAGTCTCTCAAAACCGAAACATGAGTTCAATAAAAATTGGAACGCTTAGATTCGCTGCCCTGCACGTTTCTGACCAGCCCCCACGCTGGATGGCAGCTTCGATTTCCGCCTTCTGCGTCTTGGCCCTCAACATCGCATTTCTCGAAACGAGGTATTCATGGGAGAGAGCTGAGATCTCTTCCTTGCTGGCGGGCCTGCCGAGTTGGTCTTGATGTCGGGAGTCTCGGCTTGCGGACTGCCCGACACGATGACGTTGATGAGCATGATATGCCTCGCAGCAGCACACTCGGGCGACGGGTTCGGACAGAACCTAGAGGGTCGCCTTTTACGTTCGACGACTGGTATCCAGGTTGCTTACGCATTTCCAGCACCGTCGGATCGAAATCAACGTGGTGGTGAACCATCCTCCACTCGCTGCCTTCTCGACGGTAAACGTTGGAAACCCGATAATTTGCCTGAACTTGGTCTTTCGCAATCAAAACATTCACATGTTCCCTGCCTGTCTCGTAAGCAAGATCTTCGCCGACGCAAATGCGTTGATCACGCAGTTCAACCCTCCCGTTCGAGGAGATCTTGGCAAAATTTTCCCACGAAGCACGGATCTCGTCCCAGCCGACTGCGATCCCATCAATAGGGTGCATTGCGGAAACGTCTGGATTGCGTGACCACACATCCGCCATCGGTGTCCAATCGCCATTAAGGGTGCTGTTTAACGCTGCGTAGAATTTGTCTGATGCTTTGCGAATATCCTCTTCAGTGCTCATTACCCTTTAGCTCTATCAATTCACCCACACTTACAAAACAAATTTAACATCAATTGCCGGACAAAATATACTGGTAGACAAGGAGAAAGCCGTCTGACCCGTCGTCCGGCACCATATAGCCTTTGCCAGCCGAATCAAAAGCCTTTCTAGAGCGTTAGCACAGACCAAGAAATGGCATATCCGCGCGGTCATCGAACCCTTTCCGCCGCTTGAACCTCCCTCCGCGCCAGCTTGACGGCAGCAGGTTCGGGTTCCAGCTCTGCGCTGCCGCCTTCCTCATATTTCCGAATAGCAGGCGGCAACAGCTGAAGAGGCACCTCACGCCTGCTGGAAAAATGCGCCGCCTCTGAAGAAATCACGCACAATCGCATTGTGCTCGAGCATCCTCAGACATCGACGAAACCAATGTCTTTCATCTTCCAGCTCCTCAGCGCTAAAAATCTGCCTTGGCGCACCTTTGGGCGTGCCGCCAACTTCTGAACTCGCGACCGATGACGCATCTTGCGTTCGTGCCGGGCCTTGCGAGGGCAACGGTTCGGCACCAGCAGCTTTCAGCCTTCTTTACGAAATCACCATGAGTCAGAACCCCCGTCTCCGAGTAATTCGATCGGCCTTCTACAGGATCTAACGTCTTCCTCCTCCAACAGGTGTCGCAGAACCAGTATCAGGTCAACGTGGAAAATTCAGACCGCCGGACACTCGAGGCAGACAAAAACGTCGTCAATGTAACGCTGCTGATTTTTGCTTAGCGAGCGCCTGTCAGGCTTGGCGCGTCGATTGGCGCGGGTCCATAGTGGACCCGAAATGGACCTTGGAAAAAAAACTGTTTTTCTTGTTGCCTAGGCAGCGGAAACGAGACAACTTTGCCAGCAGCGTCAGCAGCGGGCCGGATGTTGAAATACCGCTTTGCATCTTCTTCTGTGACGAGGTGCAGATAATGTTGGAACAACACGTTCCGGTCATGACCGGATTCGAGTGCGACTTTCGCCGAATCCTGTGTGTCCGCCAGACGGTGCAGGACACGAACGAGTGTCGTAGGATGTTCGCTTGCCATTGGATGCCAGCCTTCTCCCTTGCGGCCTCATGGCGCTTGCGCAATCCGCCGGAAATGATCTTGCCGACTGGCTTGGCAATCGGCTGCACCCATGCCCGCAAATTGTCAGTCAGCGGTGCGTGTCGGCGCATGCGTGTTTCCGCTTTCAGGATTCCGACATCAATGAATCCCTTCTCGAAATTCACATCGTGCCAGTCGAACTTGACGATCTCCGGCATCCGCAAGCCAGCAAAAAGACCTATGGCGTGATATGCCAGCAGTTCGTCGTCACTCGACGCTGTGAGCAAGCGGGCTTGAGTCTCCTCTCGCCGTTTTCGGTATTTTTCGGCGTCTCCGCTTCCGCCCATTTGTTCTTGTCGGCGAAACTCCACAGCGTCCGGATGTCCCGGCATGGCCATCTCTGCGCTCTCGATAGCACCAAGCCCGCACTTGCAGCAATGTTTCACAAAGTCACTGAGGAAGCCCTGAATTTCGTACGCCGACCAAAATCCTGGCTTTCCGACAAATTGCGATACAATCGCAGACCTACTGCCAACCGATTCCCCATGACAAACCCGCTATCATGACAAATAAGACAAACTGGCCCGACGACGCAAGAGAAGAGGCTCAGAAAGCCCTGTCCACCGCTCAAGACACTGCTGTGCGCACTGGAGAAAAATACCTGCGCGAGAACCCGATCCCGATTATTCTCGGCGCGCTGCTTATCGGCGCAGTCTTGGGCGCCCTTCTGCGTCCACCTCTCGCAAAGAACCCGATGCCGCACAGGCTGTGCGTGACTGGGTGGAAAAGACCCTGGAAGAACTTGCTGCGAAATGGCCCAAGGCGAAAGCACAAGCACGCTCCATTCAGGATGATCTTCTCGACCAGGCTCAGGATCTTCGCAAGAAGGTGAGTTTCTGGTCCCGCTGAGTTGGTGACGGACTAACCGAAGGGGAGGACAGCCGACAGTTCCGCCCATTGGCGTGCAAGACCCTTGGACCTCAAGGGCGGGAGAATAACTGTCGATCCTCTTGCCGCAACGGCGAACTGGCAACTAATGCGCCAAAGACGCTTCTCTTTTCCGACAAGAGAGTTTCGACAATGGTGCTCTCCGCAGAGCGACCGGCGGCACGAATTGCAGCGGCGATGTCCTTATTGCCGACCATGAGGACACAGTCGCTACGGACAAGGCACTTGTCTCCCCGCCCAGGATTCCTGGACCACATTGGCTTTATCGTGCATCCGGGACACGCTTGGTAGCGCTAGCCGGGCGCTGGCGGCGGTTCAGTCAAGGCGTTTGCCAGCACTTCATCGACATTTTCCACCGGGATGAATCGCAGATTTTCCCTTGCCTCGGCGGGGTATGTCCGGGAGGTCTTTTTCGTTCAACTTCGGAATGATCACGGTCCCCAATCCCGCCCGCATCGCAGCCAGGCTCTTTCCCTTCAAACCGCCGATCGGCAGCACTAAACCGCGCAAGGTGATTTCGCCCGTCATACCGACATCGGCGCGGGCACGCCGGTTGGTGAAAAGCGACGCAAGGGCGGTAAACATCGCCACACCCGCGGATGGCCCGTCCTTAGGAATTGCTCCCGCCGGCACGTGCACGTGAATATCTGCATCTTTGAAGGCATCCGCGTCGATCCCCAGCGCTTCCGCACGACCGCGTAAAAGGCTCAGCGCAGCCTGAACCGACTCTTTCATCACGTTGCCTATCTGTCCGGTTAGCGTAATTCCGCCCTTTCCTGGATACTTTATGGCCTCAATATGAAGGACTTCGCCACCTCGCAGGCGTATAGGCCAGCCCGGTTACGACGCCCGGCACATCCGTTTTCAGCGCTCCTCGCGCACATAGCGAGGAGGGCCCAGCAAGACCGTCACCACGTCTGGTGTGACGAGGACGGATTGCTGTTCGCCACGGGCGATTTCCGCGGCGTACGCCGCGACAGACCGCGCCGATTTGGCGTTCGAGTTCGCGCACACCCGCCTCATGCGTGTAGTCGCTGATGATCCGCTTGAGCGAAAGGTCATCCCATTGGCATTGATCGGGCTTCAAGCCGTTCTCAGAAAGCTGGCGCGGCAGCGAGATACCGGCGCGCAATCTCCAGTTTCTCGCTCTCCGTATAGCCGGGAATCTCGATTACTTCCATTCGGTCGCGCAGCGGCGGCGGGCACTGCGATCCATGTAGTTCGCCGTCGCGATAAAAATGACCTGCGAGAGATCGAAAGGCACATCGAGGTAGTGATCCACGAGCGCATGGTTCTGCCTCGGATCGAGCACCTCGAGCAGGGCGCTGGCAGGGTCACCCGCGAAAGTCGGCGCCGATTTTGTCGATTTCATCGAGCATGAGCACAGGATTGCGTGTTCCGGCGCGCCGGAGCTCCTGGATAAGGCGGCCAGGCATGGAACCGATGTAGGTGCGGCGATGCCCGCGGATTTCAGCTTCGTCGCGGATTCCGCCCAGGCTCATGCGCGAGAACTTGCGACCGAGCGCATCTGCAATCGACTGGCCGAGGCTGGTTTTACCCACACCTGGCGGGCCAAGAAAGCAAAGGATCGGCCCTCGGCCTTGAGGATTCAATTTTCGAACAGCAAGATATTCGATCAATCGGCGTTTGACTTTTTCGAGCCCGTAATGATCGCGATCGAGGATCTTCTGAGCCTCGTCAAGATCGAGATTGTCCTCACTCATCTTTTGCCAAGGCAGATCGGCAAGCGTTTCCAACGTAGCTGACGATGACAGAAAACTCGGGACTTGCGGGCGGTATGAGATCCAGGCGCTTCAATTCTCGCTCGGCCTGCGCCATGACTTCCGCCGGGGATGCGCTGCCTCGAGCCGCGTTCGCAATTGGACGAGCTTCCGCCCCGGTGTCGTCTTCGCCAAGTTCACGTTTGATGGCCTTCAGTTGCTCGCGAAGATACGTGCGGCGCTGTGCGTCCGAAAACTGCGACGCCAAATCCTTCTGCAACTTCTGCTGGATCTGCGCGATCTCAAGTTGCCCGGCGATGTGCGTCTGCACGGCCTTGACGCGTTTCGCTGTACGTCGAGTTCTTCGAGCAGAGCCTGCTTTTGCGCAATATCGACGTTGAGGTTGGTCGCAAGAAAATCGGCCAGTTGTCCCCCATCAGTAATGTTCATCAGGATCCCGCGCGCTTGATCAGGAATGTCGGGAGACATCTCTATGATCTTCATGGCATTTTCGCGCAACGTCTTGATCTCTGCTTCCCATTGCTTGCTTTCGGCAGGCGGAGCAGTGGATTCAAGAGCGCGCACCTCCGCCTTGAAAAAAGGGTGGGTCAAAATGAACTTGCTAATAGCGAACCGTTGAAGGGCTTGGACAACGATAAGCATTGTCTCATCAGGTTGGCGCAACAGCTTCAGCACTGTACCACCGCCGTGCCGACGCCAAACAGATCCTCCGGCGCCGGGTTATCCTTCGCGGCATCGCGCTGCGCGACCAGCCCGATGATCTTGCTCTCGGCCAATGAAGCATCCAGCAGCTTGCGCGAAGATTCTCGACGAATTGTTACCGGAACGACCGTGCCTGGAAAGACCACCATTTCCCTGACTGGCAGGATCGGCAACACATCGGGAATTACCGGTTGGTTGTCCTTTTTCAACGCTGCCTGGCAGCGGCGGAAAGCCTCCTTCTGCGGGACTCGTTCCGGCTCCTTCCTTGACGATGAATGGTTCCTCGCTCATGGAGCCGAGCGTAATGGCAGATTGATCCAAAGCAGACCATCACGTTGCTCGGCCGTGACCTCTCCAGGGAATAACCTCCGCCGGTAAACGCAATCTCCGCGCGAAAGGCCCGTGATCGATCTCCATGGCAAGAATCTGCTCGGACGTCCCTCGGCTGAAGCAGGCTCGGGCGTCGGTCGTGTCCCTCGGAGAATCAGCCTCTTGGGCTCGATCCTTAAATCGACGTTTGCCTTGTCCACACCCGCAAGGTCAAAACACACCCGGATGCAAGCCCTCGCAACGATAGGCATTCATGGCGGGCCTCCAACCCTCCGGCTGCGCGTAACGAACGCTGGACAGCTCGTAGTCGAGGCCCTCAAGTTGGCTATGAAACCATTTGAGCTTAATGACTTTTTCCAAGGGATTTTACCGGTTTATCCACAGATCGCTCCTTCCTGCCAGGAGCGCTGCAGCTCTTTCGATTCCTTTTGTGCAGTTTCAACGCCTCACTCTACCGCCAGGCGCAAATTTCGTAAACCAGAATGCCCGCAAATCAGATAGCTTCGCATTTTAGGGCAATCAAATCCGAATTGGGCATTTTTGCCTCAGCGATGATCTCCGTTCATAGTATTGCCTTCTCAGCTTTGACAACGAAGCGCTCTCTCCTCTCCGTCATTATCTTCTCTCGGCAAGGGCCTGCCATCCGTTCTCCTCGCCGGCACGCTCCTCTGTCTGGTTGGCTGCTCCTCCTTACCGGATCTCGGCGACTACACGTCGTCGCTGAGCTCGGCTGGGATGCGTTCGCTGAACTCGGTGACAAGATCGGTTCCCTGAGCTTGGGATGCTCACGGATCAGGGAACCGCTGGTCGCGCGATTGTGATTCGGCTGTCCGATCAAAGGGCGTTTTCTTTACAACAGAGACGAGCTTGTCGCAATCTCCCCGGCTTCGACGGGAAGAGAAGGCCACAACACGCCTACGGGCAAACATCGGGTGATCCGCAAGGATATCGATCACCGATCCAGCCTCTATGGGGCATATGTGCTGAATGGCCGCGTCGTAAAGGCCGGGGTCGATGTGAGAAGGACCGCAAACCACCCGGCGCGCAGTCTTTGTCGGAGCGCCAATGCCGTTCTATCTGCAGATTGCCCCGTCTTGCAGGGCTGCATGCTGGCCATGTGCCCGGTTACCCCGCTCTCATGGATGCATCAGGCTGCCGAATCGCTGGGCCAAACGCTTTTACAACGCGGTGAAAGTGGGGACGCCAGTGTGGATCTATCGCTAGCGGAATATCGGACTCGCCACCGGGAAAATTTCGCTCTAAGCCACACCGCGCCGAACTACGCGAATTGGGCGGCGAAGTGGGCTCGTCCCAATCGAAGCAATCGAGAGTGGAAGTCGAAGCCGACTATGATGTTCGCGGTTTCTGCGACCTCGCGGACTTGCCGCCGGGCTATCTGGAAGTGCGCTACCGCGTCAAAATTGAAAGCGATGCGCCAGAAAAGCGATCAGTAGGGTCCCTGGACGAAGGCGACGCGCATTGCCCATGGTTCGACGTCTTCCGACGGCCCCAAAATCTGAAACGCATCGTCGAGCTTGCTCCAGCCGTCAAAGCGCAGCTAACTCCGCACGCGTTTCGACTTTCTCGATGGACGCGAAACTTCAACGCCGCATTCAGCGATATGGCTGGGACCGCGCTGCGGATGCCTTTGAGCAGGCCTGGAAGGATCAACTCGAGCCCGCACAAACGCGCATGCTCGCGCTTGCAGCAATTCGTCCAGGCGATCATGTGCTGGATATTGCCTGCGGCACAGAGCACTACGTGACATTTCGGGAGCATGAAATGACCGGACCTGAGGACACGTGGTCGGAGTGGATATTTCCAACCGAAATGGTTGAGCGCGCCGGGCGACGGGCCGCTGAACTCCAATATCGCAAACGTTTCGTTCGAGCGATCCGGGGCGGAGGATCTCCCCCTCGAAGACAACAGCTTCGGCGTTGTTCTTAGCGGCTCTTGGTACTGATGTATATGCCGGATCCAAACCTTGCCGTTGCAGAGATGCATCGAACTCTCAAGCGGGGCGGCACGGCAGCAGCCGCAGTGTGCGGGACGACGCGAGAACCATGGACGGGCGGCGATTTTTCCATCGTGGATGTCCGAGTGAAAACGGAGGTTTGCCGCTCTTTTTCAGCTAGAACCGGGAGTCGCTCAGAAGGACGTTCGAACGCGCGGGTCTCGAACCCATTGCAATGGAGCGGATCAACACGATCCTTCGTTACGGTTCCGCCGAGGAGGCTCTTGTCGCGGCGTTCTCCGGCGGCCCGGTGGCATTGGCATACTCACGCTTCGACGCCACAACGCGCGAGAAGCGCACGCGGAATACCTCGAATCCATCTCCGGCTTCCGTAGCGGCGATGGCGGATGACAGATACCCGGCGAGTTTGTCGCCGTTTCGGGAAAAAAGGAATAGACTAAGTACCTTTTCTGCGACGAGAAGAGCGAGGAGCCCCTCCAGATCCGGCGCAGCTCAATAGGAGGAACTTTCCATCGTCCATCAAGATGCAAAGCACCCGGCGCAGGTCAGAAAGGAAGACAATGGCTCGCCGGCCGTTCCGAAGCAAGAACTCGCCCGACTGATAGCCGGGCATGCTCGTCCTGATAATCTTCCGTCGCGGCTTGAACTCGGGCCACTGCGTCAAGTCCAGCACGACCGACGGACCAAGATTCATGGAAGAAACAGGAAATCGCCAACAAAGAGTATCACCCCGAACGAACAAACGGCCGTCTGCAATCTCAAAGCGCACATGCTTTGAACGGTCAAGGACGAAAAACGCAAACACAAGGAGAGCGGAAGCGACAATGACAATCCAAAAGGCTTGTTCGGGCTGTCGGGCAAGGACGCCGACAATCAACCCAATCACGGCTCCGGCCCCCGCGGCAAGACTCGCGCAGACATACCATTTCCGCGGCGTCGAAGCTCGGGCAATGGAAACGGATGCCACCATATTGATATTCTACTCCGAGTCCGCAATTACTTCACCTCACCTTCGGACGAACCGAGCTGTATTGAACCTTCCAAATTTAAAGCCGTTTGCGGCGGCAGGAAAGTCTCGCCTCAACCGAGCACAGAAAACGTAAAATCCTCCTCAAGATAAATCAAGAATTCATGTTCGATAAGGGTCAAAAGCTTGCCTGCATTAACGACGATTTCTCCGCCACCGTCCGGCGCCTCTACAGGCAACTTCCTCGAAAGGACGGAATTTACACGGTTCGTGACGTGCGCATCGGTCGCTGTGAATGTCACGAGCGCCGCGGGGTGGAAACGCCGTTTCTTACCTCGTCCTCCTCGAGGAACTTCATAATCCAGACGATCCATATATGCGCGATGGCGCCGGAGAAGAAATGGGCTTCCGCAGCGACCGCTTTGCACCTCTTGAAGGAAATCGAGGACACCCAATACGCCGAAAAGGAAGAAGCTCTCATCCGGATCCGCTAGCGGCTTGTCGACTTTACGGCGAGGGCCGATTTATCGCTCGAAATGCAAAGCGATGGTCTCTGACAAGCTGCTAAGATGGCTCCGCAGCGTGGAGCAGGGTTGCCGGGCGGAAAACCCGCGTCTTGAATTGCAGCGCGCCTCTGTTCACCTGATCCGATATGGTCGTTGCGGCTTCCCGCGTTCTGCGCGAGAAGTCTTGCATGCAAGCGATGGTCCTCGAAGCGCCGGGCCGACCGCTGATCCCTCGTGAGTTGCCCATTCCAAAGCCAGGTCGTGGGAGGTGCTTGTGCGTATCGCCGCATGCGCCGTTTGTCGAACCGATCTGCATGTTGTCGATGGCGAATTGCCCAATCCGAAACTTCCGCTGGTCCCGGGACACGAAATCGTCGGCCGCATCGAGCGATATCGGCGAAGGTGTAGCGCGTTACCGGCCGGGCGAACGCGTGGGAATTCCCTGGCTGGGCTGGACCTGCGGCCAATGCGCTTTTGCCTTTCGAACCGTGAAAACCTCTGCAGTCGAGCACGCTTCACCGGTTACACAATCGATGGCGGATACGCAGACTACACCGTCGCCAATGCCTCCTTCTGTTTTCCGCTGCCAGACGCATTCAATGACACCGCCGCCGCCCCGCTCCTCTGCGCCGGACTGATTGGATATCGTTCACTTCGCAAGACGGGCGACGCGCAACGCCTCGGGATCTACGGATTTGGTGCCGCCGCGCACATCGTCGCGCAGGTTGCGCGATTTCAGGGACGCCAGGTCTTCGCCTTTACGCGTCCTGGCGACGTGCTGGCGCAGGAGTTTGCCCGCCGGTTGGGCGCGGTTTGGGTTGGAGGTTCCGATGAATCGCCTCCGGACAAGCTCGATGCGGCAATCATTTTTGCGCCCGCTGGACCCCTTGTTCCGTACGCTCTCCGCGCGGTGGAAAAAGGCGGTATTGTGGTCTGTGGTGGCATCCATATGAGCGATATCCCTTCCTTTCCTTACCGCGAGCTCATGGGAGGAGCGGACACTTTGCTCGGTTGCGAATCTTACCCGGCGCGACGCCGAGGAGTTCTTTGCCATCGCTCCGCGCGTCCCCGTGCATACCGAAATCGAGCCATTCCCGCTGGAGCAGGCGAATGCGGCTCTCGAGCGATCTGCGCTCGGGACGCGCTCACAGGCGCCGCTGTCTTGGTGACACAATCGGGAGCAAAAGGAGACATCGCCTGACACGTTCGAGGCGGCCCTCATGATCCGACGGCCTGGGGCGCTACCTGCCCCCGGAACACCGAGCCGCCGGGTCTGCCGATGTAGACTGCCGCAGGCAGACTATAAGGCGAGAGACTCGGCGGGAGCAAAGCGAGTCACCGGTGTCCACAGTGCGGCGTGGGAGGAGTGAGACGGCTCGCATCTCTTAGGAATTCTCTCCCTTCGAGATGCCCGATCGTGCGAGCGATAATCTCACGGGAACGTAAGATTCGTCTGCTGACCGACGCCTGGCGCCGGGAGAAGGAGTGCTTTGGGCCACGCGCCCGCTATTGCTACCGAGTGGTCGTAGGGCATCTCCGAATCGTCTGGATCGTGCATCAGCAGCGCCGCGGTTCCTCCCAAGCGCGCTGCGACAGCCTCCGCCGAGATTTCTTCCAAGCCGAACTCGGCAGCGGAGATTTCGAAACAACTCATTCCTGGTCTCGTCCGGCAAGCCCAAATGCTCGACATAAGTTTACCAACAGCGGCTCAACCCAACAGCACGCTCCGAGAAAAACGACTTTTCTTACTTCGACACCGCGGCCTTGCGCGCACGTTGAAGCAAGCGCTCCGAGAGAATGCGCGACGATCGCATGAAAAGGACCTTGGCGTGCCTCGACAGCTCTGAATGCCCTCTGCGATCGCAGGCGCGCTGGAAAGAGTTCCTGAAGACTGACCGTGCGCGGGAGCATCGAAGGCAACAACACGAAAGCCCGCCGCTACCAACTGGACTGACGAAAGCCCGCGAAATTCGCTGCCCTCCCTCCCCAGCCATGAACTAGCAAAACCGAAGGTCCGTCACCCCAAACGTACACCGCGATCTCATCCCCTCCGCCTCTGGCGAAACCAGACTCCCCGAGCCGCATGCGTGTGGAGATCGAAGTGGCACGAAGCTCCGGCCTCACGCGCGAACTCGGGCCACTTTGGCGGAGTGAGGAAAGCCACCAGAGCCTCGTTCGCAGTCATTACCCCATTTATTCGTCAAAGCGAACTCTGCCAACAATAACAGATTTGCTCCTCGGCGCGCTCTTTGGAGTGTAATACAAATCCGGATTGGCAACAGGATTTTCAACATGAAGCCGACGCTCGGACAGGTTTTCGCGCTGAGCCTCCTCGGGCTTGCCGTCACGCTCGGGCTCTTATTCGCCATCGTCTTGAACGAATCGCGCGCAACCATCATTGAAAGTTCCGAGCGCATTCGCGACCAAGCAAGTAGCGAGATCAGCTGAGCGTGTGATCACCTTCCTTTCGAAAGCGCCGGATACAGTCGCGGCATTCCAGCGCCAAATAAAGCTTGGCCTGATCGATCCTAGCGACGCGAAGGCCGTCGAATCCGCATTGTTTGCGTTGCTGCTGGCTGAGAGCGACGTCGGCGAGATCACCCTTACTCACGGCGAACAGACCGGGTTCAACGAGGATGGCGCGATCCAGTTGGCCGCAACGCCGCGGTGGCAACTTAGTGTCGTTCGGTCAATGGATGAAAAGGACGGCGAGTATTTGTGGAGCCGCCATGTTTATCAGGAAAACGCGACTTTCGTCGCTGACCGCCGCATTCTTGAACGGAATTCGACTCTTGGTGCACCGTCGATCAGCCCGGAATCGGGCACTCTGGTCAGCGATCCGACGTTGCACCTTACGTTTACCACACCGGCGAGCAGGGATTTCTACGGTCAGCTCTTATGGAGCGATTTGCATTGGTCCCAACTCGGCGCAAATCAGCCACAGGACCGCCGGGACATTGAAGTCAGTGTGCAACAAACGGTTGCAGACGCGTCGGACAAATTCGCAGGCGTGATCCGCGTAGGATTGCTGCGCCGAGCAGCTCGACCGGGCGGTGCAGCTCAAACTCACGCCGGCGAAGAGCCCGATCCGCATCGCATCTTCCTGTCGGATCGCGAGGGCCGGCTTGATTACGCGCGGTGTTGGCTCCGACCGGGCAGAGGTTTCGGGGAGGATCTGCGCATCGCGCCGGCGGACCTGGCACCCGAAATTGCGCAGTGCGCTCGCCGAACCGAAGCTGCGAGCGGTCGACGAGAATACGCCGGTCGTATCGGGAAATTTTCGCCATAACGGTCAGGAGTTTCTCAGCACTTTCCGGATCCTGCCCGGAACGCAAGATTGGACCGTCGGGATCGTCGTGCCGCGCGAGTTCTATCTCGGAAAACTTGTGGCAATGCGCAACCATCTGCTTGTCGTAATGCTCGGGCTCATGCTGCTGCTTGTCGCAGGAGGCATCGCGATTCTGCGCAGCGTAAAGCGCGCCCAGGGACAGATCACACGCGAGAGCCTGAAAATGAACGCGTTCGAATTTTCTCCGGCTCCTCGACAGACTCAGCGTTCCGTGACGTCAGCGAGGTACTGAAAGCTTGAAAAGGCAAAAGCAGCGATGCGCGCCATGGGCAAGTATGCGCCGGTCGATCTTGTTCGAAGGCTCTATCGCGAGAAAAGCGAGCCTGTTCTTGGCGGCAAACTCATGGAGATTTCGATCATGTTCAGCGACATCAAGGGTTTTACGACCTTTTCAGAACAGCTTACGCCCAATCAGCTTGCTGACGTGCTCGGTCTCTACCTCGACGCGCTGTCGCGCGTTATCCAACGAGAAACCCGCGGCACGATCGACAAATACATCGGCGACGGCATCATGACGATTTGGAACGCGCCGGAGCCGGTTCCCGATCACCCTCGTATGGCATGCCTCGCCGCCCTGCGTTGTCGCGACGCAGCGCGTGCTCTTGCGCAGACATCCGAATGGCGCGGGCTCCCCGTATTCGAAACGCGTTTCGGCTTGCATTGCGCCATTGCCCTCGTCGGACATTTCGGCGCGAGCGACCGAATGAATTTCACGGCCATAGGCGATGCGATCAACCTCGCCTCCCGGCTCGAAGGACTGAACAGAGCTATATGGCACCTCGATCATCGCGAGTGAAAACATCGTCGAACGCGCCACGCGAGGCTTTCGATTTTCGCCTCCTGGATGTTGTCGCGGTGAAGGGTAAAAGCAACCCGATCACAATCTACGAGCTGCTCGGAACAAAGGGCGCAAAGGACGAGCGTCGCGAAATAGTGAACGCTTACGAAACTGCGTTTGCCGCATATGCAGCCCGAGATTTCGAAAGGGCGCTGGCAGCGTTGCAGCAACACGGGAGCGACCCTCCGAGTGCTGTGTTGATCAAACGGTGTACGGCTTTCCTGCAAGCGCCACCGCCCCAGGATTGGCATGGCGTCTACGTCTCCCTGTCGAAGTAAATCGCCGTCACTCTATCATCTCGTGATCGCCATGGGGACCCAGCTTGATCATTCGAAGATTCCGGGCATGCGCGAGCATGCGAGTCCGTTCAAATATCTCGGTGATGCCTTGTATCTCCGCAATCAGCTTGTCCGCATGCTCGAGGAAGCAGAAGCGGAAAGCGATCCCGAAAGCCGCAAGCGGCTCCTGACATTCGTCGTTGCCGGCGGCGGATTTTCCGGCGTCGAATGCATTGCGGAGATGAACGATTTTTGCGCGAGGCTGTGGGCGCGTACCACAACATAGCGGAGCGCGATCTGCGGCTGATATTGCTTCAGCGCGGCGAGCGCATCTTGCCGGAGGTGACGGCATCGCTTGCGGCCTTCGCGCACAAGCTTCTCGTGAAACGCGGTGTCGAGATCCGGCTCGGCGCAGGCTTGAAGGCTGTCACCGCCAACGCCGTCGTTGTCGAGGACAAGCAAACCCGCCAGACGGAAATAATCGGCACACGCACGGCTGTCGCCACGGTGCCTGCGGGACCTCATCCGATCCTCACGGCGCTGCCATTGCCGCAGGACAAGGGCCGCATCGTCGTCGATCAGACGACAGAGGTCTCCCGATTGGCCTGGGGTTTGGGCGATCGGCGATTGCGCGGCGATCAAGCAAGTGGACGGGAATATCTCGCCACCCACCGCGCAGCACGCCTTGCGGCAGGCCAAGACCTGCGCTGAGAACATCGTTGCATCCTATCGGGGCGGGCCAAAAAACACTTCGGCTTCACCGGACTTGGAAAGCTCGGATCACATGGCCGGCGCTCGGCGGTCGCGGAAATTCTCGGTTTTCGATTCAAAGGCCTCGTCGCCTGGCTGTTGGGGCGTGGTGTTTACGTCACGAAGTTTCCAGGATTCGACGGTCAGCTTCGCTTGATCGCGGACTGGATTCTCGATGTCTTCCTGCCACGCGATATCACGCAACTTCGCCTCTTTCACGAAGAGGCAGTAAATCGCGAGCATTTTGAGACGGGAGAAACCGTCTTCGCGAACGGCGATTTTGGCGACAAGGTTTACTTTATTATCAAGGGCGAGGCGAATGTCGAGCGCGACGGTGCCCTGCTCGCAAAGCTGCATTCAGGCGACGTTTTCGGCGAAGCCGCGCTCATTTCGAACCAGCCACGCAATGCGACAATCCGCGCTACCGCACCGCTCGATACGGTCGCTGTATCGCGCGAGGATTTTCAGGAACTGCTCATGCATCTGCCGGGACTGAACAGCACGATGCAGGAACTCATGAGTGGTCGGCTGAAGCATGGCGAGGATCTGGACAGCATGATGCGCAAAGCCGCCGCCCTCGTCCGCGAAGACTTATCTCCCACAAATTCCGCAAGAGTGAACGACAAAACACTCATTTGAAAACAACTACGAAATTATGAATCTACGACACTTCACTGGTTTTGCTCGCACGGGCTACGAACTTCTCATCGCCGGCGCTTCAACTTTGAAATCACCCTTTCTGCTCATTGTCCGGCTCTATTGGGGCTGGCAGATGTTTGTCTCGGGCAGCGCGCATCTATCTGATGTGCCGGCAACGTGGTGGAACGGTTTCAGGAATGGGGCGTGCCGTTCCCGACGTTCAACGTCTATGTTTCGGGACTCACGGAGTGTGTGTGTGGTCTCCCTTTTGCTCGCCGGCTTCGCATCGCGCTGATCACTATTCCACTGATCATTAACTTTTGCGTCGCCTACCTCACTGCTAGCCGCGAAGTATTACTTGGCATCTTCAGCGACCCTGACGCATTTGTATCTGACGCCGCATTTCTCTTTCTTCTCGCGTCGGTGATTGTGTTCATCTTCTGGCCGGGCGTGTTCTCGGTGGACGCGGTGATCAAGAGATTTTCGTCACATCGCGTAAGAAGGAAGAGGCAATCTACCGCACGGTGCGCGACCCGGCTTAACCCTCGCTTAACCCGCTAACCTCACGCTCGGGTGGTTCGGGTTGCGCAGTGCTTTGTCGCCAGGGGTGAGGACGACCGCTCGCCTTCCAGAAATTCATCCGGCGTCATCACCACCACGCGCCAAAGAAGGGTGTTGAATGGAATGGGCACCGAGAAACGCGGCGCGTCCTGCAAACCTTCAGCGGCCAGAGTGCGCCGCGCCGCGGCGCTCTGACGATAGCCTTGGCCATCAGGGACCAACCCAGGAGCCCACGAGCGGCGCAGTACCCAGCCCAAAGCGACCAACCTGTCACCGCCAGCAGGAGCAAGGAATGCGAAGGTCCGCGATGCCAAGCTGATGCGACTAACCGCATCGGCGCCCGAAAGGGTTATCGGGATCACGTCAAGGTCAGGCAAGGTGCCGAGCACGCCGCCTGCAACCAGGGCGGCACGGCGATGGCGCGCAGGCGCAATTAACGCCGTCACCGCACTGCCGAAGAGCAATCTGCGTCAAGGAATCCACTAGCTTCAGTCTATCCAACAATCATGGGAAGATTGAGGATACTTGTGATCGCGAGAAATTTGCGAAGGAGTTCGACACTTATGTTCGGCGGGACGCCGAACACTGCACGCGCGCTCAACGCGGACTCGCGATGCGCTCCCCAAAAAGAGGGACTATGGTTTCTCGCGCTCGAAGGCGGCATCGAAAGCCCTGCCGCTCGGAGTGAAGTCGTAGGACTTGATGTTCTTGCACGACTCGGCGGCGCCGTGCACCTGATCCATGCGAATATCTTCCCACTCGATCGAGAGCGGGCCGCGATAGCCGATATCGTTGAGCGCAACGATGATCTCCTCGAATTGGATGTCGCCGTGCCCGATGGAACGAAAATCCCAATAGCGGCGATGATCACCGAAATCGGTGTGACCGCCAAAGACGCCGACATCGCCGTTGCCGTGCCCCCACCAAACGTCCTTCATGTGAGCGTGGTAAATGCGGTCCTTGAACTCCCGAAGGAACTTTACGTAGTTAACACCTTGGTATCCGAGATGAGAAGGATCGTAGTTAAAACCAAAGCGATTATGATGCTTCACCGCCTCCAGCGCGCGATGAGCCGAGCCGATATCAAACGCGATTTCGGTGGGATGCACTTCAAGAGCAAAGTTCACGTTCGCGCTTTCAAAGGCTTCCAGAATGGGCAGAAAGCGCCGGCCAAAATCGTCGTATCCTTTCTGCAGATAGTCTTGACCCGTCGGCGGAAATGCATAGCAGGCATGCCAGATGGATGAACCGGTGAAGCCGTTCACCGCCGCCGGAAAGTCGAGATCCTTGTTGGGCTTGGTATCAAGGAACCGGCGGCAAGCCTTGCGCTGCAGTCTTCATGTTTTCCGCAGCGCGTTGGCGAACGCCTTCCGGGTCGCCGTCGCCCCATACTTGCGCAGGGAGAATCTCTCGGTGTCTCTCGTCGATGTTATCGCAGATCGCCTGCCCGACGAGATGATTTGAAATAGCAAACGCACTAAGACCGGCGTCTGTGAGGATTCGCCATCGTTCGCGGCAGTAATCGCCGGATTCCGCTGCTTTGTAGACGTCGAAATGGTCGCCCCAACAGGCCAAGCTCGAGCCCATCAAAGCCCATTTTCTTTGCCAAAGGTGCGAGCTCGTTCAGTGAAAGATCGGCCCATTGGCCGGTGAATAGTGTGACTGGTCTTGCCATCTGAGATTCTTTTCCTTGTTATGATTTTCCGCCTTCCGCCATCCTCGTCCAGACTCCCCCGGCCTTGGCGCTTTGGACCGCGGTCGCGATGAACGCCATACCAGTGACGCCATCGTCAACTGTCGGGAAGTCGCAATCGGGAGGAACAGGTTGCCCGTCTAGCACCGCTTCAATCGCTCGTGCTACTTCGAGGTAAATGTTCGCAAATGCTTCAATGAAGGCCTCCGGGTGACCCGCGGGGACTCGGGTAAAGCGCTTGGTGAACTCGCTGAGGTATTCATTCGCGCGCCGATAGATTCGCCGGGGCGCATCCGAATACTTCACAACGAGTTCATTAGGGTCCTCCCTGATGCCACTCAAGTGAAGCCTGCGAGCCATAGACCCTGATTCTGAGTGTGTTTTCCTCCCCGGCGGAAATCTGTGAAGCGTACAGAACGCCTTTTGGCTCCCCTTTGTAGCGAATGAGCAGATTCGCGTCGTCTTCCAGTTGCCGTCCCTTCACAAAGGACGTGAATTCGGCGCCAGAGCTCGTCAATTTCGAGACCGGTGATGTAGTGGGCCAGATTTTCAGCGTGCGTTCCAATATCGCCGACACATCCTGACGCTCCGGCCTCTTCCGGATTCGTGCGCCAGAACGCGCCGCTGACCTCCGCGTCGATCGGCTTGCTCAGCCAGCCTTGCGGATACTCGGCAACCACCTTCCTGATCTCACCGAGTTCGCCACTTCGAACAAGCTCACGTGCCTGCTTCACCAGCGGATAGCCGGTGTAATTGTGGGTCAATGCAAATATCTTGCCTGTCCTCTTAACAACCTCACGGAGAGAAAGTGCCTCCTCCAGATTGAAAGCCAGCGGCTTATCACAAACGACGTTGAACCCGGCTTCGAGGAACGCTTTGGAAACCGGAACATGCGTTCGATTGGGCGTCACAACGGAAACGAAGTCAATTCGTTCACCGACAGGCAGCTTCGCCTCTTCCGCCGCCATGGTGCGGTAATCCGCATAGACCCGCTTCGGATCCAGAAACAGATCCTCGCCCGAAAGCCTCGGACTTCTCTGCATTTGAAGAGAAAGCGCCCGCAACCAATTCGATTTTTCCATCCAAACGCATCGCCATGCGATGGACTCCGCCGATGAACGCGTCGCGACCACCTCCGACCATGCCAGCCTTTAGTCTTCTTTTCATAGGCACCTCACTTTCGCGATCTTGCGACCGTTACGGCAAGGATAATCATCACTCCGCGGGCGATCAGTTGCTGGCTAAATTCGAGTCCCACCCAGGGTCAGACCGTTGAAGCAGGTTCTCACCTCGGCATCGCTCTCGCAAGCCTGGCCTATGCGGTCAATCTGAGGTCGTATTGGGAGGTGATCTCATATTGGCGACATCAGGCGAACGTAGGAATCCAGCGACGCTAAACCGTCCGGCTAGCAGACCGTCGGACGTAGCAATCGAGCGGCAAGTTGGGTGGGAGAATTTCCGTGCATGATGGGCTTTCCAGCAAAATCGGCCCCTCGCCCTGTAAGTCCGACAAGCTGCTAGCGATTCTTTTCCAACAGGGCTTGCACTTGGCGCATGCTTTCCTGGTTTATCGTAATCAAGCCATGTCGAGGACGATCGAGATCGGCGACAATTGTGATCACAATCGTCACCAGCAGCGGAAGCAACAAGAGTGAAATCCCCAACCGTTCTCCCGCACTGACGCCCCGTCGCGTAGCCCGTGCACCAGCACACCGTAGCCGAAACGATCGTAGGCAGAAGCCATACGGAGGAGGGCACGTGATTGCGATTTCCTGCAACTCTCTTTGCATCGAGATCGATCATCTCATTGAGGGACTCAACAAAGAGGGCCGTGGTCGGAGATGGCCCGCTTGCGCGGCAGCCGTTGCGATTTTCCACAATTCGGCCTGATCGGCTTGTGACCGGGCAGGAGCAGCCTTTCGGTTCTCTTCAGTGGCAGTCAGCGCAAAAAAGATCCAGGCGTGCCTGAACGTAGTCTCGCAACAGAACACGAACCTCTTCGCACGTCTTCGGGCCGAGAAACGCCGCGCGGAGCCAGGTCGTGCCAATAGCGTTTGCTTCGTCGAGGACGAGTTGCTTGCACGCATCATAACGCGTAACCGCCATGGCAAAAGTGAAGCCAGCAACAACCCCAACAATCCAAGCAACCCGCCCTCGAGCGTACTCCACCTGCCCTTGCCGGCGCTTAATGTCTGGTCTTTTGAAATGCCGCAGACCAACACGAAAGCCGACTCCGACGCTGCGAGCAGCAACGCGGAAAGAACGATCAAAACATGCCATTGTGTCGCGAAAATCGCGGGAAAACGCTCCGTCAAACATAAAGAGAGAGCTTAGATGGCGGACGTGCAGCGACGCCTTCCTGCGCCTATACCCGAATCGTGGAGGAAAAGCAAAGTTCGAGCGAATTAGCCTTTGCTGGATTTCCTGTCTTTCTTTCACACGGATTTGGGTTCGAATGCTTTCTCACCATCCATAGGCTGCGGCGCCTCCGCCACGCGGCAATTCACTGATTCGACACAACGCGTGCTCGACTTCCACCGTCGACCAAGCGAGATTTTGGCGTATGCCAGCGACACGCTTCGACACGCCTATCGGCCCTTGCGCGATCGCTTGGGCGGCGGATGAGATCACGGGATTTTCATTGCCGCCTGCCACGAATTCGCAGGATCGACCTTCACCTTGGGTGAGCGCGGTTATTGCGCGGGTAAAGCGTCACCTCGCAGGCGAAATGCAGGATTTTGCCGACCTGCCCTACGCGTGGAGGCGTGTCTCTCCGTTTCAGCGCGCCGTTTACGAGGCGGCACTGCAGGTGAAGCCTGGTCAGACTTGGAGCTATGGACAACTCGCCGCGGCCATCGGTCTGCCGCCCGACGCGGCGCGCGCCGTCGGCACTGCGCTTGGACAGAATCCGTGGGCGCTCCTCGTTCCGTGCCATCGCTTCATCGGCGCCGACGGGCGGATGACCGGATTTTCCGCGCCTGGGGGTATCAAAATGAAGCTGTGCCTTCTCGCGCTCGAAGGCGCCGAGTTGTTCGCCGAATGAGGCCTCCACTCCCTGTCGATGGCAACATCGCAGCCCGCAAGCTCGCCGCAATCGATCCCGTGCTGGCAGGCGTGATCGACCGCGTGGGCCCCTGCCCTCTTGTGCCGGCGCCCGAGGTCGATCTGTTTCAGGCCCTGCTACGCTCGATCATTTATCAGCAACTCCATGGCAAGGCCGCGGCGGCGATTCACACGCGCGTGCTCGCGCTGATGCCCTTTGCGAACGCCGACCGCGCTGCAGTCCTTACCTGACGTTTCGCTGCGCGCAGCCGGCCTTTCTGCGAACAAACTCCTCGCGGTGCGCGATCTTGCCGCACGAACGCTCGATGCCACCATACCGTCGGCCGGCGCCGTGGCGGAGCTAAGCGACGACGAACTGATCGAACGTCTCACGAAAGTGCGCGGCATTGGACCGTGGACGGTGCACATGCTGATGATCTTTTATCTGGGCCGCCCCGACGTGATGCCCGCGGGAGATTTCGGGATTCGCAAGGCTTTCAGCCTTCTCTATCGCCGCGGACGCTCCGTGAAACCTGAGGCGATCCTTCGCCACTCAAAGCGCTGGCAACCGCACCGTTCTGCCGCAAGCTGGTACCTGTGGCGCTCGCTTGATCCCGTGCTGCCGTGGGAGGAGCGATCGCCCTCCCGCGCAAACCCAAAGAAGTTCCCTAAGCGTGACACGCACACTGACGTTACTTACGCTTCCAGATTTGCCATCGTTCCTTACCGGCATAGAGCGGCAAAGAATCTTCCACTGCGTTGTCTTCGATCTTTTCAAACCAACTGCCAAGCAGTTTATCCAGTTGGTCTTCAGGGATTGGATATGGAGGAGGTTCGTCTTCAGGACCAAAAGAAAAATCCACAAAGGAAACCCGAAGGGGCAATTAGTTTGGCAATCCGTTGAGCATAGGCAAGCCAGAAATCGGGCAACAGCGTGCACAGGAAGAGTACGCTCATAGATCATGTCGAACCACCCTTCACGTAACGCATAGTCGAAAATCGCACTGGTGGACCTTGCCTGCCAACGGACCCTAACAACCTGCGGGCGCGGGCGACGGCGACTTTACTGAAATCAATACCGATGACGTCCCAACCAGCTGAAGAAAACGCCTCGATTTCGTAACCGGAGCCGCAGCCGGGGATCAACACACGCCCTGGCCCTTGGTGTTTAGCAAGAAACTCCTTCACCGAACTCGGAACTCCTTCGAAGTCCCACGGCATTCTGCCCGTGGCGTAACGGATATCAAAAAATTCTGGACCGCTACTAATTACGTCATCCACAGGACTGGTTTTCCAAGAGAACTATCTCAGACTGAGGCGCTCTGTCCAATGTCCTCTTCCAGGCAAAAGAATCCTTGCCTCCACCGCTAGACGGTTGTCGCGTGTTACATCATGGCAATAGCAAAGCACCTTAAGTCGTTTAGCTGTACGCCTTGGTGTTAGCGATCTTGACATCACGGCCCTCTTTGGCCATCCTCCGATCATGAAAGAGCATCTTCGCGCCGGTTTCAGGCGTCGATGCCCCCATCCACAAAAGCGGTTTTTATCACCTCCAGGCCCAAGGGGGCAGCCGGTAGCCCTAAAGCCCGATGCTTTACCGTTGGCGTCCGTTGGGTTCGGAGAATTGTAGTGGCGCGATCAGGTCTTTAGTGATGTCCCCGGACCAGATCCCTCGGCTGACCGAACTCAATCGTCATTTTGAAGCGATGCAGTCGGTGATTTTGGCTCGCCAGCATCCAGTGACTGGCCTTTTGCCCGCCAGCACGGCGATAACCGTGCATGGAATTACACCGACGCCTGGGTCCGGGACAACGCTATACAGCATCTATGCGGCCTGGGGCCTAACGCTGGGCCTACCGCCGCCATGCCCCGATGATCGCCGGGGCCGCGAGCTGGAGCATGCTGTGGTTCGTTTGATGCGCGGATTGCTCGTCGCCATGATGGGTCAGGCCAGCAAGGTGGAGCGCTTTAAGCACACCAAGATCCCTGGATGCGCTGCATGCGAAGCTACGACACGGCAACGGGTCAGCCGGTGGTAGCAGATGACGAATGGGGGCATCTCCAACTCGATTCCACCTCCCTCTATTTGCTCACCCTGGCTCAAATGATTGCCGGGGTATTGACCTGATTTGGAGTCCGGTTGAGATCGCCTTCGTTCAAAACTTGATCTATTACATCGGCCGGGCCTACCGCACCCCGGATTACGGCGTTTGGGAGCGGGGCAACAAAATCAACCTTGGTCATCCTGAAATCAATGCCAGTTCCGTCGGCCTCGCCCTTGCCGCTTTGGAGGCCTTGGATGGCTTTGACTTATGCGGATCCCGCGGGGATCGCAGCACCCAAGTGCATGTTCTTCCCGATGAGATAGCTCGGGCTCGGATCACCCTCCACAGTTTGTTGCCCCGGGAATCGGCTTCCAAGGAAGTCGACGCTGCGACCCTCCGCTGTTATTGGCTTCCCGCATTCGCGGTCACGGATGAGGAGCTCGCCAATCATGCCCGTTCACTCATCGTGGACCGACTGCAGGGCAATTACGGTTGTAAGCGCTTCCTACGGGATGGCCACCAAACGGTGCTGGAAGACACCAGCCGTTTGCACTACGAGTCCAGTGAGCTCAAGCTCTTCGAGCACATCGAGTGTGAATGGCCGCTTTTCACTTACCTTCTGCTGGATGCCTACTATCGGGGGCGATGGCGATCGTGCCGCGGAATATCGAAGTCGCCTGGAGAAACTCGAACAAAGACGCGGTGACATCGGTCTTTTGCCGGAGCTCACTATGTTCCAGCAGAGAGACATCGAGGCGGAAAGAAAGAACCCCGGCAGTCAAATCCGGCTTGCCCAACGAAAATGTTCCACTGGTTTGGGCCCAGAGTCTTGTGGTGGCTGGCCCAGATGCTCCAGGATGGACTTCTGGATCGCAGTGATATGGATCCCCTGGGACGCCATCGCCGGCGGCTGAAACCTCCTCCCCCTGTCCAAATTGCCCTCTTGGCGGAGGGATCTCGAAACTCAAACTCAATTGGCTAATCTGGGAATCAACGCTGATCGAATGGATCAGCTGGAATCCCTTGAGCTGTGGCATGCTCGGGAGCTGGCGCGCTTTTATGGCGCCCAGGGTGCTAGCCAGGTTTTAGGCTTGACCGGCCGCCCCCAGCGACGTTTGCGAACCTTGACAACCGCCCGTTTCTATCGCGTGGAGGATCGCAGATTGGCGTTTGTCCCATCCGTCATGGCGGACCACCATGATCACCTGGCCTTGGATATGGCCATCTTGAGCCAACGCTTGCGCAGTGAAGTAGCCTATCTCTCCCGCAATTGGCAGAGCCAGGGACTTCCCACCCTCGTTTTGCCTCTGGGTCGGCGCCATCTTGGAGCCAAAACTAGAGCTCTTATTGGCTCTCCTGCACGAGTGGCGTGACGGTCACTGCGGGCCAGCTGTGGTGCGCCTCGCTCCCTTGGGCAACTGATGCCCTCGGCTAATTGGATGTCTTTGGATCCCAAAGTGGGCCTATCCCCGAGATGGATGGGAGCCTAACGCATCACCCCACTCCGGTATTGCAACATGATCCTCAGCGCGATTTGCCTCTTAGCGCGGCGGAAGAGTTAGCTTTGGAGTTGGAGCGGGATCGCATTGCGTTGGTGCAGCGGCTTAAGCCAGCGACAATATCTACGAACAGGCGGAATGCCTGCAGGGACCTGGTGCTTTTGTTGGGCCGCGAAGGAGAAATTCCTATACGGAATCCGGGACCGAGGCCTCCCGGATTCAGTGGAGGGATCCATTCGTTTGGAAACCCTGCTGGATCAGCTCTGGAAGCGAGCCAGCCATGGCTGCCACTGGAGTGTGCTGCCGCCGGGTCGCAGGGCTGCGAGGATGGTTGGATGGAGGGCTCGAGAAGAAGCGGTTACCAACCTGTTAGTTCGACAAAAGCAGGTCTTGGTGGGCAAGGCCTACAGCCCCGCTTCATTGATCACAGAACCGATGACCGGGCAGGCCATCGCCGATCGAATCGCCCGATTTTCCCGGCAGGATGTGCGGAGAGCGCGTCCTGGCTCTGGAAATACTGCTGGGTCTTGATGGCCTCATCAAACTAGAACCCGAGTTGCTGCGAGGCTTTTCGACCCTTCGGGTGGGATATCTGATTTTGCTATTAACCGCCGGAGGTGGCGGCAGAGTTCCGCTTCACCCAGGACGAGGCTTATGAAAAGCTACTGGGTTTTCCCCTCGGAGATTCAGTCGCGATTAACGACGGTTCTCCGGGCCTACGCCGAAGCCGCCGGAGTTACTCAAAAACAGGAAGCACTCAACCTCAAGGCGGGCATTGAGGTAGCGTGGCATCCTGACGTCCCGAGCGGCACAAGCACCACCTCAGTCGTCTTCTACCCCGGCCATCAGTTGGTTGGAGCATCGCCGCTCGGGAGGCGCCCTCGGACAGCTGCCCGCGGATTTTACCCCGGCGTTTGGGAAACCCTGCACCACTGTCGTGGCTTGGCGATTGGCGACAAGCTCGAGCGGCGCAATCGGATGGACAGCGCCCCCCTCTTGGCCGAGATGACGCCGGGTGAAACGAATTTCGCCCGTTGCGTGGAGCACCTTTTGGCCAAAATCGATGCCCCGGAATATCATCATCTCACCATTGAAGCTCTCGTCGCCCTGGGTGATTTTTCCGCGAGAACCCTGACTTTGTTCTGACAGAACACCTCGTCTTGGACGTGCTCATTGGACATGGGGTGCGATTGGCCTGGCTACAGGACCACATGGAAAATGTCTACGAAGATCAAAAAGCCTTGGCCTGGCAGCGCTTCTATGAGGAACCTCCTCAGTCTGTGGCCCATTGGATCATCGAGGCCCTGCGTTATTTGGTGGAACAGCAGAAGTGAGCTTCGAAGAGTCATGGCAGATTGTTTCATGGAGCAAGTTCCAGCCGATCCGGAGGGAGAGGGCGCGGAAGACGGGATTCGCGCGTACCGGCTGGTTCTCTGTCCTCTCATGGGAAATAGTTCTTGAACCCCTCTTACTCGAAGCTGGTGTCATTCCGGGAGACTGCGGTTTCGCGCAGGCGTTCGGCGCACAGCTTTCCCAGGCCGCCCAGGCCTCTCTCGAGCGTGCCGTTAGCAGGCGCTGCGCCTCAGATCGTCAGGATCTCGTCACCGCCAATCTCGATTCTCCCCATGCGCGAAGGATCATTGCCGGAGGTTCTGCGCGAGTCCGCCCATGCCGATACAAGGGCGCCGTACCTTTCGACGCGGCTTCGCCGAGCTCATTTGACAGCCCGGCAGTCAATATCCATTTCCCAACTCCGAGGCATGACAGATGTGAAGTGCGCCGACGCCAAGCTCTTGAAATGGCTTTGTTCACGTCTGGGCGCCAGGTCCTCCCGAGTTCGTTAGCACGCGTCAAAGCCTCGATCGCCTGCAAGGTTTGCCTTGAGCTCAACATCCCCGCCACCCACGGGAAGGTCGTGTTGATCTTCGTCGCCATTCAGACGTCTGAGTCGTGGCGACCACTAGTTCGCTGTTGCCGCCGCATTCAGCTTTTGTTAGTCTGTATAGTCTCAGGATTCGCCCGTTCCAGCCGCCCAAACTTTTCAATTAGTTCTCCCAAAAGAGGAACCGGTTCCATGGGACGTGGGCGTTCGCCTGGGGACTGGATCGCCTTCGGCTCACCGCTTAAGCCGGAATTCACGATGGCTTCCATTACTTCCAAAACGTGGAGCGCCAAAGCATCAGAGGCTCGGTGCGCTTTGCCGGACGCCACCGCGGATGCCATCTCCGCGACCCCAAGCCCTCGGTAGTCGCGATCGCCAAAACCATGTGTCAGCGCAACGTCGCGCCACTTGCCGTTCTTCTCCAAAAGACGCGACAGGACCACCGAAAATGTTAGGGTCGGGCACTTGGAGAGTGCCTTCGGTTCCGTAAATCTCGATCGGCACATGCGAGTGACCTTGCACGTCAAAACTCGCATTGAAGCTGACGACTGGACCACTTTGAAAGTCCAGGAGAGCGCCAAAAATGCGTCTGAACCTCTACGGGAAAAGACTCGCCCTGACGCGGGGCCGCTGCCGATCGTGCGCTGGGAGAATGTTCGACGCCCGCACGAAACAACGCGTTTGATCGGACCGAGCAAATTCACCAAGGCCGTAAGGTAATAGGGCCCCATGTCAAAAACTGGCCCGCCTCCGGGTTGGTAGTAAAAGGCAGGATTGGGATGCCAGCGCTCGTGACCAGGCAAGAGGATGAATGCCGTTCCTCCGACCGGAGTCCCGATTGCCCCGTTGTCGATTAAATGCCTGGCAGTCTGTTGGCCCCCGCCCAAAACGTGTCGGGCGCGCAACCGATCCGCATCCCACGCGAGCGCGCCGCCTTCAATAAGGGCTCGGCCTCGGCTAACAGATAATCCCAGTGGCTTTTCGCAATAGGTGTGTTTACCGGCCTCCACCGCCCGGAAGAGCCACCGGCACATGAGCTTGCGGGGTTGTGAGGTTTAGCACGAGTTCAATAGAATCGTCTTCCAACAAGGGTCGGCAGAGGTAAATTCGATGCGCCAGCTCGTACCGGCCCTTCGTCTTCGAGTTTCAGGACCATCGCCAAGAAGGACCGGATCGGGCCCGACGATTTCGTCGCCTCGGAAACTGGATGATTTCTTCGAAAGATTCCCCGAGGACCCTGCCATGCGGTGGAAGCGCGAAACGCCGATTCCCGGCAGACGCTGGCGTATTTCCGCGGTGCTGCGGGCACGACGTGGCCCACGTGTTCAATTCGTGGACCCGGATGCCCTCGATCGAATGCAGCTCGACCTCAAGGGGGCGGTCCCGGCGAGTTTTCTGCAGCCCGGTGCTACCCGGCCGGGGCGCCAGCTTTCGCGCCGAGGCGGTGGATGCCTTCGCACCCTACAGAAATCAAGGATCCCAATCCTGAATTACGGAACGATATGCGGTTATGCGGGCTGCGGAGACACCTGCGGATTCCCGCCTACATCCTGGCTGAATAACCGGGCGGAGGGGAGTGCAATCGAAAACAAATTGCACCAGCGCGACCGTGTTTTGAACAAAGCCGTGAATAGCTGATAGCTATTGGCTACGCCATTGGCTGATGGCGCTTACCGCCTCGCCGCCCTCCTAAACCGCTTCTTCACCACCCTTCCCAGCGTTCTCGCCCTGCGGCCGCGTGCGCCGCCTGCACCAACCGGGTCAGCTGCGCCAGTTCGCAGCCGTAGGGCACTTCCACCCATCCATGGTCAGGGCAAGGTGCTCCGAGAGGAACGGCCGGGTCGCGAGACCGTTGAGGAAGGCCCGGTACGGGAGCGGCTCCGGAAGCCGCAGCACCATGTGCACGTTCCCGAGGACCGCGAACATCCGCTCGCCGTGAAAGAAGGCATCGGAGCCGAACAGCTTCTTCATCCGAACAGGGCCAGCGCGGCGAGCGCATCGCGAACTACTATGGGGCGAATGGGGGCGGTCATCCGGAGATGGTATTTCCGAACTGGTGGCTCCGCTAGACGAGTACGCTGTCAGTTCCGCCTCGAGCCGCCCGGCCACCGCCGCCACTCCGGCACGATTGGTCTCCTGATCTTGTTGTTGGGTAGTCGATGCGCCGCGATGCTGATGGTCCGCACCCTTCCAGCCACCCGGTTCCAGGACTCTCCGCCTGGCGCCGATGGGCCAGTGGTGCAAAGGCACCCGTCGCCGGATCCACGCAATCGGAATCTTCGATATGCCGGGTGGAGACTCCGGCTGGCGCAGAGCTTGGGCCAGATGGGTGGTGTTGCTCGAATTGTACCCGCCGACCACCAGCATCAGGGGTCCGGTGGCTCGGCCAGCAGCTGGAGCACGGCGTCCTGCCGTTCCCGGGTCGCCGAGCAGATCGTGTCGAAGGTGCGCACATGCTCGGCTGCAGCCGTCCCGCCGCAGCCGAATTTCCGGATCATGGTCCGGCGTGGACTCGGCAATGGCCAGCGACTCGTCGCCGACAGCATGTAGTGGGCCCAGATTTGCCAGTCCCACCCGCTCGAGATCACTCACGAAGTTGAAGTCAGAGAATACTGGCCGGCGACCGCCATCGCCTGCCAGTTCTCCGTGCTCGATGAAATCAATACAGACCGCCCGGGCCTCGTCCATGTTGAAATAATTACGAGGTAGTCGCCCCGGATATTTCATCACCTGGCTGGCCGTGGCCTTGGTTTCCTCGTGCCGCCAGTGCTGCCGTGAATCAGGGCGGTGTGCCGTCGCGCATAACTCCACCCGTTTCCAGACGCAGCACCGAGCCGCGGTGGTGTCCACCATCACGCAGCCCAGGCGCGCGGAGCCGCTCGAAATCGTGGATGGTCACCCCGAAGGCCGGCATGATCACCACGTCGTTCGCGGTCAGCCCCGAAAAATCGAATTGGCCGTCCTGCCCGTGGAGTGCAGAAAGACGATCCCCATCGCCTCCAGCTTGGCGTTGACGTGCGGGTTATGAATGATCTCCGACCAGAACAGCCGACAGTGGGGAATTTGAGACGGGTTTCGTAGGCGTGTGTCCACCCGCCCGGTCCACCCCGTAGCAGAATCCGGACACCCGGGCCAGTTGGAAGGTCAGCCGGCTGAACCACCAGCCGGTGGTTGTCTTCCCGGAGCGTTTCGATGATGGGAATGGTAGTCCGCGGTGAGCAGTCCGGCGATCTCGGTTTTGTTCAAATCCCTTGCGGAAATACGCCGTCGGCCATGGCGAAATCTTTACCCAGAGCCCGGGCGGTTGGCCCGGCTGCAGGGGGGTGGCGAGGGCGCTGACGGATGCGGTGAACTGCCCTGGCTGCAGCGTATCGTTCCCGGCGATGGACGCAGCCGCACCTCGATCGTGCCGGCCGACCCCGGGAACGCCTGAAGTGATGCCGTCACCGTCCCGCCGAATGCCTGGCAGCTCTTGAGTTCCAGCGGAGCCAGCCAGCGGAGTCCGGCGTTGGCCCGGGGCTTCCGCCCGGAGTCCACACCCGCGTCTCATTCACCGGATAGGCGCGGCGCGGGCCGAGTCCCCGGCGATCAGCACAAATCCCACCGCGGTGTCATTGCGTACCGCCAAAACCTCGAGCAAAGCGTATCACTGACGCACCAGCGCCCGGCGGCCGGAGCGGAAAATGCCTCTGGCTGGAAACCGGTCCAGGTGATCGTCATCATCGAGCCTCACCTGTAAAGCGGGGACCGGCAAGGCAGCAATACGTAACTGAACGAAGTACAAC
>ERZ1370068.8180-contig-7055_pt1 | contig 42802 bp, 55 predicted proteins | sample MGYA00561227_ERZ1370068 | MGnify/ENA primary metagenome ERZ1370068 (study PRJEB38410, sample SAMEA6850437) | metagenome | study: Metagenomic assessment of the ecological functions of the soil: analysis of the soil microbiota associated with the... | reverse complement strand
GTATACTTCGTTCAGTTACGTATTGCTCGGTGCTGGTGCTCGGCGCAGGATCGCCGCCTCGCGGCGCCGCGGGAGCTCGCCGAGCGCCAGCGCGCAATGGCGCGTGGTCGGCGTGCTCGACGACGATCGCGGCAAGCAGGGCGGCCGAGTCGCCGGCGTGCAAGGTGCTGGGCGCCGATCGCAGCGTCGCCGCCGCAGGCGCAGCGCTTCGGCGTGGCGCAGGCGATCATCGCCATGCCGGCGGCGACGCACGGCGAGCGCAAGCGCGCGGTCGACCTGTGCACGCAGGCGCAGGCTCGCGGTGATGACCGTGCCGGCGCTGTCCGACATCGTCTCCGGGCCGGGTCAGCGTCTCGGCGCTGCGGCCGATCGAGCTCGACGACCTGCTCGGCCGCGACCCGGTGCAGCTCGACGAGGCCGGGCTGCAGGGCTTCCTCGGCGGCAAGACGGTGCTGGTCACCGGCGCCGGCGGCTCGATCGGCGCCGAGCTGTGCCGCGCAGATCGCGCGCTTCGCGCCGCGCGCGCATGGTGCTGTTCGAGCAGTCGGAGTTCGCGCTCTACACGCATCGAGCAGGAGTTCCGCGACCGGCGCTCGCCGGTCGAGATCGTCGCGGCGATCGGCGACGCGAAGGACGAGGCGCGCGTCGCCGAGGTCTTCGCCCGCTACCGGCCGGACGTCGTCTTCCATGCCGCCGCCTACAAGCACGTGCCGCTGATGGAAGAGGACAACGCCTTGCAGGCGGTGCGCAACAACGTGCTCGGCACGCTGCGTCGTCGCGCGCGCGGCGCAGCGCGCACGGCGCGGCGAAGTTCGTGCTGGTCTCGACCGACAAGGCGGTCAACCCGACCAACGTGATGGGCGCGTCGAAGCGCCTCGCCGAGATCGTCTGCCAGGCGCTGCAGGGCCGGGCGGCGACGCAGTTCGTCATCGTGCGCTTCGGCAACGTGCTCGGCTCGACCGGCAGCGTGGTGCCGCGCTTCCGCGAGCAGATCGCGCGCGGCGGGCCGGTGACCGTCACGCATCCCGAGATCGAGCGCTACTTCATGTCGATTCCGGAGGCGGCGCAGCTGGTGCTGCAGGCCGGCGCAGATGGGCAAGGGCGGCGAGATCTACGTGCTCGACATGGGCGAGCCGGTGAAGATCGCCGACCTCGCGCGCGCAGATGATCCGCCTCTCCGGATTCGCCGAGGCGCGACATCCGCATCGAGTTCACCGGCCTGCGGCCGGGCGAGAAGCTCTACGAGGAGCCGCTCGCCGACGCCGAGAAGACGCTGGCGACGCCGCATCCCAAGCTGCGCATCGCGCGCGTTCACGCGCCACAGGACGGCGATTTCCTCGGCGAGCTGGTTGCCTGGCTGGCGCAGCCCGGCGACGTCGGCAGCGCCGGAGGTGCGGCGCGCGCCTGCAGGCGTGGATTCCGAATACCAGCCGCTCGGCAGCCAGCTCGCCGCTGAAGCCAGTCGGCGCACTGCCGGCGGCCGGCGGCGCGCCGCCTGATCGCTCACGCCGGCGCTTCTCTGCACGCGCATCGCGCCAGTCGAGAGACGCACCGCCGCACCGCGCAGCGCCGCGACGCGCCACTGCCGGCCGGACGCCTGCGAAGGCATTGGCGGCAGGTCGGCGGGACTCGCGTCGTGCGGGCCGGGCACGTTGGCCGCCCAGTGCGAAGAAAGCTCGACGTCGGCGTGGCGAGCGAGCGCAGTGCGGCCTGGCGGCAGAAGCGATCCACCAGCCGGATGGCCGGCTCGAGGCGGTGAGCCCGGTAGCAGGCTGCTGGTAGCCGAACACGCATGGACGGCGTCGGGTACAGACGTCGGCAGCGCCGACGCGCTTGCAGGCGCAGGCTCAGCGCTCACCAGGTTCGCCCGCATGAAGCCGACGACGAAATACACCGAACACCTGCGAACGCGCGTATTCGGCGCATCAGCTAATGCTCGTTACCACCACAGGCCGGGCGCCGGATGCCGATCGCGCCGCGCGCGTCGTCCACATCGCTCGGGACGTGCGAAGTCGCCCTGACCGGATGTGCGCACCGCGACTGCCAGGCCGCGCCGCGGAGCGCGCGAACGCCTCGCGCAGCAGCGCCGGCGATCCGCGGATGCAGTCTCGAGCGCCCGGCTGGTGGGCAGGACATGACCGAGCGCGCGCTGCACGCTCGCGCGGCCCGTAGGTCGAGCGCAGGCTGATGATCGCGGCGCTGTCGGCGCAGCCAGCGGCCGGCTCGCCGTCGATAATCCCGCGGCGTCAGAGCTGCCGATGCGCTGCCCCCAGGGCATGATGCTGCCCCAGCTCGTGCCGGCGGCCTGCAGCGCTGTCCACCATTTCCGGCCAGGCGAGGAAGATCGCGTGGCCCCAGCGGTCGGCGATCAGGGCTGGCGATGACCAAGCGCCTCCAGCCGATTGGCGAGGCCGGAGAGATTGGAGAACAGCGGTAGATCTCTTTCACCGCGCCGGCGCGCTGCGGCGGGCGCTCCGGACCAGTACCAGTGCCGGGCGGTGCCCGACCGACCGGGGGAGACGACGATGAACATCACCCCGTAGCGCCAGTCTCCTCCACCTGCGCGACGGCGTCCGGCGCCCGGCGTCGGTTCAGCTCGACCTCGACGTGCTGCCGGCCCGGCAGCGAGCGTGGCCGCCGATCCAGCGGCACGATGGCGCGCGATGAGGCGACCGCCGCTTCGCGGCACGCCACGGCGCACGCCGTCGTCGCGGAGCAGCGTGCGGGAGAAGAGCGGCCCCTTGTCGTCGCCGATACCGTGGCTGACCCCCGCCTGGCGCGCCCCGGCTTCGGCGTGCGCGAGCTGCACGCGCCGGTGCGTCCTCCCGGTCAGCTGGACTCGCCCGAGCAGTTTCGCTGGCGTCTGAAAACCGCGCATCGAGTTCGCTCGGCTGCGCTCGCGCTCGCCGCGGTCGGCGTGAGCGGCCCCTCGCAACGCGCGCGCAGTCGCTGTCGGGCTGCTGCCACCGGCGGAATTCCCCGGCGATCGGGCGAGGGATACTCCGCCACCGCGCAGCCCTCGAGCAGCGGCGCCAGCGGCGCGCCTCGCGCCTGGCTTTCCGCCCTGCGCAGCTCGATCAGCTTGGCGTACTTGAGGTAGCTGTTCATGCAGCCGATCGAGATGTGCAGCAGGCCCGGCACGCCGTCGAGGAAGCCGAGGCGCAGGAGGTAGAACTTGATGAAGCGCACCACGGGCGAGAGCGAGCAGATGAACGAGGCCGCGCGCCGCGACCCTGCTCGAACGCCTGGCGCGCGGCGAGCGTGGTGTAGCGGTTCTGGCGCTCGAGATAGGCGGTGAGGTCGTCGGAGGAATCGTGCATCAGGTCGCCGCGCGAGCGTTCCCGGCGTGACCGCGAACAGGACCTTCTCGTGCACCAGGTCGTCGCTCCAGCGCGCGTTCTGGCGGTTGAAGAGGCGCGGGCTCCAGTCGGGGTAGCCCTCGCCGTGCGAGAGCCAGCGGCCGAGGAAGCGGTTGCGCCGCGGCATGCGGTAGACCGGCGACACCGGCGCCGCCATCGCCGCCGCGATGCTGGCGGCGAGCTCGGGCGACACGCGCTCGTCGGCGTCGACGCACAGCACCCAGTCGTGCTTCGCCTGCTCCACCGCGAACTGCTTCTGCCGGCCGAAGCCGAGCCATTCCTTCGGCACCACGCGCGCGCCGCGCTCGCGCGCGATCTCGGGGTGCGGTCGCTCGATCCGGAGTCGACGATGACGATCTCGTCGGCGAAGGCGAGGCTCTCGAGGCAGGGCTCGAGGACGGAAGCGGCGTTGCGAGTGATGAGGACCGCCGACAGAGGAGCCTTCAAAGCAGCTTCCCTTTAGAATTCAGCGGCCTATTCTATCCAATGACGCGCATCCTCTTCGTCAAGACTTCGTCGCTCGGCGACGTGGTCCACAACTGCCCGGCGGTGAGCGACGCGGCGCGCGCCATTCCCGGCGCGCAGATCGACTGGGTGGTCGAGGAGCCGTTCGCGCAAGTGGCGGCGATGCATGCTTCGGTACGGCGCGTCATCACGGTCGCGGTGCGCCGCTGGCGAAGCGCGGCGTGGAGCCCGACGGCGTGGCGCGAGATCGGCGAGTTTCGCCGCGCGCTCGCCGCGGAGCGCTACGACGCGGTCGATCGACACGCAGTCGCTGCTGAAGAGCGCCCTGATCGCGGCGTGCGCGCACGGCCCGCGCCACGGCCTCGACGGCGCGAGCGCGCGCGAGCCTCTCGCGGCGCGCTTCTACGGCACGCGGCACGCGGTGCCGCGCGAGCTGCACGCGGTGGAGCGGAACCGCCGGCTGACCGCGGCGGCGCTCGGCTATCGCGGTTCCGCGCTGCGCTCGAGTACGGCTTGCGCGCGCCGCGCGCCGCCGACAAGAGCAATACCGTGGTCTTTCTCACCATGACCAGCCGCGCCGACAAGCTCTGGCCGGAGCAAAGCTGGATCGAGCTCGGGCGCGGGCTCGGCATGAATGCCGTGCTGCCCTGGGGCAGCGAGGCGGAGCGGCGCGCGCCGAGCGCATTGCCGCGGCGCTGCCCGAGGCGCGCGTCCCGCCGCGATCGTCGCTCGAGGAGCTCGCGACGCTCTTCGCCGGCGCAAGGCGCGGTCGTCGGCGTCGACACCGGACTCACGCATCTCGCCGCGGCGCTCGGCGCTCGCACGGTGGGCATCTACTGCGGCTCCGATCCCGCGCTGACGGGCATCTACGGCGCGCCGCGCGCGGTGAATCTCGGCGCGGCGGGGCGGCCGCCCAGCGTCGCCGACGTCCTGAAGGCGCTCTCGTGAGGACGCTCTATACCGTCGCTGTTGCGCCTGCTGCTGCCGCTTCGTCCTCGCTGCGCCTCTGGCTGCGCGGGCGCCGCGAGCCCGGCTATCGCGAAGGCGTCGGCGAGCGCTTCGGCGTCTATCGCGGCGAGCAAGCCGGACAAGCTCGTCTGGGTCCACGCCGTCTCGGTGGGCGAGGCGCGCGCCGCGGCGCCGCTGGTGCGCGCGCTCGCCGCAGCGACTGCCGGACCACCGCATCCTCGATCACCTGCACCACCGCGGCGGGACGCGAGACGCTGAAGCAGGTCTACGGCGACAGCATCCTCGCCGCCTTCCTGCCCTACGACTTTCCGGAGGCGGTGCAGGCCTTCCTCGCGCATTTCTCGCCGCGCCTGGGCGTGCTGATGGAGACCGAGATCTGGCCGAACCTGCTCGCCGGCCTGCGCGCGCGGCGGCGTGCCGGTGCGTGCTGGCCAACGCGCGCCTGTCGGAGAAGTCGGCGCGCGGCTACCGCGCGCTGGCGCTCGCTTGCCGGACCGGCCTTCGGCAGCCTGGCGCTGGTCTGCGCGCAGAGCGACGCCGACGCGGCGCGGCTGCGCTCGCTCGGCGCGCGCCGCGTCGAGGTCACGGGCAACCTGAAGTTCGACGTCGGCGCCCGACGCCGGGCAGCTCGCCGCCGGGCGCGCCTGGCGCGCCGCGCTCGGCCGCCCGGTGCTGCTGCTCGCCAGCACGCGCGGAAGGCGAGGAAGAGCATGCTGCTGAAGGAAATTCCCGACGGAGTCAAAAGTCTGCTGGTCGTCGTCGTGCCGCGCCATCCGCAGCGCTTCGACGAGGTGGCGCCGCTGGCGCAGTCGCGCCGCACGCGCGCAGCCGGTTCCCGCGCCCGAGCGACCGCGTCCATCTCGGCGACACGATGGGCGAGATGCCGTTCTACTACGCCGCGTGCGACGTCGCCGTGATCGGCGGCTCGTTCGCGCCGCTCGGCGGCCAGAACCTGATCGAGGCGCTCGCCGCGGGCGCGCCGGTGGTGGTCGGCCCGAGCATGTTCAATTTCGCCGAGGCGACGCGGCTCGCGCTCGAGGCCGGCGCGGCGATGCAGGCCGCCGACGCGGCCGCACGCGGTGCAGCGGGCGCTCGAGCTGCTGCGCGACGCCGGCCGGCGCGCGGCGCATGAGCGCGAGCGGGAAGGAAGCTCTGCGAAGCGCACCGCGGCGCGACCGAGCGGCACCTGGCGCTGCTGCGCCGGGCTGATCGCGCGCGGCCACTGCGCCAGCGCGCGGTTGATCTCTTCGAGGTCCTCTTCGCGCAGGCTGCCGGCGGCGGCCTTCAGCCGCAGCTGGTTGGTGATGGTGTTGTAGCGCGCCACCGCCAGGTCGCGGCGCGGTGGAGAAGAGCTGCTGCTGCGCGTTCAGGCACGTCGATGTTGATGCGCACGCCCACCTCGTAGCCGAGCCGGTTCGAGTCGAGCGCGCTCTGCGAGGAGATCGAGCGCCTGCTCGAGCGCGCCGACCTGGGCGATGCCGTTGATCACCGCGAGGTAGGTCTGCCGCGCGGTGAGCGCCGGCGGTGCGGCGCGCGTTCTCCAGGTCGTCCTTCGACTTGCGTCGACAGCGCGGCGGCCTCGCGCTCGCGCGAGCTCAGGCTGCCGCCCTGGTAGAGCGGCACAGGCGAGCTGCAGGCCGATCGTGCGCGGTGTTGATGTCGCGGCCGACCGCGCTGGTGACGGTGCCGGCTGTCGGTGTTCTGGCCGTAGGTGCCGACGAGGTCGAGCGTCGGCAGTGTGCCGGCGCTGCGCGCGCTGCGCCTCGCAGCGCGCGCGATCTCGGCGGCGGCCTCCTGACTGCTGCACCGCGTAGCTCTGCTTCTCCGCGAGCTCGCACCCAGGATTCGCATGTTGGCCGGGTTGGGCGGCGAGAGCTTGACGTCGGGGCGCAGCTGCTTGAGCTCGGTGTAGTCCTTGCCGGTGATGCTGCTGCAGCGACGCGCGCTTGCTCTCGAGGTCGTTCATGCGCCGCGATCTCCTGCGCCGCGCTGCAGGTCGAAGCGCGCCTGCGCCTCGTGCGTGTCGGTGATGGTCGCGGTGCCGACCTCGAAGTTGCGCTTCGCCTGCGCGAGCTGCTCGGAGATCGCCGCCTTCTGCGCGCGCACCAGGTCGAGCGTGTCGATGCGCGGCGAGGCACGTCGAAGTAGGCCTGCGCGACGCGGATCATCAGGTCCTGGCTAGGCCTGGGCTGAAGGTCGCCTCGGCCTGCTTCACCTGCAGCTCGGCCTGGCTCGTACTGCAGCCAGTTCTGCGGCCGGTAGACCGGCTGCGTGAGCGTCAGCGTGTAGGCCGTGCGTTGCGCCGAGCGCGGTGAAGGTCGGCGAGACCGTCGGATCGTTCGAGTCTCGACGTCGAAGCGCGTGCGCGTGGCGCTGCCGGTCAGGTTGAGCGTCGGCAGCAGCAGCGCGCGGCCCTGCGGCAGCTTCTCGCGGCCGGCCTCGAGCGTGCTGGCGCGCCGACGAGTACGCGGCGTCGTAGCGCTGCGCGTCGCGGTAGACCTGCAGCAGGTCCTGCGGCCGCCGCGAGCGAGCGCAGCGAGCGGCGAGCAACGGCGATCGAGCGTCAGCTGCTCAGTAGAGCGGCACGGACGGATCGACGGTCCTCGACCAGGCATCCATGCCCCCGGCGAGGTTGTGCACGCGCGCGAAGCCGTTCTTCTCGAGGAACAGCGCCACCTGCATGCTGCGCCCGCCGTGGTGGCAGATGGCGACGACCTCGCGCTCGTCGTCGATCTCGGCCGAGGCGCGCCGGAATCTGCGCCCATCGGCACGAGCTGCGAGCCGGCGATGCGCGCCTTCTCGTGCTCCCAGGGCTCGCGCACGTCGAGCAGCAGCGGCTGCCGCGCGCGCTCTGTCCGCGAGCCACGCCGCCAGCTCCGCCGGGCTGATCTGCTTCATCAGCTCAGAACCTGAAGCGCGAGGGCTGCTCGGCGTTGACGAGCGGCCGCGATCACCGTCTCGAAGAGGTCGTGCCGCGCGATGCTCGCCGGGCGCGCTGCAGGTGACGAGGCGCGCGCTCATCGCCGGCGCTTCGCCGACCACCGCGAACAGGCGCCCGCCGGGCGCGAGCTGCTCGAGCAGCGCGCGCGGCAGCACCGGCGTCGAGCCGGTGAGCACGATGACGTCGTAGGGCGCGTGGCGCGGCCCAGCCGCGCGCCGCGTCGCCGATCTCGCAGCGTGACGTTGTCGACGCCGTGGCGCTCGAGGTTGCCGCGGCCGAAGCTCGGCGAGCGCCGGGCTTGATCTCGACCGAGCGCACCTGCGCGGCGCGGTGCGCGAGCAGCGCGGTGAGGTAGCCGCTGCCGGTGCCGACTTCGAGCACGCGGTCGGTCTTGTGCACGGTCGAGCTCCTGGAGCACCCGGGCTTCCAGCTTCGGCTGCCACATGCGCTCGCGCCGTCGCCGAGCTGGGAATTTCCAGGTCGGAGAAGGCGAGCGCGCGGTGCTCGCGGCGGCACGAACTCCTCGCGCGGCACGAGATAGAGCAGGTCGAGCACGTCCTGGTCGAGCACCTCCCAGGTGCGGATCTGCTGCTCGACCATGTTGGTGCGCGCCTGTTCGAGATTCATGGCCGGAAGGGATTATAATCGCGCCTTGCGTAGGGGTCCCGCCGCGTTGCACTGCGCGGGTGAGAGAGTCCCTTAGAACCTGATGCGGGTAATCCCGCCGTAGGAAACGCCATGAACGCCAATCCGAAGTTCCTCGCCGCCACCGCCCACGTCGACGACGCAGCGATCAAGCCGCTGCCCAACTCGCGCAAGGTCTATGTCGGCGCGCTGCAAGTGCCGATGCGCGAAGTCAGCCAGGCGGACACGCCCAGCATGTTCGGCGGCGAGAAGAACCCGCCGATCTACGTCTACGACTGCTCCGGGCCCTACACCGACCCGGCGGCGAAGATCGACATCCGCTCCGGCCTGCCGGCCTTGCGCGAGCCGTGGATTCTCGGCACGGAACGATACTGAAGTCCTGCAACGGACCTTCGTTCGCATTACGGCGAGGAAAGACTGGCCGATCCCAAGCTGGCCGAGCTGCGCTTCAACCTCAAGCGCAATCCGCGGCGAGGCAAGGAGCAACGTCACGCAGATGCACTACGCCCGCAAGGGCATCATCACGCCGGAGATGGAATTCATCGCGGTGCGCGAGAACCTGCAGCGCGAGGCAGTACATCGAGAGCCTGAAGGCGACCGGCAAGACCGGCGAGAAGATGCTCGAGCTGCTGATGAAGCAGCATCCGCGGCGAGAGCTTCGGCGCCTCGATTCCCGAACTCATCACGCCGGAGTTCGTGAGGAGCGAAGTGGCGCGCGGCCGCGCCATCATCCCGGCGAACATCAACCACCCGGAATCCGAGCCGATGATCATCGGCCGCAACTTCCTGGTGAAGATCAACGCCAACATCGGCAACTCCGCGGTCGTCCTCGGCATCGGCGAGGAAGTCGAGAAGATGACCTGGGCGATCCGCTGGGGCGGCGACACGGTGATGGACCTCTCCACCGGCAAGCACATCCACGAGACGCGCGAGTGGATCATCCGCAACTCGCCGGTGCCGATCGGCACCGTGCCGATCTACCAGGCGCTGGAGAAGGTCGACGGCAAGGCCGAAGACCTGACCTGGGAGATCTACCGCGACACGCTGATCGAGCAGGCCGAGCAGGGCGTCGACTACTTCACCATCCACGCCGGCGTGCTGCTGCGCTACATGCCGATGACCGCGAAGCGCATGACCGGCATCGTCTCGCGCGGCGGCTCGATCATGGCGAAGTGGTGCCTCGCGCACCACAAGGAGAGCTTCCTCTACACGCACTTCGAGGACATCTGCGAGATCATGAAGGCGTACGACGTCAGCTTCTCGCTCGGCGACGGCCTGCGTCCCGGCTCGGGCTACGACGCCAACGACGAGGCGCAGCTCGCCGAGCTGCGGACGCTGGGCGAGCTGACGACAGATCGCCTGGAAGCACGACGTGCAGGTGATGATCGAAGGCCCGGGCCACGTGCCGATGCAGCTCATCAAGGAGAACATGGACATCCAGCTGAAGGAGTGCCACGAGGCGCCCTTCTACACGCTGGGACCGCTCACCACCGACATCGCGCCCGGCTACGACCACATCACCAGCGCGATCGGCGCGGCGCATGATCGGCTGGTACGGCACCGCGATGCTCTGCTACGTGACGCCGAAGGAGCACCTCGGCCTGCCGAACAAGAAGGACGTGAAGGACGGCATCATGGCGTACAAGATCGCCGCGCACGCCGCCGACCTCGCCAAGGGCCATCCCGGCGCGCAGATCCGCGACAACGCGCTGTCGAAGGCGCGCTTCGAGTTCCGCTGGGAGGACCAGTTCAACCTCGGCCTCGACCCGGACACGGCGCAAGGACTTCCACGACGAGACGCTGCCGCAAGGACGGCGCGAAGGTGGCGCACTTCTGCTCGATGTGCGGCCCGCACTTCTGCTCGATGAAGATCACGCAGGACGTGCGCGACTACGTCGAGCAGGGGATGAAGGAGAAATCGGTGGAATTCGTGAAGAAGGGCGGCGAGCTCTACCGCGAAGGCCTGAGCTGCTACTTCATGAACAGCTGCTCGCCTCGTTACCGGGAAGCGTCCGTGCTCGAGCGTGCGCAGGATGCGGTAGGGCTCGTTCGACGGTCGCCTTCGGCTGCGCGCGACGAGGTCGAGCAGCTTCTGCGGTCGCAGCTCGGAAGCCCTGCGCGTCGCGGATCACCATGACGCGCGGCTTCAGCCGCTGCTCCGGGTTCTGCGAGATGACGACGCCGGTCTCGCCGCTGTTCAGCTCGACCAGGCTGCCCGACCGGGAAGATGCCGATGAAGCGGATGAACTGCTCGACCAGGCCGGCGTCGAACGAGCACGCCGCGCCACTTGTACAGGCTGCTGATCGCCGCCGAGGGCGCCACCGCGTCGGCGTAGGGACGCGCACGGTCATCGCGTCGAAGGTGTCGACGATCGCGGCGATCGTGCCGATCATGCCGATCTCGTCGCCGCGCAGCCGGTTGGATAGCCGCTGCCGTCGTGCCGCTCGTGGTGCAGCGTCGGCGACGCGCGGCAGCTCGAGCGGGATGCCAGGCGGTCGCGCGCAGGATCTCGACCGAATAGTTGACGTGCAGCTTCGCCTGCTCGAACTCCTCGGCGTGAGCCGCCGCGCTTCTCGAGCAGCGCTTCGGCAACCGCACTTTGCCGATGTCCTGCAGCAGGCCGAGGTAGCCGAGCAGCTCGATCTGCGCCCGCCTCGAGCTGCAGGAAGCGGCCGAACGCCGTCATGTAGATCGAGACGTCGAGCGAGTGCGAGACCGTCGTATTCGCCCTTCTTGCGCAGCTGCGCGAGAAGCAGCATCGCGTCGGGGTTGCGCAGCACGCTGCTCGGTCAGGTCCTGACCGCGACGCGCACGCGCTCGGCGTCGAGCGTGCGGCCGACGCGTACTCGGCTGAAGCGCCTCCTGCACCAGAGCCTGGCTGCTGGTGTACGCGGCGCGCGCAGCGCCGAGCTCCTGCTCGACGCTCGCCTTCTCGGCGTAGAGCACGTCCTGCCGAAATACCGCATGCCCGGCCGCGGCGCATCGGCTGAGCGTGGCGCTGCGCTCGCTGTCGACGACGACGGTCTTGCAGTATTTCTTCGAGCGTCTCGAGCTGCTGCTCGCTCGCAGAGCACGAAACCCTGGAAACGGAACGGCGTCTCGGTCCACGGCCGATCCAGCTCGGCGACGTACATGCCGAAGCGCAGCTCCGACACGGGCACGCTTTTCTCAACGCTGACTCCTCCAGGGTCGTAAGATTATCGAGCGATATAAGACATGGAGTCGGAGACCCTGGGTGCCGTACTGAAGGTGGTCGCGGCGGTGGCGGTCGGCGTGCCGCTGCTCGTGTTTCTCCTCAGGAGCGGCTGATTTTCATGCCGCAGCCGCTTTCCGAGGCTGCGCCGGCGGACATCCGGCTAAAGTTTCCCAAAGGTCAAAATGTGTTCGCGCAGGCTGCCGACGGCACACAGCTGCACGCCTGGCATCTTCCCAGGCCCGTCCGGCGCGCCGCTGGTCCTCTACTTCGGCGGCAACGCGGAAGACGTTTCCTGGATGCTCGGCGAAGCGGACGCCGCGCCGACGGTGTGGCTGGCTGCTCGTCGACTATCGCGGCTATGGCGCGAGCGAAGGCTCGCCTTCCGAAGCGGCGTTGGTCGCGGACGCGCTGCTCTGGTTCGACAACGATTCTCTCCGCAGTCGAAAAAGATCTACGTGCTCGGCCGCAGCCTCGGCAGCGGCGTCGCGGTGCGCCTCGCCGCCGAGCGCAAGGTCGACGCGGTGATCCTGGTGACGCCGTTCGACAGCATGGTGGCAGTGGGCAAGCGCCACTACCCGTTCCTGCCGGTGAGCCTGCTGCTCAAGCACCGCTTCGATTCGGTCTCGCTCGCGCCGAGGATCACCGCGCCGCTCCTCTGCCTGGTCGCCGACGCGCGATAGCATCATCCCGCCGGAACATGCCAAGCTTCTGTACGACGGCATGGGCAGGGCCGAAGCGCTGGGTGGCGCTGGAAGAAGCCGGCCACAACACCGTCGACGCGCACCCCAACTACTGGCGCAGCATCAACGTGAATTCTCTGAAATGAGCGATCTTCTTAAGGCGCTGGTCCTCGGCGTGGTCGAGGGCCTGACCGAGTTCCTGCCGATCTCGAGCACCGGCCACCTGATCCTCGCCGGCGAGCTGCTCGGCGCGAGCGACGAGCGCTGGAACGTGTTCAACATCGTCATCCAGACCGGCGCGATGCTCGCGGTGGTGTGGGAATACCGCGCGCGCTTCTTCAAGATCGATGTGCATCTCTATCGCAACCTGATCGTCGCCTTCATTCCGGCGGCGGTGCTCGGTCTGCTGTTCTCGAAGTACATCAAGTCGCTACCTGTTCCACGCCGTGCCGGTGGCGCTCGCCTTCATCGTCGGCGGCGTCGATCATTCTGCTCGTCGAAAGAAATCCGATCAGCCATGCGCGTCGAGAAGCACGCGAGCGATGACCTGGCTCGACGCGCTGAAGGTCGGCATCGCGCAGTGCTTCGCGCTGATTCCCGGCACGTCGCGCTCGGGCGCGACCATCATCGGCGGCATGCTGTTCGGCCTGTCGCGCAAGGCGGCGACCGAGTTCTCGTTCTTCCTCGCGGTGCCGACGCTGATCGCCGCCGGCGCTCTACGACCTGCTGGAAGCACCGCGCGCTGCTGTCCGCGGCCGACGTGCCGGTGTTCGGCGTCGGCTCGGTCGTCGTCGTTCGTCTCGGCGTTCGTCGTGATCCGCTGGCTGATCCGCTACGTCGCGACGCACGACTTCAAGCCGTTCGCCTGGTACCGGATCGCCTTCGGGCTGGTGGTGCTGCTGACCGCGCTACTTCGGCTGGGTGGACTGGAAGGACTGACTCAGCTCTGCGTCCAGGGCAGGCCGGCCTTGCGCCAGCCGCCGACCGTGTTGCGATGCCCGTCGGCGTCCTTGTCGCCCTCGAAGCCTTCGAGCACGTTGTAGGTCTCCTTCCAGCCGGCGCGCATCGCGGCTTCGGCGGCGCCGTGCGAGCGCGCGCCCGAGCGGCAGAGGAACATCACCGGCTCGTCCTTGCTGCACCGGCGGCGGCGAGCTCGCCGAGGAACTCGGGGTTGCGCTGGCCGCCGGGGTAGGTCTGCCACTCGACCGCCAGGCTGCCCGGCACCTTGCCGACGTACTGGAGCTCGGGCTTGGTCCGCACGTCGACCAGCTTGGCGCCCGCCTGCATCAGCTCGTGCGGCCTCGGCGGGCAGCAGGGCGCCGGCATAGGCAAGCCCCATCTTTTTGCCCCGCTCCTGCGCCGCTTTCTGATCGTCCATGTGCCGCATTATAGGCGTGCGACCTCATGCACCAGTTGTGCAACTGCAGCCGATCGCGCCTCTATACGGTGCGCTTCGGCATGAGTAGAATGCCCCAGGCAACCAGCAGCCGGCAGCGTTTGGCATGGAACGTGCTGGAATCGCGGGGCTACTCACCTATCACGATACCAACCAACCCGGCTCAGGAGAGCCCGCAGATGGCGATGACGCCTGATGACGTATTGAAGCTGGTCAAGGACAAGGAGGTGAAGTTCGTCGACTTCCGCTTCACCGACACCCGCGGCAAGGAGCAGCACGTCACGCGTGCCGGTGAAGTACTTCACCAAGGACAAGTTCGAGCTCGGGCCACGCCTTCGACGGCTCCTCGATCGCCGGCTGGAAGGGCATCCAGGCCTCCGACATGCTGCTGATGCCGGATCCGGTCACGCGCGCGCATGGACCCGTTCACCGACGAGCCGGTGCTCAACATCAGCTGCGACGTGCATCGAGCCGATCGGACGGCAAGCCCTACGACCGCTGACCCGCGCGGCATCGCCAAGCGCGCCGAGGCGTACCTCAAGTCGACCGGCCTGGGCGACGTCGCCTACTTCGGCCCCGAGCCCGAGTTCTTCATCTTCGACGGCGTCACCTGGAACGTCGACATGTCGGGCTGCTTCGTGAAGATCAAGTCCGAGGAAGCGCCGTGGTCGACCGGCATCGACTACGAGTCGGGCAACATGGGCGCACCGCGCGCCGGTCAAGGGCGGCTACTTCCCGGTGCCGCCGGCCGACACGCTGCAGGACATCCGCAACGCCATGTGCCTCGCGCTCGAGCAGCAGGGCGTCGAGGTCGAAGTGCACCACCACGAGGTCGCGGCGCGCGGGCCAGAACGAGATCGGCACGCAGCTTCGCGCCGCTGGTGCAGCGCGCCGACTGGATGCAGATCCTGAAGTACACGGTGTGGAACGTCGCGCATTCCTACGGCAAGACCGCGACCTTCATGCCCAAGCCGATCGTCGGCGACAACGGCTCGGGCATGCACGTGCACCAGTCGGTGTGGAAGGGCGGCAAGAACCTGTTCGCCGGCAACGGCTACGCGGGCCTGTCCGACTTCGCGCTGTACTACATCGGCGGCATCATCAAGCACGCCAAGGCGCTGAACGCCATCACCAACCCGGGCACCAACTCGTACAAGCGCCTGGTGCCGGGCTTCGAGGCGCCGATCAACCTCGCGTACTCGGCGCGCAACCGCTCGGCCGTCGTGCCGCATTCCGCTACGTCACCAGCCCGAAGGCGCGCCGCGTCGAGGTGCGCTTCCCGGATCCGACCGCGAACCCGTACCTCGCGTTCGCGGCGATGCTGATGGCGGGCCTGGACGGCGTGCAGAACAAGATCCATCCCGGCGATCCGATCGACAAGGACCTGTACCACCTGCCGCCGGAAGAGGCGGCGAAGGTGCCGCACGTCTGCGCCTCGCTCGAAGAGGCGCTCGAAGCACCTCGACAAGCGACCACGCCTTCCTGACCAAGGGCGGCGTGTTCGACGACGACATGCTCGATGCCTACATCGCGCTGAAGAAGGAGGAGCTCACGCGCTTCCGCATGACCACCCATCCGGTCGAGTTCGACATGTACTACGCCTCGTAAGCGGTCGGCTTCAGGCGTGTGAAGAAGGGCGGCGCTCGAGCCGCCCTCTGTTCTTTGGCTAGACTGGACGTCTCATGAGAGCTCGTTAGAGCATTGATTTTCGTGACTTTCGGCGCAGCGTCGGCCTGCCGGCCGCGTGCGCGCAGGCGCACGCGAGATCTACAAGTGCGTCGACCGCAGCGGACGGCCGCTCTACACGAGCGACAAGCGCGACACCGCCGGCAAGAAATGCGCAGCTGGTGTCCCGCGAGGTCAACGTCGTGCCGGCGCCGAAGCCGGCGCGCGGCCAGCGCAGCAGCCGGCGCGCTTCCCGCGCGAGACGCCGCGCCAGGCGCAGACGCGCCAAGGGCCGGCAGCGCGAGATCCTGGAGAAGGAGCTCGCCACCGAGCAGACAGCGCTCGCGAAGGCGCAGCAGGATCTGGCCGAGCAGGAAGCCGTGCGCACCGGCGGCGAGACGCAACTACGCCACGCGTCGCAGGAGCGGCCTGCGGCCGTTCAAGGACAACGTCGAAACCCACGAGAAGAACATCGAAGCGCTGAGGCGCGAGCTCAGCAACCTGCCGCTGAGTGAGTCCTCCGCGCTTCGCCGGCCTGGACCTGCTCGCCACGGCGGTCGTGGCGCTCGACGACGCGATCTGGTGGTGCGCTACGCCAACCCGGCGGCCGAGAACCTGCTTCGCGACCGGCGCGAAGAGCCTGCATCGGGCAGCCGTTCCTGCCGCTCTTCGGCGAGCGCGACGACCTCGAGCGCGCGCTGCGCGAGGCGACGCGCACGCACTGGGACTACTCGGCGCAGACGGTCACCTATCGCCGCGCCGGGCGCGAGCCGCTGCCGCTGTCCTGCGTCGTCGACGCGGCATCGAGCTGCGGCGACTGCGCGCTGCTGGTCGGAGCTGCGGCCGATCGAGCAGCAGCTGCGCCTGGCGCGCGAGGAGCGCCTGGTCGACCGAGCAGCAGTCGAGCCGCGAGCTGCTGCGCAACCTCGCGCACGAGATCAAGAATCCGCTCGGCGGGCTGCGCGGCTCGGCGCAGCTGCTCGAGCGCGAGCTCGACCGCGCCCGGAGCTGCGCGAATACACGCAGGTGATCATCAAGGAGGCCGACCGCCTGCAGGCGCTGATGGACCGCATGCTGACGCCGCACCGCGCGCCGCAGCTCGAGCGCGCTCGAGCATCCACGAGGTGCTCGGAGCGCGTGCGCAGCCTGGTGCAGGCGGAGTTCCGGCATCGAGATCGCAGCGCGACTACGACCCCAGCCTCCCGGACCTGGTCGGGCGACCGCGAGCAGCTCATCCAGGCGGTCCTCAACATCGCCCGCAATGCCGCCCAGGCGCGGCGGCGCAGGACGCATCGATCTTCCGCGACCCGCGCCGCTGCGCCAGGTCACCATCCTGCGGCAGCGCCACAGGCTGGCATTAGAATTGCAAGTGATCGACGACGGGCCTGGGCGTGCCGGAGGAGATCCGGGACCGGATCTTCAATCCGCTGGTCTCCGGGCGGGAAGGCGGCACCGGCTTGGGCTCTCGCTCGCGCAGACGTTCGTCCAGTACCACCAGGGCGTCGATCGAGTTCGACAGTCCCGCCCGGGCCGCACCGTATTCACGCATCCTGCTGCCGCTGACATGAAACCGGTCTGGATCGTCGACGACGACCGCTCCATCCGCTGGGTGATCGAGAAGGCGCTCAGCCGCGAGGGCATCGCCTTCAACTCGTTCTGCCTCCGCGCAGGAGGCGCTGCATGCGCTCTCCGGCGGCGCGCCGCAGGTGCTGGTCTCCGACATCCGCATGCCCGGCGCAGTCGGGCCTGGAGCTGCTGCAGGCGGTCAAGGAGCGGCATCCGGCCGTCCCGGTCATCGTCATGACCGCGTATTCCGACCTCGACAGCGCGGTCGCGGCGTTCCAGGGCGGCGCCTACGAGTACCTGCCCAAGCCCTTCGACGTCGACCAGGCGGTCGAGCTGATCCGCCGGGCGCTGGACGAGAGCCGGCGCGAGGCGGAGGCCGCTGCGAGCCGATCGGCGAGACGCCCGGAGATCCTCGGCCAGGCGCCGGCGATGCAGGAGGTCTTCCGCGCCATCGGCCGGCTTTCGCAGTCGAGCGCGACGGTGCTGATCACCGGCGAATCGGGAACCGGCAAGGAGCTTGTGGCGCGCGCGCTGCACCGGCACAGTCCGCGCGCGGCGAAGCCGTTCGTCGCGATCAACACCGCGGCGATGCCCGAAGGACCTGCTCGAATCGGAGCTGTTCGGCCACGAGCGCGGCGCGTTCACCGGCGCGCAGCAGCAGCGGCGCGGCCGCTTCGAGCAGGCCGAAGGCGGCACGCTGTTCCTCGGACGAGATCGGCGACATGCCGTCCGAGCTGCAGACGCGGCTGCTGCGCGTGCTGTCCGACGGCGACCTTCTACCGCGTCGGCGGCCACCAGCAGATCAAGGCGAACGTGCGCGTCATCGCCGCCACGCACCAGAACCTCGAGGAGCGCGTGCGCGAGGGCTCGTTCCGCGAGGACCTCTACCACCGCCTGAACGTCGATCCGCCTGCGGCTGCCGCGCGCTGCGCGAGCGCGCCGAGGACATCCCGCTGCTCGCGCGGCATTTCCTCGCAGCAGAGCGCGCAGCGAGCTCGGCGTCGAGCCGAAGCGCCTGTCGGACGAGGCGCTGCACGCATCTCGCGCGGCTCGCGATTTCCCGGCAACGTGCGCCAGCTCGAGAACCTCTGCCACTGGCTGACGGTGATGGCGCCGGGCCAGGTGATCGACGTCGGCGACCTGCCGGCGGAGTTCCGCGATCAGGCGGCGGCGAGCGGTCGCTCCGGACTGGCTCGCGGCGCTCGAGCAGGAAGTCGAGCGGCGCCTGCGCGCGCGGCGAGACCGGCATCCTCGACGCAGCTCGGCGCGCCAGTTCGAGCGCGCGCTGATCGTGCAGCGCGCTGGCGCGCACCGGCGGCCGGCGCATCGAGGCGGCCAACCTGCTCGGCATGGGCCGCAACACCATCACCCGCAAGATCCAGGAGCTCGGCATCGAGACGATGCCGGACCGAACGGAGCTAGGCGGTCTTCGCGCTTGCCGGTTCGCCCGGCTGGCGGTTCTGCCGGTTCAGCTTCGAGCTTCGCGTCGACCAGCGCGACGGTCTCGTCGAGCGTCGGCCGAGCGCATGCCCTTCTGCGCCGCGATGGTCTGCACCAGGCGGTCGACGCGCTCGATGTTCGGCGCGCCGGCGTCGAGCGCGCGCGCGGCCGACGACGGGCTGCGCGAGCGCTTGCGCCGCGGCGGCGTACTTCTCGAACGGCACCAGGTCCTTCTCGTTCGGCGCCGAGCGAGACGCACAGCTTCACCACCCAGTTGTACATCGCGCGCGAGGCCTCGAGGTCGCAGTGCACCGCCTCCTTGATCGGGCGGATGCCGTCTTGGTGCACGCAGCGGTAGTTGCCCGCGAGCAGCATCGCCCACTTCGCGAGCGGCACGAACACCGAGTCGTGCACCTTGAGCTTCACCGGCAGCTCGATCGTCCCGCCGTGTCGAAGCGCGCGGCCTCGATGTCGGCCTCCAGGCGCGCGCAGGATCGCGGTGTGCGCGTCGGAGTCGAAGCGCGCCGACTTGAAGTTGGTCGGCAGCCGCACCTGCAGCACGTTGACCTTCTCCTCCGGCGGGCGGAACGCCTGCGGGTCGGGGCTGCACAGCGTCATGCAGCTTCGGATCGAAGCTCGTCCCACACCGTCGGCATCGGTGTAGCAGGCTCGGATCGCCTTGGCGTCGACGCCCGGGATGCGCGCGAGGTAGGGCAGCGGCGGCATGTTCATGATCGACATGCAGGGCACGCTTCGCCTTCGCCACCGCGTCGAGCAGCTCGCGCACGCCCGGCGAGCGGTACTGCGGCTCCTGCATGCGCGAGCACGACCAGGTCGTAGTCGCCGAGGCTTGACGCCGTCGGCGCCGCCGGCCGACAGCTTGCCCGGACAGCTTGCGCGAGTTGACCTCGACCAGGCCCGTCGCGGCCCTTCACCGGCATGCGCACGACGAGCGCCTTCCTTGTTGAACAGCTCCGCCTCGGCCGGCAGTGCAGACCAGCTTCACGTTGTGCCCGCCGAGCAGCAGCTTGGTCGCGAGCAGCGAGCCGTACGACGCGCCGAAAATCAGGATGTTGTGTTTCATGGGGTTCTCACGATGTGAAATGCAGACTTGCTAACGGTCGAAAGTCAGCCTACTCCTGTTCAGATCAGGAATTCATGTTGCAGCGCCGCATTTCGTTTCATAGAATGCTGCAATGCAACACGTCCGTCTCAACGCGCAGAGCGCCTCCCGAGTGTCGCCTCAGCGGTCGCGTCACGACGCAATTCGCCGCGATCCTGACGCCGGAAGCGCTCGAGTTCGTCGCCAGGCTGCACCGGCGCGTTCGAGCGCCCGCCGCGAGACTGCTCGCGAAGCGCGCGGCGCGGCAGAAGGAATTCGACGCCGGCGTGCTGCCGGATTTCCTCGCCGAGACGAACAGAGATCCGCGACGCCGAGTGGACGATCGCGCCGCAGCCGAAGGACATGCTCGACCGGCGCGTCGAGATCACCGGCCCGACCGACCGCAAGATGGTGATCAACGCGCTCAACTGCGGCGCGTCGACGTCTTCATGGCGGACTTCGAGGACGCGAACTGCCCGACCTGGCACAACATGATCGACGGGCCAGGTCAACCTGCGCGACGCGGTGCGCGCGCACGATCACGCTTCGAGCAGAGCGGCAAGCAGCTACCGGCTGAACGACGAAGACCGCGGTGCTGCTGCCGCGGCCGCGCGGCTGGCACCTGGACGAGAAGCACGTCATGCGTCGACGGCAAGCCCGTCTCGGGCAGCGCTGTTCGACTTCGGCCTCTACTTCTTCCACAACGCGAAGGAGCTGCTCGCGCGCGGCATCGGGCCCGTACTTCTACCTGCCGAAGATGGAGATCGCATCTCGAGGCGCGGCTCTGGAACGACGTCTTCGTGTTCGCGCAGGACGAGCTCGGCGTCCCGCGCGGCTCGATCAAGGCGACGGTGCTGATCGAGACCGTGCTCGCCGCGTTCGAGATGGACGAGATCCTGCTACGAGCTGCGCGAGCACTCGGCGGGCCTCAACATCGGCCGCTGGGACTACATCTTCTCGCTGCATCAAGAAATTCCGCGCCAACCGCAGACTTCTGCCTCGCCGACCGCGCGCAGGTGACGATGACCGCGCCGTTCATGCGCGCCTACGCGCTGCTGCTGGTCAAGACCTGCCACCGGCGCGGCGCGCCCGCGATGGGCGGCATGGCGGCGCAGATCCCGATCAAGAACGACCCGGCGGCGAACGAAGCGGCGCTCGCGAAGGTGCGCGCAGGACAAGCTGCGCGAAGTCGACCGACGGCTGCGACGGCACCTGGGTCGCGCACCCGGGCCTGGTGCCGATCGCGAAGGAAGTGTTCGACAAGCACATGCCGCGGCCGAACCAGTACGACCGGCAGCGCCCGGACGTGAACGTGAGCGCCAAGGACCTGCTCGACTTTCAGCCCGAGGCGCCGATCACCGAGGCGGGCCTGCGCAACAACATCTCGGTCGGCATCCAGTACCTCGGCGCCTGGCTCGCGGGCAACGGCTGCGTGCCGGTGTTCAACCTGATGGAAGACGCCGCCACCGCCGAGATCTCGCGCTCGCAGATCTGGCAGTGGATCCGCTCGCCGAAGGGCGTGCTCGACGACGGCCGCAAGGTGACCGTGGAGCTGTTCCGCGCGCTGCTCGCCGAGGAGCTGCCGAAGGTGAAGACCTATCTCGGCGAGGCCGCCTGGAGCGCCGGCAAGTACGAGGAGGGCGCGAAGCTGTTCGAGAAGCTGATCGCTCGACGACGTACGTCGAGTTTCTGACCCTACCGGCCTACCGGCAGATCGACTAGGATCCGCGATCACGGGTGCGTGATCGGAGGGGCGCTCGAGTTTCCGAGGCTCGACGTCGATCGAGCATGCCGTGCAGTGCTTCGCCAACGCGGGCGACAGCAGGATGTGGTCGATGCGCAGCCCCCAGCCGCGCTGGAACGCCGCGCAGGCGATAGTCCCACCAGGTGAACTGCTTCTCCGGCTGCTCGAAGAGCCGGAAGGCATCCTCGAAGCCCAGCTCGAGCAGCGCGCGAAACGCAGCGCGCTCGGGCTCCGAGAAGTGGATCTTGCCTTCCCAGCGCTTCGGGTCGTGCACGTCGCGCGCGTCGGGGGCGATGTTCAGGTCACCGAGCGACGGCGAGGTTTGGATTTTCTTGAAGAAGATTTCTTAACCAAGACCGTCAAAGCGGAATACCAGCGCAGCTTGTAGGCGTACTTCTCGGATCCCGGCTCCTGGCCGTTCGGAGCGTAGAGGCAAATGACGCGGACATCCCCGATCGTGGCCGCGATGACGCGCTTGAGATCGTCCGGGAAATCCGGGATGCCGCGCATCTCGGCCGAAAGCGGCGCGCGCGACAGGATGGCGACGCCGTTGTAGGTCTTCTGGCCGCTGTACGCCACGCGGTAACCCGCGGACTCGATTTCCGCGAGCGGGAAATTCCTGTCCTCGGTCTTGGTTTCCTGCAGGCAAACGACGTCGGGCTGAACGCGCCCGAGCCAGTCGAGCAGGTGCGGCAGGCGCACCTTCAGCGAGTTTACGTTCCAGCTCGCGAGCTTCAGGCGGTCATGCCGCTATGGCGCAGCAGCGCATCGACGCTCGGCTCGCGGCCGCGGAAGGCGCGGAACGATTCCGCCGCCGGGCGGCTGCCGCCGACGGCGAGGATCTCGTCACGGAAGCGCGCGCCCGGCCTCGGCGTCGAGCACGCCGTTCTCCTCGAACAGGCTGTAGGCGTCGGCCGAGAGCACCTCGGCCCACTTGTAGCTGTAGTAGCCCGCCGCGTAGCCGCCGGCGAAGATGTGCGAGAAGTTGTTCGGGAAGCGGTTGTAGGCGGGCGGCTGCAGCACCGCGACGCGCTCGCGCACCTCGTCGAGCAGCTGCGAGCGCGCTGCCGTCGCTCGCCGGGTCGAAGTCGCAGTGCAGGCGCATGTCGAACACGCGCGAACTCGATCTGGCGCAGCATCGCCAGGCCCGCTCTGGAAGTTCTTCGCCGCGAGCATCTTGTCGAACAGCTCGCGCGGCAGCGGCTCGCCGGTGTCCGACGTGCGCGCGTCATGTCGCGCAGCACGTCCCATTCCCAGCAGAAGTTCTCCATGAACTGGCTGGGCAGCTCGACCGCGTCCCATTCGACGCCGTTGATGCCCGAGACGCCGAGGTCCTCGACGCGCGTCAGCAGGTGGTGCAGGCCGTGGCCGAACTCGTGGAACAGCGTCAGTCACCTCGTCGTGCGTGAAGAGCGCGGGCTTGCCGCCGACCGGCGCGGAGAAGTTGCAGTTGAGGTAGGCGACCGGCGTCTGCAGCGCGCTCGCCCTTGCGCCGGCGGTCGATGCGCGTCGTCCATCCAGGCGCCGCCGCGCTTGGTGTCGCGCGCGTAGAGGTCGATGTAGAACTGCCCGACCAGCGCGCCGGCGCGATCGCGCACGTCGAAGAAGCGCACGTCCTCGTGCCACGACCGGCGCCTTCGGCGGGCGCGATCGTCACGCCGTAGAGCGCTCTCGACGACGCGGAACAGGCCCGCGAGCGCCGTCGTCCTCGGGGAAGTACTGCTTCACTTCCTGGTCGGAGAACGCGTAGCGCTTCGCGCGCAGCTTCTCGGAGGCGTAGGCGACGTCCCAGGCCTGCAGCTCGTCGAGCCCAGCTCGTCGCGCGCGAACGCGCTGCAGCTCGGCGACGTCGCTGCTCGGCGAAGGGCCGCGCGCGGCGCGCGAGGTCGTCGAGGAAGCCGAGCACCTGCGCCGGCGACTCGGCCATCTTCGGCACCAGCGACACCTCGGCGAAGTTCGCGTAGCCGAGCAGCTGCGCGCAGCTCGCGGCGCAGCTCGACGATGCGCGCGATGAGCGGCGTGTTGTCCCATTCCGGCTTGCCGAACTCGGAGGCGCGCGTCGCGCTCTCGCGGTACAGCGTCTCGCGCAGCGCGCGGTCGTCCGCGTACTGCATCACCGGCAAGTAGGAAGGCGCGTGCAGCGTGAACTTCCAGCCGTGCCTTGCCGTCCTTCTGCGCCGCTTCGCGCGCCGCCTGCAGCACGTCGGCGGGAATGCCGGCGATCCGCGTTCGTCGTCGACGACGATGGAGAAGGCATTGGTCGCGTCGAGCACGTTCTCGGAGAACTTCGCGCCGAGCTTGGCGAGCTCTTCCTGGATCGCGGCGAAGCGCGCTTCTTCGTCCGCGGCGAGCTCGGCGCCGCTCAGGCGGAAGTCGCGCAGCGCGTTCTCGACGATGCTGCCTGCGCGCGCCGTGACAGGGACGCGAACTCCGGCGAGCGCTGCAGCGCTGCTTGTACTTCGCGAACAGCGCCTCGTTCTGGCCGAGCTCGGTCCAGTACTGCGTGATCTTCGGCAGGTTGGCGTTGTAGGCCTCGCGCAGCGCCGGGCTGTCCATGCACCGCGTGCAGGTGCGCGACCTGGCCCCAGGCGCGGCCGATGCGCTCGTTCGCGTCCTCGAGCGGCGCGACGAACGCGTCCCAGGTCGGCGCCGCCGTGCGCGACCGCGGCGATCGCCGCGCGCGCCTGCGGCGAGCAGCTCGTCGATCGCCGGCGCGACGTGCTCGGGCTTGATCTCGGCGAAGCGCGGCAGGCCGGAGAAATCGAGCAGTGGGATTCATGGCTTGCAGCGGCTCTGCAGCTGCAGTTCTCGAGCAGCATGGCGATGGTCATCGGGCCGACGCCGCCGGGCACCGGCGTGATCGCGCCCGGCGACTTCCTTCACCGCGTCGAAATCGACGTCGCCGGCGAGCTTGCCGTCGGGCAGGCGGTTGACGCCGACGTCGATCACGCAGGCGCCGGGTTTGACCATCGCCGGCGGTGACGAGTTTCGCCCGGCCGACGGCGGCGATCAGGATGTCGGCCTGCCTGCGTTTCCACTGCGAGATCCTCGGTCTTCGAATGGCAGATGGTGACGGTCGCGTCCTTTTGCAAGAGCAGCAGCGCCAGCGGCTTGCCGACGATGTTCGAGCGGCCGATGACGACGCGCGTGCCGGCCGGCGAGCGGCACGCCGGCGTGCTCGAGCAGCCGCATCACGCCGGCCGGCGTGCAGGGCACGACGCGCGGCCGGCCGGCGAGCAGCGCGCCGAGGTTCGATGCGTGGAAGCCGTCGACGTCCTTCGCCGGCGACGACCGCTGCGAGCACGCGCGCCGAGTCGATGTGCTTCGGCAGCGGCAGCTGCACCAGGATGCCGTGCACCGCGGGGTCGGCATTCAATTTGCTGATGCGTGCCGATTAGTTCTGCTTGAGTGACCGATCGCGGGATAGTCGATCTGCTGCGAGCGCACGCCGACTTCCTCGCAGGCGCGCGTCTTGTTGCGGACGTAGACCTGCGAGGCCGGATCGTCGCCGGCGAGGATCACGGCGAGGCCGGGCGTCACGCCGCGCGCGCGCAAGCGCGTCGACCTTCTGCTTCAGCGTCGAGCGCGCATCGCGGCGGCGAGCGACTTGCCGTCGAGAATTCTGGCGGGCATGTGTTGCATAATACGATGACCGAAAGCCGACCAGCTCGCTCAGGTTCCGAGGTCTCAATGTCCGCGCTGTCCCCAATTTCCCGCCGCAAACGATCCCGACGCGCTGGAGACGCAGGAGTGGCTCGACGCGCTCGAGGCGGTGCTCGAGCGCGAAGGGCCCGAGCGCGCGCACTTCCTGCTCGAGCGGCTGATCGACAAGGCGCGCCGCTCGGGCGCGCACATCCCGTTCTCGCCCAACACCGCGTACATCAACACCATCCCGCCGCACATGGAGGAGCGCTCGCCCGGCGACCGTGACGCTGGAGGAGCGCATCCGCTCGATCTGCCGCTGGAACGCGATGGTGATGGTGGCGAAGGCGAACAAGAGCGACGACGAGCTCGGCGGCCACATCGCCAGCTTCGCCTCGGTCGGCACGCTGTTCGGCATCGGGCAGCAACCATTTCTGGCACGCGCCGCACGAAGGCCACGGCGGCGACCTGATCTACTTCCAGGGCCATTCCTCGCCGGGCGTCTATGCGCGCGCGCTGCATGGAAGGCCGGCTCACCGAAGAGCAGCTGCTCGAATTTCCGCCGCGAGGTCGACGGCAAGGGCGTCTCGTCCTATCCGCATCCCGTGGCTGATGCCCGACTACTGGCAGTTCCCCACCGTGTCGATGGGGCTCGGGCCGATCCAGGCGATCTACATGGCGCGCTACCTCAAGTACCTGCGAGGCGCGCGGCCTCGCGCAGACCGCGAACCGCAAGGTGTGGGTGTTCTGCGGCGACGGCGAGATGGACGAGCCCGAGTCGCTCGGCGCGATCGGCCTCGCCGCGCGCGAGAAGCTCGACAACCTGATCTTCATCGTCAACTGCAACCTGCAGCGCCTCGACGGCCCGGTGCGCGGCAACGGCAAGATCATCCAGGAGCTGGAAGGCGACTTCCGCGGCGCCGGCTGGAACGTGATCAAGGTGATCTGGGGCTCGTACTGGGACCCGCTGCTCGCGCGCGACAAGGAAGGGCGCCTGCTGCGCGATCATGGAGGAGACGGTCGACGGCGAGTACCAGAACTACAAGGCCAACGACGGCGCCTTCGTGCGCAAGAATTTCTTCGGCAAGGACCCGAAGGTGCTGGAGATGGTCTCGCGCATGAGCGACGAGGACATCTGGCGCCTGAACCGCGGCGGCCACGATCCGCACAAGATCTACGCGGCGTATTCGCGGCGGCGGCCAAGCACAAGGGCCAGCCGACCGTGATCCTCGCCAAGACCATCAAGGGCTACGGCATGGGCAAGCAGGGCCAGGCGAAGAACCCGACGCACCAGCTGAAGAAGGTCGACATCGCCACCATCCAGCGAGATGCGCGACCAGCTTCAACATCCCGATCCCCGACGACAAGCTCGACGAGCTGCCGTTCTACATCCCGCCGGCCGACTCGCCGGAGATGAAGTACCTGCACGAGCGCCGCAAGGCGCTCGGCGGCTACCTGCCGCAGCGCCGGCAGCAAGGCGGAGAAGCGCGCCGGCGGTGCCGCCGCTCGGCGCGTTCGACCAGGTGCTGAAGGGCTCGGGCGAGGGCCGCGAGATCTCGACCACCATGGCGTTCGTGCGCGCTGCTCACCGCGCTGGTGCGCGACAAGGAGCATCGGCAAGCGCATCGTGCCGATCGTGCCGGACGAGGCGCGCACCTTCGGCATGGAAGGCATGTTCCGCCAGCTCGGCATCTTCGCCTCCGAGGGCCAGAAGTACGAGCCGGTCGACAAGGACCAGGTGATGTACTACCGCGAGGACAAGCAGGGACAGATCCTCGAGGAAGGCATCAACGAGGCGGGCGCGTTCTCCTCGTGGATCGCCGCGGCGACCTCGTACAGCCACTCCAACACACGTGACGGTGCCGTTCTACATCTTCTATTCGATGTTCGGCATGCAGCGCATCGGCGATCTCGCCTGGGCGGCGGCCGACCAGCGCGCGCGCGGCTTCCTGCTCGGCGCCACCGCCGGGCGCACCACGCTGAACGGCGAAGGGCTGCAGCACGAGGACGGCCACTCGCACGTCCTCTCGTCGGTGATCCCGAACTGCGTCTCCTACGACCCGACCTACGGCCACGAGGTGGCGGTGATCATGCACGACGGCCTGCGCCGCATGGTGACCAACCAGGAGGACGTCTACTACTACATCACGCTGATGAACGAGAACTACGATGCATCCGGCGATGCCCGAGGGCGTGGAGCAGGGAATCCTCAAGGGCATGTACCTGCTCAAGGAATCGAAGATCGAAGAGCAAGCGCGCGCGTGCAGCTCATGGGCTGCGGCACCATCCTGCGCGAAGTCGACGCCGCGGCCGAGCTGCTGGAGAAGGACTGGGGCGTTGCCGCCGACGTCTGGAGCGCGACCAGCTTCACCGAGCTGCGCCGCGACGGCCTCGCCGCCGACCGCTGGAACATGCTGCATCCCGAGGCGAAGCCGAAGGCCTCCTTACGTCGAGACAATGCTCGAAGGAAAGGCCGGCGGGCCCGGTGGTCGCGGCGAGCGACTACGTGAAGACCTTCGCCGACCAGATCCGGCCCTTCGTGCCGCAGCGACCGCATCTACCGCGTGCTCGGCACCGACGGCTTCGGCCGCTCCGACTCGCGCGCCGAAGCTGCGCCACTTCTTCGAGGTGAACCGCTACTTCGTCGACGATCGCGGCGCTCAAGGCGCTCGCCGACCAGGGCGAAGGCAAGGCGAAGGCGGTCGCCGACGCGATCAAGAAATACGGCATCGATCCCGAGAAGGCGGATCCGACCACCGTATGAGCCAGGTTCTCGTCCCGGATATCGGCGACTTCAAGGAAGTCGAAGTCATCGAGATCCTGGTGAAGCCGGGCGACGCGGTGACCAAGGAGCAGTCGCTCATCACGCTCGAATCGGACAAGGCGACGATGGAGATTCCGTCGCCCTCCGACGGCGTGGTGAAGGAGCTGAAGATCAAGGTCGGCGACAAGGTGTCGAAGGGCGCGCCGATCCTGGTGCTCGAAGGCAAGGCGCGAAGCACCGAGACCAGAGCGCCGCTGCCGCAGGCGCCGGCGCGCCGCCGCGCCGCAGCCGGTGCCGCCGTGCCGCAGCCGGTGCCCGCCGCCGCCGCAGCGCCGCGGCCGGTGCCGCGCGAGCCGCGCGAAGAGACCACGACCAAGCCGCACGCCAGCCCCTCGGTGCGCAAGTTCGCGCGCGAGCTCGGCGTCGATCTCGCGCAGGTCCAGGGCAGCGGGCCCGAAGGGCCGCATCCTGCATGCCGATGTGCAGGCCTTCGTGAAGGGCGCTCTGTCCGGAAAACGCCGCTCCGGCTGCGGTGAAGAGCGGCGGCGCGCTGCCGTTCAATCTGCCCGCGTGGCCCGAGGTCGATTTCGCCAAGTTCGGCCCGATCGAGTCGAAGCCGCTGTCGCGCATCCAGAAGCTCTCCGGCCCCTACCTGCACCGCAACTGGATCTCGATCCCGCACGTCACGCAGTTCGACGAGGCCGACATCACCGACCTCGAGGCCTTCCGCAAGGCGCAGACGGTCGAGACCGAGAAGACGCGGCTTCAAGCTGACGATGCTCGCCTTCATGATCAAGGCCTGCGTCACCGCGCTGAAGGCAGTACCCGCAATTCAACTCCTCGCTCGACAAGTCGGGCGAGAGCATCACCATCAAGAAGTACTTCCACATCGGCGTCGCGGTCGACACGCCCGGCGGGCTGGTCGTGCCGGTGGTGCGCGACGCCGACCGCAAGGGCGTGTTCGACGTCGCGCACGAGCTCGCCGAGATCTCCAAGCTGGCGCGCGACGGCAAGCTCAAGCCCGGCGACATGCAGGGCGGCACCTTCTCGATCTCGAGCCTCGGCGGCATCGGCGGCAGCTTCTTCACGCCGATCATCAACGCGCCCGGAAGTCGCGATCCTCGGCGTGTCGCGCGCGGCGATGAAGCCGGTGTGGAACGGCAAGGAGTTCGCGCCGCGCCTGATCATGCCGCTCGCGCTTTCCTACGATCACCGCGTCATCGACGGCGCGACCGCCGCGCGCTTCACCACCTTCCTCGTCTCCGTGCTGTCGGACATCCGCAAGCTGATCCTGTAGATGCGCCAGCACCGAGGTGAAGGTCCCCGACATCGGGGACTTCAAGAACGTCGAGGTCATCGAGGTCCTGGTGAAGCCGGGCGACACGGTCGCCAAGGAGCAGTCGCTCATCACCCTGGAGTCCGACAAGGCGACGATGGAGATCCCGTCGCCCGGCGCGGGCACGGTGCAGTCGGTCAAGGTGAAGGTCGGCGACAAGGTGTCGCAGGGCTCGCCGATCCTGGTTCTCGATTCCGCCGGCTGAAGAGAAGCCCGCGGAAGGAACCGAGAAGCAGGAAAGCGCCAACCGCAACAGCCGTGCGAGCGGCGAATACGACTGCGACGTCGTCGTCATCGGCGCCGGGCCCGGCGGCTACTCGGCCGCGTTCCGCGCCGCCGACCTCGGCCTGCGCACGGTGCTGGTCGAGCGCTATCCGGTGCTCGGCGGCGTCTGCCTCAACGTCGGCTGCATTCCTTCCAAGGCGCTGCTGCACACCGCGGCGGTGATGGACGCGGCGCGCGGCCTCGCCGACCACGGCGTGTCCTTCGGCGAGCCGAAGCTCGACCTCGCCAAGCTGCGCGCCTTCAAGGAGAAGGTGGTCGGCAAGCTGACCGGCGGCCTCGACGGCGATGGCGAAGATGCGCAAGGTCACCGTCATGACCGGCGTTGCGAAGTTCTCCGGACAAGAACACCCTGGACGTCGCCGGAAAGAAGCTTCGCTTCGCCAACGCCATCATCGCCGTCGGCTCGCAGGCGGCGAAGCTGCCTTTCCTGCCCGAGGACCCGCGCATCGTCGACTCGACCGGCGCGCTCGAGCTGAAGGGCGTGCCGAAGAAGATGCTGATCATCGGCGGCGGCATCATCGGCCTGGAGATGGGCACGGTGTATTCGACGCTCGGCACGCGCCTCGACGTGGTGGAGATGATGGACGGCCTGATGCTCGGCGCCGACCGCGACCTGGTCGCGGTCTGGCAGAAGATGAACGCGAAGCGCTTCGACAACGTCATGCTCGAGCACGAAGACGACCAAGGTCGAGGCTGCGAAGGACGGGTTGAAAGTGACCTTCGAAGGAAAACCCGCGCAGATCTACGACGCGATCCTGGTCTCGGTCGGCCGCGTGCCGAACGGCAAGAACATCGGCGCCGACAAGGCCGGCGTCACCGTCGATGCCGAGCGGGTTCATCTCCGTCGACAGCCAGATGCGGACCAACGTGCCGAACATCTACGCCATCGGCGACGTGGCCGGCAACCCGATGCTCGCGCACAAGGCGGTGCACGAGGGCCATGTCGCCGCCGAGGCCGCGGCGGGACAGAAGTCGCACTTCGACGCGCGCGTCATTCCTTCGGTCGCCTACACCGATCCGGAGATCGCCTGGGTCGGCATGACCGAAGACGAGGCGAAGAAATCCGGCGCCGCGGTCGGCGTGGCGAAATTCCCGTGGAGCGCCTCGGGCCGCGCGATCGCCAACGCGCGCGACGAGGGCTTCACCAAGCTGCATCTTCGATAGCGAGACGCATCGCGTCGTCGGCGCCGGCATCGTCGGCACCGGCGCCGGCGATCTCATCAGCGAGATGGCGCTCGCGGTCGAGATGGGCGCCGACGCGACCGACATCGGCAAGACCATCCATCCGCACCCGACGACCAGCGAATCGGTCGGCATGGCCGCGGAGCTCTTCGAAGGCGTCTGCACCGACATGCCGCCGCAGAAGAAGAAATGACCCAGGACGAGCTGAAGAAGCAGGTCGCCGAAGCGGCGCTCAAGTACGCGTCAGGAAGGCATCATCGGCGTCGGCTCGGGCTCGACGGTCAATTTCTTCATCGATGCGCTGGCGACCATCAAAGGCCGCATCGAGGGCGCGGTGGCGGCGTCCGAGAGCGAGCGCGGCGCGCCTGAAGAAGCACGGCATCCAGCGTCTTCGACCTGAACAGCGTCAACGAGCTCGCGGTCTACGTCGACGGCGCCGACGAGGTGACCGAGAACCTGCACATGATCAAGGGCGGCGGCGGCGCGCTGACGCGCGAGAAGATCGTCGCCGCGGTGGCGCGCAAGTTCGTCTGCATCTGCGACGCGTCGAAGCTGGTCGGCGTGCTCGGCAAGTTCCCGCTGCCGGTCGAGGTGATCCCGATGGCGCGCAGCTACGTCGGCCGCGAGCTGGTGAAGCTCGGCGGCCTGCCGGCGCTGCGCGAGGGCTTCACGACCGACAACGGCAACATCGATGCTCGACGTGCCGCGGCATGACGCTGCTCGATCCGCCGAAGATCGAGGCCGAGATCAATCAGCTCGCCGGCGTGGTCACCAACGGCATCTTCTGCGCGTCGCCCGGCGGATGTTCTGCTCCTCGCCAGCGCGCAGGGAATCAGGACCATCCAGAAATGATCCTGCGTCTCGCTCGACTCGCGGTCCTGTTTCTGCCGATCGCTGCGTGGGCGCAGAACTGGCCCGGTTCGCACCCGGTCACGATCGTCATGGGCTTCCCTGCCGGCTCGGGCGTCGACGTCGTCGCGCGCCTGCTGCGAAGAGCCGATGGAGAAGTCGCTCGGCGGCAGGCTGGTGATGGACTACCGCACCGGCGCGGGCGGCAACCTCGCCTCCGAGGCGGTGGCGAAGGCGAAGCCCGACGGCTATACGATCCTCCTCGGCACGGCGGCGCACGCACGGCGTGAACGCGGCGCTCTACCGCAAGCTGCCGTTCGACGTCGAGGCCGACTTCACGCCGATCGCGCCGCTCGTCAACGTTTCGAACGTGCTGACCGTCAATCCGGGCGTGATCGACGCGAGCACGCTGCAGGAGTTCATCGAGAAGGTGAAGGCGAACCCGGGCCAGTACAACTACGCCTCCACCGGCAACGGCACCGGCACGCACCTCGCGTTCGCCGAGCTCGTTTCGCGTGCCGGTCTGCAGCATGGTCCACGTGCCCTACAAGGGCGGCCCGGAGGCGCTCACCTCGGTGGTTTCGGGCCAGACCTGCTGCATCATGAACCAGGTGCAGACGGTGCAGGCGCAGTGGAAGGCGGGCCGCGTGCGGCTGCTCGGCGTCACCACCGCGACGCGCGTCTCGGCGATCGCCGAGATCCCGACGATCGCCGAGGCCGGCGTGCCCGGCTACGAAAGCATCACGTGGTTCGGCCTGTTCGGGCCCGAAGGGCCTCGACGAGGAGCATCGTCAACAAGGTGAATGCGGCGGTGAAGGCGGCGCTCGAGACGCCCGCGGTGCGCGAGCGCCTCGTGCAGCTCGGCAACACGCCGCGCTGGGAGTCGCCGGCCCAGTTCCGCCAGACGGTGAAGTCCGACCGGGCGAAATGGGCCGAGGTCGTCAAGGCCGTCGGCGCGACGATAGATTGACGAAGTAGCCGCGTCGGCTTGAGCTCGTCCTCGTTGTGCGCCTGGAGCGCTCCCAGTAGCGCGTCCGCATCCTCGAGGAAGAGATCGCGCACGATCCCTGAGACGAGGCGGCGCACGCCGGTCTCGATGCCCGGGATGTCGCCGGCCAGCGCGCCGTGGCTCATGGTCGCAGCCCCAGTTGAAGACGTGCACGCGATCCGATTCCCGGCGCTGTCGCCCTGCAGCTGGAATGCGTCTCCCAGGTAGGGAAAGCGCGCTTCCTCGGGAAACTTCTCGGCTTCGCGCGGCGGCACGTGCGAGCGCCAGGTCTCGATCGCGTCGCGGAACGGCGCGACCTCCGGGCGGTCGAGCAGGTTCACGTCGAAGCCGGTGCAGACGATCACCGCGTCGAATGTCTCGCGCGCTTTTCCGGTCTTTGACGAGGACCTTCGACCCGCTGGAAGAATGTCCTGCCAGCCCTCGGAGAAGCGAATCGAAAACCCTGCGTGCTTCTCGCAGCGGAGCACGCTCTCGTAGGGCGGCGGCACCTGCTCGGAGAGGATGTAGGTGTAGAAGCGCCAGCGGCGCGCATCGTCGAGCGTGCGCGTAGCCGTGCTGGAACCCGGGAATGACGCCCACTTCGACTTGTTGACCTGCGGCAGCTGCGGCCGGCGCGCGAACATCACGACCTGCGCCGCGCCCGCCTCGAGCGCCTCGCGCGGCGTTGTCGAAGGCCGACGCGCCGGCGCCGAGCACGCCGACGCGCTTTCCCTTCAGCGCCGCGAAATCGATGTCGTCGGCGGAATGGTGAACGCTCGTTCAGCCGCTTGCCGGGATCGAACGATCTCGAAGCGCGGCCAGCGCGGCGCGCCGCTGCCTTCGCGGCCCAGCGCGAGCACGACTTTCCTGCGCAGCGAACGGTCTGGCCTTGCCAGCCTGACTTCCACGAAATCCGCATGCGGAGAAACGGCGAGGACTTCCCGCTCGTTCTCGACCGGCAATTCGCGCCGTCTCGCGCACCCACAGCGAGGTAGTGCGGCCCAGTCGAGGCGCGGGATCTTGTGGAGCTCGTCGCCAGTGCTCGGCGCCGTACTTCGCCTCGTGCCAGGCGCGGTAGGTGAGGGCGGCGACACCGAGGTCGGGGCCGGTGAGGTGCTTGGGCGAGCGCAGGATGTCCATGCGCGCGAAGGTGGTCCACGGCCCTCGCGGCCGCGCGGCGCGCGATCGACGCAGCGCAGGTTGCGCACGCCCTCGCGCAGCAGCGCGAAGGTCGCCGTCTGGCCGCACATGCCGCCGCCGACGACCAGCACGTCGAGGAGCGGAACGCTGCCGGGACCTCGCGCGGCAGCACCCAGTTCTTCGACGGGTGGTTGAGCTGCGCGAGCTCGTGACGCGCGAGCGCTTCGAGATCCGAAAGTCCCATTACAAGAAGATGTCTTCGGGCAGCAGCGCGGAGACGGTGACGTTCGGCACGTCCACCACGTTGCTCACCCGCAGGTCCACCGCCACGCTGCACAGCACGTACGCCTGCTCGCGCGTCCAGCCGCGCTCCTCGAGCAGCTCGATCATGCTGGATCACGGCGTTGCGCGCGGCGAGCGTCGAGGTCGCCGTTCTCCTGGCGGCCCTCGGCCGTGACCGGCATGCCCATGGTGGCGATGAAGTTGCGCGGCATGCCGTGCTCGGGCCTGGAAGAAGCCGGATGCGAGAAGCGCGGCCACGACGATGTTTTTGGTTCTCGCCAGCATCCTTGTGAATCTCTGAATCTGACGACGGCGGTGGCCCCCATCTCGATCGCGGTGCCGCAGCACTCCGCGTCGCCCTGCGCGAAGTGCCCGTCGCCCACCGAGTAGAGCGCGCCGTCCACCGCCACCGGCACGTAGAGCTTCGAACCGCTGGGTGAGCTGCTTCACGTCCGCGTTGCCGCAGTTCTCGCGCGGCGGGATCGTGCGCAGGCCTTCCTCCGCGATCGGCCGCTCCGCCGGCACCGCGCCCGCAGCGGTCGGCAGACATCACCCGGCCGCCGCGATCGGCCAATTCCGTTTCCCTCGCCGTCCAGCGCTTCAGCTGCTCGCGCGACGGCGCGACGCCCGCGGTGCCCATGAAGGCGCCGTTCGGGATGCGCACGCCCGGAAGCTGCGGGCGAGGTGGCGTATTCCGGCGTGATCTCCCAGTGCGCGACGAAGTAGTGGTCGAAGAGGTCCGGCAGGAAGCCGAAGCCCGGCGAGAAGCGCGTCCAGCCGTAGCGCTCGGGCACGATGTCGAGGTGCTCGATCTCCAGCAGGTCGCCCGGCTGCGCGCCCTTCACGTACACCGGGCCCGGTGAGCGGATGCGCCACCGTGCGCTCCAGCTTCTCCAGGTCCTTCACCGTCGTGCTCGGCCCGATCTGCAGGTCCATTCGCGTCGCGCGTCTCGAGCGTCACCTCCTCGCCCGGCGCGGCCTCGATCACCGGCGCGAATGTCCGGGTGCCAGCGGTTATGCCCCTTGTGCGGCTCATCGCGCAGGCGCTTCCTGCGGTCTATGCTGATGCCCTTAGCCAGCGCGATAAGCTTAATGGTGGAAGTCTCCTGCTACTACAGCTCTCGTCCCCGTGGGCGTATTTCGCCGGCCCGCGCCTCTACGAGATCGTTCGCCGCCACAAGGCGCGCCTCGTCCTCGGCCGTTCGACTTCCAGGAGATCGTGCCGCGCACCGGCGGCATCCCGCTGCGCACGCGGCCGGAGCCGCGGCGCACCTACCATGCGCTCGAGCTCGACCGCTGGCGCAAGCACCTCGGCATGCCGCTCAACCTGGTGCCGAAGCACTATCCGCAGGACGGCAAGCCTGCCGGCTGGAACAAGCCACCCGGCTGGATGGTCATCGCCGCCCAGGAGCGCGCCCTCGACGCACAGCGCCTTTCGCACGCGCTGCTCCGCGCGTTATGGGCCGAGGAGCGCGACACCGCCGACCCGGCGGTCAGGATCGCGGTCGCGAACGAGAACGATCTCCCCGGAGAAGCGCTGCAGAAGGAGGAGAGCGAGCGCGAAGGTGCAGGAGCTCTACATGCGCTATAGCGAGGAAGCCGAGCGCTCTGGGCGTCTTCGGCGCGCCGACCTTCGTTCTCAACGGCGAGCGCTTCTGGGGCCAGGACCGGCTTGAGTTCCTCGATCTGCGCGCTGCGTGTGCGCTGAGGACGTCGGCCACGCAGGCGGTCAGCTTCTTGGCGTAGTCGATGTGCAGGAACTCGTTCGGGCCGTGCGCGTTCGAGTGCGGCCCGAGCACGCCGGTGATGAGGAACTGCGCCTGCGGGAACTTCACGCCGAGCATCGCCATGAACGGGATGGTGCCGCCTTCGCCCATCCACATCGCCGGCTTGCCGTAGTGCTTGCTGCGAGGCGTCGTCGACCGACTTCTCCAGCCAGGGCGCGAGTCGGCGGCGCGTGCCAGCCGGTGCGCGGCCTGGCCGTACTCGAAGCTGACCTTCGCGCCGTAGGGCGGATCGTTCTCGAGGATGCGACTTGAGGCGCTGCGCCGCGCGCTCGTCGCGTCCACCGTCGGCGGCAGGCGCAGCGAGAGCTGCGAGCTGCGTCTTCGGCCGCAGCACGTTGCCGGCGTTGGCGAGCGCGCGGCAGGCCGTCGGCGCCGGTCACCGCGAGCATCGGCCGCCAGGTGCGGTTCAGCACCAGCTCGGCGAGATCCTCGTGCATCGGCTGCGTGCGCGCCGGCGAACGGAAACTTGCGCCAGATCTCCTCGCCCAGCACCGCGGCGGCGCGCTTCGCCTGGCTTGTCCGCTGCGCGCGGAATCGGCGCGTGGAAGCGCGCGTCGCTTCACCACGCCCGGTCGCGGCGTCGTCGATGCGATCGATGAGCTGCGCGCGCGATGCGGAAGCTCGACGGCACCACGCCGCTCGCGTCGCCCGAGTGCACGCCCTCGGTCAGCACCTCGACGCGTCAGCACGCCGTTCAGCAGGCCGCGCAGCGAGGTGGTGCCCCAGAGCTGCGTCGTAGTTGCCGCAGCCCGAGTCGAGGCCGACGACGAGATCGGGCGTTGCCGATTCTCGGCGACGAGATGCTCGAGGTAGGCCGGCAGGTCGTAGCTGCCGCTCTCCTCGCAGCACTCGATGAGGATCACGCAGCGCGCGTGCGGCCGGCCTCTCGTCCTGCAGCGCCTGCAGCGCCGCGAAGGCGCAGAACACCGCGTAGCCGTCGTCGGCGCCGCCGCGGCCGTAGAGCTTGCCGTCCGCCATGCGCGGCTGCCACGGCCCGTAGCCCTCGCGCCAGCCGGTCATCTCCGGCTGCTTGTCGAGGTGGCCGTAGATGAGCACCGTCTCCTTTTGCCGTGGAAGGAATCTCGACGAAAAGGACCGGGGTGCGGCCCTCGAGCCGCACCACCTCCAGCTTCATGCCGCGCAGCGGGTTGCGCCTTGCACCAGCTCACCGCGAGCTGCGAGCGCCGCCTCGATGTGGCCGTGCTTCTGCCAGTCGCGGTCGAAATGCGGCGACTTCGCCGGGAATGCGGATGTATTCGGTGATCGCCGGGACGATCGCGTCGTCCCAGAACCTGCCGATGGACTCTTCGCATGGAGAGCGTGCGCTCGCGCGTGCTGCAGATGGGCGGCCTGGTCGAGGAGCAGATCACGCGCGCGATGGAAAGCCTGATCACCGGCGACATGGAGCTGATCGACCGCGTCGATCGCCGACGACCACCGCGTCAACGCGCTCGAGGTCGGGCTCGACGAGGATTGCAGCCACATCATCGCGCGGCGCCAGCCGGCGGCCGGCGACCTGCGCCTGCTGATCGCGGTGGTCAAGACCATCACCGACCTGGAGCGCATCGGCGACGAGGCGGCGAAGATCGCGCGCATGGCGAAGCTGATCCACTACCGCGGACCGGCTGCACATGCCGCGCATGGACCTGTCGCGCGTCGCCGACCGCGCGCTCGCCATGCTGCGCCAGTCGCTCGACGCCTTCGCCCGGCTCGACGTGTCCGAGGCGATGCGGGTGGTGAAGCAGGACCAGGCGGTGGACGACGAGTTCCGCGCCATCATGCGCCAGCTGATCACCTTCATGATGGAAGACCCGCGCACCATCACGCGCTCGCTCGAGATCCTGTTCATCGCCAAGGCGGTCGAGCGCATCGGCGACCACGCCGAAGAACATGGCCGAGTACGTGGTCTACATGGTGAAGGGCCGCGACGTGCGGCACATCGCCATCGAGCGAAGTCGAGAAAGAGATCCTCGAGTAGTGCTACTTCGCGGGCGGAACGTAGCCCGAGCGGTGTCGGCGCCTTCGCCGAAGAAATGCCGCTCGGTCTGCTCCATCAGGTACTTGCGCGCCTTCGGGTCGGCGAGGTTGAGGCGGTTCTCGTTCACCAGCATGGTCTGCTGCTTCAGCCACTGCGCCCAGGCTTCCTTCGAGACGCTCTCCCAGATGCGCTTGCCGAGCGCGCCCGGGATAGGGCGGGAAGTCCATGCCTTCGGCTTCGCGGCCGAGCTTCACGCACTTCACCATTCGTGCCATGGCGAAGAATTATAGGCGCTTCAGGAACACTTTCGAGCCGCGGCGCCAGTTGTAGAGCGCCTGGCGCTGCTCGGGCAGCGCCTTGACGTCGGCGGCGCGGAAGCCCTGCTCGAGGAACCAGTGCGCGGCGTGCGTGGTGAGCGCGAACAGACGGCGCAGCCGCAGGCCGCGCGCCCGCTCCTCGCAGGCTTTCAGCAGCCGCTCGCCGTAGCCCGCGTCGCGATAGCCGTCGCGCCACCGCGAGGCAGGCGAACTCGGCGCTCTTCTCCTCGGGATACGGATAGAGCGCCGCGCAGCCGACGATCACGCCGTCGTGCTCGACGACCAGGAAATTGCCGATCTCCGCCTCCAGCAGCTCGCGGCTGCGCTTGACCAGCGTGCCGTCGGCCTCCAGCGGCTCGATCAGCGCGAGCATGCCGCGCACGTCCTCGATCTTCGCCGGCCTGCAGCTTCTCCAGCGCGTCGGCGGTGACCATGGTGCCGACGCCGGCGTGGGTGAAGAGCTCCAGCAGGAGCGAGCCCTCGGCGCGGCGCGTCACGAGGTGGCCGCGGCGCACGCCGGCCTCGACCGCCCGCGCGCAGCGTGCTCGATGGCGCTGCGTCGCGGCGGGCGTGAGGTCTGCCTTTCTTGCCGGACAGCGCTGCGGCCTCGTCGGCGGTGAGCTCCGAAATCGTCTGCCCTTGCGGTCCGCCGGCAGCTTGTCGGTGTACATGAGCAGCTTGTCGGCCTTGAGCGCGACGCGCGACGTTCTCCGCGACGTCCTCCCAGGCGAGGTTGAACACTTCGCCGGTGGTCGAATAGCCGAGCGTGCGGCACCAGCACGATGTCGCCGACGTCGAGGTGGCTCGAGATGCGCGGCCGCGTCCACCTTGCGCACCGCGCCGGTGAACTGGAAGTCGACGCCCTTGCGCACGCCGATCGGCCGCGCGGTGATGTAGTTGCCCGGAGACGACGCGGATCTGCGCCCGCGCCATCGGGCGAGTTCGGGCAGGCCCTGCGAGAGCAGCGCCTCGATCTCGACGCGCAGCACGCCGGCGGCGTGCTTGACCGCGGTGCAGCGCGCGCTCGTCGGTGATGCGCAGGCCCTGCGCGTAGCTTCGAGCGCAGGCCCTGCGCGCTTCAGCTCGGCCTCGATCTGCGGCCGCGCGCCGTGCACCAGCACCAGCCGGATCTCGAGCGACGGCGAGCACGTTGACGTCGTGGATGAAGCTCGCGAAGCGCGCGCGCTCGGCGACCATCTCGCCGCCGAAGGCGACGACGAAGGTGCGGCCGCCGAAGTCGTGCACGTACGGCGCGACCTGGCGGAACCAGCGGACGAAATCCTCGGGATGCGGCGCGGCCATGAAACCTTTCTAGTTTTGCGGATTCTAGCTAGAAGTCGCCTCGCAGCGCGTTCAGCGCCGCGAGAGCGGCGAGAGCGGCCGTCTCGGTGCGCAGCACGCGCGGACCGAGTCGCACCGGCACGAAGCCCGCTTCAACCAGGGCCGCTTCCTCGCCGGCGTTGAAGCCCGCCTCGGGTCCCGCGGCGATGACGAACGTCTCGCCCTTGGTTGCGATCTTCGACAGAGGCGCTTCCGAAAGCGGCGACAGCAGGAGCTTGCAGCCCCGCACCCTCGGCGCGGTAGTCGGACAGAGCCACCAGCGGCATCACCTTCGGGATCTGATTGCGGCCGCACTGCTCGCAGGCGGCGATCGCTACCCGCTGCCAGTGCTCGTGGCGCGCCGCGGCATCGCTCGCCCTTCGGCCGCGCCATCGAAGCCGCGGCCAGCACCGGGGTGCACCTCGGCGACGCCGAGCTCGACTGCCTTGCGGATGGTGAAGTCCATGCGCTCGCCGGAGGACACGCCCTGGACCAGGACGAGTCGCAGCGCCGCCTCGCGCTCGATCGCGCGGTGGCCGAGCACGTCGATCGCGACGCGCGCTGCGCTCGAGCGCCGCGATGCGCGCCGCGTACTCGCCGCCGCGCCCGTTGAAAGAGCGCGACGTCGTCGCCCTGGCGCGGGCAGCACGCAGTGATTAGCGCGCGCGATCACTCCGAGCAGCGTCGCCACGCTGCCGGCGCGCAGTGCTCCATCGACGTCAGGCAATGGCGCGGGACCACGCTGCACGGATTTTCGCGTACAGAATGCGCCGCCTTCTCCGATCTCCTGGGCGTCGACGGCGGGCGCCACCCGCCGGCCAAAGCGCATGCAGCGCGGCCCCACGGGGCCTGGTGGTGATGTTCATTCTGCAACCACTCGCCCGTACGGCTTGAAGCGTTCCGATCGATCGCATCGTCGCCGACTGCGGGAAGGCGCCGGCGAAGGTGCGTCGAAGCGGCGGTCGCGCGGTCAAAGCCGACCGATCCAAAGCGTATGCAACGGCGAGGATTCCTTCGCGACAACATGGTAGCGCGTGGCGAAGGGAGAAGGGCTTTCCGTTTCTACTGCATTGATCGACGAGATCGCAGGACGTGGCGCTGCGCGCTTGGCCGATGCTGTGGTCCCGGCACGCCCGGCTTCTATGGCGCCTTCGACCGCCGGGCTCTCGAAGCTGCGCTACCACTGGCTGGCGTCTGGGACCTGGCCCCAGGCGATGGCCGGCGGTCACGCCGCCGGCAAGCCAGCGGTGCGATTCCATCGGCTGCTCGATCCAGGAGGTCAGGAAATAGATGCGGATTCAGCGCCCTCACGGCCTGGTTTGGATCCGTCAGCTTTGCTCGTGGCCTGCGACGCGTTGGCACAAGACGCCGAAATGGTTCCGTGATCATCTACCGGCTGCAGGCGTCGCATTGGAAGCATCGTGCGCATCCCGGCGAATGCTCGGGAAGCGATGAAGCCGGTCCTCGCCGGGCCTTTGGTCGACATGTCGACTCGGCGTTCAAGTCAGGCACCCGCAGCGCTACCTTGCGCCTCTAGTGGTCGGGAACGAGTATCCCGGCACGGATCTGCCGAGGCTGGTCGTGGACCTTCTCGAGACCTCGGAGTACCAATCGCGGTCACGTGGACCGGTGGGATAGGGATATCGAACGCCGACCGGGACTACGCCGAAAAATCTACCGTCTGTACCGGGATCCAGCTGGACGAATATGAGCGAACCAAAGTTTCGGGCGACCAGGCTCGTGATCCCTGCATCCCGACCGTGGCCGGGTCCGGTTGATTGCAGGCAGCCGGGGCCGCTAGGGCCCCTGGTGGAAGTGCCAGGGGACGTCGCCGAAGTGCCACCCGCCACGTTGGAGCAAGAGCGTCGCCTCGAGGAATTCGCTTCGAACCGCTTCTCTCGGAAGGGCTGGGCAAGACCTTTCTCGCGCAGCCAGCTGATCCAGTGGTGTGCCGGGCTGCCAGGATCAGCTCGAAGAGAGTCCGCAGGGATCCGCAAGATCCCAACGACGATGCGATGGTGATCGCTCACGACCTGGGAATTGCTTTCGGGCTGACGATCGTCACCAGAGCCGAAGCAACCCAGCCCCGACGCCCTGCAGATCGCGGAGCGAAGTTTCCGACGCGAGTGGTATCCCTCAGCCACGGCGTTGTCTGTCGGACAATCGATCGTGGAGCAGTGGCGAACGGTTTGCCGTGCCCGCCGCGATATGCGGCTCGGGCCGGCTCGAGTAACGAATTGGCAGGGAGCTACGTCGTTGGGCCTCGATGTCGGCGGCTCAGGCGAGGTCTTGCGCGTGACCGGTCTCCTCCTGGGGGAACACTAGGGTCGGACAGCCAGGGGCGGTTCCGCCCTCGTCGCGCCGAGCGTCCAGGGGCGCGAACTCATCCTCAGTGAGAAGCGGTGGGCTTCCCGCCAACAGGCGGCGGACGTGAGTGCGACCGGCGGGCATCGCGTCGGCGATGAACTTTCGCCACGGACTCCGCCTCGCCCTTCGTCGCCGAGGTGCACGCGGACCCGAGCGATGCGGCGTCCTTGAGATTGAAGCCGTGGAAATCGGCGAAGACAACCGACGGCAGATCGTGCCGCACAGTCGCGTTGAACATGTGGCCGTAGAAGTCCGGCCGAAGCCTGAACCCTGACATGGGACGCGTACTCCTTCCTTTGCGCCGATTGGCCATTCGCCGGACCAGCGAACACCGGCACGCCGAGGTCACGCTCCCTGATTGAGCGCAAAGGCATGGACGTAGAGCGGCGTCGCTGCCTCATCGAGGAACTGGTTCGGGTTGCCCCAGCGCCGGACGCTGCTTGCCTGATAGCTTTCCGCGCTGATGCGCGTGAAGTAGTCCGGGGTCCAGGGGGCGTACTTGACGCCGTATCCGACGGTCGTACGCGTCAGCGAGGTTGGGGCAACGCGTCTCGCAGCCACAGGAGCTCCGGGCGGAAACCCGGAGCGCCCGCGCGCGGCGATCGCCAGGGCGTCTTCAACTGGCTGAACTGGTAGGAAGGTGTCGGCCTGTTCGTGAATGATCGGGACGGTATAGTCGTTGACGCCGGAATAGCTGGAGGACTCAGGTCGGGCTGCCGCGGTGCAGCCCAGCGGTTGAGTGCAATGAAGTTCTGGTAGGTGATGGACGAGCCCATCGCCATGTTGATCACGCGGATAGGGAATGCCCGTCCTTTCGGGCATTGGAGAATCTTTCCCAGGATGGCGGCCATGGTCTCTCCTTCGGTCGCGCTCGCGCCCCCGTAACCCGGCGCCCCGCTGCCGCCGATGAGAATCACGCGCACTTCGCCCGGCGCCTCGGCGGGTGAATGAAGTCCAGGTCGGTGGCAAATCCCATCTGGCCCAGACGGAAACTACCCTTGACGTTGGCTTGCATGTGCCAGGCCGACGAACGGATGAAGCTCCAGGCTTCGCGCGCGCGCTGCGTCCCATGCGTTCGCAGGTTGCGACCGGGGAGCCGGGCGAAGCGGTGTCCTACGTAGTCGGGTCGGGCCGAGCTCTGAGGCCCAGCGCGGCGGCCCCGATGCACAGCAGGGCAAAGAAGAGGGGAAGGCCAGGCGATCCTGATCTTCATCCGGCGCTCCCACATCGTTGCGCCCAGAGTCCACGGCGCGGTCCCTCGAACCTCGCCGTAGCCGAACGCTTCGGATTTGGTCTTTCGCCGCTGGCAACTTTCAAAACGAGCCTGAGGAAGCGCTCGCCGGCCTGGGCGATGGTCTCGGTGCTGTCGAGCAATACGTAACTGGAACGAAGTAAC